>Ga0137394_10001763_pt1 | contig 15898 bp, 9 predicted proteins | sample czobulk116metaG_FD_108278 | JGI IMG/M metagenome (GOLD analysis project Ga0137394, IMG submission 108278) | Vadose zone soil microbial communities from Angelo Coast Range Reserve, California, USA - czobulk1.16 metaG | ecosystem: Environmental > Terrestrial > Soil > Vadose zone | place: USA...
CCGACTCGATGAATTTGTCGAGACGTTTCCCCTCCACGAATTTCATGGTGTAGAACACGCGCCCATCGGCAAGTGTTCCCACGTCGTGGACGGGCACGATGCCCGGATGCTCGAGAGCCGCCAGCACGCGAGCTTCGCGAGTCAACCGGTTTGCCAGGTCACCGTCAGTTCCCGGAACATTGAGCACTTTCAGAGCTACGCGCCGCTGGAGATTTTCGTCTTCCGCGGTGTACACCACTCCCATACCGCCGCGCGCAATGCGCTCGAGCAAACGGTAGCGCGTGCCGGCGAGGTCTGGCGTCTCCGCGCCGTCGCGCAATCTTTCCAAAGCCTTGTCGGAAAGAAACTTCATTTCGCGTCCCAGCCAAAGGCGGCGCGCGCTTCGCGTTGAAATTCCTCCTCACTGCCGCAGAGTTCGCGCAGCCGCTCCAGCGCGATTCTGCGAAATTCGCGGCGCGCCCATGCCAGCGCGTTGGTCACGTCCGCGACGGAAATTCCATATTCTTTGGAGAGTTGCTCGTAGGAAATTGTCTCGCTGCCTTCCAGGTCGTACGATTCGAACAGATGAAAAGTGCGCTCGCGCTGGCGCGCCGCACACAATTCGCGCAAGTCCCCCACTGCCAGCGCGAAAAGGCTGCGCACCCATTCTTTTTCGAAAAACTCCTCGAGCGATTCGGGCGAAGGAATCAAAGCCGCGTCCATTGCAGTCGCGCCAAGCTCCTCTTCCGCGCCGGCAAAATCGAGCGCCACGTGCAGCACATTTCCGCCGCGTTTCTGCCGTCGCCCGGCTTTGTCTTCGTTCATCACAAAACTGTCCACGCAGACGCGCAGATAGGTTCGCAGCCGGCTCTTCTTCGAATCAAATTTGTCGAACAGTTCGCGTTCGAGCAGCTCCAGGAAAAACCCCTGAGTCAGATCCTGCGCTGCATCCGGCGGGCGCTTCCAACACAGGCGCACGTACTTGTAGACGGGCCTCCAGTAAGCAGCGCAGAGCGTTTCGAGCGCGCGTTCTCTCTCTTCCACATCAATGCTGCGCACCGCTTCGATCACCGACCGACGCGTCAGGGGGAAACGATCTCCACCGGGCTGGAAGTCTTCTTCGCTCATGTCACCGGTTCACTCTCGTTGGATTGCGCACTTGGGGAGGAGTTTATGCAGGATGGTCCGCGCTGACAAGCGGGGGTTGTGGGGAGCCTCGGGAGAACGGCCTAGACTCGGCAGGGGCGCAGGGATTGCAGAGAAAAAATGAGCCGGCAGGGATGCCGGCGCTACAAGAAGCGAGAAGGCCAAAGAGGGAGGCTGACATTCAAAAGGTTACTTCTCCTTGACAGCCTAGGAGACGGTGCGATATATATTCCTAGGCGCTCTAGGAGAGCAGCTCCCGTGGACAAACAACTCGACCTTCTGCAGGGCACTTTGGACATGCTGATCCTCAAGGCCGTATCGCTCGGACCCTTGCACGGCTACGGAGTTCTGCTGCGCATCCAGCAGATTTCGAAAGACCGCTTGGAGATTCAACAGGGTTCGCTGTACCCGGCGCTGTACCGCCTGGAGCACCAGGGTTGGATCGCCAGCGAATGGGGTGAGTCGGAGAATAAACGCAAGGCCAAGTATTACCGCCTCACCGCAGCGGGGAAGCGTAAATTGCAAACAGAAACAGAAAACTGGAACCGCATGGCGAACGTTATGGCGGGAATCCTGGGGACGAAGCCGGAGGAAGTGTGACGCTCTGGAGCCGATCTCGTTTGTGGTTGCGGGCGACGCTGTGGCGGTCTCGGATGGAAAGCGAGATGGATGCGGAGCTGGGTTTTCACGTGGAGGCCTACGCGGAAGATTTGATTCGCAGTGGCGTGCCCTGCGAGGAAGCGATGCGGCGGGCGCGGCTGGAGTTTGGCGGGGCCGAGCAGGTCAAAGAGGAATGCCGCGAGGCACGCGGCGTAGTCTTCCTCGAATCCCTGATCGAGGACATTCGCTACGCACTGCGCATGATGCGGCGGAGCCCCGGGTTCACGGCCGTTGCGGTACTGCCGCTGGCGCTCGGCATCGGCGCGAACACGGCCATCTTCAGCCTGATCAATACGCTGATGCTGCGAAGGCTGCCGGTGCGGGATCCGGGGCAGTTGGTGGAACTCCTCAGCCAGTACCCAGGTGAGCCCCGCACGAACTGTTGTGGCGGGAAGGTATACGCGCACATTCGGGATTACAATCACGTTTTTTCGGGAATCATCGGCACTGCCGCCTCCGGTTTCAAAGTGCGTGCCGAGGGTCTCGAACCGGAGACCGTGACTGGCAATTATGTGGTTGGGGACTTCTTCCCGGTCCTCGGCGTGAAACCCGCGATCGGCCGGTTAATCGGTCCTGAAGACGACCACATGGGTTCGGCTAATTCCGCGGTGGCCGTGGTGAGCTGGTCGTACTGGAAGAACAGGTTCGATCTGCATCCGGCAATCCTGGGCAAGCAAATCCTTGTGGAAGATGTGCCCTTGACCATTGTCGGAGTGACACCGCGCGCGTTCTCTGGATTGCAGACAGGTCTCAAGCCGGACATTTGGATACCTTTGGCCGAGGAGCCGATGATCGCTCACCCCAGCCGTCTCGCCTCGGGTGGCTTGGGACTGGCGCTGATGGGGCGGCTGAAGCCCGATGTGTCCATCGAGCAGGCGCGTGCAGAAATGAGCGTGCTGAACCAGTGGAGGGTCGCGGAAATCAGCAAGACCAACAAAGATCCCCTTTGGCGCCAAGCAAGGCTGGAAGTGGCGCCGGCGGCCGCCGGGTTCTCGCTTTTGCGCAATCAGTTTATGAACCCGCTCGTGGTGCTCATGGCTGTTGTGGGCCTGCTACTGCTAATCGCGTGCAGCAACTTGGCCAGTATGCTTCTGGCGCGGGCTGCGTCCCGGCAGCGCGAAATGGCCGTCCGTGTCTCTTTGGGGGCCGGCCGGTTTCGCCTGGTGCGGCAGGCGTTGACCGAGTCCCTGCTGCTTTCCGCGGCGAGCAGCCTGCTCGGTGTTTTCCTGGCGTATTTCGGCGCTGATGCGTTGGTGCGCATCATGGCCTCCGGACGGCGGATCGTGGGACTGCCGTCGGGCATCGAGCTTCAGGTACAGCTTGATTCGCACGTTCTGCTTTTCACTGCGGGAGTTGCCTTGTTGACCGGAGTGCTGTTCGGATTGGCTCCTGCTTGGAACGCGCTGGCTTCCGCCCCGGCATTGTCGCTGCGAGGAATCCGGGGAACCGGCGAGACGAGGTTCCGGCGGCTTTTTGGAAGCCTGGTGGTGGCGCAAGTGGCTCTGTCGGTGGTGCTGTTGAGTGCGGCGGGGTTGTTTATCCGCCACCTGTCGAATCTCGAGCACCTGGACCTGGGATTTCATCGCGACCACGTTTTGCTTGTGAAGCTGGATCCGGAGCACAGCGGCTATGAGGGGGAACGATTGTACCGCGCGTACAAGGAATTGCTCGGGCGCTTCGAAGCAATTCCGGGAGTGCGCTCGGCCACGTTCAGCGGGACTACACCGATCTCTGGCGGGGGAGCTGCGAGCTTCGTCAAAGTGGAAGGCCACCCGGAAAACCCAGAGGACCGCCGATACGTTTCCGTCAACTGGATCGGGCCGAAATACTTTGACACTCTCGGGACGCCCTTACTGGCCGGGCGCGACTTCAACTTCCAGGACCAGCGTGGCCCGCGCGTGGCGATCATCAATCAAGCAATGGCTCGCTATTTTTTCGGCAATGAAAGCCCCATCGGAAAACATTTCACCATCGACCGTGACTGGAAGGGATTCGGCGACGACATGCCTTTCGAAATCGTTGGGGTGGTTGGTGACGCGAAATACTACGAGATTCGCGAAGCCACGCACCGCACGATCTACCTCAACTCTTTCCAGGACGGAAATGTGTCATCACAATTTGCGCTGCGGACCAATGTCGGACCGACGGCCGTGGGTCCCGAAGTACGTCGCACGGTGAGCGGAGTGTTGCAGACCGTAAGCGTGGAACGTCTTATTACGCTGGACGATCAAGTGGATGCGTCCATCGTTCCGGAGCGGGCTATTGCGGCGCTGTCCGGGTTATTAGGCGCGCTGGGTGCGGCGCTCGCGGCCATCGGTCTCTACGGATTGCTTGCGTACGCGGTGGCGCGGCGCATCAACGAGATCGGCATCCGTATGGCGCTGGGCGCGAGTCGAGGCGATGTGCGGCGCATGGTGCTCGGGGATGCGCTAGGGATGGTCAGCGCAGGGCTGGTGATCGGAGCGCCCGTCGCACTCTGGGGCAAAAGCTTTGTTGCGAGCTTGATCGAAGATTTGCCGGTAGAGAGCGTCGTTCCGATCGTGTTCGGCGCAGTTGCGATGATTGCGGTCGCGCTCTTTGCGGCCTATGTGCCGGCACGCCGAGCGGCTCGTGTGGATCCGATAGTGGCGCTGAGGTACGACTGAGGTTCCATTCCTATTTCGCTTGCGGGTGTCGACAACGCAAAAAAAACTCTGGTTCAGCGGGGCGCGGTCCCGAAACAATTAGCTCGAAAAGTACAAAGGAAGCCGGAGCTTGGGGCTCCGGCTTCCGGTCCGCTGGTTTGCGATTTCGGCTGTGAGCACGTCACGGCCTAGCGGGGGGACAGGCGGGCAACCAGCGTAATTTGGTCTTTCGGCTCGGTGCGCGCTACTTGCGCCAATTCTTTTTCTCGCGGCGATTTAGAGAGCTGTCTTCCACGGATGGATCCTGCCGTCCAAACCTGCGAGAGAAAATAGTGGTTGTCATAGCGGTTGAAGACCAGCTTCGATTGGGATTGCAGCTCGTTTGCCTGGGCTGCGTTGGTGATCACCATGGCTGCCGCGCCTGGGTCGGCGCAGCGAATCAAGAGTACCGCCGAATTTCGCTCCAAATTCTCGACGCGGTATTCACCGGCCGGAAGCGTAGCGTTGCCCGCCGTGAAGGCAAAGGGAATGTCCACCACCATGGGCTCCTGGGCTCGCGCAACTTGAGTCGCCGCCATGCTCGAGAGCACCAGCAAACCTATCATCAAAAAAGATTGCCTTTTCATGGGACCCTCCTCTTTCTTTCTTGCCGGCGCCGTCCAAGCTGACCTGCTTTTTGACCTGGCTCGTGTTAGCTGCCCAGCGCCGTAACATGTCGCGCACTCTCGCGCATTCCCCGATGCAGCGCAATGCACCCGAGATGAACTGAAAAGCGACTGTAAATGAACAATGAACACCAAGGGAATACAGGACTTAATCGAGAGGCTCTTCGCCATCGTGGCTTTTCCGGGGAGTGTTATAGTCATCGCAGGCAGAAGAGAATCCATGTCGTCTCCCGGCCGATCTTCGGGCGTCGCGCGGTTTGATGTGTTTGAGGTGGATCTCCGCGCGGGAGAATTGTATAAAGCAGGTCGCAAAATCAAACTGCAAGTTCTGCCGTTTCAAGCGCTTGCCATGCTGCTGGAGCGGCCGGGCGAGGTCGTCACACGCAAAGAGTTCGAGAACAGGCTTTGGCCCGGAGACACGTTTGTGGACTTCGATCACAGCCTCAACACAGCCATCAAGAAGTTGCGCCGGGCTTTAGGCGACGACAACAAAAAGCCGCGTTTCGTCGAAACCCTGCCGAAGCGCGGCTACCGATTCATCGGCAACTTGGATCACGCAGCGCCGCCTTTGCCCGCGGCGCCATCTTCCGGTGTCGGCCGGCTCGCAAGACTTCGCGCTGATGGCGAACTCTCTTTCGTTTTGGTGTCCGTCGATGAAGAAGCCGTCGCGGAGAGAGACAAGCTCGAAGCGGCGAGTGACGACGTAGGGCTTTCTCTTTTGATTGCGTCACAAAAGCTGCTAATGGTGCCCGACGGAACTCCCGTGAGAATCCTGGAAATTCGGCAACTGGATTCGCGCTGCCAGGTGCGAATTCTTGAAGGCGAGCACTATGGCAAGACGGCCTTGGTGCTGCTCAAACAACTTGCGGAATAGTCTTAGTTCAGAACGAATGCGGGGGTCAGGTTCCAGCATCGGCCGGTCGAGCACGCTCCGACGGCTATTCGTAGCGGAGAGCTTCGACAGGGTCGAGCCGTGCGGCCTTCCAAGCGGGATAGACGCCGAAAACAATGCCGATCAAAGCGCATAGGATGAGTGCGGTGGCGATCCAGAAGAAGGAGAGGACCGCGGGCATCTTGAGGCCATAGCGCATCAGCAGGGAAAGGCCGGAGCCGAAGAGGACGCCGATGACGCCGCCCACGGCGCTCAGAGTCACGGCTTCCATCAAAAATTGCACGAGAATGTTGCTTCGTTTTGCGCCGATGGCCTTTCGAACGCCGATCTCGCGGGTACGTTCGGTGACGCTCACGAGCATGATGTTCATCACGCCGATGCCGCCGACAATCAGTCCGACTGAAGCGACGGCGAACATCAGGATGAAAATCAGGCCGCTGATCTTGTTCCACAAATCGAGAAAATAGTCCGAAGTGAAGAGCGCGAAATCGTCAGGTTTGTTGTTCGCAAGGCGGCGCTTGCGGCGCAGCGTATCGCGGATCTCTTCGACGGCTTCGCCGACGTTACTGGGGTCCTTGGCCTTTGCGAAAATGACGTAATCTTTTTTGTTGGGATACAGCTTGCGGAGCGTGGTCACCGGCATGATGGCAATATTGTCTTCCGGATTCGAACCGCCGGAGATGCCCTGCTTCCGTTTTTCGAACGAGCCGATGACGCTGAAGAGTTGACCATCAACGGTAACTTCCTGTCCGACGCAATGTTCCGGAGATTCTGGAAAAAGAATCCGTGTGGTGTCGTAGCCCAGCAGAACCACCGGAGCGCGATGTTCGGTATCGGTGTCGTTGAAGGGGCGTCCGAAAGCCACCTTCAAATCAAAGATCTGGCTGATGGAAGGTGCATTTCCCTGCAGGATCACGTTTTTCGCGCGATACGCGCCGCGGCGCACGTCCGCGGTACCAGATCCGAAATGCGGCTCAAAAATGCGCATCGAGGGAGAGGCGGCGGCCACGTGCGGCAGCTTGGCAATGTCCTCCGCCCATTCCGGTTGCAATTCCTTCCGCGTAAACCATTCGCTGGGAGGTCGCGAAAGCGAGGCCCAGGGGAATCGGTAAGCGATGATGGTGTCCGATCCCAATTCGCGGATGCCGCCCAGCACATTTTCGTTCAATCCGTTGATGACCGCGCTGACGGTGATGACCGTGGTGATACCGATGACGATGCCGAGAATGGTCAGCGCGGAGCGCAGAGGATTCTTGCGAAGCGTATCCAGCGCCAGCAACACTTCACCGCGAAGCTTCAGCGCGCCTTCCTTTCGAATCTGGGAACGCACCGGGAGAACGGCGGTTTGCGGCAGTGTTTTTCCGAGCGTGGCCATAGAGATGATTGCCTATTCCGATCGCAACGCTTCCACTGGATCGAGCTTTGCAGCCTTCGATGCCGGATACGTGCCGAAGAACAAGCCGACACTGAGAGCGACCGCCAGTCCGCCCATCACCGACCAGAGTTGTACGGCGCTTGGGAGCGGCGAGACCCAGGAGACGAGCTTGGCCGCCAGCACGCCGAAGAAGACGCCCAGAGCCCCTCCAATTACCGAGATCGTGGAGGACTCGATGAGAAATTGGCGCAGGATGTCTCCGCGGCGGGCGCCCAACGCTTTGCGGACGCCGATTTCGCGGGTTCTTTCGGTGACCGAAACGAGCATGATATTCATGATGACGATGCCACCGACGACCAGCGAAATCGAGGCGATGGCGATGGTCACGGCGAAAAAACTGCTGCTGATGTTCTTCCACAACGATAGAAACGAATCGCTGGTTTCGATCGCAAAATCATCCTTGGTGCCGTAGGCCAGATGATGACGCCCGCGCATGATCTGGCGGACTTCGTCGACGGTCAACTGAATGTTGGCCGCCGAACCGGCGCGGGCGGTGACGCGCAGAGAATTCTGCTGGTTGCCGTATTCCTTGTTGTAGGTGCTGAGCGGGAGGATGATCCAGTTGTCCAGCGAGGTTCCCAGAGAGGAGCCTTCTTTTTTTCCAACGCCGATCACTTCGCAGGGGATGTTGTTCCAACGAACCTCTTTGCCGAGGGGATCCACGCCGGGCAGGAGGTTTTCGACGATGTCCATGCCAATCACGCAAACCGGTGCGGCGCTACTTAAATCCGAATCGGTGATGTGACGGCCGGAGACGAGGTCCACGTCGTACAACTCGGGCATCGGCGGCGTCCAGGCGCGAAGGTTGGTGTCTTTCAGCGAATTCAGGCCGCTTTTCACTTCGAGCCGGCCGCCGAGCGAGGCGCCGATTTCTTTGCAGGATTTGCAGAGGTCACGGACCGCTTCGTAGTCGTCGAAAGTGATGCGCTTGCGTTTCTGGAATTCGAGCCAGTCGTCGACGTTGGTGATGATGGAGGGCTGTTTGGAGAGGCCAAAGACGTCGGCGCCCAGACGGAAGACGCGCGTGGCGACGTATTGATTGGCGCCGTTGATGAGGCTGACGACGGCGATGACCGCAGCGACACCAATGACCACGCCGATCAGCGTCAAGACGCTGCGCAGCTTGTGCGCCCAGAGGCTGGAGGCGGAGATGGCCACAGCCTCGGACAAGTTCATTGTGGTTGGGCGTGGCATAGAGCCTGGAGACAATAATGCACCTCATCCTAACATACGCGCGGGACCGTGCTGAGATTACCGGGGTGTGGAGACTGACGTAAACCTGACACGCTCTAAGTCGAAGAAAATGAGCAGAGTAGACAGATAGTCGGCTAAGGGATAGAGAGCTTTCTGGATCATTTCGATCATCTGGTGAACATCCCGGGCCATCGGGCCATCTGCCCAAGGCCCAGTAGGTCTTGGCTCGATTGAAGCCCGTCGTAATCGTACCCTTCGCAGCCTCTTGCGTGACAAAAGAAAAAGGAGGGCACATGGCAGCGCCCTCCGGGAAGAGTTGCACTTAGAATACCAGACGCAGACTCAAGCGCGAACTGAACGGTTGCTGGAAGAAATAGTTGTTCATGCCGGTGGTTGCAAACGGCAGCTTGAAGTCTTGGTTGGCAACGCCGAAACCTCGGTCGTCGTTCTGGTTAATGAGAGTCTTGCTCTTTCGATTAGCGATGTTGAAGGCATCGAAACCGAGTTTGAGGCTGACACGCTCAGTCAATTTCCACGGATACTCGAGATGGGCATCAATGCCGGCCGTCGTGGGCGCACGACCGAGATCGCCGCGACCGAACAACGGCACTTCACCAGCGTTCTGATAGGCTTGCTGAGCAACCAAGGTAGTCAGCGGCAAGCCGGTCTGAATTTTGAGGCCCCCACCCAATACCAAGCCCTTTAGACGGCTGTGATCCAAGACATAGACTGGAAAAACATTGATTACGTGTCTGCGATCGGTATTTAGAGGACCGATCCCCTGCTGCTTAACCAGCAACCCGAACGCTCCTTCGGTGAGGTCAAATAGGGAGCTAATACCCGGGTCAGCCTGGTTGTTATCATTGCGAAACGCACCTTCGTAATTGCCGTTGAGACGGGCGATCCGCCAGTTTGCAACAAGAGCCCAGTTGTGGCTGAAGCCCTTATTGAATTCAATCTCCACCGCCTGATAGACGCGCCTGGGATCCTTGTAGGTGTCCGGCTTGCCGTCAGGCTGAAATTCTCCGCCGAAGAGCGCATCGTCTTTTGGAATATATTTTGGAGCCGTGGGGTCAACCGCTGGATCGTATTTCGGATTCAGCTTCATCCAAGCAGGATCATTCACGGAGGGGAAGCAGGCGCTTCCCAGCACTGTTCCAAAGGTATTTGCTACGTTTGGCGCAACGTAGGGCGTGGGTTGATTGTTGCCGTCGACACAGCTGGCCGGGAGTCCCAGAGCTTCGACGGCTGCGGCATTGGCTGCTGAGGGATTATTAATCGCGTTTCTAAGGGCACAGTCGAACGCGCCATGCTGGTTTCCGTTTGCAATCGTGTCGCCGTAGGCAGCGCAAGTAATATTCGTCTCGTCCACCCCGGCGAAGGTCTTTTCGTTCGGGTTTACGAAAATGTCTGATTTTGAGTTCGGGTTTCCGATGAAATAGTTGAGGCCGCCGCCGTTAAAGGCCAGGGCATTGAACTGCTCCACGGAGATGCCCCCTTCGTCTTCAATGACGCGCTTCAGCCGACGATCAATGTAGCGGACACCGAAGACGATCCCATTGCGGAATTCGTGCTGGAACCCGGCGACGTATTCGTCCGTATATTCCATCCGGATGCCCGGCTGGAACGGTTCACCGCCGCTAAGGCCAACGTTTACAGCAGCGTTGACGCCGCCCGAGGCTAGATTGAGAAGGTGGCCAGCATCAGACTTGAAAAGGTTGGCATAGTCGGGGTGGCCGCTAGAGTCCGTCACGATGCAAGAGGACCCCGAGGGCGTGTTTGCCGGGCAGCCTGTCGTGGTGGAATCTGGCTGCCAATACGCGCCCAGGATGTCATCTTCAGCGCTGAGGGCGCGAATGGCCGCATCGAGCGGCAGGATGAAGGCATACCGGCCATAGTTGGCATAGAACTTGGTTTTCCGGTCCCCTTTCGGATCGACGACAAAGCCAAATCGCGGAGACCACATATCGTTGAAGACCTTGTTTGTCTGGTTGCCGATCAGGCGCTGCTGTTCCCATCGCAAACCGAGGTTCACGGTGAACCGTTTGCCGAGAGCCCAGGAGTCGTTTACGTAAGCGGCGTGGTATCTTCCGCTGCTCTTTGTAACCCCACCATCAAACCTGCCGCGAGACTGGACCAGCACGACCTGAACTGGATTACCCCCGCTGGCCAAGTCAGCCATGTAAGGGCAGGCCGTGCAACTCGTGTGGGTTGGATCGCCTGGAAAATTAGGATCGGGTGCCGCGGCGCCGGCGAGCTCGAGGACAAGACCTGCATCGGTGAGTTTGCCGGCGACGGTCGGGTTCGCGGCGGCCCCGTACCCGGGATCCCCATTGGAGGCATTCTTGTCAGGAATGGGGAACTTGCCTCCAGAGTAAGAAGTAGTGTCGTTGTAAATGGGGAACTGCCAGGTATAGCCGACGCTGAACGTGTGCTGGCCGAGGAAGTGATAGGTCTTCGAGGTATCGAGGGCGATGCTGCGCGTGTTGGAGTCGTAAGGTTCGAGGAAGCCAAACCCCTGAGCGTTGAATGTACCACCCTGAAACAGACCTGATTCGTCTACGATCTGGGTTACGTCCGCCAGTGGGGTCTCCGTGAAGTGATTCCAGCTCCAAGTAAATGCGCTGTCAATGAGCCACGTCGACGTGAGCGCCCCATCGTAACGCACGGCCCAGTTGCGCGTGCCAAAGTCCCATTTCGAGTTCACTGTCTTGTCCGTGGCGTTCAAGGTGGCCCAAGGAACATTGTTGGTATGCGAGGGGTCGCCGAAAACCGAAGACTCGACAGTGTGCCGATCGTTGATCTTGTAGGTCAACTTGCCGGCATAGTCGTAGGATGTCTTCGTGCGCTGCAACTGACCGTTGTAAAGTGTAAACAGTCCGGAAGGCGTTCCATCACTCTCAACGGCAGGTGCGACATATTGATTGTTCACGCTGGGATTGAAGTTCCCGAAATAGAAGAGGTGATCGCGCAATTTTCCGAGGGGCACGTAACCGCCGAGTTCGGCATCACCCTCGTAGTTGGCATTCCCGAGGTAGCGGCCAAACTTATTCACGGTGCCAAACTGGGCGTCGTCCGCATTAAGCGGAGTGGTCTGCATCCCCAGAGGGTGAAAGTATCCGCCGATCTGGCCGTGGGTCTTTGTGCTGCCGGATTTAGTGACGATCTGAACGATGCCGCCGCTGGCGTGGCCATACTGCGGTTCGAAGCCGCCGGTCTTGATTTGCACTTCCTTGACGAAAGACTGGTTGATGCCGCTGCCAAGCGCGCCGTAGGAACGGGCCCAGACGCCCAGGCCTCCGAAGGCCGGGTCATTGATGGAAACTCCGTCCGCGATATAGGAATTCTCGAGTCCGCTGGAGCCGGAAATAGAAGGGTTGTTGCTGCCGGTCTGAATGCCGTCGACCGCGCCGGGGCTCAGATAGAAAAGATTGGCGACACCACGCTGAACGGGAATATTTTCAAAAAAAGTGTCGGAGATATCCGCCGTGACTGCCGAGGTGGAAGTGTCCACCGTGACGGTGGCGGCGCTGACTTCCACGGTCTCTGAAACCTGGCCCGTTTCGAGGATGACTTCGATACTCGTCGTCTTATTAATCTGGACTTCGGCGCTCTTCACGCTGGCGACCTTGAAACCTGCCTTCTGCACCTTGATCGAGTAAATACCGGGAATTAGGGTGGAGAAGAGGAAGGAGCCCTGTTCGGTCGTCGACTGAGAAAGACTACCAATGGGACCGGTGATCGTGACCTGGGCTCCCGGAACCGAGGCTTTCGAAGCGTCATAAACTATGCCGCTCAGATTGCCGCGCGCGGCCCCCTGGTCCTGCGCAGCGGCCAAAATCGAAAAGATCATGCTAAATGCCAAAACCGAGCTGATCACGAGCCATTTGCTTTTCATAGCGCTCGAACTCCCTTCTCCACGTCTGATTTATAAATGACTTAGTTTTGGGTTGCAGATGGAACGGAAACAGATACGGGGAGCCCACTCCCCGAAACCCCGGACATACTCTCACAGACTCTGCATAAAAACTGCCAAATTCGAAGATAACTTATTCAATACTAAAGTTCAGAAATTCAATAATTTATGGTTAAGCCGGATGGCCCAGCAGAGGAAGAGAGGCGCTCTATTCTTGATTCTTGGATAGATATGCAGAAATATGGATCAGAGGGAGTAAACAACCGAGCTGATGCGGATGCAGGAACTCACTGGTGGGCGTGATCTACGACCAAGAGAGACTTGCCCTTCCGCGCCAAGTCTGCGGCCTTCTGTGAGTTTCCAAGTTCGGTGTAGTACTGGGCCAGGGCCAGATAAAATGGGCCCTCCTCAGGGCGGGACAGAAGGGCCTTTTCAAGGACAGAGATGGCCTGTCGAGCGTTTCCTGCCCTCTCCATGCTCGTTGCGATCCGGAGAATGGTCTCTGAGTCCGTTGTTTCCGTTACTCCCATGTCAGAAAAGAGGCTGACGACGGCGGCATAGTCCTTCTTTGAAAAGTAGGCGTCCACAAGCCGGGCGCGGGCGACGTCGTTGGAGTGGTCCAGTTGCAAGGCGCGGCGGAACCAGACGCGTGCCTCATCATACTGACCGACAGCCCAATAGCAAAGGCCCCGTTGCTGGTCGAGGACACCCTTTTCGGCGTCCTGTACGATTCCCGGTTCGAGCACGTCCCATGGTTCCGGCGGAGAAGGAGCATCGACAACTTTGAAATTCATGGTTGCGAAACCGCTGTGCTTGGTCTCCGGATTATTCACGGTGACGTTCAAAATATAACTGCCGCTGGATTGCTGCTCGAGCGAGAGCTTCTTCCCGGTCACCAGGGAACCTGCAGCGTCGAATTGTTCCCTGCTGACTTCGTCTTTGACCTTGGTGGCGCTGCCCGGAGCGGCGGGCCGGCCGAAAGCGTATTCGACGTCCAGTTTCTTTCCAAGATTTTCGCGGGGATCCGAGGCCGGGGCCCAAATCTGGTAGACCAATTGAAGGTTGCTGCCCGGGGTAAGAGCTGGGGCGCTGCTGGGCGTGGGAGTGAATTGCACGCCGCCGACAGTGAAGGGCATCAGATCGGCGAGGCCAGGATCGGCGTTTTCCGCGGACAGGAAGGGCAGCACACTGGGCACAACCAGAGAGTCTTTTGTGGGCATGGGGATGGAGATCTCCCGCACCGTGTGGAAGGCCGCTTTTTTGGACCAGTCCGTGAACTGAAACTCTAAGTGATACTGGCCAGGCGGGAGTGGGAGTGTCCCCTCGTACCCGAACACTTTGTCTTTGATGCTATCGAGGAGTCTCTTGGTAATCGAATCCGCTAGGGATTTTTGTTGCGTGAAGATGATCTTTTTCTCGGAACTGAAAACGCGGACGCGAACCTCCACCGAGTAGGAATAGCGCCCGTCTTTCTCCTCGGCCATGCTGAGGTCGTTCGGACTATGCAAACGGAGGGCGTAGTCGAGGCGCGTGCGTCCGCGGGAATCGCGAGCCGGGAAAGTAACGATGTCGAGATTGCGGCCCTCGAGGACCAGTCGTGAGGTAACCGTTTCGTGGTTAGCTCTTCGCCGGAGGATATCGTCTCGATTCGCCGGCAAATTGGCGAGATTCTTGATGCTGTTCAGCAGGATGTCGGATTGTAGGCTCACAATACCGGTGGTCTCGTCAACTGGTTCGTCCGGCAAGAGCGACAGCGAGATTCGCGCCACTTCCGGCCCGGCCGAATTGTGAATCATGCGAAGTGCCGCCGATCGTGAATTTATGGCCGCCACGCCGGTAGTCAGCTTATCCGGGCCGTCGGTGTAGGGGCTATAGAAGCGGTAATCGCCGCTGCCCTCGCGTTGGTAAAACATGACGTAGAAAAACGGCGGCAGAGCAGGGTTGGCGCCGCCGTAAAACCAGATCTCGACGGGATAGAGATTCGCGGAGTTACGGAGGACCTGTTTTTGCTGCGGCGGGCCCAGGGTAATGTAGGTACGGCCGCGATCGGTGCGCCAGCCTTCCACACCTGAGCCGATGCCGAAACGCGCATCGGCAAAAGCAATGCGCTGGTAAATTTCATCTTTGTACGTATTGGTGGGTGAACCGGGAGAGGGATTGCGGATTTCCCAGAAAGATTCAATGAACTTTTCGCGAGCCTCGTCGGTCGTCAGTTTCAGAAAGGCGTCGCGTTCGTCCTTAGTGATAATGCAAGCGGCGTCCCGCTCCAGCCAGTTGCGATAATCTTTCTCCAGTTTTTGTTTTTTCTGGCCAAAGCAGATTCCGCTGCATGCGAAGAGGATGGCGGCAAGAAGCACGATTGTCCTGCGGAAAACAGCACCGAGGTGGCGCCGCCCGTTCACCCTTGTTGCGTCGCGGCGAAACCCGTTCGAATGCAGGCGATCCATCGCAGAATTCCTCAATCAATTCCCTGTGCCGTACTGCGTGTGCAGACGAAAATGGATTCGACCAAGCTTGCTAGCCCTGGTGGCGGATGCGTTCGGCGAGAGAGCGGGCCCGCTGCCGGGCTATGTCGACAAACCGGGAATCTCCTGCGATCTGATCGAGCATGGGCAGGACGCGTTGTGGTTCGGGCATAAGGCTGCGGTTAAGATCGGATTCGAATTGTAGCAAGGCGTCGTTGATTCCCAGGCGGTCGTATTTCATGCGCCGCGAAATCAAGTCCACGTGTTCCTGCTGACGCGCCAGCCCCTCAAAAATCTGCAGGAGCTGCGCCGCCGCTGAATTCAAAGTGTAGTTGAATTTTGCTTCATGAACCTCGGTGCCGGATTCCCATCGAAAGGTCTTCTCGCCGAGATTCGCGATCTTGCGGTGTACATCCAGATCCTGTGCTTGAAAATGTTTGAGTTGCGCCGCAAGATCGAACATCTTTGTGCGCCACGCCGCGCTCACCTGAAAGGGCAATGAGCCGGGATCCTCGTCCAACTGGCGGATTTCATACCCGGCGGTATCGGAATCTTCCCGCACATTAATCTCGATGAATTCCGGTGAGCTTCCTTTGAAGACACGCCGAAATGTCAGCTTGGCGCCGGAGGGAGCCGGGACGGAAAACACCGCGGATCCCGCCAAGCAGACCGCGGCAATCAACAGAAAGAAACGCGGGAGGGAATTCTTCATCGCAAGGATACGATGCGTGGCAACCCACCACGCGTTGCGCCGCCGTGCCGAATCTCGTTTGGCGATCCAGTGGAATCTGCCGTGCCCCGGAGCGCGCGCGGTTTCGCCGGTGAATCCAGATCCGGCAAACCAAATCGCCTCCGAGCCCGTTCCGTCTGCAGGTGGCAAAGCGCCACGGCCAGAGCGTCGGCGGCGTCCGACGGTTCTGGC
>Ga0137394_10001767_pt1 | contig 15875 bp, 11 predicted proteins | sample czobulk116metaG_FD_108278 | JGI IMG/M metagenome (GOLD analysis project Ga0137394, IMG submission 108278) | Vadose zone soil microbial communities from Angelo Coast Range Reserve, California, USA - czobulk1.16 metaG | ecosystem: Environmental > Terrestrial > Soil > Vadose zone | place: USA...
CAAATGGAACATAATCTCCAAACGCACACCATCCCGGCGAAGAAAGCCGCGCGTGAACGGTTGGCGCGGTTGATGGGTTTTTCTGCACTCTGCGAGTTTGAATCTGCTTATAAACGGCACACCGACAAAGTCAGGGAACTCTACTCCCAGTTTCTGCCCGCCGACGAACCAGCCCCGTCCTCGAGCCTTCCGCAGCGGTTTGAGGGCGAGGAGGAGAGATGGAAGACAATTCTTGCGGACCATGGCTTCAAAAATGTCGACCAGTCCCTTCGCTTGCTCAAAGAGTTCACCCAGGGCCCCGGATATGTCCACGTCTCCAAACGGACGGTTGAACTGGCCTGGCTACTCATCCCAAAGATTCTGCAACTGTGCCCGTCGCCCAACAACTCCCCCGCTGGACCGGACAGTAAAGTGTTATCCGATCCCGATCGCGTCCTGGCGCGACTCGACAGTTTCGTCGCTGCTTATGGGGCCCGTGCAGTGATGTTTGAAACCTGGAACAGCCATCCTTCCTTGTTTGGGTTGCTGCTCTTGCTCTTCGATCGCTCCGAATTTCTCGCGGAAATGGCCATCCGCACTCCTGATCTGGTTGATGAGCTTGTCTTGAGCGGACGCTTGCGCCGCAGTAAATCAGCCGGGGAGATTCTCGAAGACCTGCGTCATGGCCTGCGTGACGCCGACCAGCGCTTATGGATCAGGCGATATCATCAGGCCGAATTCATGCGGATCGGTTTGCGCGACATTCTGGGTTTGGCTGACGCTGAGCAAAATCTCATTGAACTATCCGCTTTGGCCGACGCCTGTCTCGAATACGCCCTGCAGGTTGTCCTGCGAAAGCATAAACTAAAATCAGCACCCATTGTGATCATTGGCCTGGGAAAACTCGGAGGACAGGAACTCACCTATGGATCGGACCTGGATATCCTGTTCGTCGCTGATGACGCCTCTAGAGATATTCCAAAATTGCAGCGCCTGGCCACTGACCTTATGGAACTGCTCTCCAGTCATACGGAGATGGGGGTCGCGTTTGTCACGGATGCTCGGCTGCGACCCGACGGCGAAAAAGGATTGCTCGTAAACACATTGGCTGCGTACGAGGAATATTATCGAACTCGGGGTCAGCTTTGGGAAATTCAGGCCCTGACGCGGGCTCGCCCAGTTGCCGGCAATCTCCACCTCGGCGAGCGGTTCCGAACTCTCGCTCGCGCGCTGACCAACTTCAGCCCTGCGAATGTGGCAAGAGGGTTTCCAGTTCAAGCATCTGGAGGAGTGGTATCTGGAGAATCTCCACCCTCGAAAAGCGCCGCGAAGAAATCTGCAATTAAGACCGTTGGGACTGGCCTGGCAGCCTATTCGCTCGGTTGGAAGCAGGAGATCGCGCGCATGCGGCAGCGTATCGAAAAAGAGCGGACGCCAGCCGGCCAAGCCGCGCTCGCCATCAAGACCGGAGCGGGCGGATTGATCGACGCGGAATTTATTGCCCAAACTCTGTCGCTCGAACATGGCTGGCTTGAACCAAACACGCTGCGCGCCCTTGAAAAAGCTCGCCAGGAGCATGCGCTGGGCGAAGCCGATGCCACCAGGCTCATCGATAATTTTCGCAATTTACGCCGCATTGAAAGCATCCTTCGTCGTTGGAGCTTCGAAGGCGAAGCAGAGTTGCCAGTTGATCCAGCTCCCTTCTACCGAGTCTCCGTCCGTTGCGGCTTCAAGACGCCGGAAGAATTCCGGTCCGCCGTTGCTGCCTATCGGAAAGCAATTCGTCAAGTGTATGATCGGGTGTTTGGCCGGAAGTGAATCAACCGCCAATGAACGAATTAACGCGAAAAACCGTGGCTCGGCATCGCGCCGCCAAGGCAGTCTCGGAGCCGACAGGAATGTCGGCGCTCCATGAATTCCCCTCGATTAGAGCGATTTGTGATTTATAAGCGGGTAGGTGGTCGGTTGTCAGTGGATAAGGCTGAGACGCGTTGCCGCTGGACTTCGTAGAGGAAAACCGCGCTAGCGCTGCCGACGTTTAGAGAATCAGTGCCATGTTGCATTGGGATGGCGACGATCTGGTCGCACACTTTGAGTAGCTCGTCTGAAAGGCCGTGTCCTTCACTCCCGAAAACCACGCAACAATCAGTGGCGAAAGTGGCTTCGGTGACTGTTTTTTCTGTGGTGTGTGGATGTGCGGCGATGATACGGACGCCCAGGCGCGATAGCTCCTGGAGTGCCTTTGGCAGATCCGTGGTCTGCATATATGGAACTTTGAAGATCGTGCCCATCGAGCTGCGCACGGCGCGCCGTAAATAGGGAGGCGCACAAGCCGCATTCAAAAGCAGTCCTTGTACACCGAAAGCGACCGCATTTCGCACCACAGAGCCCAGATTCTCCGCATTTGAAAGGCCATCGAGCGCCACGAATAGGCGAGGTGACGACCCCGTGCTGAGGATCTGATCCAACGTCGAAGCGGGCGGGACTTTCGCCAGGCCCAGCACGCCGCGGTAAAGCTGAAAGCCAGTCAATTTCTCGAGCACGGGTTTTGGGGCGGTGAATACGGAAATTTGCTCACTACGCTGCCTTAATTGGGCTTCAAATTGCGCGACTTCTCGTTCAGGCATGACGAGGGAAATCATTGGGATAGACGTTTCCAGGAGCCTGTGGACCACTTTTTCCCCTTCGGCGATGAAAATCTCCTGTGCGAAATGATCAAACTGGCGGCGCATGGTGCGATACGGAACAAGCCGCGGGTCATCAATCGAGTCGATGGGATGGACTTCGTACATTTAGTTTTTGAGCGAGCGCGTAAGCAGAGCCATAGTTATCTCAATGTCGGTTGAATTGTCAGAGCAATTCTTTGCTCAAGCTGCCGGGTGGGAAGCCATGAAAACCGCCCGCGCCTATCTCCAGAACGATCAGGTGCTCAGTTCTGACTGGACTGCGCCAGTCTTAAAAGGGGTCGTTCAGGCCGGTGGCACATCGTATCGCGCCGGGCTGGTGATCAAGACGCGGAGCAACATCGAAAATATCTGCACCTGCCGGCAATCGCGTGACCTGGGCACAATATGCGCCCATTCAGTAGCCGTGGGCCTCCACTGTTTGCGGCCGCCAGTTGCGCCGCAACCCCCTTCAAAGACGTCCAGCTCCGCTCCGGCCGCCAAGGGGAGCGCCACAGATTTCATCAGCAGTTCCCCATCTGGAGAACCACTCGAATTGTTCATCATTTTCCCGCCAAATGTCGAACAGGCACTCGCCAAAGGCAAAATTACACTCTGCTTCGAAGCTTCGTGGAGTCGCGGACGTTTGCCGCTGAACACCGTTCCGCGATCGCAACCGTTTAAGCTTTCCGAGCAAGATGACAAATTGCTTCAGCAAATCGAGGCCTTGGCCGGCATCACTCCGCCAATGCTCATGCTGCAAACGGCCCAATTCGCAGAACTCCTGCCATCGCTCGCGGATCATCCACGGATGAGCCTGGGCCGTTCGACGCCCGTGACCGTCAGCAGCAAACCGTATCCGAGCCCGCTCCATGCCGAGTTGCAACCCAATGGGGAAATCACACTCACCGTTAATAAAGAACGAACTCAGCCGCCCACGCGTGTTGACGCTGGCAGCAAATGGGTTTTCTCGAACAACACATTCCAGCCGCTGGCGTTTTCTGTCGTTTTTGCCGAGGTGTTTTCGCGCCCCATTCGAATCTCACGGGGGCAAGTTCCATCTTTTCTCAACCAGGATTGGCCTGCGCTCGCCGCCACCGGCGTCGTCGAAGCGAACTTTGCCCTGGAAGATTTTGAACTGGCCCCGCAACGGCCAGAATTCCTGCTCGAACTCAAAGGTGGCCTGGCTCAACTCAGCGCCTTGTTGCAGTGCAAGTACGGCGCCCGCATCATGACCCTTGGCGTTACCGGCAAAGACGAGGCGTTGTGGTTACCTGATCCCGAGGCTCCGACCCGTTATGGCACGCGCGACTTTGCGGCAGAACAACAAGCGCTCGGGCGGCTTTTGCGCGCCGCGTTCACCGGCCCGGATATTTCCGGCCGCTACCAACTACTGGGCCAGACTGGCGTCCTGAACTTCTTTGCCCGTGAGTATCCGCGTCTGGAACGAGAGTGGTCGGTAACGCTCGAAGAACGACTGCAAAAAAGCACGCGCGAAAACATCGAGCGAATCGAGCCGGACTTTCAAATCACTCCATCGGGAGTCCAATGGTTTGATCTGCAGGTTTCCTATTCTACGGGGGGCGGGGAGCGCTTTTCCGCAGTGGATATCCAGCGGTTGTTGCTTTCGGGTCAGAGCCATACGCGTTTGCGCAACGGCAAGGTCGCCGTGATTAATACCGGCGCCGTCGAAGAGTTGCAGGAAGTGCTACTGGACTGCGCCCCCGAGCAACACGCGGGCGGTTATCGAATCAATAACGCGCAAACGGGCTTTCTCAGCTCCACGCTACAGCAACATTCCGATTGGAAAGTGCAGGCGCCCACGGCCTGGAAGACGCGGGCGGCAACGTTGACCGGTGACGCGAACGTCGAATGTCCCGCTCTCGGGCCATTGGAGGCGGTTTTGCGTCCATATCAAAAAGAGGGCGTCGGCTGGTTGCATTTTCTGCGCCGAAACAGCTTTGGAGGGATTCTGGCGGACGAAATGGGCCTGGGAAAAACCGTGCAAACACTGGCGTTTATCCAAAGCATACCCCTCACCCAACCCTCTCCCCGTGAGGGGAGAGGGAATGATTCGGCGAACCCTCCCTGCCTGATCGTTTGCCCCACGAGCCTGGTATTTAATTGGGTGCTCGAAGCTCAAAAGTTTACTCCCAATCTTAAGGTGCTCTCGATTACTGGGTCGGGCCGGGCAGAATTATTCGATCAGATTCCACAAAATGACATCGTTATTACCAGTTACGGTCTGATTCGGCGGGATGCGGAAAGATATCGCGCCATTGAGTTCGACACGGTGATCCTCGATGAAGCCCAGCACATTAAAAACCGGCAAACGCAAAATGCCCAGGCTGTGAAGTCGATTCGCTCGCATCACCGTCTCGTGCTCACGGGAACGCCGCTCGAAAACTCCGTGCTCGATCTTTGGTCTATTTTCGATTTTTTGATGCCTGGCTATCTGGGGACCGCGCAGGATTTTCGCGAGCGCTATGAGATTCCCATCACGCGCGAGAAAAGTTCCGAAGCCCAGTCTCGGCTCGCGCGCCGCCTTAAGCCTTTCATTCTCCGCCGGCTCAAACGTGATGTAGTCAAGGATCTGCCCGCGAAACTCGAACAGGTCTCGTTCTGCGAATTGACCTCGGATCAGCAGCAGGTCTACAAACAGGTGCTCGAAGCGAGCCGAAAGGAAGTCATGGATGCCGTGGGCGCACAAGGTCTGGCCCGCAGTCGCATGGTGATTCTCAGCGCGCTGCTGCGGTTGCGTCAGATTTGTTGCGACCTGCGGCTGCTCAAATTGGAAGAGGTCGACCCGGCGACGGCCTCAGGCAAGCTCGAACTGTTCAGTGAATTGCTCGAAGAAGTCATCGACGGCGGGCATCGAGTGCTCGTATTCAGTCAGTTCGTGAGCATGCTCGCGCTGATACGGGAGCGTTTCGATGCCGAGGGCGTGCGGTTTTGTTACCTGGACGGCTCGACCACCAATCGCGGCGAAGTGGTAGCGCGGTTCCAAACGGACCCAGCCATTCCCGTGTTTCTGATCAGTCTCAAAGCGGGCGGTGTGGGACTAAATTTGACCGGCGCGGATACCGTCATTCACTTTGATCCCTTGTGGAATCCGGCCGTTGAAGCGCAGGCCACGGATCGTGCCCATCGCATCGGCCAAACACGTGTGGTCACGAGCTACAAACTCATTGCACGCGACACCGTGGAGGAAAAGATTCTCAAGCTGCAAGACCGCAAACGGGAGATCATTGAGGCGACGCTCGGCGGAGAGGAATCGTTTGCGCAACAATTGGAATGGGAGGAAGTGCAGGAATTGTTTGCTCACTGAACAAGTCGGCCTGTTCGAAGATCGAATCCCCATTAGGCGGGATTTCGTAAATCAGCGGCTCGGGCGGACGCTCAAATTGCAACGAATAAACAGGACAGGGAACATCCTGCGAGGCTACCCTTACCGCCACATGTTTGGCGCCGATTTTGTCGAGTGCTTCACTCACGATGAACTGCGCCAGTTCGGGGCGATTGCAGTCGGTGCTTAGGTGCCCCAAATAAAGCTGCTGTAGATCGGCAGATACGATTTCCTGGGCGGCGAGGGCAGCCGCATCATTCGATAAATGGCCATGCCGGCTGAGAATCCGTTGTTTGATGCTCCAGGGGCGGCGCAGGTCATCCTGCAGCATCTTCATGTCGTGATTGGCTTCGAGGACGAGGACGTTGGCGGACCGAACTCGTTGAATCACAAGCTTCGTGGCGTGTCCCAGGTCCGTCAGGAAGCCAATATTCCCGCCTGGAGTTCGGAGCAGGAAACCAACCGGATCGTAGGCATCATGGGGAATACTGAACGTATCAATTTCGACATCGCCGGTTACGAACGTCGCGCCTGTGGAAAATAGGTGGAAATCGAGCTTCATCCCAAGCTGGAGTTCAATGGCTTCTTTCGTCAGCCGATTGCAAAAGACAGGCACTTTCACCTTGGCGGCCAATGCCGCTAAACCCTGCACATGATCGGAATGTTCGTGAGTAATCAGGATCCCGGTGAGGTTTTCCACGGTTCGGCCGATCGAGAGCAGTCGCTGGCGAATTTGGCGCCCGCTTAGCCCCGCGTCAATCAGCAGACGCGCTTGTTCAGTCTCGATGTAAGTGCAGTTGCCGCTGGAGCCGCTGCCCAAAACCGTGATTTGCACAGGCACCTCGCGAGAGTAGCCCTCCCCTTCATCCTTGTCGAAAACTTTGTCGGCAGACTTTGTCCTAAACTTTGTCGCTACAGGGCATCTTCTGGCAAAGTTCGGGACAAAGACGGTGAACAAAGTTGCCGGCCCAAAGGGAGCGGATCTCAAGTCTCAGCCAGTTTTCCGGCCTCGGGCCAACTATTCATTCAGAAGAAATGTTGGCATTCAAGTTGAAAAAGCAATGATTGTGCCGAATTATTTCTTGAGTCGGACGATTTTGTTCCTTACAAAGGTTGCCGTGGCACAAGGCCTGTATTTATCGCAGAAAATGTCGCTCCAGCAAGTGCTGGCGCCGCAGCTCCAGCAATCCCTGGCGCTGCTTCAAGCGCCCACCCTGGAGCTAAAAGCGCTGGTCGAGCAGGAACTCGAACAGAATCCCGTCCTCGAGGAAATCCCCATCGAGGAGATGGAACAGCGCGAAAAAGCCCCGACCAGCGACGGGGAACCTGTCCCCGAGACGCCAGACCCGGCTGAACCACCAGCCGACGTGAATTTTGATCCCGCGGCCGAACGCGGCAACGATCCGGTAGATGATTTTCAAGCTGAGTTCGAGCGGCTCACTCAGCTCGACCAGGAATGGCGCGATCATTTCGCCCAGACCAATATCCCGATGAAGCAGTCGGCCGAGGAAGAGGAAAAACGGCAGTTCATGTTCGATTCCCTCGTAGCCGGAACCTCCCTTCAGGAAAGCCTGATGGAGCAGGTCCGCATGTCCGAGCTCTCGGAAGACCAGCGCAAAATCGCCGAGATCATTATCGGAAATATTGACGATTACGGCTACCTCAAGAGCAGTGTCGAGGAAGTAGGTTTCTCATCGAATCTTCCTCCGGAAAAAGTTCTTGAGGTGCTGAAAACCATCCAGACCTTTCATCCTGCCGGTGTTGGGGCGCGAGACCTGCGTGAATGTCTCATGCTCCAGCTTCAGCGCGATCGACGCGAGAAATCGCTCGAATACCGCATTGTCGACGAATTCTTCGACGCTTTAGGCAAGCGACGTCTTCCCGAGATCGCTCGCGGTGCCAGCGAAAGCGTCGATGAAGTGCAGAAGGCCGTGGCCCGCATCGGACTGCTTGAGCCGCGACCGGGCCGTGCCTTTCTGCCCGACAACGACCAATACATCCTGCCGGAGGTCTTCGTTTCCAAGATGGGTGAGGAATACGTCATTACGACCAACAACGAGCAGATTCCCCATTTGCGCATCAGCAACACTTACAAAGACCTGATGGCGCAGGCAGACAGCTCGGCGGAAGTGCGCGAATACATCCGCGAGAAGATCCGGGCGGGCAAATTCCTTATCAAGAGCCTCCACCAGCGCCAGCAAACTATCCTCAATATCGCGCGTGAAATCGTGAAACGTCAGCGCGAGTTCATGGACAATGGCGTCGCCTTCCTGAAACCGATGACCATGGTGCAGGTGGCTGAGGTGGTGGGCGTGCACGAAACGACCGTCAGTCGCGCGGTCTCAGGGAAATACATTCAGACGCCGCAAGGCATCTTCGAGATGAAGTATTTCTTCACTTCGGGCATCCAGACTTCCAGCGGTGAAGGCATGTCCAACACCAGCGTCAAGGACATGATTGCGGATATCTTCAAGAAAGAAGCTCCCAATAAACCGCTTTCAGACCAGGAAGTGGTTCGGATGCTGGGCGAGAAAGGAATCGTAATCGCTCGACGCACCGTAGCGAAATATCGCTCCGAGCTGAACATCCTCCCCTCGAACCTCCGCAAAGTTTACTAGGCCGGCCAGCTTCTACTTGTCTACGGCGCTGGTCGATGTCGTAATGGGCCCCGCCAGGGCGTGTTCCTTCATCACCAGGTAGACGTAATCCATCAGGATTCGCTTGGCTTCGTCCATGGTGATATCAACCGCCGGTGCATCGTCTATGACCTCTTCATCTTCGCTGGCAAGATCAGGGCTGCTGGGATGATCAGCCGTCGATGTGCTCTCGCTGGTTTTCTTTTTGCCGGCCTCTTTTTTTGGCTTCTTTGCAGAGTCGGGTTTGGTTTCCGAGTCGGCTTTTTTCACCTGGTTGGTTTTCGTGACAGGCGACGGCAAGCCGGCGTCGCCCACGTTTTTGAGCGTGATCTCGTAAACTTTGCCGGGGGCCTCCGGTCGCGAAGCCAGGTCCTTTTTCCGGGCCTTGGATCGGGCATCGACTTCGTTCTTCTCTTTCAAACGTTGCGCTTCATTCAAAGAAACGCTCTTTTCCGCCACGGCCTTCTTGTAGCGATCTATCTCCTCGCGTAAATAAGCAAAATCCCGGTCAACGGCCACTCGAGTATCGGAGCGTCGTTTGAGCTCAGTGAGGTAAGGGGCCACCCGATTCATCTTCTCATAAGGGGCGCTCGGGATGGTGTCCCAGGGCAATGGGTTATCCAAAGAGCTCTCGCCAACCTCGAGCGCATTGTTGATTGAGGGCAGCACAATGTCCGGCACTACGCCTTTAAGTTGAGTCGAAGAGCCACTCGCTCGATAGAATTTGCGGATGGTGATCTTCACCGCCCCCGGGTCGTTGGTCATGGAAAGGCCGAACTGCCGCATGTAAGGGGCGAGTTGAATCAGCGATTGCACGGTGCCTTTGCCATGCGTCGATGTGTCCCCCACGATTAAAGCGCGCCCGTAATCCTGCAAAGCGCCCGCCAGAATTTCCGACGCGGACGCGCTAAAGCGGCTGGTCAACACCACCAACGGCCCGTCGTAGAAAATGTTCGGGTCGGGATCTTTATCCATTGAGATGCGGCCGTCTGAATCTTTAATTTGAACCACCGGGCCCTCCTTAATGAACAAGCCGGTCAAATTGATGGCTTCCTCCAACGAGCCCCCACCGTTCCGTCGCAGGTCCAGGACCACGCCGGCGACATGTTCCTGCAGCAACTTGCGCAGAAGCTTTGCCACATCGGCAGTGGTGCTCTTGCGTTCGCCCGAATGGGCTCGCCCTTCCAATTCAAACTCGGAGTAGAACGAGGGCAGGTCGATTACTCCCAGGCGCATCAATTGGTTCGTGCCCATCGGCAGCTCGACGATCTTCGCTTTGGCTTCCTGGTCTTCCAGTTTGATCTTCTCCCGGATAATCGTGACGTTCTTTCGGACGGACGGATCGGCTGCGTCGGCCGGTATGACTGTCAGCCGCACCTCGGTCCCCTTCGGGCCACGGATCATCTCCACGACCTTGTTAAGTTTCATGTCCACCACATCGAGCGGGGTCTGATCGCCTTGCGCGACGGCGATAATCTTGTCATTCGGTTTGAGTTTTTTGCTTCGGTCGGCGGGCCCTCCCGGCACCAGGCTCTGGATTTGGCAGTAACCGTCCTCCGACCGCAAAACCGCGCCAATTCCGAACAGCGAGAGCTGCATGTTGATCGAGAAATTATCGAGCTCCGATTTGCCAAGGTAATCCGAATGCGGATCATAAACATGGGCCAGCGCGGTCAGATAGATCTGAAGCACGTCATCATTATCGTAGTCCTTGAGCGCCCTGAGAATACGCGTGTAGCGCCGGTTGATCTTTTTGATGATCTCATCCGGCTTTTCCTTGGCCAGCTTCTCCTGCAGGTACTCGTATCGTAGCCGTTCCCGCCACAATTTCTTTGCTTCGTCCATGTCTTTCGGCCGCGGCAAGGTGCGGCGATTGACTACGAAACGATCATCACTATCGAAGACAAATTTCTCGGTCTTGAGCAGTTCACCTACGTAATCGAATTGCTGCTGGAGCCGTTCCAGGAACCTGAGGAAAATCACGCGGCCGGGGGTTGTGTTCCCTTCTTTGAGCGTCAGCTCATCCAGCGAATAGCGATAGGTATCGAATTCCTTGAGGTCGGACTGCAAAAAATAAATGTGCAAATTGTCCAGGCTATCGAGGTAGCGATCGAGGAATTTTGAGGAAATCTCGTCATTGAACTGCTGCTTTAAATAGTGTCCCCGCTCCAGGATGGTCGCCGCCACACGAGCGATGCTGGCCTCGTTTGGACCCTGAGCGATCCGCACCAGGTTCGTGTGGTTTTTGGTGATAAGTGCCTGGCTCTCTGTCGTATCGGCTGCCCTTAGCTGAAAGGCGAGAAGCCAGCAAAATAGGACTGTAATTACTCTCATGCGTCGGTCGATAGAGTGCTGATTTGGAATTGATTAGAACAGCACAAAAAACGTTAGCGATACATTGTCATATTCCCGCAATTCGGCAACTGGAACGGTTGATCGATTTCGCCCTCGCAGACCTCCCGAGGTAAAACGCAGTCGACGCTAATGGCTGCCCACGTTAGACATCCGCGCTAATACCTCTTTGCAAATTTGTGGTTTTTTGCTAAAGCTTCCTCGGCATCGACCGATAGTTATCTTGAACCAGACGCCGCAGCCAAAACGCAGAAGGGTGACAGAACCCGCTGTGGCGAGAAATCGTATGTCTTTGAAGCAAAATAGACGGTCGTTTTGGGGCGCTCCGGTCCGAAACGCTCGGACCCAGCCGAACCGCAGCAGCGTGAACTTGCCACTGTTGTCAGACAGTGAGACCAGCGACGTCAGACCCCAAAAAGTCGCCAAAGCAAAAAAGCTGATCGAGCGCGCAGCGTATCCGTCCGAGAAGGTGGTAAAATCGCTCGCCGATCAGATCGCCCGCTTTTTCTGAATGTAGTCAAGAAAACCGGCATTTACGCATTTACGAAGCGGTCAGGAGATCGTTCACTTGCTTTGCCAGGTCATCATTATCAAACGGTTTATGGATCACTCGCACCAGCCGGTGCGACCCGCTGATATATCCCAAACGGCCGGTCAATAATATTACGCGCGCCGTTGGATCTTTCGCCAGGATGCGCTGCAAAAGCTCCTCCCCGCCGACGCGGGGCATACTCAAATCGAGCATCACCAGGTCAAACGGCGGATCGGCAGAGAGGATCTTCTGCCAGGCATCCTCCCCATCCCCCGCCTCATTGAAGTCGTAATCGTCGCCCAGCACCATCCGGATGAGCATCCGTATCATCTCTTCATCATCCGCAATCAAAATCCGTTTCCGTTTCATCTTCCGTGCGGCGGCAAAGGGTTGACAACAGCGCGCCCTGCTCCAAATAGTTGACCGCCGCTCGCTCTGAAACAAGCGAAACAAGCGGATTTCCCGCGCGGTGCGCAAACGACCAAAAAAGCCGGCGACTGTTTGGGAAGCTGTCCAGGGGCGGCTGTGGTCTGCTTGCTCGCGCGAAGTTCTTTCGCCAGTCACGATGGGCCTCGCCCATGATTTGAACAATCTGTTGACCGGCGTTTGTTCGATGAGCGAGCTCGCATTGATTGAGCTGCCGCCAGACCACCCCCTGCGTGAACGGCTCGAAATCGTTCGCAGCCATGGTCAAAAAGCCGCCGATCTGGTCCGGAAACTTTTCCTTGAGCATCAGGCAAGTCCGGGCCAACGCGGACACCACGACTTAAACGCCCTCGTCAACGCTAATTTCGATCTGGCGCGCCAGGCGATTCCTAAAGCGATCAAGGCCGGCCTTACGCTCGTTTCCCAGCCCCTTCCGGTTTTCATCGACGGAACCGCTTTTCGCACAGTCTTTCTGCATCTGGCCATGAACGCGGCTGAGGCGATCGACGGCCAGGGAAACATCGAGTTCCGCACCGCATGGCACTCGCGTCTGCCGCGTTTGCCCAATTATCTCGGGGCCAAACCACGTGGGCCAGTCGCCAGCCTCGAGCTGAACGATACCGGCCGCGGTTTCAAACTGGAATTTTTGAAGAAGCTCGGCAATCCGCTTTTTACGACCAAAGTTGCCAATGCAGGCGCTGGTCTGGGGCTTTTTCTGACAAAACAATTTGTCGAAGCGAGCGGCGGCGGCTTATCCGTGCAATCTAAACGCGGGACAACTTTCACGCTCTGGTTTCCGCTCGCCGATTTTTCCGAAAGACCGGGGTTAAAATCATAGCTTCTGTCAAGCACCGAGTCACACAGGACCCGGCAAAAAATGCTTGCTTCTGCTCGCCTTGCGACGGCTAGATCAATGCGCTAATGCCCATAGAAAAGATTATCGTTTTGGAAGACGACCTGGTCGTTCGCAAGAACCTCGAGCAACAGCTCCGTTATAAGCGCTACGATGTAGCCTCGGCCAACACCCTGGCCGCCGCCCAGGAACTCCTGAGCAAGGATAACTTCGATCTCATGATCGTTGATGTGCGTTTGCCCGATGGCGAGGGGACTGAATTGCTCAAACAATTGCAGGCCCGGCCAGTCAAACCGCTGGTCGTAATGATTTCCGGGTTCGGCACCGTCGATCTCGCTGTCGAATGCATGAGCAATGGGGCATTCACGTTTCTCACCAAGCCCTTTTCGCCCGAACAATTGGCCGTTACTCTCAAAAAGGCCGAGGAACATACCCAACTGGTCAAGGTCAACCAGTTCCTGAGCCACGCAGAGGACGAAGAGTCCGGCTACGAACTGCTGGGCCATAGCAAAGCCATCGAGCAATTACGCCAGCTCATTCGCAAAGTGGCCCGCACACAGGCGACCGTTTTGATCCAGGGCGAAAGCGGCACGGGCAAAGAATTGGTGGCCCGGGCTCTTTACCGCCAGAGCCCCCGCAGCAGCGCCCCTTTCATCAAAGTCAATTGCGCCGCTATTCCGGAGAACCTGATCGAGAGCGAATTCTTCGGGCACGAAAAAGGCGCATTTACGGGCGCTTTAACCAAACGGGAAGGGCGCTTCGAATTGGCTCATGGCGGCACGATTCTGCTCGATGAAATCAGCGAAATCTCCTCCACCGTGCAAGCCAAGCTGCTGCGCGTCCTTCAGGAGCGCGAGCTCGAACGTGTCGGGGGCAATCGCACGATCAAAGTGGATGTGCGCGTGATCTCCACCACCAATCGACACCTGGAAGAAAGCGTGGCTCGCAAAGAATTTCGGCAGGACCTGTTTTTCCGCCTCAATGTGGTGCCCATCCTGGTTGCGCCCCTGCGTGAGCGGCGCGAGGACATCCAGCTTTTGGCCGACCAGTTCCGCCAGCGTTTTGCGCGCAAGCACGGCATCGAAGTTCACGGGCTTTCCAACGCTTGCAATGCGGCCCTGCAAAAACACGATTGGCCGGGCAACGTCCGGGAATTGCAAAACGTGATCGAACGGGCGGTCATTCTCTGCAACGAAGGCGGTGTCCTTGAGCCCGCCCATCTCGGCCTTGGCCAGAGCGCCGCTATCACGGTAGCTTCCATGGCCAGTTCGCCAGGAGGTCACAGTCACGGCGCCAGCAACGGGTATACATCCAGCGACACCGGCGAATTTCCGCCATTAAGCGAAGTGGAAAAGCGGCACATCCTGGCGGCCCTTGAACAGAGCAAAGGTAATCGCACACACGCGGCGAAGGTTCTCGGCATCAGCATTCGCACCCTTCGAAACAAACTGAACGAATACAATTATCGCGGGGCGGATGCGTCCGCGGCCCGCGATTAGAGTGCCTTCGGCTATTCCAGGCCCAAATGCGCCCACAATGCAGGCGGCGCCAGGCGCAGATTGATAAAGAAGGGGCCAAACTCTCCATATCTGGCGCTCACTTCGTCAAACCTCATTTCGTAGACGATTTGCTTGAGAGCATCGACCTGGTGCGCCATCAACGTCACTCCCCATTCCCAATCATCCAGGCCTGTCGAGCCAGTGATGAGCTGTGAGACCCGTCCGGCAAACTTGCGTCCAACGCGGGCGTGTCCGCCCATCAACTTTTTGCGCGTGGCAAAGTCGAGCATATACCAGTTGTCGTGCCCTTGGCGCCGTTTGTTCATTGGGTAAAAACCCATTACCTCCCAGTCGGGCATTTCCGGATAAAGCCGGTACTTTTCGTAGTCCTGCTTGCGTTTGGTCATTTCGGCCAGGCGCTTGTTGAACAGTTCCGTATCCGGTTCGAGCTGCTCCTGCTGCATCAGGTGCTGCCGATTGTCTTCATCGGTCGTGCCGTACTCGGACAATTCCGTCACACTCAAAAAACTATAGACCTTCTCGAGTGTTCCGGGCGGAAAACACTTTTCGATATCTCGATGCATTTGAGCCACCTGCCCAAGCTCGGCGGCATACAAGATAAAACCGAGGTCGGCTTTCCCACCGATACCGGCGTAGGTGGCGATGCGCGGATGCGACGGAGCGGCGTTGGCTGCACAGACCGATTCCAGAGCGGAGAGGGTCTTCCCCGACGCGCCTGCGCCAAGTTGCGCCCAGCGCACCCGGTCGATGCGATAGAACAGGTGCATCACATGGATGCCCTGGTCGAGTTTGACGGAAGGAATGGTCATCGCACGAGAGGATGATCGATCAATCCACCTGCAGAGCCTGATCGAGGAAATGGTCCAGGTGGGTCAAGATGGCGGTTTCATTCACCACCAGGGTCGCGCCGGCATTTCGAGCCGCAGCCTGGACGGACTGGGCAGCGCGGTTGCTTGTGAATGCGATCACGGGGATATGGGCGGTTTCGGTATTCGCTTTCAACTGAGAAATCGCGGCGGATACTTTTTCGTGGTTTGGTTCCAGGTCGGCGAGCACGAGCAAAGGTTTCTCCCGCTGTGAGGATTCAAGCAGCGTCGCTGGTTGGGAGATTGATTGGACTCGATAGCCAAGATCCTGCAGCCGGTTCACCAATTGCCCGCCCGGAAGTGCTTTCTCATAGAGGAATAGCGCGAGCGGTTGCGTCATATTCGAAGCTTGGACGAGCCGGGCCAAAATTGCAAATCCGCAGTGGCATTTTCGGGGCGATTGGCGTTCTGGTCAGAGGGCGTGGTTCGTTCAGCCTCACTCTTTCCCTACACGCCCCTCTCCCCTCAACGGCCTCAACGGGAGAGGGGCGGGGGACGGGGTCAGGGTGAGACCAGCCCAGCGCGTTCCTGCCGACTCAGACGTCTCCTGCTCCGGACCGTGACTAATAAAAACTAGCCTTTCTCGGCCGGCGCCAGCCCGAGATTCTTGAGTATGCGCGTGGTCGAATGGGCCTTGTTCAATGTATAAAAATGGATGCCCGGAACTCCTTCGCGAATGAGTTCCTCACATTGGCGCGTTGC
>Ga0137394_10001769_pt1 | contig 15871 bp, 9 predicted proteins | sample czobulk116metaG_FD_108278 | JGI IMG/M metagenome (GOLD analysis project Ga0137394, IMG submission 108278) | Vadose zone soil microbial communities from Angelo Coast Range Reserve, California, USA - czobulk1.16 metaG | ecosystem: Environmental > Terrestrial > Soil > Vadose zone | place: USA...
AATCGGCGACCGCAACACTCATTCCCTTGCCAATGTGCTCTGCTATCCCTGTCAGCCTTGAGACGTCAGTGAATGTGCCGTCGCCATTATTGCGGTAAAGCAGGTTCGTCAAGCCGGAATAGAGTGAAGGAGAACAAGAGAGCCTTTTCCCTTCATCTCCACAGACTTTTGATGTCCTAAAAGACCAATCCAAGTAATTGGTTACAAACAGATCGAGCAGTCCGTCGTTGTTATAGTCGAGCCACGCCGCACCGACCGACCACAGTTTCCGTCCGTTCTCATCAACGCCCGACACGGCGGCGTGCTCGGTCACATCCGTGAAGGTGCCATCGCCGTTGTTGTGATAGAGGACGTTGCGATTTACTCCGGTCACGTAGAGGTCGGTCCGGCCGTCATTGTCGAAGTCGGCTGCGGCGACTCCCATGCAATATCCTTCTCCCTGAAGGCCAGCACGCTCCGTCACATCCGTAAACGTGCCATCTCGATTGTTCCTGTAAAGCCGGTTGAAGAATGAGGAATCGTCCTTTTCCAAGGTGGCAATTCGAGCGCCGTTCGTGAAGAAAATGTCGAGGAATCCATCGTTGTCGAAATCAAGGAGCGCGACGCCGCCAAGCGTAGAGTCGATGAGCGGTTTATCCAGAGTAGTGCCGTTGTTCAGCACGAAGTCGACATGCGAGGTCTTTTGCCGGTTTTCGAATCGAATTTGACGTGCCAAATACGCGGATGCCGGCGACGCTTTGCGAGCGCATGCCGGCACGGCACCGATCGAGGCTAAGCCTTTGAAGCCCAGCTCAAGAAAGCGCCCGCGATGCATTGGGCCTAGCGTCATTTGTTGGACGGCTTCTTGGGCCGTACATTTTCGGGTTGAACCGCGCCGGTCTCAGAACGCAAAGCGAAGACCGAATTGGATTTGTCGTGGCGGAATGACGTTCGAAGTGATTCGTCCGGCGGCAGGATCACCGATCAGACTATCCGGTGCGCCGTAGTTCTGAATGTTGAAGATGTTAAAGAACTCCGCACGAAATGACAGAGTGGTCGTCTCGGTCAGTATGAAGTTTTTGAACAATGAGAAGTCCGTGTCCGTCACGGCAGCTGTTCGGAGTTTGTTACGGCCAAAGTTCCCGTAGGAGAATGAAGGCACGGCGAACGCCGCCGGGTCGAACCACTGTTCAGTCGTTTGTTGCGCTGGGGTCGGATTGCCGACCAAGTTCGGCCTGGCGTAATTCCACCAGGGCACTGAGCTTCCGATATTAGCAACGTCACCTGAGACAGAGAGGTTGTAGGGCTGACCGGAATGGATTTGAACAACTCCGTTCATCTGCCAGTTGCCCAAGAGCTGGCTCGCCACTCCATGCTGATTGAAGTACTTCTTCCCCCTTCCAAACGGGAGCTCCCAGACTCCGCTCATCGAAAGAAAATGCGGGATATCATACGAGGATACGCTTCGACTGCCGTTCGGATCATAGTAATTCTGCAGGGAGGAAGAGCCTCCAGGACCATTTTCCGCCGCAAACCATCCGCTGCTGCCTGTATCGATCGCCTTCGACCATGTGTACGACACCAGATATTGAAAGCCATGGGCGAAACGATGGTCCAATTTCACCTGAAGGCCGTTGTAATTGGCATTGCCGCGATCAGTCCCAAAGAACGGAGTGCCGTTGATCCACGGAAACGGTCGCCGCTGATTGACTTCGGCGGGAGTTCCGGCTCCCGGTGTTTGGGCAGTGTTGAACAAACCCGTCACGTCCAAGCGGTCACTGTAGCTGCCCACGTATCCGACGGAGAGTGCGAGATTGCTGGTCATCTGACGCTGGATTTCGAGATTCCACTGTTGTGATCTTGGGTCTTTACGGTTTGGATCGAAGAACCAGTTCGACTGTGACCATGGAGCGGGATCGGGTAACGCGGCCGTTACCTGTCCGAAAGTCTGCTCGATCGGAGTGAGAGGTTGTCCGATCTGGTTTATCGGGGTTAATGCAAACACCGAACCCGTCGCGGGCCACGACCCCGAGATTCCTTTCCAATCCTGCTCAATGCCCATCAGCGGATCGTAGACAAGACCGTAGCCGGCTCGAACCACGGTTTTTTCTGTGGGACGCCACGCTACACCGATCCGCGGTCCCCAGTCGCTCCAGTCGGGGGCGGGCCCCCAAGACCTGCCATACGGTGAGAGCATGATCTTGTCCCCGTTTGGAATGCTTTGCAGTGTGCCATCGCCCGGAATGCACGGCGCTTTTCCAGTCTGGGTGCAAGCGGGCGGCAATTGACTCAGGCCGATCCAGTAATCGCCACTCGCCGTGAAACCGCTGACGACAGTTCCGGATGACGGGTCGAACCCGCCTCGATGATCAAAACGCAGACCGTAAGTGACGGTAAGATTCTTGCGGATTTTCCAAGAATCCTGAGCATAGAAGGACCAGGTGTTAACGCGATTGCTGTTTGACACACTGCCTGTATTATTCGTTTGAGCGGGAAAGCCCAGCAAAGCAGATGCTAGCGAGTTTCCACTCGTGCCGACTTGTTCCGGATTGCCGGTCGTGTCGTTCGTGAAAGTATAATTCCCGTAGGGCGGACTGTCCGTGTCGTTGCCCTGCCTAATGAATTGATATCCGAATTTGAATTCATGTACGCCTCGCACCCAGTTGAGTCCTTGCGAAAAATCTATGACTGGGCTGCCGATCGTGTTGGCATTGTGCACGCCGCCACTGCCCCACGGTGAGGCGAGGCTTATGGACGTACCTCCGGGGCTTGTGAAACCCAACCCCTGCATTGGACCGATCCCGGCCGCGTCAGTTTGAAAGCGCGCAAACGGTCGGTGGGTGCGCCCGAAGCGCGTATCCAACATCAGTGACTGACTGAAAACATGGTTCCAACCCGCACCGATATTGGTCGCCGGCACAGATCCGCCAGAATCAGCTGAAATGCTGATTGGGTTTAGAGTTGTAACGTTCAGCCGATCGTAACGAAAGAACAAGCTGTCTTTACCGCCGAGTTGCTCGTCGACACGCACCATGTAGTGATCTGAATTGCTTACTTGAGGACGCGTCACGATCGCGTTGAATACGGGGTCTCCCGTGAGATTCGGTTGCGCGTAGTACGCCTTGATAAAATTGACCATTGTCGCACCGAGGCGCGCCGAGGGGATCATATTTTGACAGCCAGCTGGGTTCGTACAGGCGGAGTTGAAATTTGGAGAACTCGGATTGGATGACGCAACAAACTGGGCGCGAGTAAACTGGCCAGGATTGCTCGGGTCTGGCTGTGTTGTTGCTGGATCGTAGATATTCTGTTCGAGAATGGAGTTTGAAAAGTCGCCGGAAAGTTCCGCGTCCGTCGGAACTCGATATCGGGACTGCGCGGCTTGGGTGAACCGCCAGCCTTCGTATCCAAAGAGGAAGAATGTACGGTTACGACCGTTATACAGTTTTGGAATGAAGACGGGTCCGTTGAGTTGCGCACCGAATTGATTTTGGTGGAATGGAGAAGGAGACCTGCGCAGCGCATCCCGGAACGGGTCGCGGGCGTCAAATGCGTTGTTGCGAACGAACTCCCATGCGCTACCGTGAAGTTGGTTACCGCCGCTTTTGGTCACCACGCTGACAACGCCCCCGAGGACTCCACCGTACTCGGGTCGGTCATCATGCGACTGCACCTTGAACTCTTGTATAGCGTCAACGATGGGCGGAATCACGTAGGTGCTCGTATTTAGCTCGGTATTGATGACACCGTCGAGCATGTAGAGGTTCGAGCGGTTGAACTGCCCTTGAATGGACGGCTGCGACACAGTTGCTGTGGGGACACCCAGGACAGCCAGATCGTTTGTGCCGACGCCCGAACTCTGGGCAGTACTAATGGGCGTGGCTCCCGGAGTGAGAGTCAGCAATTGCGTGAAATTTCTGCCGTTAAGGGGCAGGTCATGAATGGCTTCCTGTGTTATGACGGTTCCCAGTTCGGAGCCATTCGTGTTTACCAGCCCAGCTTCGGACTGGGCAACCACAGTAACCGACTCGGCCGATGAACCAACCTGCATCACAAAATTTCGCGAGATGTTGTCTTGAACGTATAGCTTGATATCCGTTACGGACACGGTGCGAAAGCCTTGTTTGTGCACATTCATGATGTAGTTGCCGGGAGGCAAAGAGGGGAATGCGTAGACCCCTTGATCGTTCGTCTTGGTTGACGCCACAATGCCGGTATCGGTATTTCTGATTTCAACTTCGGCATCAGGCACGACCGCATTGCTTTGGTCGGTGATGCGCCCGGATATAGAAGCTTTCTCGGTCTGTGCGCACACGTATTGCGCTAACGGACCGAGCAGGCAACCCACTGCAACGGACAAGCAGACAAAGAATCCCGGAACAAGACGGCGCATCTTTTTCTTCATGGCCACCCCTCTTTCCCAGTATTCCGGCCAGGTACGCGATCTGCCCCAGTCATCAACTACTTTTTCTGATCCAAGCCATCGCCGGAACCGAACAAAGTTCAGGACTGTGGGAATGAGGCGAGATGAATGAAGGCGGGCTGCGGGAAAACTAAGGGTGGTTCGGCTGACCGCGCAAGTAGGCATACATCAGACTTGGACCTTCTGGGTGTGAAGGATCGCTATCAGACCGTTCGAAGGTCACAAAAACGGGGTCAATCTCTCGGAGAATCTTTGGGTCGTCACATCTGAACATCCAACGCCTTTGGGTTTTATCGTCGGAATAAAAAATCCCCAACCTCAGCGGCCGTTGGTTCGGTCCTTCCTTTTTCGCCCAAATTTGGTATTGGTAGTTGGCCTTCTGCATCTTCTGCTCGCTCAAATCGTACGCATAGAAGATGAGCGACTTGTCTTCTGTAAAAAAGATCCGACCGAACGCCGGTCGACTCTTGCCTCCCGGGTCAGTATCCACGACGTCCACGATGTGAAGATTTCGAGCAGCCATCAAATCCGTCACGTGATGACTTGCTCCCAGAAGTTGGCGGTCCTGATCCAACAAGGCTGACTTTTCGCTCAAAGCATCCTCTAGATCCCGCAGTTTCACCTGATCATCTATGGATTTTGCCTCGATATCTTTCGCATAAGCCTTTTGGGTGCTAGCTTCCTGTTGTGCAGTCGCTGTGAGGGCTTCTGTCCTGGTCAGTTCCCGCAGTGCCGAGTCGAGCCTTGCCTGCAAGGCATCCCGATCCAACACGATGTTTCGGCGATCTTGGGATGTAGCTTTTAGATTTGTTTTGCCCCGAACCAGCTCGTCATCCTTTTTGTGCAGCTCAGCGTTTAGGCGCGCGATCTGAAGCCTGAGGTCTGAATTGGCAGCCGTTAGCTCCTGGATGCGTCCGTCGAGCGCTGTCGTTGTAAGTGGTCCGCTCACGTGGCTGTTTGGTATGGCCGGCGAGGCAGCCAGCCTCTCGTCTAATCGACGGCTCCAATGGAAGTAGCTAGCAGAACCGACCGCCGCCAAAATCACGCCAGCTGCAACCGCTACTGCCCATCTTGGCCGAAAGAGTCTCCTGTACGGGAGTGCGGGGAGGGACGCAGTAACTTTTGTGTTCTTGTCGACTTCGCTGGAAAATACGATCCCTTCCCGTTTGGCTCGATCAAAGAAGCGGCGAGTGAAAAGCTCCGAGTTCAGCGATTCTTCCAGATCGCTGGCAGATAGGGACGGCGCCCGCCTGGGCGCGGCAAACTCCTGTGACGCAACATTCAGATAGTCAAAATATGCCCGACGACAGGCGTCGCACTCTGAAGTGTGCTGCCCTAGTTGAGCGAGCTCTTCGGCAGTGGCTTGCCCAATACTTGCGGCCGCACAGAGCTCTTCGAAATGCTCGTGTTTCACGACGCCGTACCTCTTTCTAGCGACAACTGGTTCGCACCCTGGTCCCTTTGCGGGCGGCTGTCAAGGTACGAACGAAGCCGCTCTAAACCTCGGTAGTAATGGTGACGCACACACGACAGGCTCTCGTTTCTGCGTTTGGCTATTTCTTTGAAACTTAACCCTTCAAAGAAGAACATTTCGATCGTTCTTCTCTGCGCGTCTGGCAGGGCGTCGAGCGCTTCATTCGCGAGCAGACTCGCCTCTTGAAACTGAAGACGCGACGGAGACCAAAGGCTTGCCTCTTCATCAACTGCGTCCACTTCTGTTTGGTTGTAGAAGTGCCGCACAAAAAGGTAATTCCTCCGGTTGATGCTGCGGCTATACGCGTACTGAAGAAGCCACACTTTAAGAGTGCCTCGACGGGCGTCAAATTGTCCCGCCCGGCGATAGGTTTCCAAGAAAACCGACTGCGTTAAGTCCTCAGCTTCATGCGCGTCTCGTAGGATGTGCAGTGCCGTGGCATGCACCAACCGATGATACCGCTGGAAGACAATCGCGAACGCGTCCGTGTTCCCGGCTTGAAGTTCCTGCATGAGGGGTTCGTCGCCGAGTTCCAATAGTTCGCTATACGGAACGCGTCCGCAGCCGTCGTCGGAGGCTGGTTGTATGAGGAACATAGGAGAGTGAAACTTGACAGTTAATAGAGCAGGAGAAGCGCGGGATTGCAACGAGAATATTTGTTTCTTGAGATGGGACAAAGTTCCAATTTCAGCGGTATCTATTCTAATAGGGTGTTTCGAGAGTCGAAGCAGAATCGGCCGAACAGACTCAGCCAGATTGTGATAGCGATGAGACGAGTGCGCGTCAAACCCTGTTTCGCAACATTTGCATTACTCGCTGTATTCCTCCCGGCAGAACATCTTCGCGCAGGGCAAACTTCGCTGGAGAAGGCCGAATCTCTGCTTTCGAAGGGCGCGACTGCGGAAGCTGTGGTCGTGTTACGCCAAATCGTTGCGGACGATCCCCGCAATTCTGACGCCCACTTGCTGTTGGGAACAGCGTTGGCACTTGTAGGGGAGCGAGGCGAATCCATCAATCAGATGGCCGTAGCCGTGCAACTACGTCCAGATTCAGCAAGCGTACACAATCAGTACGGCATGGTGTTAAGCCGGTTCATCGAAGTGAAGGCGGCCCGGCAGGAGTTCGAGAAAGCGCTGGAACTCAACCCCGCGCTCGCCGAAGCCCACGTCAACCTGTCATTGATTCTCGCGCAAGCAGGCGAACTGATCGCAGCAGGTGACCATCTCGACCGCGCCATCAAACTCCAAGGCGACGTGGCGGCTGCAGCGCAGACCCATTACCTAAGAGCGAAGATTTGGGGAGCACAAAACCAAATCGATAAATCGATCGACGAGCTTGAAAAGAGTATTCAGCTGCGTCCAGAGTACGCGGAAGCGTGGTCTGATCTCGGTGGAATGCGCCGTCTCTCGCTTGACAGCGGCGGTGCCGTGCAGGCACTTGAGAAGGCGGTCGCCTTGGACCCTCACGACTCGACTGCGCAGTACCGACTTGGCCAGTTATTCCTCCAGGATGGCGAAACTGCCAAAGCTCTCGATCATTTGAAAATCGCTTTGCTTGGTGATCCCTCCGATGTCGCAACGCTCTACAGTTTGGATCGCGCACTGCGCAAGGCGGGAAAACTAGAAGAGGCGAAGCCTATTGAAAAGCAACTGGCTGAGCTGCGCGCAAAAAGTGATCGTGCTTCAGCCGTCGCGTTAGCTGCATCTCGCTTGAATGACGAAGGCATAGCCATGGAGAAGTCGGGAGACGTGCGGGCTGCCCTGGCCAAGTATCGCGCGGCACTCGATTTGGATGCCACTGGCAAAGGTTTTCAACTGAACTATGGCCTTGCCCTATGCAGGCTTGGCCGCTGGGAGGATGCTATCGCTGAACTGCGTGAAGTCTTGCGACTTGATCAAGACAATCAAGAAGCTGCTAGAGCGCTGTATATAGCGATAGATCAGGCAAAGGCGCAGCGTGGAGATGCTCGCAAGCATCCTTGAATTCTACCGCAGCGCCATCAGCCGCTTAGCGCAGCAGCCGGTCCTCCCGTCAGCAGCGGTATAGCTCCGAGAAGCGCGGCGCGACTGCCTAGTTTGGCCGGCTTGATCCTCACCTTGCCCCAAGGTGTCCAAGCGTACTCCATCACGTGTTTCTGAATATACGGCACGATCACGTCGGCGTTCGCCAGCACCCCTCCGCCGAAAACAACAACATCCGGATCGAAAGAATGAATGAGCCCGGTCGTGAGCGTCGCCCAAATGCGAAGGCAGCGCTCCTGGATGGCCAGCGCGACGCCGTCTCCCTGGGTTGCATGTTCAAATAGCGAGCGGAAGCTCACGGCGGGTTCGCGGGAGAGTGCGCTTTTGGCAAACCCCGGCCAGGCCGCCGCGACAAGTGGCAGTGACCAGCCCCCCGCTTCGGCTTCCGCGCAGCCGATGGCTCCACAGGTGCAACGGCGGCCGTTGAAGTCGACGGGAATGTGTCCGCAGAGGTTGCCGCCAAGGATGTGCTTGCCGCGCAGAACCTTGCCATTCATCAACACGGCGCCGCCAATGCCGGTGCCCAGCGTCACCATTACGACGTCGGTCTCGCCTTGGGCCGCGCCTGCATAGCATTCGCCCAGCAATGCCATGCGTGCATCGTTCTCGATCACGAAGGGGAGGCCCATCTCGCGCTGGCACCAGGCGGGAAGGTCGATGCGCGTGGCATCATCGTACTTTCGATTGGTCGACACCACGCGGCCCGTTGCAGGATCTGAGAGACCGCAGAAACACAGCACAAATGCACTGGCCTGCGAACGACCCACCGCAGCCCGTGACATCACCCGGTTTGTGCCTTCTACAAGAAGTGGAAGCACGGCAGCGAGCCCATCGACCCGTTCCAACCCGATTATCTCGCTCGCAAGGATGTTCCGGTCTTCAACCAGAGCGATGGTAGCGTGTGTACCGCCGAGATCTACCGAGATCGCTTTCATCATTGCCCTTTACAAATGACGTCCCGCGTAGGACAACACGATCACAGCCGTTATCAGCACGCCCACTCCAGCCAACTGCAAGCCAACGGCAGACTTCAATGCGTTCTTCCATTCGCCCGCCAAAATTCCGATCACGGTGGAAACGATCACAATCAGGGACATGAAGAGTGGCCAACCGTAGACCGGGCCGAGCGCACCGAGTTTTAAGCTGGCGACACCATACATCAGCGTGCTGACAAACCAGAAAATCGCCATGACACTCGCGAAAAGCCAGTAATGCGCCGTTCCGTTCGCGCTAAAGTTGGCCGATGTGCGCTTGGAGCGCATGAGATATCCGCAATAGAGCAAGTTCGGAACAGCCCCGGCAGTCATGAGCGGCAACCAGACGGCGTTCATCCGCCACGCCGGATTGGCTCCGTGTACAGCCGCAGCCTCGACCACGGGACCTCCAAAGGCCACTCCGAAATTCATCGACGCAGCACCGATGCCGCTCATAACAGCCATCAAAATTCCGGAGGTGGGGCAACGATTCATCTGCGCTTGCTTAGCCGTTTGTTCACGAAGCGTCCCCGCGCGCGCACAGATGCCGACACCAACCATGACCAATAGAACGCCTCCGATGAGGCCGAGACCTGCAGGAGTCAGCGCCTTGTCCGCGTGCAGCCGGAGGAATGGAATGAGACCACCGATGGCGGCCGAGAGGCCGAGAACAATGGCGAACGCAAGTGCGATGCCGATGGAATCAACGGCCAATCCAAACAGGACTTGTGCGATTCCCCATCCCATTCCGCAAGCCGCAACCAGCACGACCGAACGTGTGCCCGCTTGCGCATAAACGTGACGTAGCTGCGGAACGGTAATCGCGGCGGCAATAAGCGGCATCAGCAGCAATGCCAACCCGGTCCAAACCGCCCATGTGTTCTCCCAGGCCCAACGCCTGGTGAATTTCATTGGCAGTGCGAAAGAGGCGTTCATGACGCCTGCAACTACAAGGAGGAGGAAGCCGGTGCCTGCGCTCTCCATGCTCAAAAGCTCTCGCTTTTCGTATTTCCGTTTTTACGGCGACGACCGGTTCCGCCCAGGACGCAGGACGCAAAGCCGAATGAACTTCCCGGCAGCCCAAGTCGGCGGCGTGGGCCAGCATGATCTTGGAACGTCACATTTCCTCCATCTGTCCGCTATCCGCTACCGAATTCATGTGTTCACGGACGGGGTGCGGACAAAGGCTTTGATCGTTCCGCACCTCTTGCCCTCTGAGGGCCCGTGGGGTCGAATGCGGTACGATCCGATTGCCGCAGGTACGATGAACGTTTCCGCGTAGTGAACCACCAGCGGAGGAAACGCATCCTCGGGACTTTCCACGATCACTTCTTCGCCATCGCAGAGGTTCAGGACCTGCACGCCGCCATTTGTCGCGTGCGGAACCTGGGCGTTGAACCAGTGCCGTCGCGTCTCAATAAACTCGCGATGATGCAGTCCAGTTCGTTCTTCCAACCAGCCGTCGCCAGAATCAACTGGTTCAATGAGATTCACTAGGTTGCGTTTCACCCACGAGGTGGTGCGGTCCCATTGAATATTGCGGATGCCATGATCAAGGTGAATCGGGCGAGGTTGGCCATCCAGCCCTAAGCGCCCCCAATCCCACATCTTGAAAGTGAAAATGTATGGTGTGGCACTGATCTCCAACACGAGACAATTCTTGCCTGAGCAGTGCGGGGTTCCCGCGGGGATGAGAAAGTGGTCGTGCTTCTTTGCGGGCCACCTGTTCACGTACTTATCGGCGTCGAAGTTCGTGCCGCCTTCCTGTGCGCCACGTAGGTCCGCGATCATGCGCTCGCGGTCGATTCCTTCCTTCAATCCTAGGTAGACGCAGCCATCATCGCCGACGTCGAGCAAGTAATAGCTCTCGTCCTGCGTATAGTGCATGCCGAAGTGCTCTTGTATGTACTCGGTGAGTGGATGCACCTGGAATGAAAGATTGCCGCCGTCCATAGTGTCGAGAAAGTCAAAGCGGATGGGAAACTCGGTGCCAAAGCGCGCATGCACGGCGTCGCCAAAAATTCGCCGCGGATGTTGAAAGATCAAGTTGATCGAGGGTATTTCGACTTTAGTCTCGCCGAAGCCGAGCAAGAGACTGTTCTCTTCTGGCACGCAATCGAAGCACCACGCAAAGTTCGTTACGTCTTGCGGGAGCTCACATACCTTCTTCATCCATTGGCCGCCCCAAGGTCCCGGATCAAAGAACGGCACCAGCCGAAACGGTTGCCAAGCAGCAATATCGAGTGCGCGGCGAAACTCGGAGCCGGGAATCATCTTCGGCTGGGTGCGGTCGTTCGTATCAAGAAGGTAGTCGATCCGGCCTAGAAGCGTCTTCTTGTCGCGGTCGGCCACACGCCAATCGACGAAGAAAGCGCGCTTGTACTTCAAGGACGGGCGATCGCCGAGATTTGTGAGGCCGAGATTGGTAATTTCTCCTGAACGCTGCCTCTGTTGCAGCTCCCAGCGCGCCATGTCGCAGTAAACGAGCGCATCCCAGGTCTGAGCAATCAGGCTAGCGCCGGTTCCGATCACAAGGGCTAATCCTTGAGCGCTTTGCACGCTCCACTGAGCCGCATGAAGCCGATCGGTCGCAAAAAACTCGTCGAGCGCGTAGTTGTTCATGAAGCCAAAGACCGGATCGTCGCCGAGATCGCGTGCCGTCAGCTCCAGAAGCTTTTGCTCGCACAAATAGCTGTCTTTGGCCAATACCACGAGAGAAGGGCTCAAAGCCCGCGTCAGCGCTTGCTCAATCTCCCGTTCGAATGCTCCGGGATAACACTCCACACATAGAACAAATTTCCCGGGATGAACTGCAGCCACCAGTTCGGCCCCAATCGCTTGCCATCCGACACGGCAGGGCTGAGACGAAGCGGCAACTCGGACCACCGGATATTTGTCGTACCGTGAAATTCGGGACATGCGCTCAAGTATTGGTCCGCCGCTCATTGCTGCTCAAGTTCAAACCTCGCTCTAAGGTGGACGGTAAGTCTCTCTGGTTGTGGAACATCTATGCTCCTGTCGGCCGGCGGTTGGTCCCCATGCAGATAATGTCCCGGTCTCGAGGGCGTATGGACCCAAGCGCAGCACAGGTATTCCCAAGCGGCCTCGCATTCAGGCGGCACTTCCCATAAAGGTATTCAGCAGGAAAGAGGAAAGGTTCCCAAGGTTGCGCGAAAAAAAGCGGACCCGTACTGCACGCGGCAAGCATGGACCTGTGGATCGTCTCACTCCTGAGATTTGGAACACTGCGAACACACAAAGGACACTGTCTGAAGGTCTTGCGGAGAATGGGAAAGTTTGACCACGCCGAAGGCATACCGAGAGTGGTGTTGTTGGGAATTGGCGCGGGATACTGTCCAAATCCAACCAACTGGAAGTTACGGATGACTGACAAGAACGGGGAGAAGCAACCGCTTCGGAAGCATACTCGCCGCGATGTCTTGCGCTTACTTGCCGGAGCGCCAGCGCTCAGCCTTACTGTGAGGTCGGAGCTGGGCGAAGATACGACTACACGCTCTGATTCCATCGGTGTCTGGCAGATTATCGTGGTCTGCAAGACGCATTTCGATCTCGGTTATAGCCATCGAGTCAAGGATCTGCTGCCTTACTACCGCACGACGATGATCGATCGGGCGCTCGAGGTGATGGAGCAGGCGAGGGAGCTGCCCCCGCAACAACGCTTCGTCTGGACGTCCCCCGGATGGGTCATGCAAAAGGTCCTTGAGGATTGGGACGGACAAACTGCCGAGCGGCGGCAGAAGCTCGATGCGGCAATGAGGTCGCGTCAGTTTGTCGCGCATGCTATGCCCTTCAGCATTGAGGCTGAATTGGTGGAACCGGAGGAATTCGCGCGAGGCTATATGTTTGCCGACGCTGTTTCCCGGCGATACGGCCTACCGTTGGCTGCGGGCGCAAAGACCACGGATGTTCCTTCGCAATCTCCCTCTCTCGCCACTGGCCTTGCTCACGGCGGCGTCAAGTTCATGCATATCGGGTGCAACTGGCCGTCCGGCTATGTGCATAATATGCCGCCGCTTTTCTGGTGGGAGGGGCCGGATGGCTCGCGAGTGCTTACGATGTATTCGACCATCTACGGGAGTTCCACTGCATTCTGGCCGTGGGGAGGCAAGGACGATCCCTACATCGGTCACAATCTTCTGCCTCCGCCAAACTGGCCATACAAGACGTGGGTCGCGATTATCGTGACGGGCGACAATTCCGGTCCGCCCGGAGCCGATGGAGTCAAATCCATCTTCGCCGAGGCTGCAGAAAAGCTTCCGGGCGTCGATGTTCGAATGGGCACGATGGAGGAGTTCGCGGACGCAATCCTTGCTGAGAAACCGCACCTGCCAGTTGTAAAGGGTGAGACTCCGGACACGTGGATCCATGGTTGCATGTGTGACCCAGGCGGCATGCGCCTAGCGCGCAACTGCCGCCCATTAATATCCGCGGTCGAGGTGCTCAACACACAACTGCGCCGTTGGGGTCTGCCGGTAACAGATCCGACGAAGGAATTAGCCGTAGCGTACGAGCAGAGCCTCCTCTATTCAGAACATACATGGGGTAGAGCAGCCGCTGTCAACGTTTATGGAGCAGAGTTCCGCAAGTTGCCGGAATCGAGCTACAAGGATCTTGAGGATTCATGGGAGGACAAGACTGACTATATCCGCAACGCTTCTAGGATCACCGCATCAACGCTCGGAAAGAATCTAGAGGCTCTTGTAGGAGCAGTAGATTGGAAGGGCCCGCGCGTCGTTGTCTACAACCCTCTGCCCTGGCCTCGTTCTGGCGTGGTTGACATTGACGGGCGTTCATTTTTTGCCAACGAAGTTCCGGCCTGCGGCTATAAGACATTTCCTGTTCCCCCCGCAAGCGAATCGACGACATCCAACGACGATGCTCTAGAGAATGAGTTCTTCGAAGTGAGGCTTGACGCTACACGCGGATGCATCGCATCGCTTCGAGACAAACGCACAGGACGGCAGTGGGTCGATGATTTCAGTGACTTCGGCCTAGGTCAATACTTGAACGAGCGGTTTGAGCTTGCCCAGACAGACGGTTACTGTCGCGATTATCAACAGGGACGGTGGGGCTCAACACTGCACGAAGGCATGAGGAAGCCAGGCCTCCCGCCAGATGTTCGCTATCGCGCAGCATCAGGACGCAATGGGTCCGTACGGTCGATCAAGAATCGCGATGTCACAACCGCAACACTCGACATGCCTGGCGATCCGAGTAACCATCTGCCTGCTACGTCATTGCGCGTAAGCCTCCATCGCGGGCAGCCATTCCTTGACTTCGAATTGACCATTATCGACAAAGCGAAAGACAGCTGGCCGGAGGCCGATTGGCTTTGTTTGCCGTTCAGGCTTCAGGCTCCGCGATTTTCAGTCTGGCGCAATTTAGGAATCATGGACCCGGCCCGCGACATCTTGTCTGGCGCCAACCGACACCTCTACGCCGTGGGTCTCGGCATAACCATCACCGGTGCGGATGCCGCCAGCGTTTCGCTTTGCCCACTCGACCATCCCTTGATCAGCCTTGATACGCCAGGTATGTGGAAGTTCTCGTTGGATTTCGTGCCAAAGAAGCCTACGGTTTTCTTGAACCTATACAACAACCAGTGGAACACCAATTACCGTTATTGGTATTCCGGAACATGGAACTCACGCGTTCGCGTTTGGCTTGGGAACGATCTGGCTGTTCCGGCTATGGAAAGCAGAGTGCCTTTGCTTGCCGCAGCGGGCACAGGACCAGGTGGCAAGTTGCCCGCGGTTCGAAGAGGCCTGAGCGTTTCGCGTCCCGGAGTGCTCGTAACAGCCTTTGGATCATCTCCGGCTTTGAAGGGCACACTTCTCCGCATATGGGAGGTCGCCGGTAAATCCGGGAAGATTGTGGTGAAGCTACCATCCGGGACTGGCGCCAAGGCCGCGCGACAGGTTGATTTGCGAGGTCGTCCTCGCGGTTCCGCGATTCCGGTTAAGGACGACAGCTTTGAGGTGTCAATGAAGGCGTTCGCACCAGCTTCATTCGAACTGCTTACAGTTGGATAAGGCGGGCCGCGCGAAACTAGGCAGGCCGAAGTGAATGCCAACCTGAGATGGAAGGGGCAACGGTGTATCCAACCGCTGTGAGATGAGCGAATTATTCAAACGGCAGTACCGGCCAGGAGCCTGAGAAAACGGCGCGGAGCTACCAGCGGCTCAATTCACCTTTCCGATCCAACACCCACGCCGGCTTTTCGGAGATGAACGGATCGATTCGGTCCGCTTGCCGTATTGCCCACTCGATCCACGCTTTGTGCTGCGGCTGCTTCTCGGGACTCCAGGACCGAGACTTCTCCACGTACGCGGCTATGAACCGTCGCAGCCGCTCCGCGCGTTTCCACTCGTCAACCCATTCCTTGAATTGCTCGAGTTTTTTCTCTTCTTCCTGGATATCCTTCCTCAACTGCTCCCTTTCCTTGGACTTTCGCGTCACTCCATCGTGTTCGCTGTTCGTATTGCCCCCATGTTCCCGAGTGAATTATCAGCAGCAGCTTTCCCGCGGGTTCATGGGTCACGACCTCGTCGTAATCCCAACGATCCGTAGGATTGGGGAACGCGCGGCTTCTGCGTCACAACTCTTCGGATTGGCTCCTCTATACCGAAAGAGACAGGTTCTCCGTTGATCGAAGCCGCAGCCCGTCCTTGTTCCGATGGTGAACGCGCTTGCTGCAGCACACCTGCAGCACAGTTGTTGCCGAACAGGCGAGTTCAGCCCGAATAGGGGCTTTTGATCCGACTTAAGTAGCTGAATCCAAACAACAGATAAGAATCCGCCCACACTTTCGGCGAAGAAGTACCGAGTCTAGACTGCCGGCGGAATTCAGGCTCTTTTGCCTCGGGTTCGGAAAGGTATGCGACCCTGTCGTCGGCGCAAACCTTGTCCCATAGTTCCCAGGCCTCGGGCATTTTTCTTACGTCGCTTCCCATCACAGCTGTCGATGTGAGAAGGCGAA
>Ga0137394_10001770_pt1 | contig 15869 bp, 10 predicted proteins | sample czobulk116metaG_FD_108278 | JGI IMG/M metagenome (GOLD analysis project Ga0137394, IMG submission 108278) | Vadose zone soil microbial communities from Angelo Coast Range Reserve, California, USA - czobulk1.16 metaG | ecosystem: Environmental > Terrestrial > Soil > Vadose zone | place: USA...
CCGTTCCGACCCGCCGCGACGTCGTGCTCGGGATCGCGGGCGAGCCGCACGCGGTCATGAGCGACGAGCCGAGCGCGCAGGTGCTGCAGGCCGCGGTGACCGAGTCGCTCGTGCGGCGCGACCCCGACGGTGGATTCGTCGCGCGTCTCGCCACCGAGGTACCGACGATCGCGAGCGGTGGGGCGCGCATCGTCACCGACGCCGCCACGCCGGAGGGGCGCCTGGTCGTGACGTTCGACCTACGCAGCGACGCGCGCTGGCAGGACGGCGAACCGATCACCTCGGCCGACGTGCTGCTCGCATTCGATGACGATCGCGCGGCGCCGACGACGACCGTGCGGCGCTGGATGGCGGAGCGCGTCGCGCAGGTCGAGCGCGTGAGCGACCGGACGGTGCGCTTCACGTATCGCGCGGGGGAGCGCTGGGATCTGTACCCGCTCGTCGCGCGCGTGCTCCCGTCGCACGTGCTGTCGGGCGCGACCGCGGAGAAGCGCGCGCAGTACCTTCGCGAGCCGATGCACGCCGGCCCGTTCGCCGTCGCAGCCTGGGTGCCCGGCTTCGGCATGACGCTGAGCGCGTTCCCGCGGTACGTCGGCGGCGCTCCTTCGCTGGGGCGGATCGAGGTCCGCTTCTACAGCGACCGCGGCGCCGTGGTCGACGCGCTGCGACGCGGCGAGATCGACGTCGCCGGCGCGCCCGCGGTCGAGGCGGATCTCACGCGCACGCTCGATCGCTTCGCGGACGGACCGCGTCTGCAGGCCCTCTACAAAGCGGCGAACGCCGTCGAGATGCTCCGCTTCGGGACGAAGGGAGTGTTCGCGGATCATCGCGTGCGCCAGGCCGTCGAGCTCGCGCTCGATCGCCGCGCGCTGGTCGAGACGATCTTCGCAGGCCGCGCGCGCGTGCCGCGCTCGTACCTCGTCGCTCCGCTGTGGGCCGCGTCGGAGCCGCTCGAGGTCGCGAGACTCGATCGCGACGGCGCGCGCGCCCTGCTCGCCGCCGCCGGCTTCCACCCTGGACGCCTCGGCATCCTCGAGCGCGGCGCGGAGCGCATGACCGTGACCCTGCAGGTCGCGACCGGTTCCCAGGCGCGCATCGAAGCCGGTCGGCGTCTGTCGGGCGACCTCGCCGCGGTCGGGATCGCCGCGACCGTCCTGGAGCGATCGCCGGCCGACGTGCTCGACGCCGTGACGCGAGGAGACTTCGACCTCGCGCTCGTGCAGGAGCGCACCGACGATCCGCAGCTCGCGTCGGAGCGCTACCGAGGACTCGCCGGGCCGTGGTTCGATGTACTGCTCTCCGCCGCCATCGCCGCGCCGGACCGGGACGACAAGCGAGCGCTGTACGCCGAGCTCCAGTCGCTCTGGGCCGCGGCCATGCCGGGACTGCCCCTCTACCAAGAGCTGCTGGTCGATGTCGCGCCGCGAAACCTGGAGGGCATCCAGCCGTCGCCCAACGGCGATCCCCTGACCTGGAACGCCGGCCAGTGGCGCTTTTCGCCGAACGTGAACTGAGAAGACCGTCGCTCGGTAGCGTCACTGAATGGGGTCGGTCTGTACGGCCACGCGCCTCTTGTTGTTTGACGCGCTGACGTACGCGGTCCCAGAATGGCCACGTCCGCTCGCATGCCAGGCCGCCAGGCCGCGTGCGGGTGTCGATGGCACAAACAGGAGGGAAACCGGATGACCGAACGCCGTAAAGGCACATGGTCCGTTTTGGGACTGCTCGTGATCATCGCGCTGGTCGCCAGCGCGTGCACGGCGACCCCAAGCGGCCCGGCGACGCAGACGGGAACGCCGTCGAACGTCGACCCGGCTGGCGCACTCGTTCTCAACCTCGGCACCGAGCCGGACTCGACCGACCCGCAGTACGGCACATTCACCAACGAGATCGCTGCGATGGAGCTCGTCTTTGAGGGCCTCATGACCTTCGACGCGGCGACATCCAAGCCGATCCCGGCGGCCGCGGCGAAGGCGCCGGACGTCTCAGCGGATGGCCTGAAGTACACCTACACGCTGAGGGACGGCCTCAAATACTCGGACGGCACGCCGCTTACCGCACAGAACTTCGAGTACACGTACAAGCGAGCGTGCGACCCGACGGCAGCCGGGGACTACGCGTTCGTCGTGTACTACGTGGTGGGCTGCGAGGCCTACAACTCGATGGACACCAAGAAGGCGACGGCCGCGGAGCTCGCAGCCGCGCGCGCCAAGGTGGCCGTCAAGGCCGTGAACGACAAGACGCTCGAGTTCACGCTCACCGAGCAGGCCCCCTACTTCGTGTCGATCACCGCCCTGTGGATCGGGTGGCCGGCACGCGAGTCGGACATCAAGAAGGGTGGCGACAAGTGGACGGAGCCGGCGACGTACATCGGCAACGGCCCGTTCAAGCTCACCGAGTGGAAGCACAACGAGAAGATGGTCTTCGAGCGGAGTGACACGTACCGCAAGAAGATCCAGATCCAGAAGCTCACCTACCAGATGATCAACGAGGCGTCCGTTTCGTTCGCTGCGTACCGCAACAACGAGATGGACATCGTTGGCGTCACCGCTCCAGACCTGCGGACCGTTGAAGGCGACGCGGAGCTCAAGGCACAGGTCGTCGACAACAACGGCACCTGCACCAACTACTACGGCTTCAACACGCGTCGTCCACCGTTCGACGACGTGAACGCGCGCATCGCTTTCGCAAAGTCCTTTGACCGCGCGGCCCTGATGAAGGACGTGGTCCAGATCGGTAAGGTCGCGGACGGCGGCTTCATTCCGCCATCGATGCCCGGTTACGACAACACCGACACGACACAGAAGTTCGACGTCGCCGCGGCGAAGGCCGCGTTCGACAAGGTGAGCCCTGCCTCCAAGGCCGGCTTCACCGGTCTCAAGTACACGTACTCCGCCACCGCGATCGGCAAGACGCGCGCGGAGTGGGTGCAGGCTCAGTGGAAGACCAACCTCGGAGTGACCATCGAGCTCGATCCGGTGCAGAGCACCGCGTACACCGCGCTCTTCAAGAAGGGCAAGGACTCACCGCAGCTCTTCCTGCTGGGCTGGTGCGCTGACTTCCCGGACCAGCAGAACTGGCACACGACCGTGTGGGCCACCGGCGGCTTCAGTGCCGACCGGACCGGCTACTCGAGCAAGGCCTTCGACGACCTCGTGAAGAAGGCCGACAAGGAGCCCAACTCCAAGACCCGTGACGACCTGTACAACCAGGCCGGTAAGCTGCTGAGCGGCGACGCTCCCGCTTCGTGGGCGTGGTACAGCGGCAGCAAGGTCCTCGTGAAGCCGTGGGTCAAGGGCGTGGCCTTCAACGGCCTGGCCCAGCTCCCCGGTCTGTACAAGCTCGAGGAGATGTACGTCGCGAAGCACTAGAGACACGCAGCTGGATACAGCGAACTCGCAAGGGGTCGGCCGCAAGGCCGACCCCTTTCCGAACCATTCCAAGCGCCGCCTAGTAGTAAAGTCGCCTCGAGGCTTGGAGGAAGATCAGATGACCGGACGCCGCGGTGGGATCTCATTCTTCGTGACTCTGCTCGCGCTCGCATCGCTGCTCGTCAGCGCGTGCTCGCAGCAGACGCCCACTGCCGACCAGACCGCGACACCCGGCGTTGCGCAGGGTCAGCCCGACCTGAACGCCGAGGTCCTCCTCAACGCCGGCGGCGAACCGGACACCATCGATCCGCAGAAGGCCTCGTTCGTCAACGAGATCGCGCAGGCGGCCTTCGTGTTCGAGGGCCTCATGACCTTCGACGCGACGACGACCAAGCCCGTTCCCGCCGCTGCCGCGAAGATGCCCGAGGTCTCCGCGGACGGCCTCAAGTACAAGTACACGCTCAGGGACGGCCTCAAGTACTCGGATGGCTCGCGCCTCACCGCGAAGAACTTCGAGTACGCGTTCCTGCGCGGCTGCGATCCGACGCAGTCCGGTGACTACGCCTTCGTGCTGTACATCGTGGTCGGCTGCGAGGCGTGGAACAACATGGACCCGCGTAAGGTGAGTCCGGCCGAGCTCGCCGCGGCGAAGGCCAAGGTCGCCATCAAGGCGACGTCTGACCTCGAGATCGAATTCACGCTGACCAGTCCCGCGCCGTTCTTCGTCCCGATCACCGCGCTGTGGATCGGATGGCCGGTCCGCGAGTCGGACGTCAAGAAGGGTGGGGACAAGTGGACCGAGCCGGCGACGTACATCGGCAACGGTCCGTTCAAGCTGACCGAGTGGAAGCACAACGAGAAGCTGGTCTTCGAGCGGAACGACAACTACCGCAAGAAGATCCAGTTCAGGAAGATCACCAAGCTGATGATCAACGAGTCGTCGGTGGCCCTCGCGGCGTATCGCAACAACGAGCTCGACCTCGTCGGTGTCGCCGCCACCGATCTCCGGACCGTGAATGCGGACCCCGAGCTCAAGTCGCAGCTGATCGACGTCGCGGGATCGTGCACGACGTACTACGGCTTCAACGTTCGGCGTCCGCCTTTCGACGATCCCAACATCCGTCTGGCGTTCGCCAAGTCGTTCGACCGCGTGGCGTTCGTGAAGGATGTCCAGCAGGGCATCGGCAAGCCCGCCGACGGCGGTTTCATCCCGCTGGGATTCCCCGGTTACGACAACACCGACAAGGAGCAGCTGTACGACCCCGCTGCCGCCAAGGCTCTCCTCGACAAGGCAAGCCCCGCGTCGAAGGCGGGTCTCACGGGACTGAAGTACACGTTCGCCTCCAGCAGCAACGCGAAGACGCGCGCTGAGTGGGCGCAGAACCAGTGGAGGACGAACCTGGGCGTCACCGTCGAGCTCGACCCTGTGCAGAGCACCGCGTACAGCGCGCTCTTCAAGAAGGGACAGGAGGCGCCGCAGCTGTTCTCACTCGGCTGGTGCGCGGACTTCCCCGACCAGCAGAACTGGCACTCGACGGTGTGGCTCACCGGCGGTCTGAGCGCCGGCCGGACGGGATATTCGAGCAAAGCGTTCGATGACCTCGCGCGCCAGGCCGACAAAGAGTCCGATCCCGCCAAGCGCGACGCTCTCTACAACCAGGCCGGAAAACAGCTCAGCAAGGACGCGCCCGCCGCATGGGTCGACTACGACGCCGGCAAGCGCATCCAGAAGCCGTGGCTCAAGGGCATCACCGACAATCCGATGGACTACGGCATCCCTGGCTACTTCGCGATGGAGAAGATCTTCGTCGTCAAGCACTGATCCGGCGCGTCGCTATTAATAGGTGAACCTGACGCGACTGTTGCCCGGTATACACTCGCAACGGTGCTGAAATACACCATCCGGCGCCTTCTCTTGGTGATTCCGACGTTGTTTTTCGTCGCGCTGATCACCTTCGGGCTGGCTAAAGCCGCTCCCGGTTCACCCTTCGATCGCAATCCGGACAAGCCGCCGAAGCAAGAGGTCATCGACCGTTGGAACCGCTTCTACGGCCTCGATAAGCCGGTCTACGAGCAATTCGCGATGTACGTCGTCAACGTCGCGAAGCTGGACTTCGGCCTCAGCGTGGTGCGGCAGCGTCCGGTCGTCGAGATCATCGGACAGGGCTTCCCGGTGACAGCGCAGCTCGGGCTCCAGGCACTGCTGCTCGCGCTCGCCGTCGCCCTGCCGCTCGGGGTGATCAGCGCGCTCAAGCAGAACACCATCATCGACTACGTCAGTCTCTTCTTCGCGACGATCGGGACGACCATCCCGTCGTTCGTGATGGCGATCTTCTTCATCTACTTCTTCGCGCTCGGCCTGAAGCTCTTCCCGATCACCGGTTGGGGCACGCCGCAGCACATGGTCATGCCCACGATCATCCTGGCGATGGGCGCGGCGGCCTTCCTCGCGCGGATCACGCGTGCCTCGATGCTCGAGGCGATCCGCCAGGACTACGTGCGCACCGCCCGGAGCAAGGGTCTGCGGGAGCAGGTCGTCGTCGTGAGTCACGTCTTGAAGAACGCGCTGATCCCGGTCGCCACCGTCGTCGGTCCGGCGGCCGCGGGTCTCATCACGGGCTCGTTCATCATCGAGACCTTCTTCTCGGTGCCGGGCATGGGTCGCGAGTACGTCCGTAGCATCCTCGCGCTCGATTACCCGGTGATCATGGGGACCACGCTGCTCTACGCGTTCTTCATCATCATCGCGAATCTGTCGGTCGACCTCGTGTACGGCATGCTCGATCCGCGTATCAAGGTGGCGAAATAGTGGCCACGGCGAGCGCGACGCAGCGGCGCGCGGCGGAGCTCAACGTTCTGGCCCGCAAGCAGCGCTCGCTCTGGCAGGACGCGGCGTACCGGCTCTTCCGCAACAAGGCCGCGGTCGCCGGCCTCATCGTGATCGCGGCGGCCTTCCTGGTCGCGATCTTCGCTGACATAAGTGTGGGCGATTTCCACTTCAGCATCGCTCCCTACAGCCCGACCCTCATCCCGCAGCCACCGGCCAGCCAGATGGAGCCTCTCTGGACGGGCTCGAAATACACCGACCCGCGTTATCTGCTGGGCACCGACTTCCTCGGTCGGGACATCCTGAGCCGGCTCATCTACGCGTCGCGCATCAGCATGGTCGTGGGTTTCGTCCCGACCGCGATCGTGTTCGCCCTCGGCGTCACCGTCGGTCTCGTCGCGGGTTTCTTCGGCGGCTGGATCGACCAGCTGCTCATGCGCTTCACCGACGTGATCTACGCCTTCCCTGACTTCCTCTTCCTGATCATCATCGTCGCGTCGTTCCGGACCAGCGCGTTCGGCAAGATCATGGACGGACTTCTCCTGATCTTCGTCGCCATCGCGATCGTCGGCTGGGTCGGCGTCGCCCGGTTGACCCGCGGTCAGGTGCTGTCGCTCAAGGAACGCGAGTTCGTCGAGGCGGCACGCTCGGTCGGCGCAACCCCGGTGCGCCTCATGTGGAAACACCTGCTGCCCAACGCCCTTGCGCCGCTTATCGTCACGGCCGCGTTCGCGGTCCCCGGAGCGATCCTCGGCGAGGCGACGCTGTCCTTCCTCGGCGTGGGGATCATCCCGCCGACCGCCTCGTGGGGCGGAATGATCAACGAAGGCTTCCCGCTGTTCGGCACTAATCCGTGGGCGGTGCTCATGCCGGCGCTCTGTATCTCGATCGTGATGCTCGCGTTCACGTTCGTTGGCGACGGCCTCCGCGACGCGCTGGACCCGCGGATGAAAACCTGAGATAGACTCCGCCGACGTTGGCTGACCTACTCGAGGTCACAGACCTCCACACCCAGTTCTTCACGCGTGATGGCGTCGTTCGCGCCGTCGATGGTGTGACGTTCCGGGTCGCCGCCGGCGAGACGCTCGGCATCGTGGGTGAGTCCGGTTGCGGAAAATCCGTGACCGCGCTGTCGCTGATGCGCCTCATCCCTCAGCCGCCCGGCAAGATCGTCAAGGGCTCGATCATGTTCGACGGTCAGGACATCCTGAAGATGGACGACGACGATGTCCGCGGCATCCGCGGCAACAACATCGCGATGATCTTCCAGGACCCCATGACCAGCCTGAACCCGGTCCTCACCATCAGCCGTCAGATCTCCGAGGCGCTCGAGCTGCACCTCAAGATGGACAAGAGCGAGGCGCGGAAGCGGACGATCGAGCTCCTCGAGCTCGTGAACATCCCGAGCGCGAAGAAGCGCGTCGACGACTACCCGCACCAGTTCTCGGGCGGCATGCGCCAGCGTGTGATGATCGCGATGGCGCTCTCGTGCAACCCGAAGCTGATCCTCGCCGACGAGCCGACCACCGCGCTCGACGTCACGATCCAGGCCCAGATCCTCGACCTGCTGAAGAACCTGGCCCGCGAGTTCCGCACGGCGTTCATCCTCATCACGCACGACCTCGGCGTCGTGGCGGGCATGACGCAGCGCATCAACGTCATGTACGCCGGCCGCATCGTCGAAAAGGCCGACACCGGCGAGCTCTTCGCGAATCCCAAGATGCCGTACACCTGGGGCCTGCTGCGCTCGATCCCGCGGCTCGACGAGTCGCGCCGGGCCAAGCTCGTGCCGATCGAAGGCCTGCCGCCGGATCTCATCGCGCCTCCTCCGGGCTGCAAGTTCGAGCCGCGCTGCCAGTACCGCCGTGACATCTGCAGCGAGAAGGAACCGGAGCTCAAGCACATCCCGAATTCGAAACCCGATCACGAGGCTCGCTGCTGGGGCACGCAGGACGGCGGCTGGCTCGTCAACACCGATTGGCGCCACGAGATCGGCGACACGCGCGTCCTCGAGGCGATCAAACAGGAGACCGCGTCCATCACCGCGACGGACACGCCTGGAGAGTGACGAGATGGCCGTAACGACGAACACCACACCACCGAAGGAAGAGTTCATCCAGCGCAGCCGCTCGACCGCGACGGCGGACAGCGGCAATAACCTGCTCACCGTCACGGCGCTCAAGATGCACTTCCCGCTGACGCAGGGGATCATCTTCCAGCGCCAGGTCGGCGCCGTTCGCGCGGTCGATGGCATCGACTTCTTCGTCGAGCGCGGCGAGACGCTCGGTCTGGTGGGCGAGTCGGGGTGCGGCAAGTCGACGACCGGCCGCGCGATCCTCCAGCTCTACAAGCCGACCTCGGGCTCGGTGAAGTTCGACGGCACCGAGCTCACGACGCTCCCCGGCGAGAAGATGCGCCGCATGCGCCGCCGGATGCAGATGATCTTCCAGGACCCGTACGCGTCGCTCAACCCCCGCATGACCGTCGGCAACATCATCGGCGAGCCGCTCGAGGTGCACAACCTCGCGAAGGGCCGCGCGAAGACCGAGCGCGTGCAGGAGCTCCTGAAGATCGTTGGGCTGAACCCGTACTTCACGAACCGCTACCCACACGAGTTCTCCGGCGGCCAGCGCCAGCGCATCGGTGTCGCGCGCGCTCTCGCCGTCGAGCCGGACTTCATCGTTGCCGACGAGCCGATCTCGGCCCTGGACGTCTCCATCCAGGCGCAGGTCATCAACCTGCTCGAGGAGCTGCAGGATCGCTTCAAGCTCACGTACCTCTTCATCGCGCACGACCTTTCGGTGGTGCGACACATCAGCGACCGCGTCGCGGTCATGTACCTCGGCAAGATCGTCGAGCTCGCCGACCGCATCGACCTCTACGAGCACCCGCTGCACCCGTACAGCCAGGCGCTGCTCTCGGCCGTCCCGATCCCGGATCCCGCCGTAGAGCAAAAGCGCAAGCGGATCATCCTCACTGGTGACGTGCCCTCGCCCGTCAACCCGCCCTCGGGCTGCCGCTTCCACACGCGATGCTGGAAGGCGCAGCAGATCTGTTCCGAGGTAGACCCGGAGTTCATCGAGCACGCACCGCGGCACTGGGCGGCCTGCCACTTCCCGGGCGCGTAACCCGGCGGGGCACGTCCCGCGTGGCAAAGTCTCGGAAGAGCATCAGCCTGAACTGGATCGCCTGACGCCTCGTTCCTAGATGGCGTGACCCGTCTGCGGGCCGTGCTGCTGGCCGTTCTCGTTGCGTCCTGCGCGCCCGCACCGCAGGCGGAGCCCGCAAGACCGACCGAGGTCGCGCCGGTCCCGGGCGGGCGGGTGGTCCAGGCGACCTTCTTCGACGCGCAGACGCTGCAACCGTTCCTCGCGACGGATGCCACGTCGTTGCAGGTGACCGGGCTCATCTACGCGCCGCTGCTGCGACCCGATCCGGTGAGCGGCGAGCTGCGACCCCATCTCGGCACATGGTCGGTGTCCGCCGACGCGCGAACGGTCACCTGGGACATCGACCCGCAGGCAGCGTGGTCCGACGGCACGCCGATCACGGGCGACGACTTCGCGACGCTCGCGAAGGCCGTCGCGCGCAGCAAGCGGACGACGCGGACGTCGGCATTCCAAATCATCGAGGGCTTCGCCGAGTACCGCGGCGGTAAGGCCACCACGATCGCGGGGATCGCCGTCGCGGGTCGGCATTTCACCGTCCGCTTCACCTCCGTGTTCTGTCCGTCGCTGTACGCGGTGTTCGGCGTCGCGCCGATCCCCGCCCACGTGTTCGCGCGCTATCTCGGCGACGCGCCCGATAAGTCGACGATCGACGATGCCGGGGAGAACCTCGCGCCGACGATCGCGAGCGGCCCGTTCCGACTCGAGTCGTGGAAGAAAGGCGAGCGGCTCGACCTCGCGCGGAACGAGCGCTACTTCCTGGGCGCGCCCCTGCTCGACGGGATCTCGTTCAAGATCACGACCGACGCGAGCGCATTCGCCGCGCTGTCGCGCGATGCCGAGCTGAGTCTCGCGAGCATCGAGCCGAAGGACGCGGATGCTGCCGCGCGCCGGGGGCTCGCCGTTCGCGCGTATCCGGCCGCCTCGTACACGGCGCTCGCATGGAATCTACGCACCGGCGCGCCCGCGCTGCGCGATGTTCGGGTGCGGCAGGCGCTCGCGTACGCGATCGACGTCGACGGTTTCATCCAGAGCACGCTGTTCGGCCGTGGTCGCCGCGCGCAGCAACATCACCTCGACGGGACGTGGCCGGCGGCCCCGGCGTCAGCGCTGACGCGGTACGTTCACGACCCTTCGACAGCCGAGTCGCTCTTGCAGCAAGCCGGATTCGCTCGCGGCGCCGACGGCATCTTCGCCAAGGACGGCAGACCGTTGTCGCTGGTGCTGTACACGAACGCGGGCAACAAGGCCCGCGAGACATTTCTTCAGATGACGGTCGAACAGCTTCAGCGTTTAGGCGTGAAGGCCGAAGCGCGCCTGGACCAGCTCGACGCGCTGCTGGAGCGCCTCGGGACCGGCTCGGCCCAGGGCGACGGCTGGCTGGTCTCGTGGGCGATGAGCCCCGAGCCCGATCCGTACGGTCTCTGGCACTCGAGCCAGATCCCGGACCCCGCGAAGCGCACCGCGGGTCTGAACGTCGGCGGCTTCAGCTCGCCGGACGTGGACCGGGCGATCGAGGCGGCGCGCGCGCCCCAGCAGGCGACCGGATGCGACCAGCCGGCTCGGGTCCAGCAATACGAAGCGATGAATAAGCAGCTGAACATCCAGCAGCCCTACCTCTTCGCCTTCGTCCCGGAGGCGCTGCTGGCCACGCCGCCGGCGCTCCGCGGGTTACGGCCCGGGGCCTTCTCCCTCTACGCCGACGTGGAGCGCTGGTGGCTCCAAAAGTGAACGGACCGCACCGCCTGTCCGTATAGACGGCGTGAAACGGCGGAGTGTGCCGCTGGATACACTCTGCCCCGATTCACCGTGGGATCCGCAAAAGGAGCAAGAGGGGGATACATGACAGCAAAGCAGCACACCGGGAGGATCCTCATCGCGGTCTTCGCGGCGTCAGTGCTCGTCGCGACGGCTTGCACGCCGGCCAATCCGACGACGCAGCCATCGCCGACGCCGACCGAAGCCGCCAGCGCGAAACCCGATCAAGGCGGTCGCGTCATCGAGGGCTGGATCTCCGACCTGGCCACCATCCAGCCGGTCCTTTCGAACGACACGACCTCGGCCCGCGCGTGGGGTCTGATCTATGACGGGATCATCCAGCAGGACTCCAAGAGCGGGGAGCCGAAGGCCAAGATGGCGACTTACAGCGTCTCGAGCGACGGTCTCACCTACACGTTCGAGATGAACGCGAAGGCGAACTGGTCCGACGGCAAGCCCGTCATCGCGCAGGACTGGCTCACCGGCCTCATGGGCGTGGGCAAGTCCGCGAAGACGGTCCGCAAGTCGACGTTCCAGGACATCCAGGGCTTCAACGAGTACTGCGCGCCCGCGGGCACGCAGTGCAAGGCGACGGCGTCGTCGATCTCCGGCGTCACGATCGACTCCGCAAACCCGAAGAAATGGTCGGTCAAGATGACCAAGGTCTCTTGCCCGGCGATCCTTGACCTCACCGGCTACACCATCCCGACGCAGGTATTCGGCAAATACCTCACCGCCACATCGACTGCCGCCGACTTCGACAACGCACCTGAGAACACGAACCCGACCGTTTTTAGCGGTCCGTTCAAGTTCAAGGAATGGCGCAAGGGTGACCAGGCGATCTTCAGCAAGAACGACAGCTACTGGCAGGGCACCCCGAACGTCGACGAGTACGTCATGAAGGTCGTCGCGAACACCGCCGCCGTCACCAACGGTCTGAAGACCGGTGAGCTGACGTTCGGCACCGTGCTCGCACGCGACCTCGCTGACATGCAGACGGTCGACAGCGTCAAGATCACGAAGTACCAGAACCTTGGCTACACGTTCATCGGCTGGAACACCGCAAGCCCGACTGCGACCGGTCTCGCGGACAAGCGCGTCCGCCAGGCGCTCGCGTACGGCATCGACATGGACGCCGTCATCAGGGCGGTCGTCTTCGGTGAGGCGACCAAGCAGGTCGCGCATCACGTTCCCGTCCAGTGGGCGTACCCGAGCATCGCGCTCGAGCCGTACAAGTACGACAAGGCGAAGGCCGAGTCGCTTCTGAAGGACGCCGGTTGGGTCAAGGGAGCCGACGGCATCCTCGCGAAGGACGGCAAGAAGTTCAGCCTCACGATCTCGACGAACTCCGGCAACCAGGAGCGCGAGACGCTTGCCCAGGTCGCTGCCGATCAGTACAAGCAGCTCGGCATCCAGGCGCAGGCGCGTCCCGAAGCGTTCCAGGGTCTCGTCACCAAGCTGACCACCGGCGACCAGACGCTCGAAGCGACGATCATCGGTTGGAGCCTCGGTGGCGACCCCGACCCGTACTCGATCTGGCACTCGAGCAACATCCCGGACCCGGCCAAGAAGGTCGAAGGCTTCGGCTTCACGTTCTTCAAGGACCCGGCGATGGACAAGGCGATCGAGGAAGGCCGTAACCCAACGAACGGCGACTGCTCGACCGCTGCTCGCAAGAAGAACTACGAGACCTTCAACAAGATCCTGAACGAGAACCAGCCGTACAACTTCGGTTACTCGAACAACACGCTGGCCGTCTCGCAGAAGTCACTGCAGAACTTCAACCCGGCATCGTTCAGCACGCTCTACAACGTCCACGAGTGGTGGATCAAGAAGTAGTCGCGCGAATGTAGGAACCGGCGACACGTAGTCTTGGTGGGGCGCCCGCGAGGGCGCCCCACCTGGCGGAGGAGCGCTTGCGCAACTTCATCCTGCGGCGGCTGGTCTACGCGATCCCCACGCTCATCGGCATCTCGATCATCACCTTCGTGATCGTGCGGATGTCGCCGGGCGACCCCATCCGTCTCTTCACGTTCGGGCAGCGCGACATCACCGGCGAGGACATCGAACGTCTGCGGCATCTCTACGGCCTGGACAAGCCGCTGCCCCTTCAGTACGTCGACTGGCTCATCGCGATGGTGCAGCTCAACTTTGGCCAGTCGTTCATCTACCACACCGACGCGTTCCAGCTGCTTCTCACGCGCGTACCCAACACGCTTCAGCTGGCGATCGTCGCGCTCGGCCTGCAGCTCGTGATCGGCGTGCCGCTGGGTGTCATCGCGGCGCTCAAGCGCGGTAGCTGGGTCGACGGCGTGATCCGCGTGTTCGGGGTCGCCGGGCATGCGGTGCCCGCCTTTTGGCTGGGGCTGGTCCTCATCATCGTCTTCGCGGTCCAGCTCCGTCTGCTGCCGAGCCAGGGAATGCTCACCGTCGGGAAGGACGTGTGGGATATCCCCGACCGGCTCAGGCACATACTCCTGCCCGCGTTCGTGTTATCGCTGACCGGGATCGCGAACTATTCGCGCATCCTGCGTACCGAGACCCTCGACGTTCTCGGCCAGGACTTCGTCCGCACCGCGCACGCGAAGGGCCTGCACGAGCGCACCGTCGTGTTCGTGCACGCGCTGCGCAACGCGCTGATCCCGGTCGTGACCGCCCTCGGCGGCATCCTCGCCGGCCTCGTCGGCGGCGCGCTCGTCGTGGAGCAGGTGTTCTCGTGGCCGGGCGTGGGGCAGTTCACGTTCCAAGCCGCGATCGCGAAGGACTACCCGATCGTGCAGGCCGCCACGATGTTCGTGAGCGTGCTCCTGGTGGTCAGCTACCTCTTGCGCGATATCGCCTACGCGATCGTCGATCCGCGGATCAAGGCCGGATAGTGGCGACGACTACGGCGACCATCCGCGCGCCCACCGCCGCCGAGGCGCTGTTGCTCCGTCCGGCGCGCAGCCTGTGGTCGAACGCCTGGTACAAGCTTCGGCACGACCGGTTGACGATGATCGCCTTCGGCGTGCTGCTCCTGCTCGCACTCCTCTCTCTGGCGGCGGATCTCTTCGCGGACAACGTCTTCCACTACACCTTCGAGAAGCAGGACCTCCTCTACACGTACCAGAAGCCGACGCTCGACCCGCCGGCGTTCCTCCTGGGCTCCGACGAGATCGGGCGCAGCCAGGTGGTGCGTCTCCTCTACGGCGGGCGCGTCTCGCTCGCGGTCGGGTTCGTCGCCGCGCTGGTCAACCTCACGGTCGGCGTGACCGTCGGCCTGGCGGCGGGGTACCTGCGCGGCCGCGTCGACGACCTGTTCACGTGGTTCGTCACGACGCTCAACTCGATCCCGACGATCTTCCTGCTCCTCATCTTCGCGGCGATCTGGGAGCCGGGTCCCGTGACGCTCACCATCGTCATCGGCCTTCTCTTCTGGACCGGGATCTCGCTGTTCGTCCGCGGTCAGACGTTCGCCCTTCGCGAACGCGAATTCGTCGTGGCCGCCAGGACCATCGGCGCTGGTGACGCGCGGATCATGTTCAAGCACATCCTGCCAAACATCCTGCCGCTCATCTTCGTCCTAGCCGCGATCGACATCGGCGCGATCATCCTGACCGAGTCCGCGCTCTCGTATCTCGGCCTCGGGATCCTGCCGCCCACGCCCTCGTGGGGGAATCTCCTCACGAACGCCACGACCTATTTCGTTCGCGCGTGGTGGCTCGTCGTCTCGCCGGGCGTGATGATCTTCCTCACCGTCCTCTGCCTTTACCTGATCGGCGATGGGCTGCGCGACGCGCTCGATCCGCGCCTCAAGACGGAGAAGTGATCAACTAGGAGGCGCCATGCTGGTGCGCCTCGCCGCTGCCGTCGCAGTCCTCGTGCTGTCCGCCTGTCAGGTCGCCCCGATCCCCGGCGCCGCGACGCCGACGCGAACGCTCGCACGCAGCGTCGACAGCGGCGGGAGTTTCAGGGTCGGCCTGACCGCCGAAGCGACCTCGCTCGACCCGTGGAACGCCGGTGACGCGAACACGCTCCTCGTGACGCGGCAGGTGTTCGAGACGCTCGTCGAGTACGAGCCCGGTGGCTTCAAGATCGTGCCGAAGCTGGCGGAGAGCTGGGCCGTGTCCTCCGACGGTCGATCGTGGACCTTCATCCTGCGACGCGGGCTGAAGTTCCACGACGGGACCGATCTCGATGCCGCGGCGGTCGCGCTGAATTTCGACCGCGCGCGCCAGGTCGCGCACCCGCTGCGCGGCGCGACCGGTGGAGATCGTTATCGGACGTACGCGACGCTCTTCGAGGGCTTCGACGGCGCGTCGGTGATCGAGCGGGTCGAGGCGAAGGACAGCGGGACGGTCGTCATCACGACGAAGACGCCGTTCGGGCCGCTCCTCGCCGACCTCGCGATGCCGAGCTTCGCGATCGTGAGCCCGCGGTCGATGCGCGACGACCCGGTGAGCTGGTCGACGGCGTCGTCGACCGGCGCCGCGGGCACCGGCCCCTTCGTGTTCCGGCCCGGCTCGTGGCAGCCGGGCGGGCAGATCACGCTCGAGCGCAACGCCGCGTACTGGACGAAGGACCAGGGCGGCGCGCAGCTGCCCTACGTCGATCGCGTGGTCTTCCGCGTTCTCAAGGACGAGGCGGCGCGGATCGCCGAGCTCCGCTCGGGCGGCCTCGACGTGGTGCGCGACCTCACGCCCGCGGCGCTGGCCACGGTCAGGGCAGACCCGAACCTGCAGCTTCTGACGCGCCCCGCGTTCAACA
>Ga0137394_10001777_pt1 | contig 15840 bp, 21 predicted proteins | sample czobulk116metaG_FD_108278 | JGI IMG/M metagenome (GOLD analysis project Ga0137394, IMG submission 108278) | Vadose zone soil microbial communities from Angelo Coast Range Reserve, California, USA - czobulk1.16 metaG | ecosystem: Environmental > Terrestrial > Soil > Vadose zone | place: USA...
GTTTTCTTCATCGTGTAGGCGTTTGCAGCCTGCCCGCGAGCGAGCCGAATGGCTGTGAGCCCATTCAGCAAGTGCATTGAACTCGCACGAATCTGCTCAGACCCAGTAGGATCAGTTCCAATAACAGCCGCTACGGTCGCATAAACAGTACTAGCTCTAAACGCAGCATAAGCACTAGCATCTGCAAGCAATGCTTCTAATGCTACTGGACTTCCAGTATTTCCCCGCAATCTCGCAGGTTCCGTACTAGTAAACGCCCCACCGACAGTAATACTATCACTAAACCATGCCCTTCCCGCCGTCGCTGCCGGAGGACATACACCAATGCCAAGTACCGTCGTACCACTGATACCTCCGGTAACCCGTAACTTAGCATTAACACACGCACTATCACTCCCACCAACGATTAATTCATCGGCTTCGAAAATATCAGTTACGTGAACATATTCCTGTTCACGGACAATATCTCTATCCCTTAACCTATGGGGTAACCTAACCCGAGAATCCGCCTCTAGGTCAACAAGTTTCCTAGCAGGGTCCTCGCGCAATACTGCCCCGTATAATCGCTTTTCAGTAATTTCTGCCATTAATACCTGTCACCATAATCAAATGCTTTTAGCATATACCCGTTAACTACCGGAATTGTCGCCGTCGCGTCAATAAACTGAAGCTTCAACCGTTTCCCCTGGTCGGACATATCTATTCTATAATCCCTCAATCCCGGTATCGGTACAACAGTCTCCGTCGTCACCGTTCCACCGTCGAAACTATGTTTTATTTGCAAACTACTACCTATTGGCAAATCTGCCTGTAATCTCATAGTCTCCAAGGCTTTTATGCTCCCTGGACCTGTTTGGAAAAATATCGGCGGTAATTCAACAGTCATGGTAATTACAGAACCACCGGTACCATTGGCTAATACATCATCTAATGCCCCAGTATCCATATGACGTACAAACCCGTCAGCACAACCGGCTATTAACCACTCGTCGCCAGTAGCGTCCTGATAGCGGGTTAGATACGTAATTCCAAATGGATACGTCCAGGGACCTTCCCATGTCTGCAACCTAGCGGCGTAGGTAAATACCGTCTTGTTTAAACTAGAATCCGCTACGCCCGGTACTGCGTAGAAAATCTCCCGTCGTCCCCTATGCCAGCCTAGAACCGAACTACTTAAAACACTACGGTCCAAGGCGTCAAAATCAGGCTCTACCTTTACCCCAATTGGCTCTGGGTCTGCTTCGGTACTTAAATACGGGCCTTTATCACTAAGCAAAGCCGCTACGGTTTCTACACGAATTAATGCCAAAGGTCCAACAACCCCAACTTCTGACGAAATCCCTTCAGTATCCTGGGCGATTTTTATATCATTCGCGTCGTTTCCGGTGAATCTTACCAAACTATCCGATGTGGCAATAATCAACGATCCACCAACAACTTCCAACGCCACCATTGCATCACCAGTTAGGAAATCCGCCATTGCACTGCCACCATCGGTTATTGCTCCAGTGGTGAAAAATTCCCCATCCCCGACTCTAGACCAAAATACATGCTTTTGTAAATTAGTCTGTCTGGCAAAAATGCGTGTATGATACGACCGGAGTAAATCAGCAGTTGGGGCATTATTAACCCCGTCAATTCTGGTCAATACCGTCCCGGTCCATTTATAATACTTCCCCCCGCTGGCAATGAATAACACCAACGGCGCGCCGGAACTAGCGGCACGAAAGGTAGCGAATTGCGCAGGGATTGTGGTAGAGAACTTATCTGGCGCGCCAGGGGATACTTGGGTAAAATCTCCCAATGCACTGGTCTTATGCCAAAGGTCCCCGTTGCTAATTGCCACAATCTGCTTACCACTAGGACTATCCCATTGAATTAACCCACGTACCGGACTACCGCCTCCAATAGCCGTCGTATGCATCCGCTGTGTACCGCTACGTTTGCTAAACGCACCAAATATCGAACTTATCCTTGCGTTAGTTAAGGTAACTAATTCATTAACAGATAAATTATCTGGAGAAACAGAACTATTCCGTCCCCCGCGAAAGTCAAATCTTGAATCCAATAACTCTGGCTTCGGCATTTAAATCCCGCCGAATTCATGCTGAGAGTCATTCGCCCAAGGGACATTCGGACCAATCTGTCTCTTACGAATAACTTCAATTAACCTATCCCAAGCTTTAGCTGCCGTAGTCAAAACTGTTCTATTATCCTCCCTATCCCCCTTAACCAAAGCTCTAGAAGCAACCTCGAAAACATATGCACTATCATGCCCGTCTGGCCAGATTACCGGAGTTCCTGCACTTAGGGTTGTAAACCCTGCTGGTTTAAACGCATAACGTATCTCCACATTCCCACTGGTTGCTAGGGGAAATATCCAAAGTTGGTCGCCTAGGAAAGTGTATGAATCCTGTGGAGCATAAATTTCCTTATTCGCCTCGACGATACTATCCCTAGGATCGTACTTAGTCAAGGTCCGTCCAGCACGGACAACGCTATGCAACCTATGAAACCTTTGACTTAAAGCCCCACCATTAGCAACGGTACGTAGGTCTAAGAACCCTGGGGATGTAATGGAAGCTATGGTATCTAGTTGTGTTTTTAACCAAGGACTGTAGGAAAATATTTCCCCCCACATTTCATCCAGGGTTATTTCTGTCAATAAATCCAAATTCGCATCACTCCACATAGCCGCCTGTGGATCGTCAATAACCTGTCGAATTAAATCCCTAGCTTGGGTCTTAGTCAAACTCATGTTATTCCTCTAAACACTTTCGCCAGTCGCTATGCTGGCGTTCGGCAATGGTTAAGCAAAGGGTTTGTTGGTTTAGTTTACGGATACCGGCAACATTTCGATTTAGGCTTTCTAACTGATTGTTAAATTGTTCGGCTTTTTGCTCCAGTGTCGCCACTCTCCCAGGTATGCGAGTAACACCACTGGCCGCTGCACCAACGGTTAATCCCGCCATGAATATAGTAACGATTAAAATTATCGCCCGCCACATTCCGCTTAACCTGGTGTAAAAAGCCAACAGTCCCAACATTTATTACTCAGCTTTAGCAGCTACAGGCGCGTTGGCGTGCATAGCAACTTCTGCATTAGTCATTGGGTGACTAACCGATGGATGGTTCTTATCCAAATGCCCACGTAGTTCTGTTTCTTTAAATTGCTGACCACACCATAGGCAGTTTAATGGCCCACCAGCGGCACTTAGCACAACCTGGTTAAATGCCTTGTCTAAGGGACTTAGTTCAGGAATTGTAGCCACAGCAGTAACCGGAATAACTTCTTCTACCTCAACTGTCCTAACCGCTCCACGCCATAAATCCTTATTCGGCAACTGTATCAACCGTTGTTCAGTCATTATGTTCCTTTGCAATCTCTTTGAAAATCCGCTGCAATTTAACATCTTCCACATGACCAGCCATGTAGTGTAAGCTACTGGTAACATCTTCCACTTGGTCCAAAATATCCTTCTGCCTATCCTTAGTAACTTGTTTATTCTTCTCCACCACCTGTATCATCCGTTTTAAATGCGGTTGCTTAGTCCCGTCGCATTTGGACAATAATTCCATAACCTTATTCTCTATAGAATCTGGGGACACTGGGATAGATTCTGGGTCTTGAACATCAGTACAGAACCAACCTAAACGGTCATACGGTAGTTCTATCTCCCCCGTTTGATGCAATGCCCATCTAGGATCGCCCTGGGGCCACTTACACACCAGTGCGTATCTTCCTTCTAAATCCTTATGTTTAGGGTTATATACTGCCTGGGGGAACCACTTAATATCCAATAAAGAGTCCATGGATTGCAATTGCTCACGAACCCTTATCTCTGTCGCGTCGTTTGGTTCTGGACGATGGCGTTGCACCACCGCCCAGGAACCGTCTGCATTAAACAACATTGGTCAAAATGCCGCAAAGGTAAACCGTACTCTTGTCGGAGGGGGCATTAGTTCTCCAAGCAATACATCACTTGGAGTAGTCTGTGCCGCGCCTGAAGTAAACTTCAAGGCATACGGAGTAGCAGCGGCTAATGACCCATCGTCACGGTAATAGTTAACTGCAGTAACGAGAATAGTATCCGCTGCTGCGTTTAACGTAACGAGGAATTCAATAGTTCTTTCATGTGCTTTAGCCATTGTTAAGTCCTTTAGTTATCCCACGCGCTTTGGTTAGAGTTGGACGACCCAAACCAACGTCAGTGGGTAATTTGCATTGTAGCTGCAATGCTCAGTTAGATCGTTTCGACCAAAGCCCAAGGAGAACGGGCGCCAGTTGTACCGATTTGCGTAAGGGCAGTTGCTGTGATAATTCGTAATTCAACCAAAGTATCAACGCTTGGGGTAAAGAATGCCACTGCTACCCCACCCCCTATATCATTGGTTGCCGTAGTAGCCACGAGCAAAGAACAAATAACGCCAGGTAATGCCGCATTTGCCGTAGCGTCAAACCATTGTACGTCTAATAGTCCTGTTGCGCCGGAACCTAAGAGATATGGAATAGAAGCAGTTAACTTATAAGTCAATCCGGCCTTTAACGTAAAGCGCCCGATGGACGCTGCACCCGTTGCGGCAGAAAATGCAGTTGTGGTATCTAACGCCACCGCACCACCACGAGACGAAAGTACCGTGTCCCACTTAACATGGTCGTTAGCCCCAATGTTCGCGTTTTGCAATGTGTTAAGTTTTGCAAAAACAAACTCAACCACACCGCTACGGGTTGATAGATTTACTACACCAGAATTTGGGAAAGGCATTGTTGTGTTTTTCCTTTAGTTAGTTAGCTGAAGTAGGGGGATGGTGGAAAACCACCACCCACCCCACAACAATGTTAGAATACAGGGCTGAAGTTAACCGTATCAGCAATACCGCTAATCACGCCTTGGCTCAAACGGCTAGATACGCCGTAGTTCCAATAGCTCGCGAAAGCCGCTTCCCAACGGTCAAAGTTTGCAGCACGTTGCCACTTCGGCGCGTCTTGGAAGGAAACTTCACCGAAGTCCATAAGGTCGATGAATACCGTGTCTGGACCATAAACGCTGTAAACACGCTTACGCGGCATCCATTCATCTTGAATCAAGGTACTGTTACCAACCTGCACTCCGCCGAAGCCACCCTTTAGCTCCATTGTCGGAGCGGCGAAACGACGTAGACCAAGCAATGACTCACCGTAGGCAAGCCAGATACCTGGAGACGTTAGCAGCATGGTGTTTCTTGGGTTCTTTTGATAGTCATTACCACTGCGCGCACGGATTTTCGCCTGATGCCGCATGATAATCATTTCGTCAATAGTTCCTGAGGTATCCTTCACCGCAGTCCAACGGTTGTCTGATAAGCCTTCAAACGTTGCGAAAGCTACTTCAACGTCCATGATGCTTTTTAGCCCATGTGGCTCAGCACCGAAGCTGTCGTCTGTTGCATGAACAGCTACGGGTACTGCAGAAACCACTACGTCACCAGTGGTAGTCGTTACGCTGGAATCAAGAGTCAATGTTGCAGTATCGCCGGATAGCGAGATTGCAGTAATCACCCTCTTACCCCGTAGCGTTACACCGTCAGGAGAACGGAATGAAACCGTATCACCAACGGTTAGGTGTAGGTTACCTGGACCTGAAGCAGAGATACCGTAAGGGCTATCTACAGTCTGGGTCGCAGATGCGACACCGGAAGTAACTAACGCTCGAATACCTAGGGAGTCAGATTGCAGGATACGTTCCTGTTCCAACTGCCATTGGTCCATAATATCCTCAACCACTTTCTTAGCAGTAGAGATGTATGAACCACGGGTCGTACCATTAGCCTTTAATGCCAAACCATCAACCTGGGCCTTAGCATAAGTACGGGCAATGCTTAGTCTGCCCTGCTTTTCAGCAGCAACGCGAGAATCCGGCAATGCTCCGATAGTTGAGCTTGTGAAACCACCCCTGCGGTCAACCTTAACATCGAAGAAAAGATCGTTACCAGCGTAGGTTACGTGTTCTGGGCCAAGCTTACGCGCGTTGGCTAGTAACACTGTGTTAATTGGGAAAATTTTCTTACGGATCGGTAGGTATACGTTTTGAAGTACACCTGTAAAATCCTGTAAGGCAATTGGATCGGCCATAGTAATTCCTATAACTGTGAATGATGTATTGAATTGTCTCTGCGATTAGGGTAGGTATCGAGCCGTGCAGAACGGGGTCGAGCTTTTTCACAGTTAGCAGGATTATGGCCTGTGAGGGGGCATAGCTGTTAACGGTTTGTAATATACTGTATTAGGGTTTAAAAGTCAAGGGTGACAGGGGGGTGACAAGGGCCTTAAATTAGTGTCACCCCTGTGTCGTTTGGCATAAACTTATATCCTTGTTGAAGTTAGGCCCATTTTAGCCAAGGGGGGTGACAACCCTCTATATATGTATAGCGGGCGTGTCACCCCTGGTGACATTTTTGGGGGCTTGAATCTTGATTTCAAAGTGGTATATTGAAGTATGGTTCTTATTGCTCTTAGCATCTTTGTTCTGGATGGTTTGATTACCTTTTTGAACATTAAAGAACGGGAGCAATGGATCAACGGGGGGATTGTTAAAGCGGTTTTGTTAGATGGTTTGACGGCTGGGGCAATAGGAGTTAGTATCTGCGTATTCGTGGAATTTACCTGGATAATGATTCTGCCTAGTGTTATTGGTTCTATGACTGGACGGTATCTAGCTTGGAAATGGTAAATGCGTCTTAAAACTCGTTGTTCCTTAGGACATGCTGGAGAAACTGAGGAAGTTGAGGTTCCTCAGGGGGTAATTGGGGGGATATTTCCCTGTCCCCTATGCGGTAATGCAGCTAGGTGGACATTGCCAAAAGTACCCCTTGACAATATTAAGCCTTAGTTGTATATTATGGTATAGGCAGTAGTTACCGGGGTTCAGACTCAAGGTGGGTCACCGCACTTGGAATGCGGGCATTGGGCTGGTTCGATTCCAGCAGTCCCGACTTAGCTCAGGGCTTTACGGTGGGAATGCGCTAACATTCTCCCGACGCTTAGCGGCGGTGTACTTGGGCAATTGTTTTTAACGTAGCAATGTCGGGATCACTGACACACACAAATTAACCAAGCAGTTAGAGTCGGTTGTTACGTTTATCTGTCGTTGGCGAAGTGGTAACGCCGTTGTCTGCAAAACAACTATGCGTTGGTTCGAATCCAACACGACAGTCTTGGGCTGGGAGAACGGCTTTAACTGGAATACGGTCGACTCTCATAAGTGATTCCAGCACAGCCCTCCTTGGTGTTGTTAGTGTACTGGCTAACACAGTAGGTTGTGAACCTACGGAAATGGGATCGAAACCCATACGACACCCTTTGGCCCTTTGGTGCAGTGGCTAGCATCTTAGGCTTTCAACCTAAAGAAGTGGGGTCGGAACCCACAAGGGCTATTTGGCGGTACAGGGACAGGAGGTTAGAACACTAGGAACCCCAACCGCAATTTTCTGGCTGTGGTGTTTAACGGCAGCACATCTGCCTTCCAAGCAGACTGTACGGGTTCGAGTCCCGTTAGCCAGTCTTGTGCCAATGTGATCCTTGTGATCCTAGCATCGTGTTTCCTGCCCGCACACGCTAAAGAAGGGCTGCTCGCTGGTGTAATTCAATTGGTAGAATGCGTCCTTGCCAAGGACGATGCTGCGGGATCGTACCCCGCCACTAGCTCTAAGCAGTCGTAGTACAAAACATAGCTCGCTCGCCTAACGGTATGGCGCTTGGCTTACATCCAAGAAAAATTAGAGTTCGACTCTCTAGTGAGCTACTGGTCGCTAACTCAAATGGATAGAGTAACTGGCTTTTAACCAGTAAGCTGTGGGATCATACCCCACGCGGCCTATTTGGTGGGGTGAATGCTATGGTTGCGAAACCCGATGCGTCTATCGTCTAGAGGGTCCACGCGAAGCGGATCGGACGTTACTGATCCTAGCCCCCCAACGTACCAGATTAGTCCAGCGGTCTACGACGCTTGCCTCATAAGCAAGAAACCAAGGGTTCGAATCCCTTATCTGGCATTTTTGTCATTATCTTCCAAAGGTAAGGAAGCTTGATTCTCAATCAAGTAATCTGGGTCCGAGTCCCAGTAGTGACACTTAGCACAACAATGCTGCGTTGGCGCAATTGGCAGACGCGGTTGTCTCAAAAACAACATGATCTGAGTTCGACTCTCAGACGCAGCACTTTTGCACTTCTAGCCCAACGGCAGAGGCGGCAGATTTAAAACCTGTTCAGTCTGGGTTCGAGTCCCAGGTGGTGCATATAGTTCCATTAATACAATGCTGGTATGATGTAGTGGTAGCCTACTTGTCTTGTAAACAAGTCGCCCTGGTTCGAATCCAGGTACTAGCTTTGTCGGTGAGGTGTTGATGGTGGCATACTGACTTGGTAAGTCAGTGGGTTGGGATCGTAACCCAACATCGGCTCTTGACGTAAGCAACATATGTACTATATTGAAGTATATGCGCTGCTGGTGCAATTGGCAGACACGCTGGTCTTAGAAACCAGTCCTTATAGGTTCGAGTCCTATGCGGCGCATTGCTTTGGCACGTTTGGCGTTGCCCGCCTAATGTATTGTGGGTTCAACTCCCACTGAGAGATCAATAAGCAGGGGCAATCTGGCGAAAATCTCTTATTATTCTTCGGATAGGCATACTCGTTGCCAAAGCAATGCGTTGTTAGCTCAATTGGCGGAGCAACCGGCTCTTACCCGGTAGGCTGATGGATCGTTGCCATCACAGCGCACTTAGCAGTCGTAGTACCTTTTTCTCCAATAGCTCATTCAGTCAGAGCATCGGTCTGATACACCGAAGGCGCGTGGGGCAGAGCCACGTTGGAGGACTGTTTGGACACTAGACTTCGGATGCTGTGACCTAGGCACTTGGGGCACCGAACATAGGTTTTGATCGAACCGATGCAGTAATGCTCTGCTAAGTGTCCATTTGCTTGGTTAGGTTAGTAGGCAAACCGCAGGTTTCGTAAACCTGAATCACTGGATCGTTTCCAGTACTAAGCTCTTTTCGTGGGATTGGGCATTGGTAGGCCCAACTGGCTGTAAACCAGCCGACTTCGGTCCTTGAGTGTTCGACTCGCTCTCTCACGACCTAGCAGGACATTGGAGCATTGGCAGAGAGGCCGATTGCGGTGGTTTGCTAAACCACTTGGGGGTTAATTCCCCCACGAAGGTTCGAATCCTTCATACTCCGTTTCGCGGTGCGCGCCCGGCAAAAGCCCGCTTGAGTGACTATAGGCTTCAAGCGAAATCGGCATGTACTTCGTGGACTTCGGTTCATGCGATTGACGCCGCTGCTCGTCATTAAATATGTGCAGTATGGTAAATGGTCCGGTTGGTCGAGGAAACTGTCTTGAAAACAGCTAGCCGAAAGGTTCGTGGGTTCGATTCCCACCGTTACCGTATGATTTCATTTGATACTACAGCACTAGAAGCAAATGGTGTAGAGATTTATTTGGATGTGAGTAAAGATGTAGTCACGTTTGAATTTCCAGATGGAATTAACGTTACTATTACTAAGACCCTTTTACGAGACTTGCCTGGAAATAGCTTAGAAATAGCCTTAGAGTATTTGCGGCGGCGTTAGCCGGATGACACCTGGGTTTCTACCCCAGCAGCATAGGTTCGAATCCTATCCACCGCACTTTTGTCCCTATCGTTCAACGGATAGGACAGAGGTTTCCTAAACCTCTGATACAGGTTCGATTCCTGTTAGGGACTTAGCAGTACCATCGTCCGGTAGCTCAATGGTGGAGCACCCGTCTTATACACGGTAGGATATGGGTTCAAGTCCCATACGGACAACTTTGCGATTTTAGAGGAGTGGCCGTCCTTACCTCCCTGTCACGGAGGGAACCGTGGGTTCGAATCCCACAAGTCGCGCTTATGATCCTAGTTCAATGTCCGACGGATAGTGTTTATGAAAGTATTTTACAATTTGACGGACGGCGTTGGACGGTTAAGCCGGATTGTTGGTTGTTCGTTTATTGGGATGGGAATGATAGTGAGTTTGGTAGTGATGTTTTGGATAAATTCTTTCCAAGATTAGATATGGCTCAGTAGCTCCAATGGTAGAGCAGGGGTCTGAAGAACCTCGTGATGCTGGTTCGAGTCCAGCCTTAGCCACTTAGTACCAACCCGCTCGTTGGACAACGGAAGTCTACCTGGCTTCGAACCAGGACAAGTGAGGGTTCGATTCCCTCCGAGTGGTCTATGTTAAAATGTCCTGAATGCGGCTGTACTAACGTTAGGGAAGTTACCTGGTTAGATGGCTCCCCTGGCGTACAACATATCGCTGAAGCTGAATTGGAACAGCCCCTCCCTGCGAAGGAGGAGAATGCGGGTTCGAATCCCACGAGCGATACTTGTGCTTACTGCGGTAAGCAAAACTGTGAGCATAAGAAACTAGCAAGAGAACATTTGTTTAACCATAGAAACATTGCCCTATAGTTTAACTGGCAGAACGCCTGGCTCTGAACCAGGTGGTTGTGGTCCGAATCCACAGTGGGCAACTAATGCGGCGACACGGGGGATTGCATACCCCTTCTACCGGGACTAGTCCGATTGTAGATAACCGCATTTATTGGAGTATAGCCTAACCGGCAAGGCGCTCGGCTGTTACCCGAGATTGAATGGGGGTTCGAAGCCCTCTGCTCCAGCTAGTATCGTTCGAGGCATCGCTGTTTGATAGATGGAATTGTCAAATAGAGGAACTTCGGGGCTGCAAGAGGGATGTGGGAGGCGTAAGCCGATATTACCACAGCAACGCAGCAAGGCAAACAGGTTCTAAAGTGACCCTCGCGAGAACCGGGTTGCTGCAACTCGTTGACTAGGAATACTACCTAGCATCGGTAGTCGCGTAAGCGATTAGACAGATGATGCCATAGAACAGGACTCCGGGTATGGGACGATACGACGCGCAGGAACGTTGGAAAGTTAAGAATCCTGATAAAGATAGAGAATACCGACGTAAGACTCAATTGAATTGTCGTGTAAAGGTTCTAGAGCAATACGGTAATTGTTGCAAACGTTGTACGTTCGCTGATCCTAGAGCATTGGAACTGGATCATATTAACGGTGGGGGTCATAGCGAACGTAAAAGGATAGGAAACATGGGAGTCTATCGGCGGGCTCTAAAATTTCCAAATGAATACCAATTGCTTTGTGCGAATTGTAATAGAATCAAAAAGGCCGAGCGTAATGAAACTAGAAGTAAAGTAGTTGGTAAAAGAATGGGCGGTTAGCTCAATCGGGGGAGCAACTCGTTTGCACCGAGAAGGATTGGGGTTCGAATCCCCAACTGTCCACTTTTAGCTTGTATGTTCACCGGGCGAACAGTCGTCTCCAAAACGACCAACGACAAGGTTCGATTCCTTGACAGGCTGTATAATGTATTTATACCCTTTACTTCCTTACGGGATTACAATGTCGGCATTTGTACCTGGGCTTTGAACCCAGAGCTTCGTAGGTTCGACTCCTACACCCGTAACTAATTCCGTTAATACCAAAGGTGATTATGGACAATGTTCCAATTAAACTAAAGAACTTCATGGCCCCCAAAGCAGATCGCGGGGGCAATGTTTATTTAATGGGGGTAGATTTGATGGGACCGGAGAGTACTCCGGTATTTACCCACATCATTAGCCGCACGCGACAGTGGGAAAAATCTACTGGATTAAAAGGTCGGCAGTTAAAGAAATGGCGTAAGCAAAGTAGGTTAAACGTTAGAGAGATGCTTAGAGAAGCAAAGGTGGGTAATGGGTAAAGGTAGTGTGCCTAGGCCGTTGAGTGTTACTAAGAAAGAGTATGATGAGAATTGGCTACGGACCTTTGGGCGGAAAGCACCAGATGGCTTGGAACCTAAGGGCGATGATCCTAGGTATAAGGATTGGCGTAGTGCCTATGAGGCTGATAAGCGTAGGGGTAAAGGTTACAGGGGGAAATAATGAGGATACTTAAGTTACTTAAGTTAGCACCATTGATTCTAGGCATCTCATGCGCTACCGGAACTATCCGTCCAGTAACCAAAGCTACTGATGCCAATACCCGCATAGTTAAACGTATCTGGTATAGTCCAGGAATTTACTGGCTAAACAGCGGTTGGGATCGTGGGGATTTAACCACGCCGGTACGTGTAGTTATTTCCCAAAACAACGAAGCCTGTATCACTGATGATTCTGTAGATGAACCAAGTATTAATGGTTATTATTCCTGCCCGGCCCAATGGCGAGTGTACCGTAGGCCGACCTAATGCTGTGTATTAAGCGTTGCCCTAGGTGCCCAGGGCAAAGCCACCCGACCGATGGTCCAACCCTATGCGACAATCCGTTGGAAGATTGTGTCAAATTCCATCCAGAAACTAAACCCCATCAGTTTGTACTAACCGTAGGTCCGATCAAAACTCCGTATAAAGTCATGTGCCCGAACTGTGGTAACATAACTCCCGTAGAACCACTCCCTGCTAAATGCCCTGTCTACTGTGTCTTATGCAACTATGCATTTATTATCCGCAAAACTAAGTAACGTTTAGTAACAAACCGCTGTAACCTCCCCGCAGAACCAACCTAACTAATGGAATTAATTGAAGTTAGTAACGATATTTTGCTTAACGGTATGCATCTCCATTAAACCGTCGTATTTTTATGCAAAGAGCTGTATTGTTTGTGAATAATTATGCACTTGGTTGTATATTTATGCACGAGTTAGGCACACAGTCTCCGCGACAATGTATAAACATTCGGAAATTGTGAATAGTTATTCACGGTCTACTTTATAATGCAAAGTACTTTGCCATTGCTCCCAACTTGCGCAACAAAACCGTTGCGTATATAGCGCCGCGTCGTGCGCTTCGCGCAACAGTGTTAACGCTTGTGAAACAATTCACAATGTGAGTGAGCACTCACTCACTTTATTTAGACAAGCGTCTAAATATGTAGGTTAATCCCTACCGCAAGAAATTGTAACAATCACATTACAAGGGTGTTTGGTACCTAGCGCAAAGCTGTACCTAAGGCTAACGTTCCCTGCGTGAGGGGCATACCTCACCAACGCGGCTAGTGCGTAACGGGCCTAGAGCCTGCACAAACTGTGGATCACTGGGCGGCATGGTTGGGGTACATCCCACGGCCCGAATTTAAGCAATCGCCTACGGCACGTTTACCGTAGGCAAACCATCTTGCCAAATCTTCCATTAGCACAATCAACAACAATCAAACTGGAGGTTTGGCATATGCAGATATTCACAGAACTAAGCGCCAATCAGAAGGAAGCGTTAGGTAAGATTTGTACGAAGTGCAATCAGGGGCATTACGTTGAGCGCACGGGGCGTTATGGCCCGTGGGTTCAATGCTCACGTTGGGAATGTAAGTCTAAGGTCTACCGTCCGCGTGGCGCTTGGGTAGCAAGGCAGGAAGTTGCGACCGGCAATGCAGTGGTTACCGCTGTGGTGCCAGTAGTGCCTAGCGTTACCTCTAAGGATATTGAAAACGCAGTAGCTGCAATCATTGGTAAAGACGCGAATAAGGCACTACATAAGGTTCTAGACCTGAAGCTTACCGAACTAGAACCAAAGCTAGAAGCAAAGGTTTCTAGCAAGGTCAATGCGGCGTTAGCACAGGTAGAAACTAACGCTAGTGCAGTGTTGTCCGTTGTGACCGATGCCTTAGCAGAACTACGGGCTAACAAGCCTACGGTTTTGGAAATCAAAAGGCTTGACGGTTTGGTCACTCAGGTAGAGAATGGTCACTACTTGTTGCCTAGATTGATTAGGCTGTTAGCCGCAGGGTTCAACCTGTACCTTTGGGGTCCGGCAGGAAGTGGCAAAACTACCGCAGCTATGTGGGCGGCAGTAGCGCTAAAGTGGTTGTCGGAAATCGACACATTGGACCCGACAACGTTTAGGTCAATGGTGCAGGGGTATATGACTCCGCAAGGGGAGCCTGTGCATACGACGTTTACACGTTGCTGGACTGAGGGTAAGGTCTACGTAGCTGACGAAACGGACAATGCCCCCGGACACGTGCAAACGTTGTTTAACTCTGCACTGGCCAATGGTCACGCACCGCTAGCTTGGGGCAACGTGGCGCGTAAGGACGGGTTCGGGTTCGTTGGTACGGGGAACACTCCGGGCCGTCCGACTAGGGAATTCCCAGACCGTAAGCCAATGTCGGCGGCTTTTGCCGATAGGTTGTACTTTATGCATTGGCCGCTAGACCCGGCGATAGAATGCCGGGCCGCAGGCTTGCCAATCCCGGCAGTGGTTGTACCAGAGCCTAAGACCTGCAGCGCAAAGGACTGGGTGACGTTTGTACGGTCACTGCGCGCTTGGGCATCGGTCAATATGCCTACGCTTATGGTCACGCCTAGGGCATCTTTGGCAGGTTTGCAAGCGTTGCAATTGGGCGAGTCGCCGTTAGACATTGCTCACGGATTAATTTTCCGTGGCGCTGATCCTGAAATGGTTGCAAAGGCTCTTAACGCGGTCAAGCTGCCATGAACTACGTTAGAGGTGGCTTGCCGTTCTATCCAAGCCTTGCACACTTGGCGGATTATGTAGAGTCGTTACCGGCTAATGGTAGCGCGGATCACAAAGAGTACGAATGGAGCCTAGGCGCGGATACGGCAGAGGCGCTTAGGCTTGCACGTGAAGGCTGGCCATTAGGTGCAAAATTGGCCAGTGAAAAAGCTACGGCAATAGCTGACAGGATTGTCGGAGCGCATAGCCTAGCCCAAACGTTCGTGACAGGTTACGACGTTATGGGAGCGGCGTATGACGCAGGAGCTGTAGCGTTAGGCATGCCTGAGGCATGGGGTGTGCTTAACGCTGAAGAATCGAAAAGGGCTATACGCATTGTGCTTAGCCTGACGGCTTCTGGCGGCATTGGTGCAGAAGTAATGCAACGTCGTGGTATTGCCGTTGCGGCATTGGCCTTAGTGTTTGTTGCTAAGGGGTACCCGGTAACTATCGACGCAATGATAGGCAGTGCAGGGGCGGACAACAAAGCCGAACAGTTAATAGAGGCAAGGTCATTTGTTCGCCTAGCTGACGCGAGTACAGGCTCACAGCTTGACCTAGACCGTATTGCTTTTGGCCTAGGCCATCCTGCGATTTACCGCAAGCTGTTTGCCGCTGCGCAATGCGGTCACAGGTTTAGCTATAGCGGGTCATACTGGGGATGTGGGACGATTCACAACAACATTGCCCCGCTTGACTCGTATGACTTGCTGTTTGGTGGAATGCATCTTAGGGACGTTGAACGTTGGCAAGATGGGGGAGAGAAGTGGATACTGCAGGAATACCTTAAACAAACGGGGGCCTAGTACAGGCTCCCTAAGGAGTTACCGTGTTGCTTCCGTTGAAAGTACTGGCCCCGGCCGAAGTAGTCGAGCACATGCCGGGATGGTCCATCGTTTCTATCTCACTTGGGATAGAACAGGATCGGGAACAGGAACAGAATAAGGAAAATGGCTACGGGCTGTGTGTGGCGGTTTTGGTCAATCCGGCCTTAGCTGAGGCGTTGGCGGCGGATAACGTGACCAATGTTCGTGAAGTTTCCGCCCAAGTGTTGGACGCTACACGTAAGGCTGTGGGTGGGTTTTTAGGGCAAGAGGAGGACTAGGGTTAAGGGGCTAGGGGCCTACGGGTTCCTAGCCTTTTTTTTTTGTACTAAGTACAAGTTGGCCCTTGACATAGGAAACTTGGGATAGTATGCTACGGTATCGACGGACTTCTATGACACTACGGGGGAGGTTAGCTATGAACACTCGGAAGGATTATTGGAGGGCGGTGGAAATTATCAAAGGCTTTCCAATTGAA
>Ga0137394_10001778_pt1 | contig 15839 bp, 18 predicted proteins | sample czobulk116metaG_FD_108278 | JGI IMG/M metagenome (GOLD analysis project Ga0137394, IMG submission 108278) | Vadose zone soil microbial communities from Angelo Coast Range Reserve, California, USA - czobulk1.16 metaG | ecosystem: Environmental > Terrestrial > Soil > Vadose zone | place: USA...
AAGACCAATGAAACCGACGTCCGCGTCGCCCTCAATCTCGATGGCACGGGCGAATACCAGATCGCTACCGGCATTCCCTTTTTCGATCACATGCTGGCGCAATTGGCGCGGCATGGGCATTTCGATCTGAAGATCAACGCCAAGGGCGACCTCGAAATTGACGGTCATCATACGGTTGAAGATGTCGGCTGGGTTCTGGGGCAGGCGTTTCGCGAAACCTGCGGCGACGGTCGCGGCATTGTCCGTTTCGCGCACGCGTACGTGCCGTTAGATGAGGCTCTCACACGAGTTGTGATCGACCTCTCCGGGCGGCCTTACCTGGTATACAAGGTGGATTTTAAAGCGACTCGTATTGGCGATCTTCAGACGGAACTGATCGAAGAATTCCTGAAAGCGTTTGTGCAGGAAGGCCGGTTCAACCTTCATGTCGAAAACTTGTACGGCAGGAACCAGCACCACATCGCGGAAACGATTTTCAAAGCTGCCGCGCGCGCGCTGCACACGGCCACGCGTGTAGCGCATGCTCAAATTCCGTCCACCAAGGGGGTGTTGTGATTACAGTCGTTGATTACAAGTTGAACAACCTGCGCAGCCTCGAAAACACCCTGCGACGGCTCGGGCACGATGTGCGCCTCACTTCCGACCCGAATGATATACAGGCGGCGGAAAAGCTCATCCTTCCCGGCGTTGGCGCGTTTGGTGACGGGATGCGGAATTTACGCGACCTTGGCCTTGCCCAGCCCTTCATCGAGAAGGTGACAGCGGGAACGCCGACGCTGGGAATCTGCCTGGGAATGCATCTCCTGTTCACGGAGAGCGAAGAGTTTGGCTTACACCGCGGACTGGATCTGCTGCCGGGACGAGCGGTCAAACTTCCGGCCAGTCTGCGAGTGCCTCATATGGGATGGAATCAGTTGCATCCGAAGCGTGTGGACAGTCTCATGCGAGGCGTAACCGAATCGAGCTTTGTTTATTTCGTGCACTCGTACTATGTCGAGCCCCGGTCGGCCGACATCGTTCTGGCGACGACGGACTACGAAATCGAATTTCCCGCCATCGTTCACACACGAAACATCTGGGCGACACAATTTCATCCTGAAAAGAGCCAACACGTCGGCGAGCGAATTCTCGACAACTTTGCGCTGTTGGGCCGAGGGCTGTTGGGCCGAGGGCAGTTGGGCCGGGAGCAGTTGTCATGAAGATTTATCCGGCAATCGATATTTTGGGAGGAAAAGCAGTCCGGCTGAAGCAGGGCCGAAAAGCCGAAGCCACTGTATATGGCGATCCTGTGGAGATGGCCACAAAGTGGGTCAGCAAAGGCGCGGAATGGTTGCACGTCGTCGATCTTGACGGCGCATTTTTAGGTAAATTGAAAAATATCGATCTGCTGCGTGAAATGGCAGCGGCAGTGCCGCTCGCCAAGATTCAAGCCGGTGGTGGAATCCGCAGCATGACAGTCATTGAGACCCTGCTGGACGCCGGAATACAGCGCGTGGTCCTTGGAACCGCCGCCGTTCAGGATATCAACTTCGTCAAACAAGCTGTGACCGAGCAGCCGCACAACGTCGCTGTCGGGATTGACGCCCTTGATGGAAATGTTCAGATATCCGGTTGGACTGAAAATGCCAACATCAGGGCCACTGCACTGGCGAAGAGACTCGACGATATAGGCGCTCGTCTCGTGATTTACACGGACATTTCGCGCGATGGCGTTCTGGAAGGACCAAACGTCGAAGGCACAAAGGAAATACTCGAAAGCACAGACCTTTCCGTCATTGCCTCTGGCGGCGTCTCGTCAATTGAGGATGTGCGCCATCTTGCCGACCTCGACCACTGGCGGCTGGATGGCGTAATCATCGGCAAGGCACTCTACGAAGGCCGGATCGGGATCGAGGAGGCACTGGCGAATGCTCGCTAAGCGAATTATTCCGTGCCTCGATGTGAAAGATGGACGCGTCGTGAAGGGCATCCACTTTGTGAATCTGCGCGATGCCGGCGACCCGGTCGAGTGCGGTTTGCGTTATTCGGAAGAAGGCGCCGATGAACTGGTGTTTCTCGACATTACGGCGTCCTCGGATCGTCGCAACATTGTGGCGGAAATGGTTCGGCGGGTTGCGGACACCATCAATATCCCGTTCACCGTGGGAGGTGGTTTGCGCAACCTCGACGACATTCAGGAAATATTGCGATGCGGCGCCGACAAAGTATCGCTGAACACGTCCGCGGTCGATGAGCCACGCCTCGTATCGAGGGCGGCGGAACGATTTGGAAGCCAATGCATTGTGGTTGCCATTGACGCGCGGCGTGAAGACGGCAGAGCGAAAGTCTACACACATGGCGGGCGTATGCGCACCGATCGCGACGCGGTCGAATGGGCCAAAACCGCAGCTGATCTTGGAGCAGGCGAAATTCTACTGACGAGCATGGATTCGGATGGAACCAGGACGGGCTACGATCTCGACCTGACACGCCAGGTGGCCGACTCGGTGCAGGTTCCAGTCATTGCATCCGGCGGCGCGGGTTCCCTGGAACATCTCTATCAAGCGCTAAATGAAGCCACAGCCAGCGCCGTCCTGGCCGCATCCATATTTCACTATCGCGAAATGACGATCGGTCAGGCCAAGGCGTATTTACGAGAGCGCGGGGTTGTCGTCCGATGAACGGGATTCTGGAAAAAGCGAAGTTCGGAGCAGACGGCTTGATTCCTGCCATCGTTCAAGACGCGCGGACGCGTGAAGTGCTGACGGTCGCATATATGAATAGAGAAGCGCTCCAGCTCACACTCGAGCGCGGTGAAACCTATTTCTGGAGCCGAAGCCGGCAGCAACTCTGGCACAAGGGGGAAACTTCGGGTAACTCGCAGAAGGTCATGGAGGTAAGCCTTGATTGCGATCAAGATGCCGTACTCGTGGGGGTCGAGCCGCGCGGACCCGCTTGCCACACCGGATCGTATTCGTGTTTCGGTGTAGAGCCCGAAATCGAAGGGGTTCTGCAGGAATTGTATGCGGTCATCGAACAACGCAAGGAACAACGCCCCGAAGGAAGTTATACGACTTATCTGTTCAACAGTGGGCTCGACAAGATCTTGAAAAAAGTCGGAGAAGAAGCAACCGAAACGATCGTCGCGGCGAAGAATGCAGACGGAAGTCTCGTCTCGGAGACTGCTGACCTGCTGTACCACCTGATCGTCCTGCTGGTAGAGCGTGGCGTGACATTGGATGAGATCGGGCGTGAATTGAAAGAAAGAAGAACGACCACAAAAAGGCACAAAAACACATAAAGGGCTTTTGAGATTTTTGTGCCTCTTTGCCGCTGAATTTTATGCAACCGAGTTTAGAGGAAGTTAAAAAGCTTCGATCACAGGGGAATGTAATTCCAGTGTACAAATCGGTTATCGCCGATTTCCTGACGCCGGTGTCGGCATTCTTGAAGCTGGAAAGAAACCGCTCGCACGCTTTTCTGCTCGAGAGTATTGAAGGCGGCGAGAGAATCGCGCGTTACTCGTTCCTGGGTACCGATCCGTTCCTTATTAAGCGCTACCGGGAGGGGCAGTCTGCCGGTTTCATGGAAAATCTGCGCGCAACCATGGCGTGCTTCAAATCCGTAAAGCTTCCGAACCTGCCGCCGTTCACCGGTGGTGCTGTTGGTTACTTCGGCTACGACATGGTTCGGACCATCGAAGACATTCCCCAAAGCGGCGTTGATGATCTTGGCATCGACGATGCCGTTCTGATGTTCTATAAAACAGTGCTCGCGTTTGATCACCTGCGCCATCAGATTCACATCATTTCGAATGTAATTGTCGACGAATCGAACCAACCGATCGAAGACCAATATCGGAAAGCCGTGGACGAAATCGCCCAGATCGAGGCAGTGCTTCGCGCCCCATTGGAAATTCCCGTGACGAGTCACGCAGAGGGCGATCTGGTCGTTCGTTCCAATTTCGAGCGGCAGGATTTCATCAATGCCGTCGTTAAAGCGAAGGAATACATTGCCGCCGGCGATATTTTTCAGGTCGTGCTGTCGCAACGCTTCGAAGTGGACCTGCAGGCGTCGGCATTCGAAATATACCGCGCGCTCCGCATCGTTAATCCGTCGCCTTATATGTACTTCCTCAAAATGCCGGATACGTCGATTGTCGGCGCTTCGCCCGAAATGCTGGTGCGAATCCGCGACGGCGAAGTCGAGTATCGGCCGATCGCCGGAACGTTGCCGCGTGGGGGCAGTGCTGCAGAAGACGAGGCGTTGGCTGAAAAACTCCGCAATGACGAGAAGGAACGCGCCGAACACATCATGCTGGTCGATCTCGGCCGGAATGATCTTGGGCGCGTTTCGCAATATGGCACGGTTCGCGTCGAAGATCTCATGTTCATCGAGCGTTACTCGCACGTCATGCACCTGGTTTCCTCGTTGCGCGGGCAATTGAGGGACGGCCTGGACCGCTGGGACGCGTTGATGGCATGCTTTCCCGCGGGCACTGTTTCGGGCGCTCCGAAGGTACGCGCCATGGAAATTATCGATGAATTGGAACCGACGAAACGGGGAGTCTATTCGGGAGCCATCATGTACGTCGATTTCAGTAATAATCTGGATTCCTGCATCGTCATCCGCACCCTCGTGGCACGCGGGAACAAGGGATACATCCAGGCCGGGGCAGGGATTGTCGCCGATTCTGTTCCGGAAAGTGAATACCAGGAAAGCGTCAATAAGGCGCGCGCGCTGGTTCGTGCCATCGGACTTGCGCAGCGCGGATTTGAACTATAGAGCCGCGCTGCGGCGACGAAGTATGATTTTGGTAATCGATAACTACGATTCGTTTACATATAACCTCGTGCAGTACCTTGGCGAGCTTGGCGAAGAGCTGCGCGTATTCCGAAACGACAAGATTACGCTCCAGGAAATTGAGCGGCTGAAACCCGCGCGCATCGTCATTTCTCCAGGACCGGGCACGCCTGCGGATGCAGGGATCACTGAAGATGTCGTCCGGCATTTTCATAAATCGATTCCGATACTGGGTGTTTGCCTCGGGCACCAGGCGATTGGGGAAGTTTTTGGTGGAAAGATTATTCGCGCTCCCACGTTGATGCACGGTAAGACCAGTGAGATTTTCCATGACGGCAAGCGGCTGTTTGAAGGGTTGCCTCAAGGTTTTCCGGCCACTCGATACCATTCGCTTATGGTTTCCGAAGTCCCGGCGTGTCTCGAGGTCAGCGCTAAAACAAAGGATGGCATCGTGATGGGCCTGAGGCATCGCGATTTCCCCACGGAAGGCATTCAATTCCACTGCGAGTCGATCATGACTGCCGCTGGAAAAAATCTGTTATGGAACTTCCTGCATGCCTGACAGCGTGATCACCGATTTCATTCAAAAGATGATCGACCGTGTCGACCTCACGGAAGGGGAGGCACGCTCCGCCATGGAGGAAATCATGGGGGGCCAGGCGAGCGATCCGCAGATTGCCGGGTTCCTGACTGCCCTGCGAATGAAAGGAGAGACGTCACAAGAACTGGTCGGGTTTGCCCGAGTGATGCGCGAAAAGGCGGAACCCTTGTGGGACGGCGAGATTCCGCCAGTATTGGACACGTGCGGCACGGGTGGCGATCGGTCCGGCACATTTAACATCTCGACCGCAGCGGCATTTGTTGCCGCCGCCACGGGCGTGCGCGTGGCCAAGCATGGTAATCGTTCGGCAACGAGCCGGTGCGGAAGTGCGGATGTGATGGAAGCACTCGGCCTCGACATTCAAATGCCAACCGACAGGCTGCGGCGCGCGATCAAGGATGTCGGTATAGGGTTTTTATTTGCGCAGCGGTTTCACACATCGATGAGACACGTCATGCCGGCCCGGACGCAATTGAAAGTGCGGACAGTGTTCAATATTCTCGGTCCACTCGCAAACCCGGCAGGCGCGCAGTTTCAAATCGTGGGCGTCTCTTCGCCGGAGATCATGGAATTGATGGCGAATGCGCTCCACGGTCTGAATATCGAACATGCCTTTGTGGTTCACGGTGCAAACGGCATGGATGAAGTCTCGATTTCAAGCCGCACCTATGTCGTCGAAATGCAGCGTGGCGATATACGGCAGTTCGTCATGAGCCCGGAAGATTTCGCTATCTCGCCGGCGAAGATCGACGCGATTCTCGGCGGCGATTCGGCGGAGAATGCCAAAATCATCGAATCCATATTCCGCGGAGAGCGCGGCCCACGCCGTGATGTTGTATTGTTGAACTCCGCTCCGGCAATCGTTGCCGGTGGTGTCGTGAAGACCTGGAAAGAAGGAATTCGATTGGCAGCCGAAGCCATCGACAGTGGAGCGGCCCGGAGAAAACTGCAAGAGTTGAGGGAATTCACTTAGCGGGGACGCGCGTTGCCCTCAGCCGCGAAGCGGCGTGATAGTTTAGCCCTGGGCGCGAGCCCTGGGTTTCGAAGGACCCGGAAACGACAAGCCCTGAAAGGGCGACAGAAAATTCTGCAGCCCTTACAGGGCTGGCTCATCGTGGCGCACGTTGACCCAGGGCTGACGCCCTGGGCTAGAATCTGTTGCCGCTTCGCGGCTGGGAGTCCCGAAAAAATATCAAAATGAAGCATCTCGACCGAACGCACATCCTGACGCGAATCATCGAAGCCAAGCAACAGCGGCTCCAAATTTCGCGCGCGCGTGTGCCCGAGGCCGTAGTGAAGCGTATGGCGGAAACGGCAAAACCGTCTCCTTCGTTTCGAGAGGTGCTGGAAAAACCTCAACGGATGCGGATCATCGCCGAAGTAAAGAAGGCTTCGCCATCGAAGGGTATTCTCAAGGATGGTCTCGATCCCGCACAACTGGCCGGCAGTTACACACAGGCGGGAGCGTGCGCGATATCGGTCGTAACAGAAGAAGATTTCTTTCAGGGCGATCTCGGCTGGATCAACAAAATCCGTAGCGTATCCAACCTGCCGGTCCTGAGAAAGGATTTCGTCTACGAGCCATTTCAGGTCTATGAGACGCGAGCAGCGGGAGCAAGCGCAATTCTGTTTATCGTCGCCATGCTCCAGCCAGGCGAGTTGAAACAGCTTATTACGCTTTCTCAACAGCTGAAGCTCGACGCGCTGGTTGAAGTCCACGATGAAACAGAACTGGGTGAGGCGCTGGAAGCGGGTGCATCGATCATCGGCGTTAACAACCGAGACTTGAAAACCTTCGAGGTCACCCTCGAAACCGCGACGCGTCTGGCGAAGCTGATTCCGGACGATCGGCTGTTCGTCGTCGAAAGCGGAATTCACACCAGGAATGATATCGGCCTTCTGCTCGATGCCGGTGCGGACGCTTTCCTCATCGGGGAATATTTTCTAACGTCGCCGGACCCGGCTGCGGCGCTTCGAGGTTTGTTGTGACGCGCGTCAAGATCTGTGGGATTACCGAACTTGAAGATGCGCGGGACGCGGCTTTGTTGGGTGCCGACTCGATCGGCCTGAATTTTTATCCGAATAGCCCGCGGTATGTCGAACCTTCGCGAGCTGCCAAAATCATCGAAAAGCTTCCGCCATTTGTGACGGTTGTCGGCATTTTCCTGAACCATCCCGATCCGCAGAACGTGGAGGATTTTGCTGTGTCCGTCGGTCTCCATGCTGTTCAGCTTCACGGAAACGAGACTCCGGACTATTGCTCGATGATCCAACGGGTGAAGGTAATCAAATCTTTTCGTGTGGATGCCAATTTCCGCGTCGATACGCTTCGCGGTTACGGCAGCGGCACATTTCTTTTGGATGGTAGTGCGCCAGGCACAGGAAGAAGCTTCGACTGGGAACTCGCGTTTGGCGCGAATGCATTTGGATCGATCATCATTGCAGGCGGATTGACTCCGGACAATGTATCCGATGTCGTGAGTACATTACATCCGTTTGCGGTCGATGTCGCGAGCGGTGTGGAATCCAAGCCGGGTAAAAAAGATTACGACAAGATGCGGCGGTTCATCGAGGCGGTCCAACGGGCCGACCTCGCTGTGATGGGTGCACTATGAAAGGTCATTACGGAAATTACGGTGGGCAGTTCGTACCCGAAACACTCATGCATCCGCTGGAGGAGCTCGAATCCGCCTATGGTGAGGCGCAGTGCGATCCCAGCTTTCAGGCGGAGCTCGACCAATTGTTCCACAACTACTCGGGCCGTCCGACACCGTTGTATCTTGCTGAACGGCTGACCAGGGCCTGGAGCGGCGCCAGGATTTACCTGAAGCGTGAGGATCTCAATCACACGGGTGCGCACAAGATCAATAACTGCCTTGGACAAGGCTTGCTCGCGCGGCGGATGGGCAAGCAGCGAATCATCGCGGAAACCGGCGCCGGCCAGCATGGCGTCGCTACGGCTACGGTTTGCGCGCTTCTGGGCCTGGAGTGCGATGTCTACATGGGTGAAGAAGACATTCGCCGCCAGGAACTGAATGTATTTCGGATGAAGCTGCTGGGCGCGCGCGTGATTCCAGTATCCGCAGGCAGCAAGACGCTGAAAGATGCGATCAACGAATCCATGCGCGATTGGGTGACAAACGTCCACACGACTTACTACATGCTTGGCTCGGTTCTTGGGCCCCATCCGTATCCGCTCATGGTCCGTGATTTTCAATCCGTTATCGGCCGTGAGGTGCGAGGGCAGATTCTGGAGAGAGAAGGACGGCTCCCCGATGTGCTGGTTGCGTGCGTTGGCGGAGGAAGCAACGCCATCGGTTTATTTTATGACTTCGTCGGCGACAAACAAATCCAAATGGTCGGCGTCGAAGCAGGCGGACGCGGCCCGAAGCTGGGTGAGCATGCCGCCCGCTTTTCCGGTGGGCGTCCCGGTGTACTTCACGGAACGTTTTCCTATATTTTGCAAGATGCAGACGGCCAGGTCGTGCCCACGCATTCGGTTTCGGCGGGTCTTGATTATCCCGCGGTCGGCCCCGAACACGCCAGGCTGCATGATGACGGACGGGTGGCCTATACCAGCATCAATGACGAAGAAGCGCTCGAAGCCTTTCACGAGTTGAGCCACCTTGAAGGGATTATTCCGGCGCTCGAAAGCGCGCACGCGGTAGCTCACGCCAAGAAGCTCGAGTTGCCCGCTGGTCAGATTGTTGTGATCAATCTTTCGGGCCGCGGCGATAAGGATGTGACCGAAGTGATGAGGTTGATGGGCGCGGGCTAAAGCCCGCGACTACATTGCCGTGTTCAAATGATATGACGCGTATTGAAAAGAAATTTGCTCAGCTCAAATCCGAGGGCAGGAAAGCATTCATCCCGTATATCACCTGTGGTGATCCGAGTCTTGAAGTCACGCTCGAACTCGTCCTCGCTCTGGACAAGGCGGGTGCGGATCTGATCGAACTGGGCGTCCCGTTTTCAGATCCGATTGCGGACGGTCCGGTCATCCAGCGCGCGACGGATCGAGCGCTGCGCAACGGCGTGACCCTTCAAAAGGTTCTTCAGCTGGGGGCGAACATCCGCAAGAAATCCGAAATTCCGCTGGTGTTGTTCAGCTATTTCAACCCGCTCCTCAATCATGCACTGGAGAAGCTGGCGAAAGATGCAGTATCGGCAGGGTTCGATGGAGTCCTAGCAAGCGATCTCACAATTGAAGAGTCCGAGCTGTTCGTTCGAACCATGCGCATTGCAGGTCTGAATACGATTTTTCTGGTAGCCCCGACGAGCTCACCGGAACGTATGAAGAAGATTGCGGAAACCTCGACTGGATTTCTTTATGCAGTGTCGCGAACGGGAGTAACGGGCGAACGTCAGGAGCTGGCGGGCGATCTCAAGGCGTTCTTGCGGACGCTGCGTTTGTACACGAAATTGCCGATTGCTGTTGGTTTCGGGATTTCACAGCCGGAACACGTGCAGGCCGTATGGCGGGAAGCAGATGGAGCTATTGTGGGAAGCTCGATTGTGAAGAAAGTCGAAGAGCACATCGGACAGGCTGAACTCGTCAGCAAAGTGTCTGCATTCGCACGCTGGCTGGCCGGTGGTGGCGTGGCCATCGACACGCCTAACAAATGAGCATCGAAGACTGGCGGCGCAAAATTGACGAGATCGACAGGAAGCTCGTTGAGCTGTTGAACGAGCGGTCCAGGTGTGCGATCGAGATCGGAAGGATCAAACGCGCACAAGATCTACGCGTCTATGATCCGGAGCGGGAGCGCGAGATTCTTCGCAGGATCAAAGAAGTGAATGCCGGGCCGCTCGACGGTGACGGATTGCAGCGCTTGTTCGAGCGGATCATTGACGAATGCCGGCACATTGAAAGAATTGAACGAGAGAAGGGGAATTCGAAAACGTAATGGTTGTCGTGATGCAGGAAGGGGCGACGGAAGACCAAATTCAGAAGGTCATCGATCGCCTCATTAAGATGGGATTCGACGTTCACCGCTCGACGGGCACTTCGCATACGGTGCTGGGTGCAGTCGGCGGCGCCCCCGTAGACCACCGCGATATCGAGCTGCTGGATGGCGTCCGGGAAGTCGTCAAAATATCTGCTTCGTACAAACTTGCAAGCCGGGCGTTTAAACCGGACGGCACCGTGGTCAAGGTTGGACCGCCCGGCCGACAGATTGAAATCGGCGGACGCGATGTTGTGATGATGGCGGGGCCCTGCACAGTCGAAAGCGCTCCACAGATTATGGCCATCGCCGGCATCATGAAGGAGAACGGCATCAAAATCCTTCGCGGCGGGGCATTCAAGCCCAGAACCTCACCATACAGCTTCCAGGGCATGGGTGATGAAGGCTTGAAAGTTCTGCGGGAAGCCGCCGACAAATACGACCTGATCGTCGTTTCCGAAATCATGAATCAGACCCAGATTCCCATCTTCCTCGACCACGTCGACATTCTTCAAGTCGGCGCGCGGAACATGCAAAATTTCGATTTGTTGAAGGAACTCGCCAAAGTACGCCGTCCAGTACTGCTGAAGCGTGGGCCTTCGGCGACAATTGAGGAGTGGCTGCTGTCTGCCGAGTACGTCATGACCGGTGGCAACCATGATGTGATGCTCTGTGAGCGCGGGATCCGCACATTCGAGAATTACACGAGAAATACGCTCGATATCTCGGCGATTCCCGTAATCAAAAAACTGTCGCATCTTCCTATTCTCGTCGATCCTTCTCACGGAACCGGCAGGCGTGACAAAGTTGCGCCGATGGCTCGCGCGGCCGTTGCCGCGGGCGCTGATGGTCTTCTGATCGAAGTACACCATTCTCCCGAAAGCGCACTTTGCGACGGAGCGCAATCGCTCTATCCTGCGCAATTCCGCGAACTGATGTCTCAGCTCCATATCATCGCCCCTGCAGTCCAGCGTGGGATGATTTGATGTGAGATGGAAGATTTTCCCCAAAAGGTCACGATTTTTGGCGTCGGTCTGATCGGCGGATCACTTAGTCTGGCGCTCAAACGCGCGTTCCCTGAAATTCGAATTACGGGTGTGGATAAGGCGGATGTGCTCGAACGCGCACGCCGGCTCAAGATCATCGATGCCGGGACCGCTCAGCAGGCAGATCTTGTAGTATTGGCAACTCCGGTCGGGGAAATCCTGAAACTGCTCGACCAGTTCGGTTCGAATCAAACGGTCGTTATTGATGTCGGCAGTACCAAGGTTACGATATGCCGTAAAGCTGAGCGGCTTAGTGTTCCGTTCCTCGGTGGGCACCCGATGGCAGGTCTGGAACATTCCGGTCCCGAGGCAGCAAGCGCCGATCTCTTTCGGGAGGCGCCGTTTTTTCTATGCCCGGTGAAGTCCACGCCGGATGGGAGCCTCGAGCGTTTGCAGGAAATCGCGAAAGCCATCGGCGCGATCCCACACGTGATCTCACCGGAGGATCACGACCGGCTGGTGGCGCAAATCAGCCACCTTCCGCAAATCATTTCGACTCTTCTCGCTGACCAAACCGCCGCGCACAAGGAACTCGCGGGTCCCGGGCTACGCTCTATGACGCGCCTGGCCGGCAGTCCGTTTCATATCTGGCGTGATATCTTTAAAACTTCGGGTTTTTTGCCTCAAGAACTTCAGTCTTTCATCGAACGCCTTCAACGTATTCTGGATTCGATGGAGGGAGGAAACTTTGATGAGATCGAAAACTTATTCAAACGCGGAGGGTCCGCGTGAATAAGGCCGTGCGCGACGCGCGCGAGGCGATCGCGGATGTGCAGGATGGTGCGACGATCATGGTGGGCGGCTTTGGTCTCTGCGGCGTTCCGGAAGACCTCGTCAATGCCACACGCGAAAAGGGACTCAAAGACCTCACGATCATCAGCAATAACGCCGGCATCGATGGTTTAGGCGTGGGAATTCTCCTCGAAGCCCGCCAGATTCGAAAAATAATCGCCACCTATGTGGGGGAGAACCAGTTGTTCGAAAAGCTGGCTCTCGCTGGTGAGCTTGAAGTTGAACTGGTTCCGCAGGGAACGTTCTCCGAGCGCATGCGTGCAGGTGGCGCCGGTGTCGCGGCTTTCTTCACACCAACCGGATACGGCACTGTCGTCGCCGAAGGCAAGGAAACGCGTGAATTCGACGGCCGGATGTATGTACTTGAACGCGCTCTCCAAGCCGATTTCGCTTTCGTGAAAGCGTGGAAGGGCGATAAGTGGGGGAACCTCGTTTACCGGAAGACTGCGCGTAATTTTAATCCAGTCATGGCTACGGCTGCGCGAATCACGATTGCGGAAGTTGAACGTGTCGTCGAAGTCGGCTCGATCGATCCCGATGCTGTTCATACCCCTGCCATTTATGTGAAGCGAATGTTTCAGGCATCGCATTACGAAAAGCGTATCGAGAGACGCACTGTCAGAAAGCGAGGCGCGCAATGAGTACCTTGCCGAAGCGGGAGATCATCGCGCGGCGGATTGCGCGCGAGTTGAAGGATGGGTTTACTGTGAATCTAGGGATCGGCATGCCAACGCTGTGTGCGAACTACATTCCGAAAGGCATCGACGTCCTTTTGCATTCGGAGAACGGTTTGCTGGGTATTGGACCTTACCCATTCGAAGGTGAAGAAGACGCCGATCTCATCAATGCGGGTAAAGAAACGGTTACGGAACTTCCCGGCGCGTCCTATTTCTCGAGTGCCGATTCATTCGCGATGATTCGCGGCGGCCACATCGATCTGAGTGTACTGGGCGCCATGGAAGTCGATGAGCGCGGAAATCTCGCGAACTGGATGATTCCCCGAAAAATGGTCAAAGGTATGGGCGGCGCGATGGACCTGGTGGCGGGGGCCAGACGCGTGATCATTGCCATGGAACATGCGACAAAAGACGGCAAACCAAAAATTTTGAAAAAATGCACGCTGCCTCTGACCGGAACCGAAGTGGTCGACACGATTGTAACCGAGTTATGCTTAATTGAGGTGACGGACCGGGGACTTGTGCTCAAGGAACTGCGGCCCGATGTTACGATTCGAGATGTCCAGCCACTGACCGAGCCGAAGCTCATCATTGAGGATGACGTCAAAAAAATGGAGTTCTGAAATGCACACCCTCTCCCTGCGGAGAGGCAATGCACATGAAACTGAATTCTATCGTCATTGTGAATCTTCACAGCCCCAGAGAACGTTTCTTCGGGCGTCTGTTAGACATGGCGGTGCACGGCATCACTGTGCGTGGCATCGATCTCAACGCGTTCGAAGATTGGATGGATCACATCACACACCGTGAAGAGAGCGGCGTTCAACCAAATACGGTGTTCTTCCCGATACATCGCATCGAAAAAATCATTTTGGACGAAGGCATCGGGGCGATTCCATCGTTGTCCGACAGGTTCCTGACAAAGGTCGGGTCAGCAGTCGAAGAACATTTGGAGTAGGAATGAATATCGCTGTAATTGGGACAGGTTATGTTGGCCTGGTCGCCGGAAGTTGTTTGTCTGAGAGTGGAAATGACGTGTGGTGCGTGGACAATGATGCTGTCAAAATCGAAAATCTCCGGCAGGGCATCGTCCCAATCTACGAACCCGGTCTCCCGGAAATCGTGGAGCGGAACTTGCGCGAAGAGCGGCTCACCTTCACCACGGATCTCGATGCAGCCGTAAAAAAGTCATTCCTCATCTTTATTGCAGTAGGTACGCCGACCACCTCCAGCGGCGCCGCCGATTTGACTGCTGTCTTCGACGTAGCGGCCGCAATCGGGCGCGCAATGGACCGTTACAAAGTGATTGTCGTCAAGTCCACCGTTCCTGTCGGCACGAGCGAGAAAATTCGCGAGGTCCTCAACAAACAAACCAAACAGCCGTTCGATCTCTTGTCGAATCCGGAATTCCTTAAGCAAGGCGCGGCTGTTGAGGATTGTATGAAGCCCGACCGGGTTGTGGTCGGCGCCGACGACGTTCGGGCTGCCGAGATTCTTCGCGATCTCTATGCGCCTTTTGTTCGAACGGGCAGCCCTGTGCTGATCGTCGACGTACGCACTGCGGAGATGGTGAAATACGCAGCGAATGCATTTCTGGCTGCGCGCATTTCCTTCATGAACGAAATTGCGAATCTCTGCGAGCGCGTCGGCGCAAACGTCGATATGATCCGCAAAGGACTCGCCGCGGATTCCAGAATTGGTCCAGCGTTCTTATTTCCGGGCATTGGGTTCGGCGGGAGTTGCTTCCCTAAAGATGTTCGTGCTTTGTCGGAAACGGGCCGCCAGCACCAATATGAAATGAAAATCCTTGAAGCTGTCGACTTCGTCAACGATAATCAACCTGCCCGGTTCGTCGAAAAGGTCCGCGCCCACTTCAATACCAATCTCCGCGGCAAGCGGCTCGCGGTTTGGGGTTTGTCGTTCAAGCCGCGTACGAATGACATGCGCGATGCTCCTTCAATCAAGATTATCGAAAGTTTACTCTCGGAAGGCGCGACGATTTCTGCTTACGATCCCGCGGCTATGGAAGAAGCGAAAAGGATTTTCGGCACGCGAATTCAATTCGCTTCGAACAATTACGCTTGTACAGATGGAGCGGACGCGCTTCTGCTGATCACGGAATGGCAGGCATTCCGGCATCCCAACTTCGAACGAATGAAAAAAGTCATGAGCCAGCCCGTAATCTTTGATGGCCGGAACATCTATGATCCGGCACAACTGCGGCAGCTCGGTTTCACGTATTACAGCGTTGGAAGAGCATGAGAGCTGTCGTCACCGGAGGGGCTGGCTTTTTGGGAAGCCATCTTTGTGACAGCCTGATCGACACGGGCTACGACGTCGTCTGTCTCGATAATCTTCTGACCGGCAACGTCGGCAACATCGCCCACCTCATGGGCAATTCACGATTCAAATTCATCAAGTACGACGTTGTCAACTACCTGTTTGTGGAGGGTCCGGTTGACGCAGTTCTGCACTTTGCGTCGCCCGCGTCCCCCATCGATTACCTGGAGATGCCGATCCAAACATTGAAGGTCGGCTCGCTTGGTACCCATAAGGCGCTTGGATTGGCGAAAGCAAAGAAGGCTCGATTTCTCCTGGCGAGCACTTCCGAGGTTTACGGCGATCCGCTGGTAAATCCCCAGCCCGAAACATATTGGGGTAATGTGAATCCGATCGGACCGCGCGGCGTGTATGACGAAGCCAAGCGTTTCGCCGAAGCCATGACCATGGCGTATCGGCATTACCACAAGATGCCTGCCCGCATTGTCCGGATCTTCAACACGTATGGTCCGCGAATGCGGCCAAACGACGGCCGTGTCGTTTCGAACTTCATTGTGCAGGCACTGCGCGGACAGCCTCTAACCATATATGGCAGTGGGTCTCAGACACGCAGCTTCTGCTATGTATCGGACCTGATCAGCGGGATTCTTGCACTGCTCACGGCGCCTCCATCCGACGAAATGGATCGGCCATTCAATATCGGCAATCCGGAAGA
>Ga0137394_10001780_pt1 | contig 15823 bp, 9 predicted proteins | sample czobulk116metaG_FD_108278 | JGI IMG/M metagenome (GOLD analysis project Ga0137394, IMG submission 108278) | Vadose zone soil microbial communities from Angelo Coast Range Reserve, California, USA - czobulk1.16 metaG | ecosystem: Environmental > Terrestrial > Soil > Vadose zone | place: USA...
GCCAGGCGCGCGGCGTTGATCCCGGCGATGAGGCCCGAGGCGGCCGACTCGAGGTACCCCTCGACCCCCGAGATCTGGCCGGCGAAGAAGAGGTCACGCCGGCGCCGCGCCTGGAAGGTCGGCAGGAGGATGGCCGGGGCGTTGATGTAGGAGTTGCGGTGCACCTGGCCGAGGCGCGGGAACTCGGCCCGCTCGAGCCCCGGGATCAGCCGGAAGACCCGCATCTGCTCCGGGAACCTGAGATGGTTCTGGAAGCCGACTATCGAGTAGAAGTCGGCGGCCAGGGTGTCCTGGCGCAGCTGCACCACGGCGAAGGGCTGCCGGCCGCTGCGCGGGTCGACGAGCCCGACCGGCTTCATCGGGCCGAAGAGCAGCGTCTCGCGCCCGCGCCGCGCCATCTCCTCGATCGGCAGGCACCCCTCGAAGTAGTGGATCCCCTTCTCGAACTCGTGCGTCGGCGCCTCGGCCGCGCCCAGGAGCGCCTCGTAGAAGCGATCGTACTCCGGCTCGCTCAAGGGACAGTTCAGGTAGTCGTCGCCCCCCTTGCCGTAGCGTGAGGCCGGGAAGACCTTGCCGCGGTCGATGCTGTCGGCCTCGACGATCGGCGAGATGGCGTCGAAGAAGTACAGGTAGTCCTTGCCGGTGAACGCCGCGATCGCCTGTGCGATGGCGTCCGAGGCGAGCGGCCCGGTCGCCAGAATGCATGGCCCCTCCTCGGGGATGGCGCGCGCCTCCTCGCGCACGACGCGCACGTTCGGAAGCGCCTCGAGCGCCTGCGTGACGCCGCGGGCGAACTGCTCGCGATCGACCGCCAGCGCTCCGCCGGCCGGCACCTTCACCCGGTCCGCGACCTTGACGATGAGCGAGTCGCAGCGCCGCATCTCCTCTTTAAGAAGGCCCGAGGCGGTGTCCATCAGGTTCGACTTGAGGGAGTTGGAACAGACCAGCTCGGCCAGATCGGCGCTGCGATGGACCGGGGTGCCGCGCACCGGGCGCATCTCGAACAGATCGACGCGCAGGCCGCGGCACGCCGCCTGCCAGGCGGCCTCGGAGCCGGCCAGGCCGCCGCCGACGATCAGGATCCGTTTCTCGGCCATCGATTCACTCCCCGCTCTCTGACGTGAGATCCTCCGCGCGAGGACCGCGGCGCGGGGCTTCTGTCGACGAAGGGGCGGATTATAGCACGCCCTCGCGGCTGGCCGGGGCGAGCACCGGCGGCTGGTCGGACGGGATGTCGCGTCGGGACAATGACTTGAAGTGGATTCGCAGCGGCACGGGCGCTATCTTGTGGACATGAGGCGAAGGCGCTCGCCGAGCCTGCCGTCGTCGGCCCTCCTGCCGCCGGCCCTCCTCGTCTGCCTGCTTGCGGCGTGGTTCACCGCAAGCGCCGGCGTGAAGTTCGGGGACGCGGTCCCGGGGGTGATCAAGGGGGCCGACCTGGCGCGCATCAAGCGCGCCCTCGACCTCGACCGCTTCTCGGTGATCGCGGCGGTCCGCCTGGGGGCCGAGGAGGGGCGCGAGGCGGTGATCGCCGAGGCGCTCGACGCGCGGGCGCTGGCCCTGGTGAAAGAAGCGTGCGCCCGCGGCGGCTTCTGCCCCGACCGCCTCGGCTTCATCGCCGTGCGCGTGCGCATCGTCCTGCTGCGGGACAACGAGGTCCTGACCGCGCTCCTGGTGGACCAGGAGATCCGCGGCTCGCGAGGGCGGCTGGTCGATCTGCGCGACGTCGGGACCCGGGGCCGGATCATCGGCTGGAGCGGCTGGCCCGAGGCCGCGGAGAATCATGTCGCACTGGCCCTCACACCGATCATCGAGACTCCGGGAGGCCGCGCTCGCGCCGGTTCGGACGGGCCGCTGCGGGTCGGGTGGAACGAGGCGGTGGGGCGCTTCCAGATCCTTGCATGCGCCGGCGACGAGGGCGGCGGGGCCGACGGCGAGGGGGCCGGGCCGGAGTGCCGCTTCGAGGACGAGGCCGGTGGCTAGGAGCCTGTCTCCCAGACAGGCTCCCCGTCGCGCGCCGGGAGCGCTCGTGCGCTTCCTGCTGGTCGTCCTGGCGCTGCGCCTTCTGTACCTGGCGCAGTTGCACGCCTCGCCCCTGGGCGGTTTCCTGCTGGGGGACCTGCGCGTCTACCACGAGCGGGCGCGGCAGATCCTGGCGGGGGACCTGGTCGGCGGCGCGCCTCCCTTCTACGGCAGCACCCTCTATCCGTACATCCTGGCGGCGATCTATGCCCTCGCCGGCGCGCGGCCGGCGGCCGCGCAGATGGTCCAGGTCCTGCTCGGGACCCTCGCCTGCTACCTGATCTGGCGGCTCGGCGCCGAGATCTTCGATGCGCGCCGCGCCCTGGTGGCCGCGGTGATCGCCGGGCTCTACGGTCCCTTCGTGTTCGCCGAGGGGCAGATCCTGATGATCTCCTGGTCCGTCTTCGCCGTGGTCGCCGCGCTTCTCGCCGCCGCCCGCTACGCCCGCACCGGGCGCGCGGGGACTGCGCTGCTGTGCGGCCTGGCCTGCGGCCTGGGGGCCGCCGACAAGCCCAACCTGATGCTCCTGGCGGCGACCATCCCGTTCGGCTGGTGGTTCGCGGCGCGCCCGGCGGCCGGCCCTTCGCCGGCCCCCGCGACGCCGTCCGCCGGCATGGAGCGGAGCGGGGCCGGAACGCTCCTGCGGGGGGTGTCCGCCCTGGGCGCGGGCATCGCGGCGGTCCTCCTGCCGGTCATGGCCCGCAACGTCGTGGCGACGCAGGGCGATTTCCTGATCAGCGCCAGCAGCGGCGTCAATATGGCGATCGGTAACGGCCCGCGCTCCGACGGCACCTTCCGGGAGCCCTGGTCGGATCGGGCCCACGAAACGCTGCGCCTCTACGACCTGGGGGAGGCGAGCGTCCACTTCGCGTCGCAGGCCCTCGGCCGCCCGTTGACCGCGAAGCAGGCGGACGATTACTGGCGCGGGGAGGCGTCGACGTACGTCAGGCAGCACCCGCTCGGCGCTTTCCGCCTCCTGGGGCGCAAGCTCCTGCTCCTCGTGAACCACGCCGAGATCCCGAACGTCCTCGACTTCGAGTTCTTCCGTTCGCGGTTCGCGGCCCTGCGCATGTTCCCGGCCGGGTTCTGGCTGGTGGGGCCGCTCGGCCTCGTCGGCGCGGCCCTGGCGATCGCACGGCGCGACCGCCGGACCATGGCCCCGGCGCTCTTCCTGGTCCTGTACGGGGCGAGCGTGGCGTTGCTCTTCGTCTGCGACCGCTTCCGCCTGCCGGCGGCGCCGGTGCTGATCCTGTTCGCGGCCGACGCGCTGGTGGCGCTGTACGACGCCGTCCGGGAGGGGCGCTGGCTCCTGGTCCGGCCGCTTATGGCCGGCCTCGTGCCGCTCGCCGTCATCATCGGCCTGCCGTTGGTGCATTACAACCACGGGCGCGACCACTGGATGGTCGCCCAGGCCCTCGAGGCGGAGGGGCAGCCGGAGGCGGCGGTCGCCGAGTACCGCGCCGCGCTGGCCGAAGACCCGTCGATGGGGGAGGTCTGGAACAACCAGGCGCGGCTCCTGATCCGGCTGGGTCGCTACCCCGAGGCGGAGGAGAGCCTGAGGCAGGCCGTGGGAGCGGCGCCGGGGCTCGCCTACCCGCACCAGGGGCTGGCCGACCTGATGCGCCTCAAGGCCCTGGCCGATCGCCAGCACGCCCGAGGATCTATCGACGAGGCGATGCAGGAGTACCGGCGCGCACTGGAGATCGATCCGTCGCTCGTGGACGCCTGGCTGTCCCTGGCCCGCCTGCACTACGACCGCGGCGAGACCGCCTTGGCGCGCGCGCTGCTGCTCAAGGGGAAGAGCCTGAACTCAGGCGTGCTCCGATTCGATGAGATCCTGAGGGAGATCGGCGACGCTTCGGGAGCGCCGCCAAGCCGGGTCAGGCGTTGACCGCCTTCTTGAAGCCGCACCCCTCGTTGTCGCAGAAGTGGGTGGTGCCGTCCTTCTTGGTGATCTTCTCGAGGACGTAGGCCTTGCCGCAGGAGGGGCAGGACTCGGCGATCGGGCGGTACCAGGTGACGAAGTCGCACTTGGGGTAGTTGCTGCAGCCGAAGAAGACCCGGCCGCGGCGCGAACGACGCTCGACGATGCGGCCGCCGCACCCTTGGCGCGGGCAGTCGAGGCCGACCTCCTTCAGCTTGATGTACTTGCACTCCGGGTAGGCGGAGCAGGCGGTGAACTCGCCGAAGCGGCCATCCTTCACCGCCAGCGGCTTGCCGCATTGCGGGCAGGGCTCGTCGAGGATCCGGTCGGGCTTCTTGGTGATCGTGATCTTCCCTTCCTTGTCCATCGCGATCTTCTTCGTGTTCCGGCATTTCGGGTAGGCGGAGCAGGCGATGAACGGCCCGAAGCGCCCCTTGCGCAGGACCATGGCCGAGCCGCACTTCTCGCAGGTGCCTTGCTCCTCGGGGATGACGACGGGCTCCGACCCGGCGGCTCCGCCGGCCGAGGCGCCCACAGCACCGCCCTGCGCGCCGTTGCCGTTGGTGGCCCCGATCTCCTGCGTGTTCTTGCAGTCGGGGTAGCCGGAGCAGGCGATGAAGCGGCCGTAGCGGCCCCACTTGATCACCATCGGCTTGCCGCACTTCTCGCAGGTGCGGTCGGTCGGCTCCTCCTTGGTCTTGATGTTCTCCATGTTCCTGGCGGCCGACTTCAAGTCCTTGGCGAACTGGGTGTTGAACTCCTTCAGCGCGTCGACCCAGTCGAGCCGCCCCTCCTCGATCTCGTCCAGCTCCTCCTCCATGCGGGCGGTGTACTTCACGTCCACGATGTTGCCGAAGTGGCCTACCAGGAGGTCGGTGACCGTCATCCCCAGCTCGCTCGGCACGAACTTGGAGTCGACCTTCTCGACGTACTCGCGGTTCTGCAGCGTCGCCAGGATGCTGGCGTAGGTGGAGGGCCGGCCGATGCCGTTCTCCTCCATCTCCTTGACCAGCGAGGCTTCGGTGAAGCGGGGCGGCGGCTGCGTGAAGTGCTGTTTCGGGTCGAGCTTCTGCAGGCGCAGGCGGTCCCCCTCGGCCAGCGGCGGCAGGACGCGGCTGGCGTCGTCCTCCTCGGGATCGGCGCCGTCCTTCTGCGCGGAGGGGTCCTTGCGATCGCGCTCGACGATGTCCTGGTAGACCGCCAGGTAGCCGGCGAAGCGCATCCTGGACCCGGTGGCGCGGAAGAGGCACGCTCCCGCCTCGATGTCGGCGGTGGTCACGTCGAAGATGGCCGGCTTCATCTGCGAGGCGACGAAGCGGTTCCAGATCAGGCTGTAGAGCAGGTACTCGTCCTTCTGGAGGTAGCGTTTCACCAGCTCCGGCGCCAGCTCCATGGAAGTCGGGCGGATCGCCTCGTGGGCCCCCTGCGTCATCTTGCCGACCTTGTAGACACGCGGCTCGTCCGGGAGGAACTCCGCCCCGTGCGCCTTGACGATGTGGTCGCGCACCTCCTGCAGGGCCTCGGGGGCGACGCGCGTCGAGTCGGTCCTCATGTAGGTGATGAGACCGACCGTTCCCATGTCTCCCAGGTCCATCCCTTCGTACAGCCGCTGCGCCAGGGTCATGGTCTTCTTGACGGTGAAGCCCAGCTTGCGTGAGGCGTCCTGCTGCAGCTTGCTGGTGATGAAGGGCGGGACCGGGTTCTTCTTCTTCTCCTTCGCCTCGACGGAGCGCACCACGAAGGCGGCGCCCTTCAGGCCGCCGACGATCGCCTCGGTCTCCTGCTGGTTCTTGAGGTCGGCCTTCTTGTCGCGGACCTTGATGAGGCGCGCTTCGAAGGGAGGGGGCTCCTTCCCCTCGAGCAGGGCGGCCAGGGTCCAGTATTCCTCCGGCTTGAACGCCCTGATCTCCCGCTCGCGCTCGACCACGATGCGCAGGGCGACCGACTGCACGCGCCCCGCCGAAAGGCCGCGCCGCACCTTGTCCCACAGGAGAGGGCTGATCTTGTAGCCGACCAGGCGATCGAGGATGCGCCGCGCCTGCTGCGCGTCGACCTTGTGCAGGTCGATTTTGGCCGGGTGCTCGATCCCGTGGGCCACCGCGCGGCGGGTGATCTCGTTGAACATCACGCGGTGCAGATTCTTGTTGGTTTTTTTCAGGATCTCCGACAGGTGCCAGCAGATCGCCTCTCCCTCGCGGTCGGGGTCGGGGGCCAGGTAGACCTTGTCGGCCGTGCCGGCCGCCTTGATCAGCTCGTCGATCACCTTCTTGCGGCCGGGGAGGATCTCGTAGGTCGGCTTGAAGTCGCGTTTCTCGTCGACGCCCAGCTTCTTCTTGGGCAGATCGCGCACGTGGCCCATCGAGGCCTTGACGGTGAAGTTGCGGCCAAGAAACTTGTTGATGGTCTTGGCCTTGGCCGGCGATTCGACGATGACCAGCGACTTGCCCAAGTGCCTTCTCCTCGCTTCCTGACGTGCTATCGTTCGATAAATATAGTCGCCTGTCAAATATTTCAAGTCCGGGACACGAATCGGCGCCCCGGAAGCTGGCGCACCAGGCCTCGCAACTCGAGGTCCAGCAGGGTCGCCAGGAGCGCTCCCGGCGCCAGCCGGCTGGTCTCTCCGAGGCGCTCGATGCCGACGCCGCGGACCGCCGGGATGAGATCGAGCACGCGCCGCGCCTCGGACGACAGCGAAGCGCGCGGGTCGCCGGCCGGCCGCGCCGGCCCGCCCCGCGCCGGGCTCCCGTCGGGGCCCGCGGGCGCGAAGGCCCGCGCCGCCTCGACGACCTGCGGTGCCAGATCCTCCAGCACGTCCTCCCATCCGCGGCAAACCAGGGCGCCCTCCCGCAGGAGGGCATTCGTCCCCGCCGCCTCGGGGGCCCCGGCCGGGCCCGGTACCGCGTGTACCAGGCGCCCCTCGTCGGCCGCGAGGCCGGCTGTGATCAGCGATCCGCTGCCGTCGGCCGCCTCCACCACGACCGTCGCCCAGGAGAGCCAGGCGATCACCCGGTTCCTCTCCGGGAAGTGCCGCGGCAGCGGTCCGGTGCCGAAGGGGAACTCGCTCAGCACCGCGCCCCGCCCGGCGATGGCTTCGGCCAGGCTTAGATGCTCGACCGGGTAGATCCGGTCCAGACCCGACCCGAGGACCGCCAGGGAGCGGCCGCCGGCCTCCAGGGCGCCGCGGTGAGAGGCGGCGTCGATGCCGCGCGCCAGGCCGCTCACCACCGTGAAGCCACCGCCGGCGGCCCCCTCCGCCACCCGATGAGCGACCCGCACCCCGTGCGGTGTCGCGCGCCGCGATCCGACGACGGCGATCGCCAGCACGTCCTGCGGGCGCAGATCGCCCCAGACATAGAGCAACGGCGGTGGATCCGAGGAGAGCCGGAGCAACGGCGGGTAACCGCCGTCCTCGATGGCCAGAACGCCGGCGCCGAACCGCCGCGCCCGCTCCAGCTCGTCGCGGGCCGCATCCTCCCATCCGGGGCCGAGCAGGCCGGGGATGGACTCCGGAGCCGGGATACGGGGGCCAGGGCTTCCGTCCCGGGTCAGGAGGGCCCGCCGCGATCCGGGCTGGCCGGCGTATCGAAGGTTCCAGGCGGCCCAGAGCAGGGCCGATCCCGACATCCGAACCTCGCAGCCGACGCGGAGTGTGCGAAACCTTACTCAAAGCAGGCCGCGCTTGTCAAGGAAGCCACCGGTGCGATATAAGGAGCGCAGGCCCGGGATGGCGCGGCGCGGGGGCGCCGTGGGCAGTCATCCAGCTCTTCCCGATCCCGTTCTGCAGATCGATGCCGGTGAGGGTGTGGGGGTGACCCCGACGGTCTGGCGTCCTGTCCACGGCGGCCCCGCCCTGCGGTTCGCGGCGCTCCTCCTTCTGGTCGGTCTGGTCTTTCTGGTGCCGCACGGCCGGGTGGCCGCGCGCCCTCCGGTGCCGGGGGACGATGCCTACCAGGAGGCGCTCCGCCTTTACCGCGGGGGCCGCTTCACCGAGGCGCTCGAGGTGGTGCGGCGCGCCGCGGGGACGGGCGGGTGGAGCGCCGCGCTGCACACCCTGGCCGGCTGGTGCCACCTGCGCGGCGGCGCCGACAAGGACGCCGGCAGCGAGTTCGGCGCCGCGCTGGTCCTCGATGCGCGCGCCATCGAGCCAAAAGTCGGCCTGGGGTACGTCCTGCTGCACCAAGGAAAGGCGCCCGCCGCGCTCGGACGCTTCCAGGAGGCCCTGCGCCGCGACCCCAAGAACGCCGACGCCCTCAAGGGATCGGGCCTGGCGCTGCGCGCTCTCGGGCGGCTCGCCGAGGCGGCCGATCGTTTCCGCCGGGCCCTGGCCCTCGAGCCGACGGACGCCGAAGCGCAGGGGTTCCTCGACCAGGTCCTCGCGGCCGGCGGCCTGAGCAAGGAATCGCGCCCGCGCCCGCCCGTGCCGGCCTCGGCGCCGATCGAGGTCGTGGCGCGCGCCCGCGACCGGCGGCTGTGGGTCCTGGACGCGGGCGTCCCGCGGCCCCTCTTCGTCAAGGGGATCAACATGGGAGTCGCCCTGCCGGGGCGCTTTCCGGCCGAGTTCCCGGCGGACGAGGAGACCTGCGCCCGCTGGCTCGACCTGGTCTCCGGCATGGGCGCCAACACGGTGCGCCTCTATACCCTTCTGCCTCCGGCCTTCTACTCGGCCCTGGCGAGGCACAACCGCGAGGGGAAGGGGCGCCTGTGGCTGGTGCAGGGGGTCTGGACCGAGCCGCCCGAGGACCACGACTACGATGCCCGACGCTTCCTTGACGGCTTCCGGGAGGAGGTCGGGCGCGTGGTCGACGCGGTGCACGGCAACCTCGATCTCCCGGCGCGCCCGGGCCACGCCTCGGGATCCTACCGCGCCGACGTCTCGTCGAGCCTCCTGGCGTTCCTGCTCGGCAGGGAGTGGGAGCCGTTCTCCGTCGCCAAGTACGACGCGAGGGGAAACGGGAGCGTGGCCGGTCCGGGGCGAGGCTCGTTCCGCGGCGCGTATTTCGAGACCCGCCCGGAGGAGGGGACGACCCGCTTCGAAGGGTGGCTCGCCTCCATCCTGGACTTCACCGTCGGCTACGAGACCGGGCGCTACCGCCAGCAGCGTCCGGTGTCGTTCGTGAACTGGCCGACGCTCGATCCGTTGGCGCACCCGACCGAGGCGACGGTCGCCGAGGAGGAGGCTCTGCGGCGCCGCCTCGGGGAGCCTCCGCCGCCGGGGCCGATAGAGGAGTACGATAACGACGCCGTCGGGGTCGACGCGGCGCGCATCCATGCCCTGCCGGCGGCGCAGGGCGGCCTGTTCGCCGCCTACCATGCGTACCCCTATTACCCCGACTTCATGAACCTCGACCCGGGCTACCTCAAGGCCCGTGACAGCCTCGGCCCGAGCAGCTACATCGGCTACCTGCGTGCCCTGGCGGAGCACCACGGCGAGCAGCCGATCCTGATCGCCGAGCTCGGCGTGCCGAGCAGCCGCGGCATCGCCCACCTCCAGCCGCAGGGGTGGAACCATGGAGGGCACGGCGAGCGCGAGCAGGGGGAGATCGACGCGCGGCTGATGCAGGATGTGCGCGAGGCCGGCCTGGCGGGAGGCATCCTCTTCTCGCTTCTGGACGAATGGTTCAAGCGCAACTGGCTGGTGGCCGAATTCGAGGTCCCCTACGAGCGCAACCCGCTCTGGCTCAACGTGCTCGATCCCGAGCAGAACTACGGCGTGCTGGCGGCGCGTCCCGGGGAGAGCGGCTGGAAGGTGGCGATCGATGGGCGCGGCGAGGACTGGCGTGACGTGGCTCCCCTTGCCGTCAAGCGCGAGGGAGGGCCGCTGCGTTCATTCGCGGACGGCCACGACGCCGCGCGCACCTTGCGGGCTCTTGCGGTCACTTCTGACGAGGCCTATGTTTACATCCGCCTGGAGGTCGCGAAGCTGGATGCCGACGGGGACGGGTCGCCGGACTGGCGCGCCGCGAGCTACTTGATCGGCATCGACACTTACGACGCCAGGCGAGGGGACCACCGGATGCCCGTCGAGGAAAGCATCCCCTCCCCGGCCGGCCTGGAGTTCTGCCTCATCTTCGACGGCGACGACACCAGCCGGTTGCTGGTCGATCCTCCCTACGACCTCTTCACGCACCGGTACCACCGCCCCTACCAGTCGTTGGAGAACGCCGACGGGCGCTTCATGGAGATCCGGGTCGAGACCAACCGCCGGCGCATCGGCCGGGACGGTACCATCTTCCCCGCGCAGGGCTACAGCCGATCGCCGCTCCGGCGTGGCTCGATCGACCCGCGCGACGCGGACTACAGCACTCTGGCCGACTGGAAGGCGAGCGTGGGCGGCAGCTTCATCGAGGCCCGCATCGGCTGGGGACTGCTCAACGTCACCGACCCCTCCTCGCGCCGGGTCCTGCACGACAACCCGAACGATCTGCGTTCCATCGGCACCCTGGAGACGCCCGGGTTCCGCTTCTACGCCGTGGCCGTCAAGCCCGAGGCACCCCCGGGAGGCGAGACACCGCTCAAGGCGCGGCTCGCCGATCGGCTGCCGTCCGGCGGCCACCTGGCCGCGGCCGACCTGCCGCTGTACGCCTGGCGCGGCTGGGACCGTCCGACGTACCGCATCGAGAAGAAGGAATCCTGGGCGATCCTCAAGAAGGCGTTCGAGTCGCTCGAGCGGCAGGGAGAGGCCCCGCGAGAGGAGCCGCGATGAGGCGGGGCGTATGGCTCGCAGCGCTGCTGCTCGCCGGCCTCGCACCCGCGGCGGCCGGCGAGGCCGTGCCCGGAAAGCCGGCGCGGGAGAGCCCGGCCCCCCCCCGTCCGGTCGCCGACCTGGTGCGCGATGCGGACGCCGCCTTCGCGCGCGAGGAGTACGGTCAGGCGCGCCGGCTCTACGAGGAGGCCGTCCAGTCGGGGGCCCAGGCGGTCCATCCCCTGCGGCGCCTGGCGTTGCTCCAGTCATGGGACGGCGACCTCGAGGAGTCGATCGGCACGTACCGCCGCGCCCTGGCGCTGGCGCCCGGGGATCTCGACCTGTCGCTCGAGCTGGCGAAGGTTCTCTCCTGGCACAACGACCTGCGGGAGGCGATCGGGACGTACGAAGAACTGCGCGCCAGGTACCCGGACGACGCGCGCGTGCTGCTCGGCCTGGGCCAGGCGCTCGGCTTTCGGGGCCGCTACGCCGACGCCGACGCCGTCTACCGCGGCATGGAGGAGCGGCGCATCGAGTCGATCCAGGCGCACCTGGGGCGGGCCCGGCTCCTGGCCTGGCAGGGCGACCTGCACCGCGCCGGCGACTTCTACCGCGACGTGCAGCGGGCGGATCCGGGCAACGTCGAGGCGCGCATCGGCATGGCCCAGATCCACCACTGGCAGGGGCTCGACCGCTCGGCCCGCGAGCAGGCCGACAACCTGGTGCTCGATCATCCCGAGAGCCGCGAAGCGCTCCAGCTTCAGCAGGAGATCCGCAAGTCGCTCGCGCCCAGCGGCGACCTCGACGCGTTCCGGCGCAGCGACAACGACAGCAACCGCCTGGACGCCGGCACCGCCGCCTGCACCTTCATGGCCGAGGCGCAGACCTCGATTCGCATCGCCTTCTCCGATTACCTGGCCGAGTACCGCTGCCGGACGATCGGCCTGTGCAAGGGCGATCCGCTGGCGGCCTCGCAGGCGCTGGCGGCCCTGCCGGTCGACTCGGTGGTCGAGGCGCGCGCCCAGGTCCTCATGGCGGGGGTGACTTCGCGCCTGCTCGGCCCGCTGACCTTTCATGCCCGCCTCGGAGCGGCCCACGAGGAGGATTTCGACGGAACGTCGCGCAGCGTGGCGGTCGGCGGCGGCTTCATCCGCTGGATGGTCGGGCCGCGCCTCACGGTCGCCGGGTACGGCGCGCGCGAGGCCCTGATCGACACCGCGCCGCTCATCGATCGCGGCGTCAAGGTGGACAGCGCCGACCTGCGCCTGGAGTACCGCTTCAGGCTGGCCTGGACGCTGTCGGGGACGGGCGGCTACGGCTCCTATTCGGACGGCAACGCGCGCAAGTCGGCCTCTGCGGCCCTGGAATGGCGCCTGCCGCCGGCCCACCCCCGGGTCACGGCGACCCTCGATGTCCGTTACCGCACCTTCAACGCGGACAAGGACGACGCCTACTTCGACCCGCTGCGCTACGACTCGGAGCTCTTGACGGTGGCGGTCGGGGACGACTACCGCCACGGCCGGATCACCTGGCGCATCGAGGGGACGTATGGCCGGCAGGACTTCAGCACCGGCGCGGGGTCGGCGCCGGGGGCCGGGAACAACGATCGCGTGTCGGCCGGGTACGCCTCGTTCGGCGTGGGGCTGGGCGAGGGGGCGCGGCTGGAGGCCTTCTACTCGCGCAGCGACTACGCCCTGCAGGTGGCGACCGGGTTCACCTCGACCCGGTCCGGGTTCGTCTTCCACATGAAGTTCTGAAACATGCCGGCTGGGACGGCGCCAGGGTGCGCCGCGGGCCGGGACAGGAGGGGCGGTGGGAGGAGAGCAGGCGCGCATCCTGATCGTGGACGACGATCCGATCATCCGCCGTTTCGTCGGCACGCTCCTGGCGCACAACGGGTACGAGGTGCACGAGGCGGAGGACGGCGAGGCGGGGCTGCGGATGGCGGCTTCGCTCCTGCCCCGGCTCGTGGTGCTCGACCTGGTGATGCCGTACAAGGACGGCTTCGAGGTGATCAACGGCCTGAAGGACGATCCGTCCACGCGCCTCATCCCGATCCTGATCCTCTCGGTCAAGGATCGCGAGGAGGACGTGGTCAAGGCTCTGAACCTCGGCGCCGACGATTACATGATCAAGCCGTTCAGCACGCAGGAGCTTCTGGCGCGCATCCGCAAGATCCTGGAGCGCACCGCGCAGGGGGGGCGGGGTGCATGACATCCTGATCCGGCTGATCGCCGGGACCGGCGCGCTGCTGGGCGGCCTGACGCTGCTGATCGCCTTCAACAAGGCGTCGCGCGAGGCGCTCGACCGCCGCCGCCGCGCCCTCCTCGAGCCGGTCATCTATGAGTATGCCAACGCTTCGGGCCACCGCGCCATCCACGACTACCTGCCGAAGCCGCTGTCGCGCCGCGACCGGCGCCTGGCGGAGGCTGTCCTGCTCGACGCCGCGAGCGTCGTGAAGGGAGAATCACGCGACCGCATCACGGCCGCCTTCGAGGCGCTCGGCTCGGTGCGCCACTCGATCCTGCACCTCAGGTCGCAGCGCTGGTGGAAGAGGGCCGAGGCCGCGGAGCGGCTCGGCCTGATGCGCAGCCGCGCGGCGGTCGAGCCGCTGGTCGCCGCCATGAACGACCCGGTGGGCGAGGTGCGCATCCGCGCGGCGCGCGCCCTGGGGATCATCCGCGGCAGCGCGTCGATCCGCCCTCTGGTGCTGGCCCTGACCGACCCCAGCCGCTGGTCGGCGATCCGCGTGGCCGAGATCCTGATCGGAACCGGAGCCGAGGCCGTGGAGGAGCTGCTGGCGGCCTACGACAGCCTGCCGCACCATGCGCGCATCTCGGCCCTCGACGTGCTTGGCCGCATCCGCAGCCTCAAGGCGGCCGGCCTCATCCGCAAGGCGCTCAAGGATCCGAGCCCCGACATCCGCGCCCGGGCGGCGAACGCCCTGGGGCATGTCGGCGACCCCGGCTTCGCCGCCGACCTGACGGACACGCTGCGCGACCCGGAATGGCCCGTGCGGGCCATGGCGGCGAAGGCGCTCGGGCGCGTCGGCGGCCGGAGCGCCATCGCCGCCCTGTGCGAGGCGATCAAGGATCGCCAGTGGTGGGTGCGCTCCAACGCCGCCGAGGCGCTGCGCCTCCTGGGGCCGGCCGGCCGCGACGCGCTCGTCCGCATGCTCGACGCCGACGACACGTACGCCCGGCACCAGGCGGTGGCGCAGCTCGAGGAAGGGCGCATCATCGACGAGTACCTGGCCGACCTGGCCTCGGCCGATCCGGCGCGGCGCGAGTCGGCGATCGGCTTCGTGGAGAAGATCATCCGGCTGGAGCGCGTGGATCATCTGACGCAGCAGGCGATCGATCACGCCCAGGAGGGCGTGCGCCTGGCCCTGCTCAAGATCCTGCAGCGCCCGCCGCAGGGGGCCTCGTGAGGGGGACGTCGTGACCGCGGACATGGTGCTGTCGGAGATCGTCCTGGCCTTCAACCGCTGGGTGATCTACTACTTCGCCATGCTCAACGGGGTCTACATCGTCCTCTTCCTGGTGTCGCTCGTCGAGGTGGTGCGCTTCGTCAAGCGGACCTTCTTCTCCGACTACGAGCAGATCCTGAAATCCGACATGACCTGGCCCGTGTCGATCCTCGTCCCGGCCCACAACGAGGCGCGCACCATCGTCGAGACGGTGCGCTCGCTCCTGAACGTCAACTACGGCCAGTTCGAGGTGATCGTCGTCAACGACGGCTCGAAGGACGACACCCTGCAGCGCCTGGTCCGGACGTTCGACATGAAGCGCACCGACAAGATCTACCACCGCACCCTGCCGACCGGCGCGGTGCGCGCCATCTACGGCACGCTCGAGGTGCCGAACCTCACGGTCGTGGACAAGGAGCGCGGCGGCAAGGCCGACGCGCTGAACACCGGCATCAACGTGTCGCGCTACCCGCTCTACTGCTCGGTGGACGCCGACTCGATCATCGAGGAGAACGCCCTCCTGCGGGTGGTCAAGCCGTTCATGGAGCATCCCCAGGAGATGGTCGCGGTCGGCGGCATCGTGCGCATCGCCAACGGCTGCGAGGTGCGCGAGGGACGCGTGGCACGCATCGGCCTTTCCAGGAGGCCGTTGCCGATCTTCCAGGTGGTCGAGTACCTGCGCGCGTTCCTCAGCGGCCGCATCGGCTGGAGCACCCTGCGGTCGCTCCTGATCATCTCCGGCGCCTTCGGCCTCTACCGCAAGGCCGAGGTGATCGCCGCAGGCGGCTACGATCGCTGGTCCGAGACCGAGGATCTCGAGCTGGTCCTCAAGCTGCACGAGACATTGAACCGCCGCGGACGTCCCTACCGCATCGTCTTCGTCCCCGACCCGGTCTGCTGGACGGAGGTGCCGGCCACCTTCCGCGTCCTGGCCCGCCAGCGCAATCGCTGGCATCGCGGCCTCCTGCAGAGCCTCTGGCGCCACAAGCGGATGATCCTCAACCCCCGCTTCGGGGTCATCGGCACGATCGCGCTGCCTTACTTCGTCCTGTTCGAGACGCTGGGGCCGTTCATCGAGATCCTGGGCTACGCGATGCTCGCCCTCTCCTGGTGGCTGGGGCTCCTGAACGCCGACTTCTTCCTGCTCTTCCTGATCTTCGCCATCTTCTTCGGGGTCTTCCTGTCGGTGGCCGCCGTCCTGCTGGAGGAGATCTCTTTCCGCCGCTACCCCGGCTGGCAGCACCTGGCGACGCTCATCCTCTTCGGCATCCTGGAGAATTTCGGATACCGGCAGGTCCTCTCCCTCTTCAAGGTGAAGGCTTTCTGGGACTTCCTCCTGCGCCGCCGCGCCTGGGGCCGGATGGAGAGGCAGGGTTTCCACCCGGCCCCTCCCCCCGCCCCCGCCGCGCGCCAGATCTGAGGGGCGTTCCAGCCGGGCGCGCCTCACGCACCCTCTGAAAGTCGCTCCGTGCTTGCGTTCCAGACGATCACGCCTATATTCATCGTTCGGTAACATCTGCTGGAGCAAAGAGATGCGTGATTCTTTGCTGCACAGAGAAGCCGACGGAGACCGTCGGGACCCCGACGCGTCGAGAAAATCACGCCGGGGAGGAAGGGCGGCGCTCAACCTTTGGACAGGGAGCGCGGGACAGGGAAAGGACGCTCCATGGAGCGCCCGGTTTCCGAGAGACTCGTCGAGATCCTCCTCGTGGAGGACAATCCTGGA
>Ga0137394_10001782_pt1 | contig 15819 bp, 20 predicted proteins | sample czobulk116metaG_FD_108278 | JGI IMG/M metagenome (GOLD analysis project Ga0137394, IMG submission 108278) | Vadose zone soil microbial communities from Angelo Coast Range Reserve, California, USA - czobulk1.16 metaG | ecosystem: Environmental > Terrestrial > Soil > Vadose zone | place: USA...
AAGGGTGGGGGGTGGGGGGGGGGAGGGGGGGGGGGGGGAGAGAGGGGAAACAAAGGGAAAAAAAAGAAAAAAAAAAAAAAAAGGAGGGGGGGGGGGGGGGGGGAGAACGGGAAAGGAGGTGACAGTTTCAGACGATCCCTTCAGGGAACTGTGCCTGCGCTAGCAAGCGCGGCGCTCGAGCCACCCAAACCAAATAACCCGCTGGTAGGGCGCGTCTTATTCGCCTTCTTCCCATCCTCCTTCTTACTCAGATGATGATGTTGTTGTTGCTGTTGCTGTTGCTGTTGTTGATCTTGATGCTGATGATGATGATGATCACGTTCTCTATCGCGCCCCCCAAGCCCAAGCCCGAGCCCAATCCCAAACAAATGCGCATTAAGACTCAACTTGCGCGCGGCGCGGCGGAGCCCCACCGGCTCCTTTCCCTTCGCTACCGCAGAAGAAGACGTAGCAGATGCCGATGAGGATGACGCGCCGCCGCCGCCTGGTTCGGCAGGTCCCGCGGGAGACGCGATCGACTGCGGAGATGGCGCTTCTTCATGCGGGCTTGTACTCCGCTCGCGCGGCGTGCCGCTGCCGCTTCCGTGCACCGAGTGTGGACGGCGTCCACGGAGGCGTCCCGCGAGGAACGTGACGCGCGCGCGAAGATGATCACGGTCGTCGTCGCTGGAATCGGAGTCACGGTCGTTGTCATCGTCGTCATTGTCGTCTCCTATCGACGTAGGCCCGCGAGTATGGCGAGGTAGCGCGGTAGTGGGGGGTATGCTACCGCTTGGGGCGATTGGTGGCGACGCGGGCGACACGCGCCACGCAGGGAGAGTCGGGCTATCCGGGATCCCACCGTACGCTTCTGCTCCCAGCCCTGGGGGTAAAAGTCCGTCGACACCTGCCAGTGGCGGAGGGCGGTGCTCTGCTGACACGAGTACGGGCGAGCTCGAGCTAGAGGATGGGGAGGAGGGCGCGGGATCAGGGTGGAGATTCTGTGGGGTGGCAGGGACCGCTGGGGGCTGTCCTGGTGGTTCCTGTTGGTGGTGGTGGTGATTGTGATGACGATGGTGGTGGTGGTGATGGTGGTGATGGTGAGGGTGCGGGTGGGACGATGACGAGCTAGACGCTAATGGGCCAGCCGCGGTGTCCATTTCGCCAAGCGTCGTGGTGCTGTGCGTTGCGGAGAGCCGCTTGACGTGGTAGCCAACGCGTGCGCTACCACGACGCCATAACGAGCTTGCGCCCGATACGGACGACGGCGCATCGGACTGTGAGGGCACCGCAGCGAGCGCCGTAGCTGACGGCGTCGCGTGTGATGATGGCGTGGCCGCGGCCGCTGGCGCAGGAGCTGAGCCCGCATCTTTCTCCTTGCCCTTGGCATCTTTCTCCTTCTCCTTCTCCTTTTCCCGATCGTCCTTCGTCGGTTTGCCGCTCCGCAGCTTGAACCACAAGCTCGGCCTACGGTCAAACTCCTTCGAAGAGCGTTCCTCCTCCCTCTCCTTGTCCTTGTCCTTTTCCTTGTCCTTCGCTTCCTTGCCATTCATGTACCTCAGAGGGACAAGCGGCACAGGCGGCACATCCTCGGACGCACTTCGCGTAGAGACAAGCCCCTCTGCCGTTGAGGGTCGAATCTTCGAGCTACTCGGCGAACTGCGAAGTGTTTGGAACAGTCCTCCTCCATGTGTCCGATTTGGAGTTGTCGGTGAAGTCGCCGTGGCCTCGGAGATGCCTGGAATGCGAATAGAGGGAAGCGACTTCTTGCGAGATAGGGGCGTTACGGGGCCCCCAAGTGGCGACGTGACAAGGGAAGGGGAAGATGGTGCGGTTGGTATTGGGGGATGTGGAATCGGAGGGTGCGGGTACGATGTTGGCGCGACTGCTGGCGAGTGAGCAGGTGGCTCTCCCAGACCAGGCGGAAGAGCGGGTTCCGAAAGTTCTAACGAAGGCATCTCGTTGGTCATTGATGCATTTGTCGCGCTGGCAGGCGAGCTTGCGACGGTGACGTCGGGGACAGTGGGTTCGGCGGGAACCTTTATGCCTAATAACGCAGGATCTAGGTCGACGGCTTGGTAGTAGAGCACATACGCGCTCCCGGAAGCCGCATCGCCGAAATACCTAGGTATTTCGCTCTCCTTGATCGGCTCGATTTTATCGTCATCAAACATGAGCCATGAATGAGGCCCTTTGACGATCGCGACATAGTGCCCGTGATGCGGGCCGCTATCACCGAAAGCAGTCAGCAGACCCACCAGACGCCACATACATATGGAACACCATACCTGCCGATATGTATCACAATCCCGAAAAGTTCGTACAGCCTATCAGGATCCTCCACATCGTCGATGGTGTTAAAGAGGCGCAGCTCAAAGGGGAAGGCGACACGATAGGTGAGTTTGATGTATTTTTTTAGGTCCTCTTGATACTTGAAACGTTTTAAATGGAGTGCTAGTACATTTGGAAGTTTCTTGATCTTCATCCTGTTCGATATGATTACGTGTGCCAAGGGAGTGGACGAGGGGAAAAGGCACGACGCACCGCTTCTCAGCCTCCTGTAGTCCACAGCAGCTGTCGCAGAAAAATTTATTCCGCTGGCACAACATCTCGCTGGCACTGAACTGGCGCAAGCATGCGGTGACACTCGAATTTTGCTCGATATCAATCGAGAGATCGAGGAATGATTCGTCGCGAGAGGATACCTTTGGGGGTCAAGCATCAGCGAGTGCACATGCCATAAGCCGTCAAGCATTGTTGAATGAATGATGCCCCCAACCGCAAGCGCCGGATTGATATGATATGATACGAGTATCCAAGCAAAGAAGGGGGATTACTCACCGTTTCGCAGGTCAGACAACGAGTTTCTGATGTGAGCGTCCCCTCGAAGAGCCTATGCACGAGGGTGCCGCTTTGAAGTGAGAAGTCGGAATGCGCAGTAAGCGTCGGGGCATTGTTTGATACCAACGTCGCAGAAGACGACACTGATGAGAGCCAGATGAGCATGTTCAGCAGGGGGGGATCGATGCGTGATGGATCGGAAGCATACTCACAGTCCTCGCCCGAGGCGTCGGAGGAGGCGTCCTTTTCATTATCCTTGTGGTGCTTGTCGAACTGTATCTCCTCGACGATCTTATTGAGAAGATAGTTGAGAAATTCGTGGGCGTCTTGGTGCATGACGCCGCGGAAGTGTTCGTTTCCATCGCGCAGCTTGTCGATAAAGGCACGAGGGGCAACGACGCCCTTATCGGTGGGATTCTTGGAAATGTACACGTAGAGAGAGCGGAGGGCGGAGAAGAGGGTCGGGGGCGCGGAGGGAATGACAAGGGTTGGAGCGGCAGGGGCGGAGGGGACGTCCGGCGTGGCTTTTCCACGCTCGGATTTGCGACGCGGGGGGACCGAATTGGCGGTCAGCAAGGGAGGGTTTGTCTGTCGCGGTACGGGGGCGGGTACGGGCGGTGCGGAGATGTCCGTAGATTGGATGACGAGGTCGCGGAAGGGAGAACAGAAGTAGAGTGCTTGGAGCACCGAGTTGGCGTAACTATCGCAGAGGGGAAATACGTGCGTGCGTGTGTCGGTGGAAACGGTGGGAAGAAATATACAAAGAGAGGGTTCAAACCGACGCACCAGGTGTTTCCAAACTACACGGGGGGCGGTGTGGGAAGGGCAAGAAGAGGGGGCGGTTCGAAAGAAGTCGGTCGGTGGTTAACGGAGGAGAACGGGCGGGAAAGTGAGGCGCAAATCACGCACGTTTTCGAAACCAAACTGCTTCTTGTCTGCGATGGAGACGGTCGACTGGACGGTGTCGTGAGCGACGGACGTGGACGTGGGCGTTTGTTGCGGGGTAGCGAACGGCATCCATCTTGCGGCCTTTCCTATCGCCATTGCTGGGTGGCGGCGGGAGGGAGTGGGAAGGGCAAGAGGGAGGGGGTATCAGAGACAAGTAGATACGACAGCGTGGTCAAAGCAATTAATGGATGCTATGCTTGGCGTGGTGCTGTAGAGCGGAGTGAGCGCCCCTTGGATGGCCCTCGCTCGGGCAAAGTCTCACTCCCTCGTTGTAATCCCGCGGAACCATGATGATTAACCGACCAACATGTGCTCCTCCTCCTTTTAGTCTCGGTGTTGGGCCCATATTGCTCTCAGAACCCCCCTCCGAGTCGAGTCGATTCTCTCTTGGTGCCTTGTACCTGTCAGCTGTGTTCCCTGCCACGCCTGCCTTGCCAAAACTCCGGTCACTTGGGCTAAGCTACATCAACGGTGCTGCGCCCTTGCCGCGGACACAACAACTCGTCCGAGTCCCAAGTATAGTACAGCATATATCCTTTTGCAGCCACGTGTGTCAAGGGCCCGCCGTATGGCCAGTGCGGAGTGCATCATCCTCGGGGTGATCAGTCTCATGCGCAAGATGACCTCAGATTGAATGGACGAACGTGGCACCCATCGGAGTCCCACACTTGTGAGATAGGGCCGATGTCCCTTCCCGCTTTAGTTGTTCATCCTGAACGGCCTGAACAGTTCTTGCACCAAGACCGCATGGTCTCCGAGTCATTCCCCCACCACTCCACCCATCTCCGTCCCACATTCACATGGCAGACACACCTTGAATTTGGGTACGCTGTTAACCGGTCTGTGCACAGTAGGGTTTTCCGGACAGTCCTTATGGATATATGACCGGATTAGATAACTGTCCATCTGACATGTAATTTCGGTGTATCGCCGGTGATACCTCCTCCGAGCCTAGCGCGCGCCCGTTCCCTACAGTCTCTCTACTATAAATCTGTCGCTGTCCGTCAGGAAGGATTCCTCAGTTCCTCGCCCAGGCGGCTCAGCATTCTTTTCTTTTCCAAGGCACTGGTTGGTGAGCACAGAGCATTGTCTTTCTTGTATGGCATGGCCATGATCCTGACTCTGCCCTGTAGCCCAGACGTTTCGTTCGCCCACCCATTGCATCCACGCCCACTCACATACAAATATCTTCGAACATGCGCCCTTACGTGAATCTCACTGTCCTCGCTCTCGCAGCATCGGTTTCCTCTGCTCTGTCTGCCCTAATCCGGTAAGGAAATCTAGTTGTTGAGTTCAAAGGCGCTTCGTGATAATTGGAATTGCTGGTACCCCTAGGATTGGGCGGCGGGATACTAGTAGCAGCCTTCATTTGGGTGACGGTGATATCCCTCCCATGGATCCCTATCAAGGTCCCTTCATGCCAGTGAATACTCCCAATCCCCCCGGTCACGATCCTGTGGTACCCATTCCCTGGGTGGATCCTCCCATTCCCATTCCCACTGGCAATCCCAATCCCGTTGAACATCCCGCTGGCAATCATGGCATTCACACGGGCAATCCTTGGGGCATTCATAACAATCGCTGAAAGGGGGTCAAGCAGGTCAAGCCGATGAGCTCGAGAGATGGGGAGATCCGAGGCGGGTCGCGTTCCTCTTCGGGAACGCGAGTGACAGGGAAATGTCCTCCGGGGTGAGAACAAAGAACCATTCGCAAACTCGCAGTTAAGAGCCATCTAAATTATTATATAAACAAAAAAAAAACATGTCACAGTAGTGTTGAACTCATGGACTGAACTGCAAGGCGTAGTAGACGTGGATTACCAGGGACAAATATGGCCACAGTTCACTCCACCGCCCATGTAAACAGTGGAAGTTTCCCTCCCAATACCGTAACGTGGCACAATCAGGTCGCACGTCCCCACATAAAGAAACATTCGGTCGGGAAAAAAACCCAACAAAGCGATCGTACAACGCGCTTAAGCGCGATCCAGCCCCAAAGGTCACATAAACTGGTACTAGCAGTACTGCATTCCATATCCATCCCCTCGTCCCCTCTTCCCCATCGCAATCACTCGGTGCGCAAGATGAGATGCACCCCGCTCTGCGTCTCAACGATCCCACTGATCTCCCCAACACGCAACCCAAACGCCGCCTCTTCAAACGGCTTCTGCATCTGCCCGGGCCCGAACCGGCCCAGATCGCCATCGTGCTCGTGCGAGAAGCAATCCGAATGCTTGCGCGCGAGCGCGCCAAACGTTTCCGCGCTCGTCCCGACCTCAGACTGGTATCCTCCCAGGATCGCGATCGCTTCCTCCTTGGAGCGCGTAATGTTCGCCTGCTTGTATTTAATTTTTTATATAAAAAATTGAGGTTGTTAATGATATTGAAACGACGGGGAATGGATGGATGGATGGGAGCTGGTGCGGGGTACTTGCCTCTTTCCAGCTCGACGGCCGGCGCGAGCCGCTGTGCTTGACTAGGATGTGACTCGCGCGGACTTCCTTGGGCTTCAAGAGCGACGCTCCCGGGAGCGCCTCGATTTCTTCTTTCGTCAGGTCATCCGGCGGCACCCAGACCGACTGCTGCGTCTCAGTGTTGTAGAAATACGCCACCCTGTGCGAATTCGAGAGACGAACTTCCCAGTTGGGCTGTGCGGTGTGACGAACAAACGAACAAACGAACGAATCAGAAACGCTGCTCTGTTATCCCTGTACCCTAGACGTGTCGACGTACCATGCTCGTCGGATAGATGGGAGATTATATGCAAGCCCAAGCCAAGACCAGAAGGCGCCTACGTCGCTAATCAAGGATGCGAACCGTGCGCGTGATGACTACCCACGGATCACGTGAATAAGACGCGCTCTTGCCGCCGACCACGCGTTCGTGCCAGCCGCACTTCCCAAGTCCACTAGTACTGGCACTAGCAGGCCATCGAGCCTCATCACAACCAGCCACCCCAGCCGCTCCGCTCGCTCAACAACATGCAAACCGCCCACACGTCCATCTACAGCATGCTCCTGACCCTCCTATTTTACACGACCGCGTCCGTCTGCGCCCTCCGCGCCGCAGCATGGCTATCCGTGCACGCGCTCCTGCCCACCCTCTCGCGCATCCTCTCGCACTGCTACAGCCATTATCGCCATTCCAATCCCGAAGACACTACTAGACACGGCGGTATCCCCTCTTCGTCTTCGTCTTCGCCTCCGCCTTTGGCGGGCTCAGGGACGCTCTTCAAGCTCGTCCGCACCGCCGCTGGCCACGTCCTCTTCGTCCCTGTCTCGATCGCTGGCCCGGGGCAGGCGGACAGTCTGAGCACCGCGAGCGAATGGACCGCGACGTCCGAGTCCATCCCGTCACTCCTCCGACGCAACGCCATGCTCGGCTTCTGGTTGACCTCCTTCCTCGGCACGATCTTGATAGCGTACTACCCCTACTACTACATCCAAGCGGTCAGTACAGTACAGTACAGCACAAAAAAAAACAAAGTGGAGATATGGACGCGCCCTGCCCACCCTCTTACGTTTCTTGCTTCTTGTTTCAAACGTTTTTTTTTTTGTCTGACATGCGACCCGCCGACGCAGGTGATAAACAATGCACGTCAGAGCCGGCGCGGCAGAGGTAACATACCGGAACATACCACATCGCCCGTGCCGAACTCCAACATACCACGCACACCACCGAGCCCCACGCGTGCAGCAGCAGCAGCAGCAACCCAGTCCCTCGCGAAAAAGGCGTGGCTCGACGGTGACTCCGGGGCGCCAGCGTTCGAGACGAGAACAAAGACGAGGCTCAATCCCGCCGCGCCCGTGTTCACACCCTCGCTCGCGCACCGTCGCGGTCGTCTACTAGACGACCCGACCACGCGCGCTTTCGCCTTCGGCCCGGCGTCGCCCGCAGACTCTCCGGGCCCTGCGACGCCACTCGGGCCGTCGCACGTACGCGGCGCGTTTACATTTGCGCTTGCTGCTCGCGCGACACGCAGTAGCAAGGGCGGCATCGACGGATCTCCGCTTCCGTTTCCGCCTGGTGTGGGGAAGACGCGCGTGGTGCAGCCTGAGGACGTAATCGTCGGGGAGCAGGGAGCGGACAATGTTTTCATTTTCTGAGCGCATTACCTGCCTATCTATCCCTTCCACTTTTTTTTCGGTTTTTCCAACAATAGCACACTCTTTTTCGTGATAAAAAAATGGGCCCTGTCCGTGGACGCGCAACATCATGTTGGATAATCCAAAATATTACCTGAGTGTTTCTAGGTAGGTTCGGTATATAGGGTATAGCTCTTCGGAATCGAATGTGCCTGTGTCCGACTCGTACGTAGGTAGGGCGCCAGCTTGCCAGAGACGAAAAAAAAGAGGGGCATCTAATGAATGAGGGGTAGAATACCGTCCGTACTCACGATGTAAGGTAGGACACAGCATCGCACATGCGCACACACGCAAGAAAAGTCTCTCTCGGTCCAAAGAGTCCGCCTCCCTCGATGGGGAGACATCTCAGTCCGTGCTATAGCCACACGGGTTCTTCGTCTGCCAGTTCCACAAGTCACGGCACATCGTCGTGAGGTCCTTCTTTGCACGAAACCCGAGCTCCTTCTCCGCAAGTGTGGGGTCTGCAGTCAAATCTGGAACGTCACCGCGCCTGTCATCAAGTTGGTCGTTAGCTGGGCTTTTTAAATGATACTGCGGACGCAACGTACCGACGACCGATAATGTTATAGTTATAATCGAACCCGGTCTCCGCGCGCATGGCCTCGAGGATCTGCAGCACGCTGAAGCCCCGTCCGCGGCCGAGGTTATATGCTTTATACCGCGCAGGCGTCGGGCAATTGTCAAACGTGGTCGAGCCAGGTGCGAGCGCGTCGAGTGCGAGAAGATGGCCAGCCGCGAGGTCAAGCACGTGTAGGTAATCGCGCACACATGTCCCATCACTATGTGGAAACAAAAACGCGCGGATCAATTTGATATTCCGGAAGCCAAAAAAAAATGGGGGAAGGTTGGGGTTGGGGGAGAAAGGGTGCAAAAAATGAAGAGCGTACGGTGTGGGGTAGTCGTCCCCGAAAACCTGTAGAGTGGACTCTTTTACACGTCCAATAGCCATATGTGCGAGGAGGGGGAGTAGGTTTCCTGGCCGTCCACGCGGGTCCTCACCGATCAAACCGGACGGGTGCGCACCCGCGGGATTGAAATACCGTAGCGAGATAGCGCGCCAACGCAAAGGTTCCGCTATGCTAGGTCACCCAGCCGCCTCAACGTGTTAGGTAAAAAAAAAAGTTGCACACCTTGTGTGAGGTCCTGGATGACCGACTCGGACATAATTTTGCTCTGCCCGTACGGACTATCGGCCTTGAGTCGGGTCGTCTCTGGTATTGGCACCACTGGAGGGGTGCCATATACGGTTGCGGAGGATGAATAGACGAGTCGGGTGCAGTCGAATTCGGACATGATCTGGAGGAGGTATATCGTGGCGGTGACATTGTTGTGGTAGTACGTCAATGGTATCTCGGTCGACTCGCCGACGGCTTTGTAGGCCTGTTTGGCGCCGGTCGCATCAGCGGGATTTTTTTTTCAACGTCGGCGACGCGCAACGTGGAGAACGTACCGCTATGTGAATGACACCCCAAATGCCCCCCTTGCCATATTTTTCAAACACGGCGCGCACGTCCGCAGGTTTTGTCAAATCGCACCGGTAGGCGTCAATCACCGTCGACTCCTTGTCGGTTTCTGTTGCGTCTGCCGGCAGAGCACTCCGCGCAAGTGCCTCTAGTCGTGAAAACACTCTTGGGTCTGAGTTGTGGAAGTTGTCGATGCAGACGACCTTGTATTGTCGTGTTTCTTGAAGCGCACAGAGGACGTGAGAGCCTGCCACGTTGTCGGTCAGTCACACACACACACAAAAAAAACCCTGCCAACAAAATAGGGAAATGCTCACCAATGTAGCCGGCGCCACCAGTGACCAGGACACGCTGTCGAGAAAAATGAATGGCTGCATGATGACTGGAAGAGAAGCCGCACTCTGAGGGAATGTTGCTCGGTAGAAGGCATCTTGTTGCTGCTGCGGTGGTGGGTATGTATGAGAGAGTAAAACAACAGAAAAAGCTGATAAGTTAAGTAGTCTATGCGGGAGTCGTAGCGGGAGACACGGTCAGGATTAGATGAGATGAGGAAGGGGATGTGGTCGTCGAGTTGCAAGACCAGTTGAATTTTCGTTTTATTCAACCGACGTCAATTACATACAACCGCATCGTCCCACCGCGTTCCATTTTCCCCTCCTGAAAATTTCCCCGATCGCGACGCTTAGCGTCTATTTCCCACATCTCTCTTCCCTCTCTGAACACTTCATAGCCTCCAAAGGCCAACATTGACATCACCTGCTGTCCTCCGCAGCATGTCCCAGCCTCGTCAGCACCGCCGGTTCTCGCCCAGCACCCAACAGCAGTGTTCTTAGCACCACAGCTGCGCAGTCGGCACGTTTCACGCTCCACCGCGCAACCTACAGTCATGGTCACCGCATGACCGCGAACCGAACGCAGGATATGAGCGTCGGCATGAGGCAATCCGCGTCAGTACTGGTGTTGCTAAGGCGGAGTTTCCACTTCTGATCTTCGGCTTCCTTTCCAGTACGTCATCTCACCTTTAAGCGAGCTCATCTCGATCCGTCCCAGTCTGCGACGCGACACCACCACACCAAAGCAGGCTTGTATTCCATCGTCCATGGCGACCTACGCTCCGTAGTACGAGTGCTTGGAGCATCTTTGTGTCGCAAGGAGAAATGTCCGACTCGGTTTTCGACCGTTGCGACATGATCACGTGATGTCTCAGGCCTCGTAATTGAGCTGACCAACCGTGCTAATAATAGGAGTAGCTTGATTGTAGCTTGAATCCCCACCGGAATAACTCAAAGTGCATTTGTATCTGATTGACGGCTCCTCAGGCTTTTTCTGGATCACTTTAACTTCTTGTTCCCGATGACGTGAATGAGAGCCTCGTCAACGGGTGTATTTGATAGCTGCTCTGGGTTACCTTCCTCGAAGATTGTATCAGATTCAGATAGAATATTACAAGACTCGCGTAGAGTTCAAGGGCGAAATCGACGCAAATCATCACAATTAATTGTGACGGCCCGGGAGCAGGGCCCTCCCTCCCTCCCTCGAACGATATGACACCAATATTGAGGTAATTCAATCCTGTTGCGCAATGCTAAGAGTCTGTCAATACCGCTTCGTCTATTCATGCATTAGAAGGCGGTAACATGCTGCGGGCATTTGTCAATGTAGTGGGTTGGCCATACAGTATAATTTTAAGAAATCTGAGGGAAGAACAGGATGGTTCGATTACTATAACCCGTCGATGTAGAGGTAAGTTTAACAGTCGACGGAAACTCGCGAAAATAAAGCGCACATCATGCCAATGCCAAAAACAACCCAGGCCACGTCCCTCATCCCTCCATCTTGACATCACCTTCGGTGTCTTTCACAGTCGCCGTGTCGTTCCCAAGCTTCACAGACGCATCTTGCGAGCCAACGCTCTGCCTGCTGCTGCTATCATGCAACGCCATCAGCGGACTTGCTCCGCGCTCTTGCGACGCTGCATTCTCGCGCGCCTCGCGCTCGCGCTCGATCTCCCCCGCCAGCGCGACGATGTCGCCCACACCGATCTTTGCGAACAGGGCGAGGTGTTGGTCGCGGGCACTGCGCAGGGCAAGCCATGACCAGCGCTGCTTGTTCTATAAGACAACAAGTTTCAGATCACACGTCCTTTTTTTCTTCGTAGGACAAAATTCAAACACGTTACCTCTTCCAGTTTGAGAATATGCTCGTCTGCTGGAGGTGTCGTGACGGGGGCCGGCGCAGCCGGCGTCGGCGTCGGCGTCGGCACTCGCTCCGTTGGGGCAGGCGCCGGTACCGGTATTAATATTGGCGAAGTAGGCGTCGGCGTGGGTTGCGCTTGTGATGATGGCTCTGATGCTTTCGAAGGTGACGCAGACCCTGGTTTCACAGGAAGAGACGGGTGCAGTCCCCCGGATGCAGCGGAAGCAGTGGGCTTGTTCTGATCGACGGCAGTTTCATGTGAGCCAGGTGTTGATGTGGGTGTCCCAACTGCTGCAGCTTTGGCACGCGCGGCAGCGATGCGTTCTGCTTGGCGCGCGAAGGCTTCCCTGCGCATCTCTATCCTGTTGTCTTCCAGCTTGATCTTCTTTACGAAATCCTTCACGTCCCCGGGCCTTGGAAATACACATAAGCAACGTTCGTCGAATGACGCCGCTGGCATACGCACTGGAATGGATTCTCGAGATCCCCCAGGTCTCTGTATCCCATCTCCCAGATCTCTGTGAGGGGCGCTGAGCCAAGTGAGTGGGGCCATTCTTGGGGCTCTGCGCGCATTTCCTCCCTTTTCGAGCGTGTCCTCTCTTCCAGGGTAGAGCCTGGCTCGGGTTCTCGGTCGAATGGAGAACAGACGTCGTTCTTCCAGCGCACCCAATTGCGTTCCCGCTCAAGCACACCTACAACTGCATCCGCGAACACCCGTCCGGCAGGAGCCGTCTGCTTGAGCTCCTCAAGCGCCCGCACTATCGTGTCAGAGACCCACTGCACAGCGTCACCTTCAAGAGTAAACTCCATTTGAAGCGAACGATTGCGCGGGGTGATCCAGGTCACCTTGGCCTCCTTTGTGAACGTTTGCAAGTGGTAGAGCAGTACGAGCAGTTGAAACAAAAACTGCCTTCGGAAATGGGTGTCGGCAATCTGCACATGACGTCAAGTTACAATTGGACCAAAGCGGACAAGGGCCAAGGGCGTACTTCGAGGTCTAGGAGATCAGGACTCGTCAAGAACTTTGCGAAGAAGTATTCCTTCCCGGACGTTTGTTCTGCGGCAGGATCCGCTTCCCGCTTTCGCTTGAGGGGATTTGCGGCGGCGGCGCCGGTCATGACCGTGCGGCTCCCAGTGAGAGCACGCTCTTTTACTGTTGCTTCCTTGATCACAGGCAGCACCTTGTTAACTGCTTCCTGGAATTCGCCGAAAGTTTGTGGCAAAGCAAAAAGTGATGGCTTGGAGCAAGGTAGTTGGAGTGACCAGAAGGTATTATAAAAGTCTAAGAAAATTCTGAGCGTCTGCGGGAAATATGAAAGCGATCGACTTGCCTTCTTTTTTTTCAATCGTCTCTGTCGATATTTTTGGCACCGCACCAGGCTTTTCTGGAGCTGGTCCGTCAACCGCCATAGCTTCGTCAGGCTTCACCTCTGTCTGGTCATCAGGCTTCTCATCCTGAGTTCCCTTTTCGCTAGGGTATAGTACGGTGTTCCACGTTGGACCGTACTCCCCGCGCAAGTTCACGCCACTGCGCTCGCCGAGCGGGAACACGCCACTAAGGAAGGTAAGGATGCGGCCACAAAAGATGGTATTGGATCCCATTTTGGACAAGCGGCGCAAAAGGTCGTTGAGGGTGCGAAGGAGGACGAGTGCCTTTCCCTTTTGAGGCACCATCCCTATTGTGAGACGGCCAGCACGCGACTCGATCCAGGAGAAGATGTGTGAACAGGAGGGGATGGTTTGCATTTCGAGAAGATCCTGGAGGATGGCGAACGGAAATCCTGATTCACAGGCATCTGCCTTGGGGTATGAGCAAAAGAGCTGAAGTGGTAAGGGGAGGTAGCGCACCTTGTTCGGTGAATGTCAGCACGAGCTCCAGCCTATCACCCAACTCGTCGTAGTAAGTGGCATCTGGATCATTGAGTGCGCTCCCTTCTTTCATCTTGTGCGTATGTCAAACATCACGAGGCGTGAAAAGAGAGGGTCGCGCGTACTGCGAGGGTGAATATCTCATTCTTGAGCGCGAGCTCCCATTGTCCACGCAATATGTCTTGGGAGGATTTTGAGGGCTTTTCTTGCAGGACTTCCGACACGAGCTTTGCGAGCTCATCTTTTTTGTACGGTCGCGGTGGTAGCGACTGTAATAAGTGGCTGAGAGCGACGTCGGGTGAACGGTACACCATGAACAGAGGATACAATACGCGCCGCGTCTCAGGCCCGGGCTTATCCTTCCTTGTTCAGGCACTGCTCAGGCTCTTAGCCCATCCCACCTGATGAACGGCTCAAATTCAGACAATGAAACATCACATTCCTCTACCACCAACGCCTCAGAGCCTCCATCGCTCTCTGGAGATATCGAGCAAATTCTCCAGGTGCTAGAACACGATGTTCCTGACGATGTTGCGGATCAGGACATCGAAACTTTGCTGCAGCAGCTGGATCAGGCCGACTCCATCGGCCAAAATGTCGAAGGGAAGATAGATGCGGTTTTGAGTAGATTGGACCACCTCCTTTCCACACTACAGCCCGAGGGAGAATCTCAGATCGCAGATGAGCAAGCTGGCGATTCTGGGCCTCAGAAAGCAGACAAGGATCCGGGACGTTGATTGAGAAATACTGCCCCCTAGTACTTGTTCATAGGTGCGCCCGCTCACTAGAATGACCTCTTGCATCACAAACAGGGTCGTCTATCAACCACAGGGCCCATCTCCCTGGCTTCGTTGCCGTCGTTCGCCTTGAGCAAGCATACTCAGGAATATGGCGTTCGTTCGAGACGTTCACCCACTAGACAAAAGCACCATACCGTGGATTCATAATTAATAAACCCATCTTTCGTTCTTTCTCATGCAGCGCCATTGTTCGCTTCCTGCGACTCCTGTCTATCTCCCAGGCTTATCTTCGCCTCGCACACGCACGCCCGTTGTCACACGACCTCTTCACGGAATCCTTTATCCCATCTCGGCATAATTGGAGGTTCGAGCCATTTATCATCTCAGGAACAACGGCGGCGACTTGTGCTAATTGATCAGAAGCTGTTTAGAATTCGAGCCTGTCCTGGTTGATTGACAGCTGTGTGTCTAGTCCAATGAATAGCTTCCTCAGTGCTTGGCAGGTATGTAGTGAGATGGACAAGATGATTTTTCCTTGAAGAACCAGGCAGCGAAGCGCGCGCTCAAAGAGAATGAAATCTAGGCCGAGCGATAGAAGCAGCAGGGCCCAGCGCCGTCAGCCACGACCACCGCGTTGGCCGGCCGATGCAGGGCTAGATACCAGCGATCGTCGCTGCCTTAACTCCTCCCACCCCTCCGCGCTCTAGTCGCGGTCATTCCAGGATCAATTCGGATCCTAGAGATTCTAGACTGAGCCCGAAGCGGATTTGATAACCTCCATCCCGAATCTTGACCGTGCCCTCTACTGGGCGTCTTCGGAGCTACCAATCAAGTTCGGCGTCGAATGGGAATTTCGATAGGCAGCAACCCAGCTGGTCCCCGTAGCGCGGGAACTGGAAACAAAATTTCCAACCAAGAGAGATGTGCCTGCAGTCTCAATGCGAGGACATTGGAAGTCGTGCCTTGGGTGATGACGCCGCCCAGATTAGTAGAACATTCCCAGTTCTGAACCCCTCCACCGACTTTTGGTCGAGGTATTTCCACAGACGTTGTTCGCACAGAATTGAAATGTGAAACGCGGGAGAAAGGCGTCGTCGCGCGGCGTCCGCATCGATACGATTGCCAATGCCAACATACATAAGTTAAGACTAATACTACTGGCAAAAACACTGACAACTACTGTTAATCGCTGCCCCACTCCTTCCGGCCTCATCCGTCTCGAGATCCGACCCAGCTTGAAGACCTCAAACCAACAAAGCTATGCACACTAGCGATGAATAATGTCTAACTGCGAAAACACGGAGGTCCCTGTATATGGGTCCATGTATCTATCTACGCGTCCGATGGTTCCTGTGCACATGATGACTAAGCACAGGACTGCGCCGCTCTCACCGCGGTCGCAAACAAGTTCTTGTCACGCGCGAGCGTCATCGTCAGAATATGAATATCGCTTTCACCCGAGGAAACTTTTTAAAGTACGTACCTGCAACTCAACGGGATACGCGCCGATGAGCTGGCCGAGTTTATGGCCGCGCTGGTACACGTAAAAGCCAGGGACCTATCCGCAAGGCACGCGTTCATTGACGCATTAGACAATAAAGTACTGCACGCCCGGAGGGGGAAAGGGGGGCGTGGATTC
>Ga0137394_10001784_pt1 | contig 15817 bp, 16 predicted proteins | sample czobulk116metaG_FD_108278 | JGI IMG/M metagenome (GOLD analysis project Ga0137394, IMG submission 108278) | Vadose zone soil microbial communities from Angelo Coast Range Reserve, California, USA - czobulk1.16 metaG | ecosystem: Environmental > Terrestrial > Soil > Vadose zone | place: USA...
ATGGCTTGTGAGCGACCACCCCGTCTGCGGCTGCTTCGGTGGCTTCGCGACTTCTTATTGAAGCCGCAGCCACCCCTCCTCGTAAGGAGGGGAATAATGCGCCACTGCAATTCTTTCGCGCCTTCATGGACCGTCGCGACAGTAATGCTGATATGAATAAAGTAGGTACCCTTGTGGGTTGGTTATCTTTGGCGGTCCTGGTGCCCGTCTCGCTTTCCGGCGCAGATCCGCGTTTGCTTGATGCCGTGCGTAATCGGGACCACGCTGCTGTCCGGGAGTTATTGCGGAATCACGCCGATGTGAACGTTTCTCTGCCGGATGGTTCAACCGCTTTACTGCTCGCAGCCGACCGCAATGACCCAGAAATGGTCGATGTGCTCATACGAGCGGGAGCGAACGTCAATACGCGGAACGATTATGGGGCCAGTCCGCTCTATGCTGCCTGCACTGCCGGCGATACCGCGACCATCAAATTGCTGTTGGAAGCGAAAGCGGATCCGAACGCTCCCCTGATGTCGGACGAGACGCCATTGATGGCTGCGGTGGAAAAAGGGAATCTGGAAGCTGTTCGGCTCTTGCTCGATTACAAGGCGAACGTCAATTCGAGAGAATCCAAGGGCGGCCAAACAGCCTTGATGTGGGCGGCCGCCGGCAGGCAACCACAACTTGTTAAGCTTTTGGCCGAACATGGAGCGGACGTTCGCGCCCGCTCCAAAGGCGATTTCACTGCACTGCTTTTTGCTGCACAGCAGGGAGCGGTGGAGTCAGGCCGTGCGCTGCTCGCGGCCGGAGCTGACGTCAATGAAATCACGAAGAAGGATCGCCTGACAGCCTTAATTGTGGCCGCTGCCAGCGGCCACAATGAATTTGCGGTGCTTCTGCTGGACAAGGGTGCGAACCCCGACTTGACGGACGAGAGCGGCCGTACAGCATTACATTTCGCAGCATTGGACGCCCGACGAGTGGAGTTGGTGAAAGCGCTTCTCACGCATGGAGCCAATCCGAATCCTCGGACCACAAGGGATTCTCCTCGGAACCTCAACGCCGGTGTCAGCTTTAAAGGAGCCACACCGCTGTTTTTCGCCGCTTCGCGAGGAAACATCGAAAGCGTGCGCGCATTAATAGCCGGAGGCGCCAATCCGTTTATCACGACCGATGAAAAGACCGCTCCTCTCCATGTGGCCGCCTGGGGAGGCAACCCCGGCAACAGAGACTGGACCGAAGAAGAGAAAAAACGTTTACTCGAGGTCACCAGGGTCCTGGTGGACCTGGGAGCTGACGTCAACTCGGCCGGGGAACACCAATGGACAGCGCTTCATGGAGCGGCCTACAAGGGCGTCGACCCCGTCATCCAGTTTCTTATCGAAAAAGGCGCAAAGATGGATGTTTTTGATGAGTATGGCCAGACTCCATTGAGTATTGCCAGCGCCGTCACCACGGCAGGACTTAAGGACTACTATTATCAAAGGTCACAGGTCGTCCGGAAAAGCACAGCCGATCTTCTCCTGAAATTGGGCGCCACCCCTCTTGGCCAATCCGGCATTCAGGCACGGCCACCGTTCTACAAAGAGCCCTGATCACCAGCCAAAGCTATTGGCACTGATTTTCGATGTCACATGCGGATTCGTCGACTGATAAATCCGCAAGGATAAGGATGCACCTTTGCGCGAAGCGCAAGCGCGATAGCGCGCAGCCTCAAGTAAAGGAGCGGACGGGGTGGTCAGCCCGGCGAAACGTTGCATTGGGCGCCGACCTGACCACCCCGTCTGCGCGGAACAAGGTGGCTTCGCGATTTCTTATCGACCGCGCAGCCACCCCTCCTCTGCGAGGAGGGGAATGTTTCCTCGCGCCACGAATCACCTTAACTGAACGGTATGGCGGCTCGTCAGAATATCTCCGGGCTCAACCTTGTCGTTGGCACCCTAGACTCTTCCTGTGGAAGATGGTCTGGTGTATCCTTCACTTTCTAACATGAGCACACAAAGTCGGGTTCTCAGCCCGATCCCGGATTGCTGTTCAGCGAATAGAGTCGTCCCTCTCAAAAAAGGGGTATCTGGAAAATGGCTAAGAAAATCTATGTTGGAAATCTTTCATTCCAAATGACGGAGAACGATTTGAACGATCTGTTCGCCGAGTTTGGAGCCGTCGAATCTTCTCAAATCATCACCGACCGCACTACCGGACGCTCGAAAGGCTTCGGGTTCGTGCAAATGGCCGATGACGAGGCGGCGGATAAGGCGATAGAACGATTGAATGGTAAGGAAGTTAAGGGTCGAGCCCTCACCGTGAATGAAGCTCGACCGAGGGAAGAGAAAGACTCCTCCCGTGGTGGCCGCCGGGGCGGCTACGGTAGACATTAGGCCGTAAGAGATGCCGGGAAAGCCACCGGCAAATCATCAACAGAATTCAGGTGCGGGATGAAAGGTCTTGCGCGGAGTACCGGCGCGCAAGTTCCGCATACCAACTGCGGGCAACAAATTTCCCTCCACGTGACGGCACCTTCTGTTTCATGCGGCTTCATCACGTACACCAGGCACATTCAGTACCTTTGCACCGCGAAATCGGATGGTGTTCTCAGTGTTTAGAGACGTGATTTGAAGCGCGTCTTCCTCTTCCTGGTCCGACATGTACAGCATCATCTGAGACGGTCTGAAAAGAATGTGCTTAATTTCCTTGTTGTCGGACAACAGAGTCACATTGATCCGCGGATTTTTTTCTTCTTCGAGATCCAATTCGATCGAATGCAACGCAGTCACTCGTGAAGCGACAGTTTCCTCTGTGTCGCGGTCATGAGTTTCGACCTGAACCAGCCAACCCGCGTGCCGCTGACTGAATCGTTCCAGGAAATCTTTCCAAATCTTCTGAGGAATTCTGATGCCGGCCATAATCCCCTCCCCAAAAAAGCTCTCATAAAGATGTTACTCCGATTGGAAACAGAATGGTCGATTGGCCTGTCGTAGAGGGACGAGAGTGGTATCAGGATTTGACAAGAGTCGCGACCTCATGCAAGGGGCCGGCCGGACCGCCCGTGCTCGCCATCGAGTTTTTTCCTGACATTTGGCGCGATGGTTTCAAGATTGTTAGACTCAAGAAATAGATGCGTGGCGTTCCAGCAACCGTTCTAGGCGTTCTCTTCGTCGGGTTGTGGCTGCCGACAGGAGAGGCGCAGTTTGGCCCGGAGGAACCCTTACTCATGCCGGGTGGACTTTCGACAGCCGATACACTGAGAAGAAAAGAGTGGCTGCTCGCTCCTCCACCCTGGGGATGGGTGGCTTATGGCGCGACCTCGCAGCTTACCATCGCCTGGGACTATCCTGCTGCGCTGTTCGGATTTCCAGCCGGCTTCATCCGCTATCAATTGCCCGGCAGATCCGACAAGACGCATTTCGCCGCCGAGTTCTATGCAATCTCGTTCGGTAAAAGCCACACCGACGAGCGGTCAAACGGCTACCGTCTCGAGCACCGCGGTATGCAAAGTTGGGTCCGCCTGGAGAACAGCTCACAGTTGTCTGCAAACTGGAGGTTGCATCTCTACGCGGGCGGGAATTATGCCGAATATCAGCGCTACTTTCCCCATAAGGAAGTTCAATTCCCGGAAGCCGTCTATGAACAGTATTGGAGCCCTGATGCCGGGGCCGCTCTGGAGTGGAGCCCGCGGCCGAAAGTGAAAGTTCACTTGAACTACGCTTACGGCAACACGTTCTCTTTTGTCGACCAGGTCGCGCTCAAGCGGATGGTCGTGGGACAACTGCATTTTGCGCCGTTCGGACCCCAGCGCTCCGCATTCCTGCGCAATATGCGGCTGGATTTGAGTGCGATCTACGTGAACGTTCCCATCGCCCGCTACCGGCGGTCACTCCCGATACCGATTTATCCCACCATGTACTGGCAATGGGGCGGATCAAGAAATTGAGGATTGGCCCCGAGTCAAGCGGCGGGTTTTTACCGCAATTTTCGGACAGGTTTGGATTGACAATCTATCGGCCGCGCGCGAGAATGCGATGCCGCAGCCGAGCAGGCGAAGTGAACCACGTGAGTTCCGGGTTCGGTGACGCAATGCGTGGAACAGTATGTTTGCGCAATCTAGGAAAGAGAAATTGATATCACCACTGATGGTGCCGCGTTCCCCCTTGTTGAGAACTGCTGAGCTTTTGAAAACTGCTTCCTTTCTGGGAACTCACTGTGAGTGGGAAAAGTTCAAACAACAATTGTGCTGCCGCGGTGTGTGCGGCTGGAGTAATAGAAGAGCCCAGCCCGGTATCCAAGCCGACGGCGTCCTCAGTCGGTGAATTACTCAACGTCCTGAAGTCCATTGACCTGGACTCCGGAAGGGCCGTTGCATTGCCCGCAATTGGCCGCCTGGTTCAGCAATTCACCTCCTCGTCTTGTCTGGTGATTTTCATCAATGAAACCGATGGCGAACGTGTCACAGTCTATGCGCTCGAAGATTCGCCGGGATGCCCGATAAGGGCGCAAATGCAGTTGTCTCGGAGTGAGTTCACTCTCACAAGTCCGAAGACGGAACCCCTGTGGGCAAACGTTGATGCGGAACAGCGACTGGCAACACTGAAGACGTTCCTTGCGGCGTCCGATGTGAAGAGCCTGTACCACGTACCTCTCGCAATTGCGGGCGGCGTTCTAGGAGCCCTCGGCTTCGGTTGTCGGTCCAATCCGAACAATAGCGAATTGAGTCTGCTACGCGACATGGCGGCCGCTGCCGCCATATTGATCGATCGTTTGCTGCGTACGGAGGAAAACCATTACCACAGAACGGAATTGGAGCGTCGCACGGACGGCTTCCGCCTTTCGGTCGAAATCAACGCCCTGCTAGCCGCGACGCGGGATCTTCAACAAATTGTTTCGGGATGTTCGAAGAGTCTTAAAAGGGTTATGGGCCACGACTATACAGAATTGACAGTTCTCGACGCCACTCAACGTCGACTTCTGGTGGCGGCTTTCGAAATTCAAGGCAGCCCGACGCGGAACCTGGAAGCATTCACCTATCCGATCGGCATCGGCCCGGCCGGTCAAGCCTTCTCAACCCAGAAGAGCGTTTTTCTCGATTATCCCGACCTGCAGCGTTGCCCACTCAAGATCGCAGAAAGATGGCTGGCTGAAGAACTGAAGGCGATGTGGTTTGTTCCACTGATAGTGCCGACGGGCGTCATCGGTACGCTCAACGTGGGATGGCTGAATGAGACACGATACAGCAGGGAGGTTAGAGACCTGTTGGGGCAGGTCTGTGCGCAACTTGCACCAGCAGTGGAGAACTACCTGGTGGCGCAGGGTGTAGACAATCGGGCTGCCCTCTCGCCAGACGAACTCTCGAAGGGCGACGTTGCTGACAGGATCGTGTGTAAAAGCTCCATCTTCCAACACACCATCGACATGCTCCCAAGAATCGCTTCCTCCGATTCTTCCGTGCTCATCCAAGGCGAAACCGGTACGGGCAAGGAGCTGGTCGCCCGAATGATTCATTCGCTGAGCACTCGAAAAGAAAACCCGTTAATCAAAGTCAATTGTGGAGCGATTCCCACGACACTCTTTGAAAGCGAGCTGTTCGGGTATGAGCGAGGAGCGTTTACCGGCGCAATCAACCGAAAACCGGGACGCGTCGAGCTTGCCCAGGGAGGAACGCTCTTTTTGGATGAGATCGGAGATACTCCCACTGAGATACAGTGCAAGATGTTGAGTCTCATCGAAGACAAACAATTCGAGAGGCTCGGTGGAACAAAATCCATTCGCACAGATGCGCGCATCATTGCGGCCACCAATAGGGATCTCCGCCGGATGGTGGATCAACGCGAATTCCGCGCTGATCTTTATTATCGATTGAACGTCATTCCGATTTATTTGCCTCCGCTTCGAGAACGGCGGGAAGACATACCTCACTTAGTTACCCACTTCACCCGCAAACATGCGGCCGCTATGGGCAAAATCATCGATACCATTCCCGAACAAATCATGGATATGCTCATGCGTCGAGACTGGGCGGGTAATGTGAGAGAGCTTGAAAAATTCGTCGAATGGGCCGTTGTGATGTCCACCGACCGAATTCTCGCCGTTCCGCGTGCGGCATGCCTGGTCTCAAACACTGGGGCACTGGTTCCACAGGCAGCACCGCTCTCGCCTGAAGTTCTGCGGGAAACCGAGCGCGAGCGAGTTCGCCAGGCGCTCCATGAAGCGAACGGAGTTATCGGCGGTCCGTCAGGAGCCGCCGCGAAACTCGGCCTGAAACGCAGCACCCTCCAATATCGGATGCGCAAGCTCGGAATAGCTTGAAATACAGATGCCGGAATTTGGCGCGTGCCAGGTTTTGGGCACCAGAAATTCTGGCACTTCATGGCTTGCTATCATGATCGCGTCCTTCAAATCCTTCATTTGTCAATGTCACACGTGCGATACCGGCACGGCACAACTTTGGAACCCCAATTGTTATTGCGTGTCCTTCGACTGGCTCTGGCGGTCCTCGAAATTCGGGCCGGTGTTCTTGAGAAAGTCGAAAAAACGATCAACGTCCCGGACGACAGTGAGTTGCGAATTTTTAATCTGTGACTCACGGGAGATTCGTCCGAGAATCCATCCAGCACACAGCAAAGACCAATGAAAATAAGTGAACGGGCCAACGCGGCCGGAGAGCGACGACAAACGATTTTGGAAGAAATCAAGGTGATGAAATCGTCTGCCCCGGTGGCATCCCGCAATAAGAAACCGCAGCCTGCCGAACATGTCTTCGAGGTTAATGGCGACGCGATCCGATTTGCGACCAAACTGAAGGTTTCGCTCCATTCCGAAAAAATTATCGGATTTGCCGCCACGACAAAAAGTATGGACATCAGTGATGTCGGCGCGCAGACCGGCCTCGCCCTCGCGCGGATGGAACTGGGTCCGGTGCTGCTCATCGACGCGAACCTGCGGAGGCCGCGACTTCACGAAATTTTTCACCTTCAGGATCCACCGGGTTTAGCTTCGGTCCTGGAAGGCAAGATCGCGCCGTTTGAAGCCGTTTGTCAGACAAGCGAAGCAGGATTGAATGTGTTGCCTGCTGGAATCACTTCGATGAATCTGGCGTCCCTGTTGGCGTCAACTTCTTTCAGGTTCTGCCTCGAAACCGTTTGTCCCGCGTACACATTCGTCATTGTCCAGGTCCCTCCAATGGACGAGTTGGTTGAAGCGTCGATGGTCGCGCTAATTACCGAAGGGATCGTGCTGGTCGTCGAATCCAGCGTCGATACGCTCTCGCGCTTAAGGGCGTTGCGCAAGGAATTGGGCAGCCTTGGTGTAAATGTCCTCGGGGCGCTGCTTCATAAAGGTTAAAAGTGAATCGCGATCTTGGGCGCATCCTATGCGTTGCCGTTCCCAAAATATCAGGCGGAGCACTCCAGGTTTTCTTCAACCTGTTATTGATTCGGCATCTCTCGCCGGAACACTTCGGGATGGTGTCGCTCTGCCTGACGGGAATCGTGATGTCCGATGCCGTTCTCGGCTCTGCCCTGGACATGGGCATCCTGCGCCTGGCTCCCGTATACGAACAAAACGGACAGCGAATGCGATCCGTCAGCCTGCAGAAGGCGGCGCTATCCATCAAACCTATCGGGGTTGCGCTGGTCACCGTGCCCGTAATGTTCCTTGGCAGCCGATTAAGTCAGGCGTTCTTTCAGCGGAGCGGTGGCGAGTCCCTGATACTGCTGACCCTCATCGGATTGTTGGGGTTGCTCATGTTGCGCTCCGCTCAGCTCTACTATCAAGTGGCAAATCGATTTGTTCCTTATGGTCTGACCGATATTCTCCAGAACGCGCTCAAATTTGGCGGGATCATGCTTCTGCTTGCGGTGGCTACGCCCACTCCCGAGCGGATTCTCATGTTCTACGCGATCGCGCCATTGAGCATAGCTCTGCTTACGATTGCCGGTTCTCGCGAGCTCATTTGTGCCCCCCTGGGTCGCGAGTCGCTGTACGAGCTGGCGGACGTTGTGCGCTGGTACGTTGCGACAGCAGCAATTGGGTCGATAAGCAGCCGGATGGATGTATTCCTGGTCTCGATCTTCTCGAACGTTGCCGAAGCCGGCATTTTCTCGGCGGCAAACGCGGTGGCGATCGTTCCACAGTTATGCGGCACCTATATGGCCGTCGTCTACAGTCCACGGATTATGCCGCTTTGGGAACAGGGACGCCTTTTCGCAGTTTTCAAAACCTTCCAGCGCAACCTGGTGCTGGCCTGCGTTGGGATTTACATTATCGCCGCAGCAGGACTTTCGCAATTCGGCACCTGGTTGTTGCCTCAAAACTTTGCGCGGTCGAGCAGCGTCATACTCGTGCTGCTGCCGGCAGCGCTTTGCGGACTGGTGAATTTCCCGTGGACGGTTTCTCTGCTGCTATTTATGCCGCCACCGTTTCTACTGGTTTTCGAAGCTGCATCATTCGTGTTGCTGGTTCCCCTTTACGGTTATGTCGTTCCCGCATGGGGTGCAATCGGCGGCGCTGCAGTGAGCACCGGGTTCGCTTTGCTCAAGACATTCGTTTACCAGAGCGTGGCGTGGCGCGTCCTGCGGTCACAGCCTGGAACAGTTCCGGAACAATCAACCTTCCTCGTGCCAAAAGAACTTAGAACATAAGCTTGGATGGAAACGGTTTTGTTATGAAAATTTTCTCGTCAGCTGCCGCGATTTCATTACTGGCCATCACTGTGCTTCAGGCCGTCGGCCAAAACATAGTCAGCACTACAGCACAAAACGGCCTCAGAAGCGCGGCACCGGCGGTTCCAAAACTGCTGCCGGCGAGAGATAAAGAGTTCTATCGTCTCCGGCCGGGAGATGTTATCGACATTCGGTTTTTCTTCAACCCTGAACTCAACGAGCAAGTCCAGATCCGGCCCGACGGTCGAATCTCTCTTCAACTGATCGGCGAGGTCGACATGGCGGAAAGCTCTATCGAAGATGCGGCGGCCAGGATTGAACAGCTCGCGATGAAGGAATTGAAAACGCCGCGGATTTCAATTCAAGTCAAGTCTTACGCCGAACAAAAGGCGTATGTGACCGGCGAGGTGTACCATCCCGGACTGATCAACCTCGTCGGCGCTGTTTCTGTAACCACCGCGATTAGCGAGGCCGGCGGCATAAAGCCGACGGGAAGTCACAAATCAGTAATTCTAATTCGCAAGGGTGACGACGGAAGCCCGATCAAGTACAAACTTGATTTGGAGCACGATGGTAAGTTTACGGAACAAGCCACCGCCCTGCTGAAACCGTTCGATGTGATTATGGTTCCGGAAACCAAAATTCAATATGTGAACCGGTGGGTAGACCAATACATCAAACAAATGAATCCGGTCAACCTCGCCTTCGGATTTACTTACCTCCGCACGCTTGACGGCAATCACCAAAGCACCCTCTTTCCTTTTTGACCGCTGGAGAAAAGCATGATGAAGCCCGATTTATTTGACACGCACACGCTGACGTGGACCGACGTCGTCAATCTACTGCGTCGTCGATGGCTGCTCATGGTCGTGGTGTTCATGATGGTGCTCCTCGGCGCGTGGGGTACGCTACAGGTCTTCTTCACCGATCTATACGAAACACAAGCATCGCTCCTCGTAAAGGTCGGCCGCGAGAACGTCGAGGTTCCTGTCACTGTTCAGAAGGGACAGGTGTTCAGCCAGGGAGTCCGCATTGCCGATATCAATTCCGAAGTCCAGATGTTGTCGTCGCCGGCAATCGTCGAAGCGGTAGTGGATCACTTTGGTCCGGCCACGTTCCGCAATGTACTGAAGGAGCCGACGAGCATTTGGGGTTATCCGAAATACTATCTCAAGCGCACGGCCAGAGAGGTGAAGGCCCTCTACAAGGAGTTCTTGATTGCGGTCAATCTCAAAAAGAGGCTCGAAGAACGCGACGAAATAGTCCTCGCGGTCGCGGACGGTGTGAAAGTCGAACCCGTAAAAGATTCGGACGTCCTGATTCTGAAAATGAGATTGCCGAGCGGCGAGCTTGCTGTCGACGTGGCCAATCAAATCCTCAAAGAATACATGGCCCGCCGCGCCGTGATCCGGCAGATGCCAGCAGGTTCAGACTTCTTTGCGAAGCAGCTTGCCGCGAACGAACAGCGGCTGAGCGCGTTGATGACGAAGCGGGCAGAACTGCGGGACCAGTGGCAGATCACTTCTCCAGGTGAGCAGAGGTCATTGCTTCTGAAGCAAGCGGCGGATATTGACTCCGCACTGATTGTTGCAGGGAGCGATATCGCCAAGCTCGAGAACCAACGATCGGTGCTTCTGGATCGCATGCGCAATGCTCCTGAACGGTTGGAGAAGGAAGTTGTCGAGTCACGAAATCCGTCGATTCAATCGATCAAAGAAAGGATCACAGCCCTGGAAGTCGAGCGGGCCAAGATCCAGGGCCGGTACACGCCGGACTCGGAAGTTGTGAAGAAAGTCGACGCGGAGCTTGCCGAACTCGACTCGATCCTCTCCAGGGAAAGCATGACTGTTCGTTCGACGCAGACTTCGGAGTCGAATCCAATCATCAGGGAATTCTCGAAAGAAGCTCAGGAATACGAAGCGATGATCGCCGGCCTTCAAAGCCGCAATACCAGGTTGGCCGTCCCCAGCGCCCGTATTCAAGACTCGCTGCGGCAGATCAACAACGGGACCGACGCTCTGGAAGTGGTGGAGCGCGATCATGGCGTGACCGAGCGCAACTACCTCATGTACCAGAGCAAACTCGAAGAAGCGCGCATCTCCGAAGAGCTTGATGCCCGGCGCGTAACCAATGTGGCTTTGATCGCGCAACCGAGTACTCCTTTCGAGCCGGTCTACCCCCGAAAACTTTTCACCATGTTGGTGACGTTGCCTGCGGCATTGCTGCTGGCCATTGCGTTCGCTGCTCTGATCGAGTCGATGGACGACAGAATTCGTTCCCACCGCGACCTCGAGCAGGTGAGCGAGTTGCCATACCTGGGTACGTTTCGATTCCAGGTTGAAACCATCAAGAATATCGATGAGAACGGCAAACGACGCAAGCGTCATAGACGCAAGACGCTTGTCTTCAGCGGTCCCGCTGATTCGGAGTAAGGACCACCGGTGTCCACAATCTCTTCAACTCATCCTAGAAGCGTTTTTTTCGGAGTTCCCGCGACATTTCTCGCGGCGAGCCTGGGATTGGCCGGAGGTTTATCAATGGCCCTGCTGGCCAGCGAAAGCTCGCCAGTTCTCGGCTTGATCGGTTTCTTCGGCATTCTCGGCGCCATCGGCATGGTGCTGTCGCCGACCCTGTCGCTCGTGGTCGTCGCCGCTTCGCTTCCGCTCGAACGTCTCGGCCGCATTACCGAAGACACGGCGGCGTATGCCGTCTCTGTGAGCCGGATCGTGGGCTTATTTGCCTTGGCGGCTTTTCTCCTGTTCGCTCTATTCCGCCGCTGGCGTATCCACTTCGGCGCGCCGTTGCTGTTGTATACCGGTTACACCGTGATAGCAGCAATCACGATGATCTACACGAATGTTCCTGAAGAAACAAATCGTGATGTCCTGCGGATCATCGGCAACCTGCTCTTCTTCTTCTACGTCATTAACGCGATGCGCAGCTTTCAGTTGGTAAAGCTGGCACTGATCGTTTGGATGGCAGCATCCGCCGGAACCGGTCTGTATTCGATGTATGACTACTATTACGGAAACAGTGAGACGATCGAAGAAGGCGAGATGGGGTTGACGAACTACCGATTCTCCACGGTTGTCAACGACGACTCCGAGTCACGCACGCTCGGCGTGAAGGTCAAAAGAGCCTTTGGTACGACATCGCATCCCACCCTATTCGGCCTGAACCTGACGATGACTCTCCCATTTTTTGCCTGGATGATCGCCTTCCAGCCGTGGCGATGGAAGATCGTTTCGTTCCCAGGGTTCGTGGTTGTCTGCTACAACATCGTTCTCAGCAATACGCGGGCTGTGATGGTACTCGCTCTGCTGTCACTCATATTTATCGGTATCCGCGGACTTTTCCGGATCACGCCGCAAATGCTGCTTGGCATGCTCCTGCTTGGCGCAGCCGTCCTGCCCTTCATTCCCGGCGATGTTTTCATGCGCACTCTCGATCCATCGCTATATACGACGGCAAAGTCGGATTCGATTCGCATCCGGTTCAAATACTGGCAAAAATCCGTGGAGCTCGCCGAACAGAATTGGTGGACGGGCATAGGCGTGGGGGATCAAACGACCATCGTGGATATGGTGACGGATGAACTGTCGGGACGCATCACCCCAGGCGGTTTGAAAGCATCCGCTCACAACGAGTTTCTTTGGAGCCTGGTTGAAGTCGGAATCATCGGTTGGGCTTTTCACTGGGCGTTCGTGGGATGGGTAATTTGGGCGAGCTTCAAGGCCGCCTCATGGTTTCGCCGTTGGGAAGACGCACGGGAAGAATACTGGCTGATGATCGCTGGTCAAATAATGCTGGTCGGCGTGGTGCTCTTCGGTATTCAAACCGAAGTTTTCCACTTCGGTCTGAAAGGCTGGTGGATGATGGCGGGCATCACTTACGCCATGTACGAAATGGCACGCCGCCGAATGGTAGCGCAAGCACTGGAGGATGTTCATGGCAATCAAGGGTGAGTATTGGGGCGCGATTCTTGCTGCCGGTAGAGGCAGCCGGATGCAACCTTTTAGCGAGAGGTATCCAAAGCCACTATTACCGGTTTGCAACAAGCCTTTGATCAGCCATCACATCGACATCATGTGTTCGGCCGGCATCAGGAACATCGTCGTTCTGATCGGGCACAAGGGTTATGAAATCGCAAAGTACCTGGGTGACGGATCCAAGTTCGGGGTCTCGATTCATTACGTCGAGCAAACCAGAATGCTCGGTATTGCTCATGCCGTGGGCCTTCTTGAACCTGTCTTGAGTCACCCGTTCCTGCTTTTCCTGGGTGACATTTTCTTCGTCCCCAACAAGATTTCGCTGATGTTCGAAGTTTTTGAAAACCAGGAAGGCGGGGCCGTTCTGGCGACTAAACAGGAGACTGACATTGACGCCATCCGGCGCAATTTTGCCATAAGCCTTACCGCGAACGGCCTCGTCAACCGCGTGATCGAAAAGCCCCGGCATGCGCCGAACCGCCTTAAAGGTGTGGGTATTTATCTGTTCGATCTCACGATTTTCGACGCCATTCGCCGAACTCCGCGGACGGCTCTGCGCGACGAGTATGAATTGACAGACGCGATTCAAGTCATGATCGACGATGGCAATCCGGTGCGAACCGCGGACGTGGTCGTCAACGATCTCAACTTGACGGGGCCGGCCGACCTGCTTCGTTGCAATCTGGCTATGGCCGAATCTCTTCCTTCCGAAGCACTGATTGGGCCGGGTAGCCGGCTCCATCCCGGTGCAAGAGTCTCAGACAGCGTCATTGGGTCGAATGTGACCGTTCAAAATCCGATCACGATCACTCGTTCCATCATCTTCGATGGAACTCGGGTCGACTCGCATGCTTCTCTGGACCGCTTCATTGTCACTCCATATGGAGTAGTGGACTGTCGTCCTCTCCTGGATTGGACGCGCATCACCGAAAACCCGGTGGCGCCGGCTCCGGGGCGTCACCTCATGAACCTTTTGAATCCTTGAAACGTGCCCTGCTTCGAGCAACAGCGCTTCGATCAGTGCTGATCATCCGCAACCAAAACCTGCAACATTCTTAACCATTTCATTTGAGGACCCCGAATCATGAGTACCAATGCATCTGTCGTGAGAGCTCCGCAGCCGATCGCAAAACGGAAACCGGATGTTCGGGCTCAACCTGTTCCAGTCGGCTCGGAAGCCGTTCCTGTATTGGTGAGACTGTTCGAGATGGCGATATCGGCGATTGTATTGATCGTTTGTTCTCCGATTCTGTTCGCAATTGCAATCCTCATAAGGCTGGATACACCTGGAAGAGCACTTTTTTTTCAGGAGCGTGTTGGCATCAACCAAAAGTCTTTTCGGTTCGTCAAGTTTCGCACTCTTTACGCGGATGCGCGGCAGCGGTTTCCCAAACTCTACGCTTACAAATACACAGCCGTCGAACTCGACAATCTGAAATTCAAAGTGGAGGGCGATCCTCGTGTCACGCCGGGAGGAAAATGGCTCCGCAAAAGCACGCTCGATGAGCTTCCCAACTTCTGGAACGTTCTCCGCGGAGATATGGCGCTGGTTGGACCGCGTCCGGAGATCCCGGAAATGCTGCCTTACTATAAAGGAGACATGCTACGGAAATTCACCGTCAGGCCGGGAATCACCGGGATTGCACAGACATCCGGACGTGGAAGGTTGGGTTTCCACGAAACAGTGGCGATGGATGTGGACTACGTCAAGCGGCGCTCATTCTTGCTCGATTTGAAGATCATCGCCCTGACACTGTGGAAGATCGTGAGCCGTGACGGTGCCTTCTAGCAGTCCGAAGAAAAAGATCGCCGTTCTGCACCTGATCCACTCCGTGTGTCATGGTGGAATCGAGAGCGCACTGATCAACTGGGTCACGCATTTCGATCGAGAGCGGTTCGATGTTCATGTGGCCTGCCTCTCCTACGATCGCAACCGCGAGGCGGCCTTCCTTGAAGCGGCCTCAATCGCGGGATTCCCGGTCTTGAGAGTGCCCTGGAGCCCATGGAAACCATTCCTGCGAGCGGCACGATCTGTAGCGCAACTGGTTCGAGACCTGAATATCGATGTCCTGCACACGCACGCCTACTATGGCGACGCCGTTGGCGCCCTGGCCGCTCGATTCGTACCCGTCAAGACTGTCGCGACGGTTTACGTCTGGGGCAAATACGAATTGCATAGGCAAATCATGCATCTGATCGATTGGACCGCTTTGCACTTTATCGACAAGGTGACGGCCCACTGTGAAGACACACGCCGCAAAACGATCAAGCTCGGTTTTCGGGAGGACGAAGTGAGTACTCTCATTCCAGGTTTCCCTTTCAAACACCACTCCCCCACCAGAACGGAACGGTTGAACCTGCGGCGGTCCATGGGCATCAAAGACGACGACATTCTGATGATCAATATCGCGCGTATCCATCCCGAAAAGGCGCACGACCAGTTACTCACCAGCTTCAAGACAATCCACGACAGGCTGCCGAGTGCCCGGTTATGGATCAGCGGTGTGGGTTGGGACAAGCTCCAGCAGGAACTGCTTTCTCTCCGATCCACACTTTGTCTCGATCAGGCCGTCGAATTTGTGGGCTTTCGGCAAGACCTCTGGCCGATGCTCGATGCCGCGGACATGATGGTCCATCCCTCGCATGTCGAAGGCGTGCCGATCGCGATCCTGTATGGAATGGCCGCCGGTTTGCCGATTGTCGTCTCCGATGTCGGAGGAGTGTCCGAAGCGGTCAAGCACGGCCGAACCGGCATTCTTGTCGCCGAGAACGATACCGCCGGCTTCGCGCAGTCCGTAATCGATCTCATTCAAGATCCAGCGGAGGCGCGACGATTGGGCGATGCGGCAAGGCAGTTCGTTCAAACGGAATACTCGATCGAAACCGCAGTGCGGCGTGTTGAACGCACCTACGCCGAGGTCCTGTCGCAATGAAGATCGGGCTTCTCGTGGGAAATGCCGGGCGGAATTCCGGCGGTCCCGAGATTTATGAAACGAACCTTCTGCGTTCGCTTCTTTCGTTGGACCACAGCAACGAATACCACGTTTACTGCCTGGATAGGCGAGCGCCCGATGTCGTCGGCATTCGCAAGGAAAACCTGCAGTACCATCAACTCTGGCCGAAATATCGGCCGGTGAGCCTGCTAACCAGCCTGCCCTGGAAGATGCTGCGTCATCGGCTGGATGTGTTTCA
>Ga0137394_10001785_pt1 | contig 15816 bp, 14 predicted proteins | sample czobulk116metaG_FD_108278 | JGI IMG/M metagenome (GOLD analysis project Ga0137394, IMG submission 108278) | Vadose zone soil microbial communities from Angelo Coast Range Reserve, California, USA - czobulk1.16 metaG | ecosystem: Environmental > Terrestrial > Soil > Vadose zone | place: USA...
CACCCACTTGGTGGGGCGTTAGGGTCCCGCGGTGGTGATTTGTGGGGAATCGTGGGGAAAGCGGTGAAGGCCCGTTTCTCCCGAGAACATCCTCTGAAGTAACCCAGGGACCAAACGGAACGAGCGAATGGCGACTTTTCGGGGAAGCTATCAGCACTCCATCGACCACAAGGGTCGCGTCAGCATTCCGGCGCGCTTTCGCAAGTCGCTATCGGGGAGGGCCTCCGCCACGTTCGTCATCGTCCGCGGTCTCGAGACGTGCGTCGCGATCTATCCCCAGGACGAGTGGAAGAGGATGGAGGAGCGGTTGCGCTCCCGCTCCTTCTACGACGAGACCAACCGCCGGTTCCTCCGGACCATGACGATGGATTCCGACGACGCCACGCTCGACGCGCAGGGACGCGTCGCCATCCCGCCGCGGCTTCTTGCGCACGCGCGGCTCACGAAGGAAGCCATGGTGAACGGCGTCATCGATCATCTCGAGATCTGGGATCCGGCGCAGTTCGAGGAATATCTGAAATCCTCGAGCCGGAGCTACGAGGACATGGCGGGAGAGCTTCTCCTGTGATCGCCCCCCTCGCCATCGCGCGGCGCTCCGTCACGGCCGATCCGCCCGCCTTCCAGTGGGACGCGGGCCGGGGAAGGGGACGACCCCACGAGCTGCGCCTCTTCGGCAACCTGGGCGAGCGCGAGCTCCAGCACGTGATCGCGGCGGTCCAGGAGCGCGGGCGCTGTCCTCAAGACTTCGTGTGTCTGGACTTCGAGCAGGTCACGCACATGGACTACAAGGCGCTCCCCGCGTTCGTCCGCGCGCTCACGCGCCAGGCGAGCACGGGCTCCGACGTCTGTCTGGTCGGCATGAGCGCGTACGTCCGCTCCCTCTTCGGCGTGGCGGGGCAGGGCCCCGCGATGCGCCGCATGGAATACAAGCCGGTGGAGGAGACCGAATCGTCGCGTCGTCCGCTGCTGGGGATCGCGCGCATCGCGCCGCATCACCCGGTGCCTCGCCGCGACCCCTTGCGTTAAGGCCGATTCGAGGAATGGAAATGCCGGGTCACGTCCCGGTTCTCAAGGAGGAGGCCGTCCAGTTGCTCCTGACAGATCCGAACGGGACCTATGTGGATGCGACGTTGGGAGGCGGTGGTCACGCCGCCGCCATTCTCGACTCGCTGGGGGTGGATGGGAGGTTGGTAGGTCTGGATGCTGACCCGGCTGCTGTTCAAGGAGCGCGCGCCGCAGTCCCCGTGCCGGAACCCCGGTTCGTGGCGCGGCGCGCGCGTTTTTCCGGAATGAGGGAGGCGCTCCAGGGCCTCGGCGTGGGCCCGGTGCACGGGATCCTGGCGGATCTCGGGCTCTCGTCGCTCCAGCTGGACGATCCCGTGCGCGGCTTTTCCTTCTCCGCTCCGGGACCGCTCGACATGCGGCTCGACCCGGCACTTCCGGAGACCGCGGAGTCTCTGCTCCGGAGCATCGACGACCGGGAGCTGACGCGGATCCTCCGCGAGCTGGGGGAGCTGCCGCGGCCGCGCCCCGCCGTGCGGGCGATCCGTGCCGCGCTCTCCTCGGGGACGCCGCTCACCGCGACGGCCCTGCGCCAGTCCCTCGAGCCTCTGTTTCGGGGACCCCAGCGCCCCCGCCGTCTCTCCCAGGTATTCCAGGCACTTCGCATTGCGGTAAACGATGAGCTGTCGGAGCTCCAAGCGCTGCTTCACGAGTCCCCATCACTCCTGCGGCCGGGCGGGACGCTTTGTGTCATCGCGTATCACTCGCTCGAAGACCGATTCGTCAAAAATGCGTTCCGCCCGCCGCGCCCCTCCGACCCCAACCAGCCGCTCACTCCGACGCCCTGGATTCCACTCACCAAGAAGCCGGTCCGGCCCTCTGCCGAGGAAGCGCGCCGGAATCCGCGCGCCCGAAGCGCCAAGCTGCGAGCCGCGCGGCGCAAGGAGGAGGACGCGTGAGCCTCGCCCAGAGGCTCCAGGCACCGATCGTCGACGATTCCGAGGAGGCGCGCCCCAAGGGGCCGTACCTCCGTCTCCGGATGCAGCCCAAGCGCCGGGTGAGCGTCCGGGTCATCGCGATGTTGCTGATCGGCGCCTCGCTTCTCTTCACGAAGGTGTGGGAGCGCACCGTGGCGAACTCGCTCTCCATGGAACGCGATCGTCTCGCGCGGGAGGTGAGGTCGGTCGAGAACCGGATTCGCATCACGCGCGATTTGGAAGAGCAGTCCGCGCTCCGTAGCGGGCTCGATCTCACGATCCTGGGCCAGCTGGGCTTCCAGGCTCCCGATCCCGCCCGCGTGGTGGACGTGGAGCTCGCGGTCCCGCGCCCCAAGCGCGGCGGGCTGGGGCTCGGCCAAAAGCTGCTCGGAGCGGCGCGGCGCGCCCTGCCGTCTTCTTTGACCGAGCGGGTGGTGGGGCTGCCCGCGGCACCCGTGGAGGCCGGGGGAACAAGATGAGTCCACTTCATCTCAGGCGACTGAAGCTCCTCGCCGCGATCGGAATCCTCTTCTACGCCCTGATCCTTGCCCGTCTCGTGTCGATCCAGGTCTTTGGTCACCAGAGGCTCGACCGGGAGGCCCGCGGCCAGCAGACCTCGCGGGTCATCCTCGAGCCGGAGCGCGGGATGATCTACGACCGGCAGCTCCGCCCCCTGGCGAACAACGTGGACCTGAGCCAGATTTCGGTCCGCCCGGCCGAGGTCCGGAACGCCACCGCCGCCAAGCAGTTCATCCGGACCGCGGCGGGCCCGCGCGGCCTGGACCGGCTCCGCCGTGGCCGCCGGAACGCCTATATCCGCATCACCTCGCAGGTCACGCCGGAGCAGGAGATCGCGCTCCGGAAATCCACGCTGCCCGCCGGGGTTCAAGTGGAAGAGGTCCCCTCGCGGGTCTACCCCCTGGACGAGGTGGCGCGCCCCGTGGTGGGGGTCGTGGGCCTGGACGGGGCGGGGCTCGAGGGAATCGAGCGCGCGTTCGATCGGGACCTGCGCGGCGTCAGCGGGTGGGCTACTCTTTTCAGGGACGGGCGCGGGCTGGAGCACCAGCTCCCACAGAGCATGGTGAAGCTTCCCGAGCCCGGGTTGAGTCTCGTGACGACGATCGACCGGGACGCGCAATCGGTCCTGGTCATGGAACTGAAGCGGGCGGTGGCGCGCACCGGCGCGCGCTCCGGCATGGCGGTGTTCGCCGATCCACACACCGGGGACATCTTCGCGATGGCCACGGTGGACGGCCAAAATCCTCCGCCAGGGGCGCCGGGACGCAATCGCGTCATCGCGGACCAGTACGAGCCGGGCTCCACGTTCAAGCTCCTCGTCGGATGCGCCGCCCTGGAAGAGCACGTAATGGTCCCGGAGGACTCCTTTTTCGTGAATCGCGGAGAGCTGAACATGGGCGGATTCACCATGCACGACGCGCACCCGGAGACGCGCTGGTATTCCATGCGCGCCGCGACGGCGCTCTCGAGCAACGTCTGCTACGCCCAGATCGGGACGAAGGTGGGCGCCAGCACCCTGTACCGCTACGCGCGGCTCTTCGGCTTCGGACAGCCGACCCGCATCGCGCTCCCGGGCGAGACCTCGGGACAGATCCGGAATCCCTCGCGGTGGTCGGCGCGCTCGCTCGCCACGATCTCGATCGGGCAGGAGGTGACCGCGACACCGCTCCAGATCCTCATGGCCTACTGCGCCGTGGCCAACGGAGGCATTCTGCTCCGGCCGCGCGTCGCGTCGGCGCTCATGAACGAGAACGGCGAGACCGTGAGGCGTTTCCCCGTCGAGCGCGTCCGCCGCGTCATCTCTCCCGAGACCGCGGACACCTTCCGCTCCTTCATGCGCGACGCCGTGGTCATGGGCACCGCGAAGGAAGCGGCGCTTCCCTGGTGCGAGGTCGCCGGGAAGACCGGCACGGCGCAGAAGTCGGATGAAGGAGGGCGGGGGTACGGGCAGGGCCGCTACCTCTCCTCCTTCGTCGGGATGGCCCCGGCACGGAATCCGCAGATCGTCGGCATCATCATGCTGGACGAGCCGCGCGGCGCCTACTACGGCGGCACCGTCGCGGCTCCCGTGTTCCGAGACGTCGTCGCGACCTGGGCCACGATGGGAAGAGGACCGGTGCGCGTTCCCGCGCAAACGCTCCTCACCGCGTCCGGAAGGCGCGCCTCCGAGGTGCGCGTTCCTGACGTGAGGATGATGGCGGCGGAGCGCGCCCGCTCGGTTCTCCGCTCCGCGGGCATGGATTGCTCCATGGAGGGGAGCGGCGCGCGCGTGGCGGTTCAGTCTCCGGAGCCGGGCACGAACGCGCGCTCGGGCGAGGTGGTCCGGATCGTCCTCTCGACCGATCCTCCTCCCGACACCGGCTTCCCGGATCTCCACGGGCTCTCGGTGCGCGAGGCGGTGGCCCGGCTGAGCGCGCTCTCCATCCCCGTTTCCTCGGTGCTGGGCAGCGGGCAGGTCGTGGAACAGGACCCTCCACCCGGTGCCAACATCCGCTCCGGCCTCACGTGCGCGCTTCGGTGCGCGCCTCGGAGCTTGTGATCGGGCTAGCCGCGTTGCGCACGGAGGCGCTTCCCGCGATCGTGGGAGCGTCGGAAACCCGGGGAACGCTGCGCGGCGAGTGGGAACAGGTTCGGTACGATTCGCGCGAGGTGAAGCCGCGGGACGTGTTCGTCGCGGTCTCCGGGCTGAAGCAGGACGGGCACGCCTACGTCGCGGGCGCCGCCCAGCGAGGGGCGTCGGCCGCGGTGGTGGAGCGGTTCGTCCCCGAAGCCGATCTCCCGCAGATCCGGGTCCCGGACGCCCGCCGCGCGCTGGCGATCCTCGCCGGCGAGGAGACGGGACACCCTTCCCGCGAGCTCGTGCTGGCGGGGGTGACCGGGACGAACGGCAAGACGACGACCGCGCACCTCATCCGCTCGGTCTTCGAGGACGCGGGAATGAAGGCCGGCTTCATCGGCACGGTGGGTTACGAATTCGGCGGCCGGAACGAGACGGCGCCCCACACCACTCCGGAAGCGCCCGATCTCATGCGGATGCTTCGCGACTGGCGACAAAGGGGCGCTACCGCGGTGGCGATGGAAGTCTCCTCGCACGCGCTGGCACTCGACCGCACGTACGGTCTGGCTTTCGACGTCGGCGTGTTCACGAATCTCACGCAAGACCACCTGGATTTTCACGGCACGCTCGACGCGTACCGTGACGCCAAGGTACGCCTCTTCCGCTCCGATACCCGGGGGGACCGGACCAAGCGATTCACGGGAGCGGTGAACGTGGACGATCCCGTGGGAGGCTGGATCCGGGCGCACTCCGACGGGCGGGTGATGGGATTCGGCCAGAGCCAGGGCGCGGACATCCGGGCGGCCGACATTCGCCTCCGCCCCGACGGGACCTCCTTCCGGGTGCTGGAGGGACAGGACGCCACACCCGTCTCCTTGCGCCTGCGCGGCGCCTTCAACGCCATGAACGCGCTCGCCGCGTTCACGGCGGGCCGGGCGCTCGGGATCCCGCGCGACTCGATCGTGGCCGGGCTGGAGAAGCTCTCCTCGGTTCCGGGGCGTCTCGAGCCCGTGGACGAGGGCCAGCCCTTCCAGGTGCTCGTGGACTACGCCCACACTCCGGACGCGCTGGAGCGCGCGCTCGAAGCCGTGCGCGCCTTCGGACCCAAGCGCGTCCTCTGCGTGTTCGGGTGCGGCGGCGACCGGGACAAGGGCAAGCGCCCGCTCATGGGGAAGGTCGCGGCGCGGTTCGCCGACCAGGTGATCCTGACCTCCGACAATCCGAGAAGCGAGAATCCGGAGTCGATCCTGCGCGACATCGAGGCGGGCATCCCCGGCGCCCCGAACGTGCGCACGGTGCCGGACCGGAAGGAAGCCATCGTGGCGGCGGTGGATGCGTGCGCCCCGAGGGATGCGCTCCTGATCGCGGGCAAGGGCCACGAGACCTATCAGATCATCGGACCCAGGACGCTCGACTTCGACGACCGCGAGGTGGCTCGCCTGGCGCTCCGCGCCCGAGGGTTTCAGCGTTGATCGCCTCGGAGAGCCCCTGGCTCACGCTCGAGGAAATCCTTCGAGTCACGGAGGGAGCCCTGTTGGGGGGAGGATTGCCAGAAAGCCCGAAGCGCACCGCGTTCTCGGGCTGCTCCATCGACACCCGCACGATCGCCGTCGGGGAGCTTTTCGTTCCGCTGCCGGGGACGCGCGCGGACGGGCACGATTTCGTGACGATGGCCCTGGAGGGGAACGCCTCCGGGTCGCTCGTCCAGAAATCCAGGCCCCCGGATCCGGGCTGGGCCAGGAGCAAGAAACCGGTCATCGCCGTCCAGGATCCCCTCCGTGCGCTCCAGGCCCTGGGGAAGCACTGCAGGGCGAAATCCGGAATTCCCGTCACGGCGATCACCGGATCGAACGGCAAGACCACGACAAAGGAGATGATCGCGGCCGTGCTGGGGTCGCGCTACCGCGTGCACAAGAACCGGGGAAATCTGAACAACCACATCGGCGTTCCGCTCACGCTTACCCATCTTCGGCCCGAGCATCAGATGCTGGTTCTGGAGATGGGCATGAGCGCCCGCGGCGAGATCCAGGAGCTGGCACGTCTCTCCTCGCCGAACGTGGGCGTGCTCACGAACGCCGGCGCGGCGCACCTGGCCTCGCTCGGGACGGTGGAGGATGTGGCGCTGGCGAAGAGCGAGCTCGCCTTAGCACTCCCGCGCGACGGATTTCTGGTGCTGAACCGGGACGACGAGCGTCTCTGGAAGCTGAACAAGGACCGCCCGCTCCCCAAGAAGAGCTACTCGCTCGAGAAGCCCGACGCCGATCTCGTTCCCGTGGAGGCTACCGTCACGGCCGAAGGGGGTGCGCGCTTCGCGCTCGCCGACGGGACCGAGGTTCGTCTCCGGCTCCTGGGCAGGCACAACGTCCGGAACGCGCTGGCCGCGATTCTGGTGGGGGATCATTTCGGCGTGACCCGCGCGGAATCGCGGGACGCGCTGGGCGCGCTCCGTCCCGAGCGCCATCGTCTGGAGCTCCTGTCCGCGGAAGGAATCTTCGTGCTCGACGACGCCTACAACGCGAATCCCGCCTCCATGCGCGAGGCGCTCCTCCTCCTCGGCTCGATCGAGACGCGCGGGGCGCGCCGGGCGGTGCTCGGAGACATGCTCGAGCTGGGGCCCGATTCGGAGCGATTCCACGAGGAGGTGGGCGGGCAGGTGCCGCGGGAGGCCTGGGTCTACGTCGCGGGGGAATTCTCGCGCGCCACGGAGCGGGGAGCGCGCGGCGCGGGGGTCGAGCCGAAGCGCATCCGGACCTTCACCTCGGTGGCCGAGATGGCCGCCGCGGTCGCCAAGGATGCGCGCGCGGGGGATCTGGTGCTCGTGAAGGGCTCCCGCGGCATGCGGCTCGAGCAGGTGGTCGATCGTCTGGTTCCGGGACGGAAGGACGTGCCCGGCCCGCTCCACGCGGCGGGGAGGAGCTGACCGTTGCTCTACCACCTCCTCTATCCCTTGCACGAGCAGTTCCCGGCGATGAACGTCTTCCGCTACATCACCTTTCGCTCGGCCTACGCCGCGGCGACCGCGCTCCTTCTCGCGTTCGTCCTCGGGCGGCCGGTGATCGAGAGGCTGAAGCGGCTCAAGATCGGGCAACAGGTGAGAGACGACGGCCCGAAGAGCCATCTGCCCAAGGCGGGCACGCCGACCATGGGGGGGATCCTCATCGTGATCGCGATCGCGATCCCGACCCTCCTCTGGGCGAACCTCGAGAACCGGAGCGTGTGGATCGCCCTCCTCGCCACCCTCTTCATGGGGTTCGTGGGCTTCGTGGACGATTACCTCCGCGTCGTGCGGCATCTGCGCAAGGGGCTCCTGGGGCGCTACAAGCTGGCGGGTCAGGTCCTTCTCGGCATGGCGGTCTTCGCGGCGGTGTACTTCTATCCGACCCACGGGGCGCTCGATCCGGCCGAGACCAACGTGCCTTTCTTGAAGCGGACGGTGGTGGATTTCGGCTGGCTCTACCTTCCGTTCGTCACCCTCGTCATCACCGGCGCCAGCAACGCCGTGAATCTCGCGGACGGGCTGGACGGCCTGGCGGCGGGCATGACGACCTTCGCGGCCTTCGCGCTCGGGGCGATGTGCTACGTGACCGGCCACGTGAAGTTCTCGCAGTACCTCCAGATCCCCTACCTCCACGACGCGGGGGAGCTGACGGTGTTCTGTTCGGCGGTCGTGGGGGCGACGCTGGGGTTTCTCTGGTGGAACTGCTACCCCGCCAAGGTCTTCATGGGAGACACGGGCTCTCTCTCGCTCGGAGCCGCGCTGGGCACGGTCGCGGTCCTGATCAAGCGCGAGTTCCTTCTCGCGATCGTCGGCGCGGTGTTCGTGATCGAGGCGCTCTCCGTCATGGCGCAGGTGCTGTCCTTCAAGCTCTGGAGGAAACGAGTTCTCAAGATGGCGCCGCTCCACCATCACTTCGAGCTCAGCGGCTGGCCGGAGCCCACCGTCGTGGTTCGATTCTGGATCGCGGCCGCCCTCTCCGCCCTTCTCGGCTTGAGCACCCTCAAGCTTCAATGACCCGTGCCCAAGCGCCCTGGTTTCAGGGATCGCGGGCGCTGGTCGTGGGGCTGGCGCGGAGCGGGATCGCCGCCTCGAAGCTCTTGCTGCGCCACGGAAGCGACGTGCGCGGGGTGGACCGGAGACGCGCGCAGGAGCTGGAGGGAACGGTCCGGGAGCTCCGCGATCTGGGTGTCGGGATCACCTTCGGCTCGACCGGGCCCAAGGAGCTGGAGGGCCGGAATCTCGTGGTGGTCAGCCCCGGCGTGCCGTTGGATCTCCCGATCTTCCGCGAGGCGGAGCGTCGGGGGATTCCGATCGCGTCCGAGATCGAGCTGGGATACGCGGTCGCCAAGGCTCCCATCGTGGCGGTGACCGGGACGAACGGAAAGAGCACGACGGTGGAGCTCCTGGGAGCGATCGGCAGGGCGGCGGGCCGGAAGACGGAGGTGCTGGGGAACATCGGAGTAGCACTTTCCGAGAAGGCCGAGGAGATCCCCGAGGACGGGCTCCTGGTCGTGGAGATCTCGAGCTTCCAGCTCGAGTCCTGCACAAGGTTCCATCCCAAAGTGGGGGTGCTGCTCAACGTGACGCCCGACCATCTGGATCGCCACGGGAGCATGGAACGCTACGCGGGGCTCAAGGCGAGGCTCTTCGAGTTTCAGAAGGAGGACGAATACCGGGTGCAGCCTCTGGGTGACGCGCGCATCGATCTTCTGCTCCGGCCCATGAAGTCGCGGCCGCTCTGGTTCGGATTCGCGGATCCGACGGGGGACGGTGTCTGGCTGGACGGGAATTCGCTCCGGTTCCGCTTCGAGGGCCGGAGCGGGACCTTGATGCGGCGCGATGAAGCGACGCTTCCCGGGCCGCACAACACGGAGAACATGGCGGCCGCGGCGGCCGCGGCGCTCGCGGTCGGGATTCCCGAGCGGGCGATCGCGAAAGCGCTGCGGGAATTCAAGGGACTCCCGCACCGGCTCGCGGCCGTGGCGGAGATCGACGACGTGCGCTACGTGAACGACTCCAAGGCGACGAACGTGGACGCGCTCCGGCGCGCCCTGGAGTCCTTCACGGAGCCGGTGACGCTCATCGCGGGGGGCCGGGACAAGGACGGCGATTTCGTGTCCATCCGCCCCCTGGTCATGGAGCACGTCCGCCACCTCGTGACCGTGGGGGAGGCCGCCTTCAAGATCGAGCGCTCCTGGCCCGACCTGCCGCACGATCGCGCGGCGACGCTGGAGGAGGCGGTCCAGATCGCGCGCAACCGAGCGACGCCGGGCGGCGTGGTGCTTCTCTCGCCCGGCTGCGCGAGCTACGACATGTTCCGGAACTTCGAGGAGCGCGGCGCGCGGTTCGAGGCCGCCGTGCTCGAGCTGAAGCGCTCCCTCGCGAAGTCGGGCCGCCGATGAGCCTCGTGATCGCGGAACCGCGGAAGCTCGACTGGGGGGTGCTGCTCCCCGTGCTGGGGCTCCTGGCGCTCGGGCTCATCATGGTCTACTCCTCGAGCGCGGTGCTGGGCGCCGACCGGTACCATTCCGAGTTCTTCTTCGTGAAGCGCCAGGCGCTCCGGCTGCTGCTCGGTCTCGCCGTGATGCTCTTTCTCGCGCGGTTCGACTATCACCGGCTGGTCCCGCTCGCGCCGGTGGCTCTCGCGGGGAGCGTGGGGCTTCTCGCTCTGCTCGTCGTGCTCGGCGGAGCCGGCGTGCGCGGCGCCAACCGCTGGCTTTCCTTCGCGGAGTTCACCCTCCAGCCCACCGAGGTCGCGCGCGTGGCCTGCATCATCTACCTGGCCAAGCTCCTCGACCGGAAGGGGGACCGGATCCGTTCCTTCCGGGACGGGCTCCTCCCCGCGATGGCGGTGCTGGGTCTGATCGCGCTCCTGATCTTGAAGCAGCCCAACCTGGGCAGCACCATCGCCCTCCTTGTGACCGGGTTTCTCCTCCTCCATCTCGCGGGGGCGAATCCCAAGCACCTCGGGATGATGGCGGGCGCCGGCGCCCTTCTCGCGCTGGTCGTGGTGCTGCGCCATCCCTACATGATGGATCGGGTGCAGGGCTGGGTCTCGCACTGGTCCACCGGGGCCGATGTGCAGGGGAAGGGATGGCAGCTCCACCAGTCCATCGTGGCGCTCGGCTCGGGAGGCATCTTCGGCGAAGGTCCCGGAAGCGGAATGCAGAAGTTCTTCTTCCTCCCGGACCCGCATACCGATTTCATCTACGCCGTCATCGGCGAGGAGCTGGGACTCGTCGGCACCGTGTCCGTGCTCGTCGCCTATGTCTTTCTGTTCTTGCGCGGCCTGAAGATCGCCGGCCGCGCTCCGGATCGTTTTGGGTTCCTGCTCGCGGCCGGCCTGACCGTGAGCCTGGGTGTGTACGTTGGGATGAACCTCTCGGTCGTGACCGGGATCATTCCGACGACCGGATTGCCGCTCCCCTTCCTGAGCTACGGGGGATCGGCGTTGGTCGTGAACTTGGGGGTGGTCGGTGTCCTACTCAACATCGCAAGCCAGATCAAAACCGGCATTCGAACCGGCCCGGCCGAGCGAAGGGCCGCGCGGAAACGACCGGGTGGCCGCTAGCGCCGGTGCGATCCGCGTGCTGATCGCCGCCGGCGGAACGGGCGGGCATCTCTATCCGGGGATTGCCATCGCGGAGGAATGGATGCGGCTGCATCCGGACTCGAGGGTGCTCTTCGTCGGAACCACCCGCGGGCCGGAGACCCAGGCGGTTCCGCGCGCGGGCTACGAGCTCCGGACGATCGCGGCGCGGGGGCTCCCGCGCCGTCCCGGCCCGGGTTGGATCCTGGCCTTCGTCGGCCTCGCGCGCTCGCTGGTGCAGTCCTTCCGGCTCATCGTGGATTTCAAGCCGCACGTGGTCCTGGGGACCGGCAGCTACGTGAGCGCGCCCGTGGTGCTGGTCGCGAAGATCTTCGGGATTCCGGTGGTCCTCCAGGAGCAGAACTCCATTCCGGGCGCGACGAACCGCTGGCTGAACCTGGTCGCGAGCGAGATGCACATCGGCTTCGTCGAGTCGCGGGGGTACTTCCGGCGCAAGAACAACCTCCGCGTCTCGGGAAATCCCATACGGCGCTCGCTTCTGATGCAAGACAAGGGGAGCGCCTACGAGTCGCTCGGCCTGGACCCCGAGAAGCGCACGCTCTTCGTGTTCGGCGGGAGCCGCGGAGCGGCGAGCATCAACCGGGCGACCGAGGGCGCCCTCGAGCGCCTGAAGAGCTTCTCCAACGTGCAGGTCATCTGGCAGACGGGAGCGGAGGACTTCGAGGCGATCCAGAAGAAGTTCCGGAGCTTTCCCTTGCGGGTGAAGGTGTTCGCCTACCTGGACGCGATCGAGAAGGCCTACGCGGTCGCGGACATCGCGGTCTGCCGCGCCGGGGCGATGACCATCGCCGAGCTCACCGCCTGCGGGGTCGCGGCCATCCTCGTTCCCTATCCGCACGCCACGCGCGATCACCAGACACACAACGCGCGCGGGCTCGTGGACCGGGACGCGGCGCTCGTGATTCCCGACAAGGAGCTCACGCCGGAGGCGCTGGCGGGGAAGATCGAGTCCCTGCTGCGCGACGAGCAGAGGCTACGGCGGATCGGAAGAAATGCCCGGGCGTTCGCCCGAGTCGACGCCGCCCAGCGCATCGCGCGCTCCATGGAGCAGCTGGTCCATGCGACCACGATCCCGCGCGAGAGCTGAGCGTTCATGTACGGCCGGATCAGGAGGATCCATCTGGTTGGAATCGGTGGGAGCGGGATGAGCGGCATCGCTGAGGTGCTGCTGAATCTCGGCTATCAGGTCTCGGGCTCGGACCTGAAGGAGTCGGAGCCGGTCCAGAGGCTCCGCTCGCTCGGGGCGCGCATCTTCGTCGGCCATCGGGCCGAGCAGGTGGAGGGGTCGGACGTGGTGGTGGTGTCGACCGCGATCGCGGAGGCGAATCCGGAGATCCAGGAGGCGCATCGGCGCCTGATTCCCGTCATTCCGCGCGCGGAGATGCTCGCGGAGCTGATGCGGATCAAGTACTCGGTGGCGGTCGCGGGCGCGCACGGGAAGACCACGACCACCTCGATGGTGGGCGCGATCCTCTCCCACGGCGGCCTCGATCCCACGGTGATCGTGGGCGGCCGGGTCAAGGCCGTGGGCGCGCACGCGCGCCTGGGGCAGGGGCCCTTCCTGGTCGCGGAGGCGGACGAGAGCGACGGAAGCTTCCTCTATCTCACGCCGACCATCGCGGTGATCACGAACGTGGATGCCGAGCACATGGACTACTACAAGGACCTGGCCCACGTGCAGGATACGTTCCTCAACTTCGTGAACCGGGTTCCCTTCTACGGCACGGTGGTGCTGCCGCACGACGACCCGAACATCGGTCCGGTTCGGGCCGGGGTGAAGCGGCGGCTGCTCACGTACGGGTTCACGAAGGGGGCGGACTTCGAGGGATCCGAGCTCCACGTGGATTCCCGCGGCGTGCGCTACCGCCTGCGGGCGCGGGGCCGGGACGAGGGAGTGTTCGAGCTTCGCGTGAGCGGGTCCCACAACGCCCGGAACGCGCTCGCGGCCACCGTCGCCGGATGGGAGCTGGGCATTCCCATTCCCAAGATCCGCGAAGCGCTGAGCGAGTTCTCGGGCGTGAGCCGGAGGCTCGAGCTTCGCGGCGAGGTGCGCGGCGCGCTCTGGGTGGACGACTACGGGCACCATCCGACCGAGATCGAGGCCGCCATCGCGGCCCTTCGAGATACGTACCAGCGCAGGATCGTCGCGGTCTTCCAGCCGCACCGCTTCTCGCGCACGCAGGCGCTTCAAGACCGCTTCGCGACCTGTTTCACCGGCGTCTCGGAGCTCGTGCTGCTTCCGATCTATCCCGCCGGAGAGCCGCCGATCCCCGGCGTCAAGACGGAGATGCTGGTGGACCGCATCCGCGCGAACGGGTCGTCCGTGCGGATGGCCGAGGACTTTGGCCAGGCGGCCAAGATCGCCCGCGAGCTCCTCCACAAGGGGGATCTCCTGGTCACGATCGGGGCAGGGGACGTGTATCGCGTGGGCGAGCTGGCGCGGGGAGGGCCGCGATGAGGGCGGGATGCCGCACCACCACGCGCCTGAAACGGCCCGAACGCCGCCGGAGAAATCGCCGGATTCTGCTCGTGACGCTCCTCTCGCTTCTCCTCCTCGCAGGGCTCTCGAGGCTCTGGCCCTCGGCGGCCCGCGTGCTGGGCAGGATGCCGCTCTTTCAGGCGGGCCGCGTGGAGGTGACCGGCCTTCTCTATCTCTCTCAGGAGGAGGTCCGTCCCTCGATTCCGGTGGAGTACGGCGAGAGCCTCTTCGAGGTCCGTCCCGCGGAGATCGTGCGCTCGCTCGAGCGGAACCCGCGCATCGAGAGCGCCCGGGTGGAGTTCCTGCCCGCCGCGCTCCGGGTCCTGGTTCGCGAGCGGCGGCCGTTCGTGCTCGTGAACGCGGGCAAGCTCCTCGAGGTGGACTCGACCGGAACGGTGCTTCCTCCGCTCGCCCGCGGGCTCATCGCCGACCGTCCGGTCGTCACCGGGCTGGCGGCCATGAGCCATCGCCCGGGCACGCGCGTCCTCAACGCGCGGTTCAGCGACGTGCTCCGGGTCGTCACCCTGCTCGAGTCGCCGGACGTGGGGCTCCTGCCGGAGATCTCCGAGATCGTCGCGAGCGATCCGCGTTGGTTCGTGCTCCGGACCTCCCGGGACCAGATTCCGATCCTGATCGATCCGGAGCGCGTGACGTCTCGCTGCCTCACGGCGCTCAAGGCCACGCTCCACGATCTGCGCGATCACGACCGCCACGTGCTGGTTCTGGATGCAAGGTATCGGGGACAGGTGATCGTCCGGTGCGCTCCGGACAGTCTGGGCGAAGCACCGACATCTCGGGACAAGGTCTGATGGGGGAGGGCGGATGGCCGAACAGAAAATCGTAGCGGGGCTGGACATCGGCACGACGAAGATCACCGCCATCGTCGCCGAGTCCGACGAGGACGGCGACGGGATCCGGATCATCGGCGTGGGGTCCGCGCCCTCGGACGGGCTGAAGCGGGGCGTGGTGGTCAATCTCGAGAAGACGACGCGCTCCATCCAGTACGCGGTGCAGGAGGCGGAGCGCATGTCGGGCCGGACCATTCGCTCCGTCTTCGCCGGGATCGCCGGGGAACACATCCGCGGCATCAACAGCCGCGGCGTCATCGCGGTCTCGCGCAAGGACGCCGAGATCCGGCCACACGACCTGGAGCGCGTGATCGAGGCGGCCAAGGCCGTCGCGATCCCGACCGATCGGGAGATCCTCCACGTGCTTCCGCAAGAGTTCATCGTGGACGACCAGGACGGAATCCGAGATCCCGTGGGGATGTCGGGGGTGCGACTCGAGGCCGAGGTCCACATCATCACCGGCGCCGCCTCGGCGTGCCGCAACGTGATCCGCGCCGCCGAGCGCGCGGGCCTGGAGGTGGAGGAACTGGTGCTGGAGCCGCTGGCCTCGGCGGACGCGGTCCTGACCCAGGACGAGCGCGACCTGGGCGTGGCGCTCTTCGACATCGGCGGCGGCACGACCGACGTGGCGATCTTCTACGAGGGAAGCGTCCGCCACACCGCCGTGATCGGGCTGGGGGGCGCCAACGTCACCAACGATCTCGCGATCGGGCTCCGCACGCCGGTGGAGCGCGCGGAGCAGCTCAAGCTCCAGAGCGGGTGCGCGCTCGCGTCCATGGTGAGCCCCAAGGAAGTGGTGCAGGTGCCGAGCGTGGGCGGGAGGATGGACCGCGAGGTCTCGCGCCACATGCTCGCCATGATGATCGAGCCCCGGATCGAGGAGATCTTCGAGCTCGGGAAAAAGGAGATCCGCAAGAACCACATCGGCGATCTGCTCGGCGCCGGCGTGGTGCTGACAGGAGGCGCTTCGTCCCTCGAGGGAATGGTCGAGCTGGCCGAGCAGGTCTTCGATCTGCCGGTGCGGCGCGGCGTCCCGATGGGAATCACGGGGCTGACCGAGGCGGTGTGCGATCCGCGGTTTGCCACGGGCGTGGGTCTCGCGATCCACGCCCATATGCTGGGTGCGCGGCCGAGCACGGCCGAGCGGGGGGTGTTCAGTCGTATCTCATTCGGGTTGCGGCGGTGGATCGAGGAGCTGGTCTAGCCAGCGGGGAGGAGTCAGACGATGCTCGAGCTGATCGATGACGGGAAGCAGGAGGTGTTGGGGGCCTCGATCAAGGTGATCGGTGTGGGCGGTGCGGGCGGCAACGCGGTGAACCGCATGATC
>Ga0137394_10001786_pt1 | contig 15805 bp, 16 predicted proteins | sample czobulk116metaG_FD_108278 | JGI IMG/M metagenome (GOLD analysis project Ga0137394, IMG submission 108278) | Vadose zone soil microbial communities from Angelo Coast Range Reserve, California, USA - czobulk1.16 metaG | ecosystem: Environmental > Terrestrial > Soil > Vadose zone | place: USA...
ACCAGGGATACGCTCTCTGACTACCGCGACGGCCGTGGTCGCAAGTGCATCTATGAGCACGTTGAGAGCATCGTCGTCGTCATCGCGTGGGAACTTGATATCAAGCACTGCGTCCAATTTTCCAGATGTGATCCAGGAGATCGGGCCTTCCTCTGAAGTCATCGCTTGTAGGTGATCGATGTTGACGCCATCAATCCGGAAGCGGGACTGATCTTGTCGTAGTTATCATGGGAGCGAAGAGGAAGAGACACTCACCATAGTAGACCAACCACCATCTTTAGCATCCTGTTCATTCGTTCTCCCCATACTCTGCGGACGGTGCAGGCTGAACAAACAGTTGTCGAATTGGCCCACGACACCCTCTGCTTTCATAAAGTCATGAAACAGCCATTGCTTGCGCAACATGCCAACATCCGCACGGAAGATCGAAAAGGTATAAGGACGAAAACCTCCGGGTTGGTATACGGTGATAAGAACGTCCTCTAGTGCAAGCGATTCGAGTTCAAAGTCGCCTTGCTGAGCAACATTACGAAACGAGGCAGGATCGAGGTCAGGAGACCACTGAACCGAGCGACGATCTGGCAAGACAAGGTTGGTAAGAAGACACGAAAGACAGACGAGAGATGCGCACCAAGCACCCCGCGCACACCCTTGACAACAGCATCCTTCACGAGCCCTTTCCCATCGAGCCATCGCGCCAGACTGAGCGTAACATCAATGCTATCGACATTGAGGTCGAACATGGACCACTCGATGTCTTCGTCCGAATGTTGGCGTTTATGAGTATCGTCCTCTTCGTTCTCTATCGTATGGTTAGCAGGATGGTCACTAACGTCGTACCCCAATGCGGCGGCGTGGACGACCCTGCCGCTTCCGTCAAGGTCGCTCGAGTTGGTCTTAGGTCGCCTTGTGATATGTACGTTTTTGAACGATATGCGAGAGTCCTTCCACTTGGGAACGATAGCCGACTCAAAAATGATCGAGACTCCTGTTTCAGAAGTGAGATAGTCGCTAATCGCGCGAGCGACATACGCTATGCAGTCAACTCTCAGCACCGCATCACCGTATGAAGAGCGAGCACAATACCTTGGAGGCGAAGGCTATTCGTGACTGCAAATACGACAGAAAAGAAAGTCGTTCTGGAGAAGGAAAAAAATAAGTATTTGGGGGAATAACGCGTTGCTATTTCCCACTGACGTTCCGATCAAGATCCAGAGCCCTTGTCCGACCAAGAACCAAGTGACAAAGGCGGAAATGTCGTCGGCATTGAATTTGCGAAAATTACGAATGAAGAACCAACGCACACGAACGCGCATGCGCTGGACAATGCCGTTTGCAGCATTTAGGAAGTCATCCCGGGAGGGTCTAGAAACGTGTGGGAGCGACTGCGCGAGTTGGCGAAAGAAGCGCGGATAGTTGTTGTTGTGGTGTAGATTGGTGGTTGGATTATCGGGACGTAAACTCTCATAGGTCGTGTGCGATTTGGGAGTGGGTGTTTGTGGGTGTTCTAATGGTTCCGGGCGCTGGGGTGTGGCACGCATGGAGGGGCGATTGTCGCGCGCACCCCATGAAGAATGGAAATTACGATGCGGGGTAAAAGTGGGCGTGAATACGGATGCAGGGCGGCGTGTGAGTGGAAATAAAGGAGACTGAGGGGTTGGGCGAGTGAAGAAGGTGCGGATGAGGGAATAGCGGTCGGCATGGGCGAGCTGAGCAGTGCGACCGGAGTGCTTCAGAACGAGGGCGCTGCTGGCCATTAAAGAAGGCACGGGCCCGCAGACCGGGGCTGAAGGAGTCTATGAAAGGCGTGGGAACATTACATATGCACCGCCCCAGCCTTTCCCGGTGGTTACAAAAAGTCAGCTTTGGCCGTCTCTTCTAAGCAGCATCCGTCATGAGTTATCCAATCCCACCACCTTCTTACGGTTCCACCTCCCCATCCCCCAAATCTCCCAATGCTCAGATATACTCAGGCATCAGGTATCAGGATCAGCCTGGTCCCAGTGCCGGTATCTACAACCAACCAGCTCCAGGTGATCTCCCAGATGATTTCAAGGTTCATTTTATTCGCTCCCACTGGCCTGGTGCTTTCTTTGACCCTCTTATGTAGTATGGTGTCACCGTCTTGGAGAGCTCTGTTGAGATAAGACTTGCGTTTGTTCGCAAAGTATACTGTATCCTGTGTGCGTCTCTGGCCAAACCTTTCTTTCCCACCGTTTCGAACTCGGCTGATGTTCCTCTCTTTCGCTATAGTTGCCCAAATCGTGGGTATCCTTGAACTCTCATATGCTCTTCCATTTACATTTTGATTTACGCCACCGGCTTAGCTGGCCACCACTATCGTAGGCGGTTTCCTCTCTCAGTCCACCACCGCAATCTCTTGGGTCAGGGAACAGTAAGTGCTCCTTCAGGTTCTTCTTTCCACGTCTATTGAGGTCGTCACAGTGTATGGTCCTTCTATGTGCCCCTCTTTGGGACCCTCATTGTCCTAGGGTTGCTGTACTGGAAGCGCCACAGCCATCCTCTGAACTTCGGTCTATTGGGACTTTTCACTCTCATGGAAGCATTCACTCTCGGGGTAGTGACCGCTTTCTATGACGATGTGATCGTCCTTCAGGCCCTACTCATCACGACGGGTGTATTCCTTGGCTTGACCCTTTTCACATTACAGAGCAAGGTGAGTTTGTTATTCTGCATTCTTTTTTGCAGCTCAATGACGTACATTCAAAGTATGATTTCTCTGGAATGGGACCATGGCTATTCGGTGGCCTTCTTGCTTTGGGTAAAGTCCTGTGCTATCCCACACCCCGAACCCCCTGTCTAAGAGTTTGGCAGTCATGACAGGTCTCGTCGGCGCATTCATCCCGTTCAGCTCCACTCTCGATCTCATTTACGCCATTGGAGGCACTCTGCTGTTCAGTGGATACATCGTCTATGACACGTACCTCATCAACCGCCGCCTCTCCCCAGACGAGTACATCTTGGGAGCGATTAGCCTCTATCTTGATTTCATCAACCTCTTCCTCAGTATCCTCCGTCTGTTGAGCAACATGCAAGACCGTTGAAGGGGGGTTGTGTTACCACTTATTGTGTCCCGTATGTTTTTCCGATGGTGATGGAATATGTAAAATCGCGAAATGTGCTTCTGCAAACGTTTTGACAATCCGCGGAATCGGCGCCTGATACTGACAAACCTGACACACGTGTTGTACCACTTGGAATGATAGCGAAAACTATGCAGTGACCCGTGTGATGATAAACGAAAATCTGGTCGTACCGCTTGTACTTCATGAACGCGTATAAACACGTGAGTGAGGCGACATTCGGTCCATTAGTCAGTGCGGTGGCATCATCGATATCTTATTGTCTACGAGGCGTCGGGGTTCCAATGCGAGGGAATCGAAGCTGAGGTGGAGTCCGCAGCTCGTACCGGATTGGGTCGTTCGTTAGCACAAAGATATGGAAAGTCCCCAGTTTCCACAGGAAATGCACCGCTCGATTCGGGATTATGACTGAACAAACTCTCAGGTTCAGGGGGGCCCGCTTGATTGTTTGTTGCTGGCGATGAGCCTAACCTGCGACTTTGGTCGTACATACGTGGCCAACAGCATGAGAGAACAGACGTGGCAGGAAACAGAGCGCAAAACGGCTCAACTTGCAGCATGGCGTCATAGAATATAGACTCTCCCGAGTGACGTGATATTCACACAACAGGAATCGCAAAACTCAGAATACAGATATATCTCATGATTGGGTCGTCATACGGGATACAGGCAAGAGAAAGATACAAATTGTGGTGCGGGGCACCTCGAAGACCAATCGGAGTGCATCGGGCGCATAGGCGAAACCTAGTGGTGGTCAAGCGGACGGAAGACCGGTAGGGAACTTGGGGGGCAGCTCTTCGCGGATATCGCCATAGCCAACCTCGGTGGTGCCTGTCATGTCGGATAAAGAGTCTGCTCGTTTATGCGAGGATTTGCCTAGGAATGCGGGCGGGCCAGAGCTGGAAGCGTAGTCGGCATCCATGATGAACCGCTTAGAGGACCGGCGTGTCGTGGTGTCTATCGGGCCAGAGGACTGCGGCGGCGGGAATGATGATCTACGGTCGGCGAGGACAAGGTCGGAGTGATAGGGCTGACTCGGAATGTGGGGTGGGGGAGATAGGGAGGCAGCACGACGAGTGGTCTGATAGGATGAAGGAGGGCCCAGAGGACGAGCGGTAGCTGAGAGGGAGTATAGAATAAGGAGCGTAGGGAGAAATGGGAAGAAAAGCATAATGAGCGTTGTTGTGGTTGTGGTTGTAGTTTTCTTTTTGTTTCCGGGAACGGCACGTGGCGGCATTTGTTGAGTGTTCATATTGCCGTTTCGAGAGAGTGGCCGGCTGCCGCTCTTGTGTGCCTTGCGCGGTGCCCTCCATTCGCGACGTTGTTTCCCCAATTGCTTCGCCCCCTTCTCCTTCTCCTTCCCCTTCCCTTTCGCTTTGCCTTTTATCTCTTCCGCCCCCTCTTTCTTCTCTTCGTTTTCTTCTTTCCCCACCGTTTTACCCACTCGCACAACCATGACTAGGCTCATGTCGGGTATATGCCACATTGGTCTCGCGGATTGCATCGCAAATTCTGCAATGATAGATGACCTTGTCTTAAAATCTCAATCTCCATCCTCGATCATATCGTCCTATCCTAGTCCCGGTTTGACGTCGCTTCCGGATGATGTCTTGCTCCTCGTGATCAGTCTTATTGGTGTCGAGGATATCCTCGCTCTTAGAATGGTATGTGCCCCCACGATCTTGACTCGACCCAATCGATCCCAGATCTCTGACTCCTCCGCACGCAGACATCAAAGCGCTTCACATCCGTCACCAAGCAACGCTGGGTGTGGTCGGATGCGCTCAAATATCATATCATAGACAGGAGATTACCCGTGCCAGCATTCATCGCCGATCTCAAATCGTTATCCGCCAAGGAACTCGAAGTGCGGGCAATACATGCCTCAAGGTTCCACAGAAACTGGTGCTCCTCTCAACCTCAAGCGAGGCGTAACGTGGATTTCCCAACCAGGGAGCCGATTGCCGATGACTTTGATTCTCTTCCACTTTCTAAAGACCACCCACATCCCATTTCCCAAGTCCTTTTCCCGCCAGGGTACAATGGCGAACTCCTCATCACCGTAGAACAAAAGCGTGTCGCCTGTTGGGAGGTCCCTTTTGACGGTTCAGAAGCTTTTCTCGTCGCAGAACGCTACCTCTCCGACTGCGTAATCGACGGGTTAGTCGTTAATGAAGATCCTCATAATGAAGCCATACTCATCGTCATGTTCTCCCGAATCGTCGGAACGTGAGCTACTTTCTTATTTGCTGGTTCCCGGACTGCCTTTGTAACATACCGTTTTCTTTTACAAGGCCCTCGTTGTTCGAGATCGGGGCTGAAGTTTGGGCGTTGGATAAATTCCATGGTTCTTTCACGACACTCAGATCCGAACTTCTGGCGCGAAACATGCAGCGCCGCATGCCTCCCATTGCACGTTTATGTGGTGACTTGGCTCTTTTGGGGGATCCAGTAGTGTTATGGAACTGGAAACGGAAAGGTCCGTTTTTCACCATGAGCTCCGGAACCATTCACCACTCTCCCACGGTGAGTCATTCCCTCATTTTGCACTTGGGAAACCTTTACTTATTGCAATAATGACCTCAGCCCGATAGTGTTCTGGCCGTTCGACTAGTTCGGAATTACTTGCTGGTCGTCCGCCAATCGCATATACAACTGTTACCGATCCCACAATTTGATCGATGGGGACGTGCGCTTAAGGGTGCGAGCACCTTTGGCGCTTTTCTGCACGTCCAAGACCATGCGAGGGAGGCTGTTGTCATCGTTCACGAGATGACCGAGGAGGAACGAGGGGCTTGGCAATTTAATCCAGTTACCATTCTCATGCGAGTCACTACCATCGACGGACACATGATCCGGAAATACGACCTTCTTCCCCGAGCGGTCGCCACCGCTGAGCAAGTCGCGGAGACTGAATACCGCGACGAGCAGGAGCAGGAGACGATCCGGCGCCCCAGGCCGACAGATAGCCCATGTACTCTTCCGGCGCGACCTACACTGACGATACCGGTCCCACCGTCGTGTGGTAATCTCGTCGTAGGGCGCAACGGGAAAGGATTCTGGATGGAGACGCAGAACATGACGTGCGGTCGCAGCACATTCCCGGTACGGTGCTTCGTCGGCTTCGATGCAATGAGCCATCTCGTTCCGGCTCGGGACTCTCAGCCGGCTCGGTGGCAGAACGACTTGGAGATTCGGAAGAACGGGTTGTATAAATCTCGGGTTGGCCCGGGGGAAGTCTATGAGCGGAAATATCGCATACTGACGTCTTCGCTTGAAGATACTGTCGGTAGAATTGCGATCGGTGGACGCGACGGGAGAGTTCAGATTTTGGATTTTGCTTGACGGAGACGGATCAATCGTCTGTGTGTATTCACCATGCCAATTAATGTATCCTCTACTGTGGGAAAATATGTAAACTCCGATTAAGGAAATGAATAGATCGCTGGCCTCTTGGACTCGTGTCGACGTCGCATTGTTGTGGTCAATTGACCCTCAACCCATCATCGCTGGCCCTGGCAGCAGCGGAATGCTCATATCCTTTTCTCTTCGATGGACAGCATCTTTGCAATTACTTTAGGCTTTGCACTGCGCCTCGTCGTAGATGCCACCTCTCCCCACAACGACCGCATCGGGGGATCCCTCGTCGGACTCTGGGAGGGCGCCGTGCTCTATCATTTCCTCGAAAAATGGCCAATGTCTTTCGACCCTTACGTCGGCCTGGGCTTCCGCCTCTTCGTCGACTTCCTCTTCACCGAAAGCGTCCAGCGCCTCGTCATAGTCCTGCTCTGGACGGGGCTCAGCTTCATCCTATCGGACGTCACCCCCGCATTTTGGTACGACAAAAACCTGCGCAGGTTTTATCGTCGCACCCGTCGCTTCATCCGTCATTTCGATTGGAGCTCGCTCAAATTCCCCCTCCCCACCAGCGCCATCTCCCGTGTGCGCTTCTACGAGCTTCCGCCCCCGACCGGCGCAACCGCTCCGACATCCACGTCTCCTCCCCCCGCGCCATCCATCCCCAGCCAACGCAGGCACAGCGTCCCGGGCAACTTCCCCGGTTACACATACTCCTCCTCCACCGATGGCTCCAATCCGCAGTCCTCCTCCATCATCCAGCGCCACCCGATCCCCGCCACGTCTCTCCCGCCCAGCGCCCTCCGCTCCGTATCGCAACCGAAGCCTTCCTCCTCGTCCTCGGTTAGTTTCGACGTCAATCCACCCTCGGAACATGACGGCGGCGATGACGATGATGACGACGATGGGGATTCTTTCGAGAAGCTCGCCGCGGATCGCACGCCCACGCCAAAGCCCATGCCCCCGACCATCGACATGCCTGTCCCCCTCCCGGAGGCGATCAACGACCGGACCCTGAGCGCCGATCCGACTTCGTCCACGCTGACACCAGCCAACATCGACCTCCTTCCGGAGATAGTCGAGCCGCGCGAAGACCCGGACCCGGACCCGCCGCCGCCTTTCGACTTTGACGAGAAGGGGAACCCGGACCCTACAGACACCGGCATCGGCGTCCGCGTCCGCGCCGTCGCCAACCGTCGAGCGCGGGAATGGTCCCCAGAGAAACTCACCGTGCGCAATCCGGCAGACAGATCCGAAGCTGAAAGCGTGCGCTCGAGCATCATCTCGGGCGGCGACCGCAACTCGATCATCATACGCGCGGATCTGTTGAGGGAGCAAGCTCGGGCCGAAGAGAAGGAGCGCGATCGGCTACACGCAGAGCAGAAGAGGGCGTTCAGCGACAAGCGATATGCAGACGCGGTGCGGCACAAAGTCGAGCAGGAAGAGGCCAGTGAGCGCGCGATGAACCTTCACAGGCGTGCGGCGGAACGGTATTTCAAGGGTACGTTTCTTTTTTTTTTACCGTAAAACCCAAGTTTTCTCATGCGGTATTTTTCTGTTGTTGTTATGTTGGTGCGGTGTGTGTGTGCATGCAGCACATAATACTCAGCAGGATGAACGCACGATCGACGTGCATCGGCTCAAGACGAGGGAGGCGGTTCGGAGGACCGAGATCGCGATCCGCGACGCGCTTGTTGCAGGCGACACGCGCCTCCGCGTTGTCTGTGGGCGAGGGAAACATTCGGAGAGGGGCCTTCCCGTCTTGAGACTCGCACTCACGAAGGCGATGGAAGAGTGCGTCGTTCGACTTTTATGTTCTGCCGTCGCTGACCTTTTCACCCAAACATAGTCACAGGATAGAGTCAGAGATCGATCCCATTAACCCCGGCATCCTCAACATCAGGTTGCCCGTCGCATGATATATTTATTTACTTGTTGATCGTAGTGTTTTTTGTTTTTTTTTTCGTATCTTGTTGTGATCATACAATTTTATGCTCGATTTTCTTTGACTTCCTTCGACGCGCCAGTATCGAACAACCCGTATTTTATTTTGGGGCCACCGTCGTACAGCCAGGCCTGAACTCTCGTGTGTTTCTAGTAGTTCCCCGCGCCGTCGTCCTTATGTTCTGCCCCGGTTTACATCCCCTCTCCCCGGATCTTGGAGGGGGCTAATTACCCTTGTCCTCATGGTTCCCCCTTCCGTCGCTCTGCAAATCCAGTATTTCTTATCGTCTTGGTGTACTCGACCACACCTTGTTTGTATATACAATGCACCTCTTCCCTCCTCGTCCTGTCGTATGTTGACGAAGTCATTACACGTATAAGAGGAACTCTCCTTATTACGCGATTTGCATGAAATTGCTCGGCCGTAGGAACAATCTCCGAGATTCTGATGCACACAAACGCGAGAGGACGTGTAATAACTCATTTGTGCAGGTGTCCACTATCCTTACGAATCAACCCGTTTGCGAATGAGGCGAGCCTGAGTGCGTGTGCGAGTGCGAGTCAACGAGTAACCATAGCTGTGTGAAATGGGTTCCGGACAATGAGAGACACACGCGAGATGACTGTGGACGGTTGAGGCAGCACCTCGGAAAGGCTCGATGACAACTGGCTCATTGGCCTTGCAGATCAATCAATGATCGAAAGGAAAAAAAAACGCGTTTGGTGGCCCTATAAAAGAGATTAGCCCCATCGAAATTCCCCCACTAGCGGCAACCATCAGACTCTCCTCATGTCGGGTCAACACTTTACCAAGAGTTCAAGTCAAAGGCGCACCTCTTTATCTTCTAGTATTCATCGGTCCTCGTCTCCATCTTATCACGATAGCAATTCATCCCAGCCTTCTACTAGAAGCCCTTCGCGAGCCAGGAGCCCATCTTTAGATCTAGGCGACACCACTGCCTCGCAGATGCAGCGCAACGTAGACATCAAAGTTATCAAAGACATCATCTCCAAGCGGTTGGATGGCCCAGGTAGTGCCAGTGCCAACAGTGCCGAAAGACCCAGCAAGCGAAGGTAAACCTTTTTCCAGGATGTCCAGAAACCATCTCACATGTTCTGCCAAACAGGAAATCTTCTTCTCCGACCCAACCAGGACGCGGGATCCGAAAGATCATTGATTTGAATCATGATCTCGATGATCTGGTGCGCAAAGCAAGAAAACATGCCAGCACAACCATGCTCGGAGATGAAAAGAGGTATAAGACGGATAGAGTTGATTTTGTGGGCATGACAAAAGAAGAGATCGAAGAGGAGCTAAAAGAGTAAGTTGGATGTTTCCGAGTCCGGTTGGTGACTGAGGGTGCCACAACTGTCAGTCGTGAACGTTGTCACAAGGCCTTGCAACTTCTAAACATCCTCATACCTGGATTTGAGGACAGGGCTATCGCTTCTGGGAACACCACCAACTTCTGTGCTCCGGTATGTCTCCTCTGTCATCCCGCTCCATGTCCCCACTAACATGACCTGAACCCAAGTTGCAATCAGGTGCAAACGACGCGCGCAGCGATGACACCAGCAGATTGAAGATAGCAGTCGCCGAATGGCTCAACAGCCGCAGGTCATCTGGCACAATGCTATCTTCCAGAGCAAAGGAGGAGCGAGGCATCAATAATGATGTTACTGGCCGCCTTCTTTGCCCTATTGATTTCGATTGGGATGATCCCAAGTAAGTTCCCGGTTTTCTTCGTAAGGTTGATCTAATTCTCCACTTAGTGTCCGTGAACAACTGCGAAATACCGCCCCAGAATACGACTTCAACTGGAATTTTTTCCTTCGGTGTCTATATGAGGGAGAGGAGGGAGATCCAGACGCTCCTGAGGAGGGCTTCCTGAAAGGCCCCCCTGCTTCTGCGTGTAAGTCCGTCACCCTCTCCGCATAGTACAATTGACAATCAAGTTGGTTTCAGGCATATCGGCATATCTTCACATCCCCATCTTCAGCCGACGATGAGAACATATCAACTGAGTTCACTTCCAGGCGCCGCGATGTTGCCACCACTCTTCGATTGAATGGCCATGTCACCCCGCGATCAATCGCTTATACTGCAACGCAGGTACGTTGGTGCCTATGTTTCTCATTTTCGATTTCTAATGTTTTCTGCCCAAGCTTGTTTTTTCGCTAAACACCTCACGGGACTGGAGGCAGGAGCATGCCGGCTTCCATTACCCCTCGTTCTACAACTTCGTTGTTGACCTGTTAGAAGACGAAGACACCCCCTTGCAAAACGTGCCCAAACTCTTTCAGTGGTGGGATAGGTAAAAGTTGTTCCATCTATATGTAGGTCGGTCTCCCAATGACGCAAAACCCTTCTAGTAAAGTATTCCCAACCATGGCCAACAAGGGTGGTGGAAGTTCACGCCTCGCGATGAAGTCCTCTCAACAGAGGCTCAAGGAGGCTCGTGCAAGGATGGAAAGGCGTGCCCCCTCATAGCCACTCAGTCATAACTTGGTTTACTCTTGTAAGGCGAGCCACCGAGCTACGCGTGACTGACCAGAGCACAGTAGCAACGTCAGATATCGCCTCCCACCTTTCCCTTTCTGTCAGTAGGTACTAACTTATGTATATAAACTCCTGCTCGCTGCAGGAAAATGATAGGAAGTATCCCGTTTTTGTTCGAGTCAGCCCTCCGTGTGCGCGTTTCCCTTCCTTCCCCTCTTCTTTTTTTCTCTCCCTCTCTCTTTACCCCACCTGTCCAGACTTTCCCGTGGCGAATACCTTGCCGCGCAGTCGACATACAGTCTTGAAGCTGAATACCATTGTATTTTGCAGTGTCGCCTTGTAATTTATGGGATCGTGTCCTCTGTTGTAGACGATACAAGCTCAACATGCATTTGCAACCTCAAGCAAGGTTAGCCAGACCTCATGCGGCCTCGTGAGCCAACCAACAGATGGTGTGGTCTCGTATGCTGAATACAAAATTGTAGTATGCGCGTACCTCGAAGTGAGTTTGTACCAGCTCATGATCCCGGATGGGACCGTTATCAACTCGACCCAAAATGGGATGGTGCCAGTCTCATGGGTTCAACGTATGACCGCAGCAGCCGCATATTCTTGTAATTGGATGGTACTCATCTCATGAGTTCCATGTAGGAACACAGCACACCTCATAAGACAAACATCGGACTTTATCAAGTCGTGAGACGGCCGTTCAATTATTGGAGCAGGCTGATACGAAAATCACGCCGCGCGTGACAAACCTCATACCGGCTGATAGGGTATCATCTCACTTTCACGACGCCTCGGAAGATGCTGTGCTTTTGACCTGGCCGGGTTTTTGCAGGGCGAGACGCGACAAGAGTTTAGCGCGCTGCGCGAGGACATCGTTGGTTGTCTCGCACTCGTCGAGGTCCTCATCGATTTTGGAGAGGGCGAGGAGGTCGAGGAGGGCGTCTTTGAGGAAGGGTACGCGCTGGTGCCTCGTGCTCGTCCATTTCTCTTTCGGGACGTGGGATTGTTTCAGCATATATTGACGGTCTGTGCACAACAGGGCGACGAGTGCGACGTTTAAGGGACCAATGTTGGCTGAGCAATCAGCGGGGCGAGATCATATGAACTGGAACCCGTCTTTGGTTCGCCGAACGTTGGCAAGAACAGCTTCCTAAACTTTCGCGGTACGACTGATTCCCCACCTTCTCTCCGGTAAGGATACCAGATGAAAGTGGACAAAGCAAAAAATGCAAGTAAATGTGTACTACGTGTCCAGAAAAGCCGGTATCATCTCATCCATAAGGGACAAGCCACCCCATCCCACCCCCAAAGGTGAATGAAGGTCGGGTTTGATGAGCCTAGGGGGCACCCTCACCTTATCGTTGCAAAGCCGCCAGTCGAGATCGAATGCGGCAGCGACGCGCCGCAGCTATTCGCAGCCGTCCTGTCCGAAGTGATGGTGATGACGATGTCCGCGCCGACACGGAACGTGTCATAAAAGTCAAAGTAGCAGCGGGACGCCGTCTGCTCGACGCCGTTGATGTGCACGCTCTGCACGCACGCCGCCGCGCCGTGCGGGACTGTCGCGCCCACCGAGCGCGCGTCAAACCCGTCCACGGTCACTGTCGTGTTCGTGTTCACGTACCGGTTGTGTACGGTGTACTTGGGCACCATCGGCGAAACAACGAGGAGTTCGCTCGTTCCGGGGACTGTGTTCCAATCGCAGATGACGGACGTTAGAGCAGTGCCTTGCAATGGCTTGCGTGCGTGAAGGACTGACCCGGGTAGAGACCGAGGAGATGCCAGATGAGCAGCGTGGCCATCGTCGCTTGATCATCATTTCCGGGTAATCCGGCAGGAGCTATATCAATATCAATATCGATAATGAGATGAGATGAATGAGTGAGTGGGCTACTTGGCGCAGGCGATGATTTTGTATCACTCACTGATGTCAAAGTTTGTAAAAACAGCTTTTCGCACTGCATCTACGGAGCTCGCGGGCACGTTTGCGTAGTGGTACCCCATCGGTGTCTGTACATTTAGGTTAGATCATATGATGTTTAGGAGTAGTGTCCGAGTCGAAGCGAGTGCTCGAGAGAACACACCCGGAAGGATGGCTCATTCCCCGGCGCGAAATAACCAGCATCAAAAAAGTGATTCAGTCGTTTGATGAAAGTCGCCTGCAAGAGTCGAAAACGACGAGTGGTCGGTATCGTTCAGGGTCACAGAAAGTGGTACGGGCGCGGGCGCGACGGAAATCGCTCACGTTTCCTCCCATCAATGTGATGAGGTACGCGGTGTCGTGCGGCGCGAACCAGCTATACTCCCATGATGACGACTCGAAGAAGCCGACGGTGTTGCCACTTTGCAGCGAGCACTAGTACTGTCGAAATTTGATTTGTGGGTCATTGGCCGAGCAGTCTGCAGGGTCCACCGGCGCAAAAGTCCTGTTCGGGAAGCGCTTCTGCATAAACCGCGAGAGACAATTTTCCCCACTATACCTTGAAAACCATCGCTCTTCGATCGAGCGTCCCAGACATTCCTATAGCTCTGGTATCGGTCCAAAATCTTCAGTCGAGAAGCCTGGGACAGCCGAAAGGAAAGGGAGCTCTCACCAGTGAGCGGTTAGCATACTTTGCCTCGTCCGCCATTTTGTTCAAGAGAAGGGCAATTTGGCGGATCGCAAAGTCCTCAAAGGCGTACTTGTGTGAAACACGGCGAGCCCACCTCGATAAGGGGTCAGACATTTGTGTCACTAGCATGCCTGCGTACCTCGAGAGTTCTGCTGGCTTCGCGCGTCGTCTGCCCCATGCTAGACGTATCTAGCGCGGCGTAAGGTACGTAGCCATAACGACTATCAAAGCACGGCGACATCAGTCGGTACACGAGGTTTTTGCACGAGGAATCTCACTTGTAAATGTTGGATTGCCGGCCTTGGATGTTCCACTCCGGTGGGTTCACTTCGGCGTCTGCGATTTGCGCCGCGTATAGTTCCTCGATATTTATCCCCAGCGCCGCCGCTTCATTGTGATAGTTGATCGCAAAATGACCGACAATAATGTCGCCGCTGGAGCCTACGTGATTACAATTGTCGCGAGTCAGCGCGCCGCTGAAGTGAGATGTTGAAAAATGGAAGACAACCGGCCTCCTTGAGTCCAGCCGGGAAGGTTGTCCGCACGACAATCTGGCATCCAGCCCCTCTTGCGATAAGCATCAATATAGTTATCAACGATCTGGGCATAGACTTCGGGAGAGTGGAGAGCTATGGGGGATAAAAGGTTCGGAACTGCCGTGTATCATAAGACGAGCCTTCGGACCCCAAGTTTTCGCGCATCTTACCGTGTCCCAACCGATCAACAGGGCATCAACGGCAGGTTAGCAAACTAGTAGAATAGAAAGACGGACCTGCAGTACAATGAATCAGAGTAAAACAAACCTGTGCCTGCGAAATCACCTCGCGCCTCGCCGAGACCTCGCGCGACGATGCCGTTTCTATGAGGCGAATTGGTTCACCCGCCGAAAGAAGGAAGGAGGATATACGTACGGATCCCCGGTCCAGACACCATACTGATCCAGTTTCTGGGCGCCGTTGTCGTTGAGGTCGTAACACGCGAATGCTTGGTATTTGAATGACCCCGGCCCAAAACTGTCCCACGTCATCGTCAGCGTTCAAAAGGATTGGCGGATAGAAATTTTGTGGCATGCCTCGAGCCCCAAAATCCACCAATAGTGATTCGCCCTGTTTCGGGATCGATGGTCAGATTTCCGCCTTTGAAGGATTGGGGAAGATCATTTGCGAGATCGAGGGTGAAGAATGGTGTGTTGCCCTTTGGAAAAGTAAACCTCTCAAGGCCGGCACGTCGCGTCGAGGTTGCTTCCATGCGAATGCTGTTGTTGAGTGTAAGAGAGATGTACCCCGGAGATGCATATTCGTGGGCGAAATCAGAGAGGGATATTGGGCCGAGGGCAGAAATGATAGGTTACCATCTGTATTGTTCATCTTAAGGCGCTCACGGCCTGCAAGGTTAGGCGTGCATGTATCGAATCCGCCAAGACAGATCAAAGGCATGATCTCAAAGTTTCCATAACTCCCTGGTCAAATTACATCAGGGTCAACGAGAGACTTGCGTAACTGTCAAACCTAAAGAAGACCCTGTTCCACTATCATGCAGTGGACTGAAGCCTCGGATGGACTGAGTATTGTCGGTGACGTAGCCTGGTGACCGGGATGTATCAGACTGCTGACGAGAGAAGGTACCCGTCTTACCAGCAGGCGCATAACCTGTCATGTCCGCGGTAATTTTTACCTGAATTCCGTTTCGGACACCAACCCGGTGAAAGTGACAGAACACAACATACCATGCCAAATGGGACAGATACTCCTGGGCTGTGAGGGATGGAGTGTATCAGGCATACGGAACTTTCGCCACGCACTGGAGACGAACCATACGTCTCCGAAATTATCTGTTGCAAGTCCCATGTATTTGAGAACAGAACCCCGATCTCAGTTCAGTTGGCGGAAGAGACGTACCACTGCCGATGAAAGGGTTGACAAAGGCGGTATAATCAACAATGGGCGCGTTGGCAGCAGCATAAATAGCCGCTGAGATTCTGCGCTGGACCTCAGGGGAAGGCTGAGCGTGCACGACGCCGCAAACGGCGACAAAGACGGCGGGAGTGCCGGCGAGAGACGAAGATATCATTATCCACCGCGAGAGAAAGCATCCCAGTGATACAGAATATATACTAATGTCCTTCGTAAATGCCCGCATCCGCGGGACGCACATCCTGCAAACATACGGCAGGGAATCAAGGCTGAATGAAAGATTGAAATGTCATGCATTGGTGACAATCGTTGTTACAAGTACATGGTTACCCCAAATTACGTGTGGCGCGACAGAATCGACCCGAC
>Ga0137394_10001788_pt1 | contig 15800 bp, 16 predicted proteins | sample czobulk116metaG_FD_108278 | JGI IMG/M metagenome (GOLD analysis project Ga0137394, IMG submission 108278) | Vadose zone soil microbial communities from Angelo Coast Range Reserve, California, USA - czobulk1.16 metaG | ecosystem: Environmental > Terrestrial > Soil > Vadose zone | place: USA...
ATGCTGGCCGCCCTTGCGGATGTGCTCGACGCTCTCGCGCTGGCCCGCTGTCGGCGTGTCCATCTCGAGGAGCTGGGCGAAGCCGAGGATCCCGTTGAGCGGCGTGCGCAGCTCGTGGCTCATGCGCGAGAGGAACTCGCTCTTGGCCCGATTGGCCTCGTCCGCCTGCGTCTCCGCGCGCCGGCGCTCCACCACCTCGAGGGCCAGGCGCCCGTTGGACTCGGCCAGGCGCCCGTAGAGACGCGCGTGCTCGAGGAGCAGGACCACCAGCACGAAGCTCGCGGCCAGCAGGCCGTAGACGCGGCCGGCGTAGAAGCCCAGATCGAAGCGCCCGGCGTTCAGCACCGCGGCCAGCGCGATGTCCAGCAGCCACGCGCAGAGCGCGACCATGAGCCACACGTCGAGGACCGAATGCGGCCGGCGCCGCCAGAGCGCGACGAGCGCCACCAGGCTCAGCGCCCACGTCGTGGAGACGACCGCGAGCATCGCGGGCGTGTACTGGTTGCCGCGCATGATGGCCGGGAGCGCGTTCTTGCCGGCCGTGGCCAGCAGCGTCAGGCCGCCGGCGGCGAGCAGCGCGGTCGCGCTCGTCGCGGCGATGGCCAGGCGCGTCCCGCCCGGCCGCGCCGGCGTGTCGCGGGGCGTGCCCTTGAGCGCCGCGTACGCGACGACGACGAGCGGGAAGCCGCCGTGCCAGAACATGAACAGCCACGCCGTGCTCTGCGGCCCGGCGCCGAGAAGGCCGCCCGGCGCGAACAGGCCCGGGAACGTCAGCATGTGCAGCGCGGCCATGGCGGCGGTGAAGAGATACCCGGCGGCGAGCACGAGCAGCGCGCGCGAGCGCAGGAAGCTGAACTGCCCGAGCAGCAGCACGGCGGTGATCGCGTCGTTGACGATGAGTGCCGACTGATAGATCGGGATGAAGGGCCACAACGGCGCCAGAGGGAGCTTAGCGAAAGGGGCGACGCCGAGAAACACGACGACGGAGGTGAGGACCACGGACAGGGCGAGGCGCCGCTCGCCACGGCCGGCCGGGACGGTCGATATGAATGCGTGCTGCGGCTTCGCGCGCTCCTCGTCTGCCATGCCTGGGGGGGACGACGCGATGGCTACTGGCCGGGCGTGCGCCCGAATCCGGACTTCGTTGGCACGACCGAGGATAGCGAGGCCGTCGCCGATAGGGCAAGAACAAAGCGATAGGAAAAGCTTTTCCACCTCGAGCGCCGTCACGTCAGGGTTTTCCCCGACACGCTCGGGGGTTCACCGGGTGCTAGGATGCGGCAGGTCCATGGTCACGGTCCGCTTCGTGGGCTCCGGCGACTCGTTCGGCAGCGGGGGACGCTTCCAGACCTGCATCCTGGTGGACGGCCCGCGCTCACGGGTGGCGATCGACTTCGGCACCTCGTCGCTCATCGCGCTCGCGCAGCAGGGGATCGAGCCCAACTCCATCGACGCCGTGCTGCTCACCCACCTGCACGGCGATCACTGCGGCGGGGTGCCGTTCCTGCTCATCGACGCGATGCTGGCGGCGCGGCGGGCGCGCCCGCTCACCATCGCCGGCCCGCGCGATCTCGTCCGGCGCATGGGCGAGATCCGCGAGGCCCTCTTTCCCGGCTCGCACGTGATGACGCCGAGGTTTCCCCTGGAGTGGATCGAGCTGGCGCCCGGGACCCCGCGCGAGGTGCTCGACTGTGTGGTCACCGCGCGCCCGGCGCGCCACACGGCGGAGACGAACCCCACCGCGCTGCGCGTCGAGATCGGCGGCAAGGTGATCGCCTACACGGGCGACACCGAGTGGACCGACGAGGTGGCCGCGGCGGCGCGCGGCGCCGATCTGCTGATCGCCGAGTGCTACTACTACGCGAAGCCCATCAAGTGGCACCTGAACTACCCGGCGATCGCGGCCCACCGCGAGCAGTGCGGCGCCCGGCGCGTCATCCTCACGCACATGAGCCGCGAGATGCTGGCTCACGCCGACGAGGTCCCGGAGGAGTGCGCCCACGACGGCCTGGTGGTGACGATCTAGGCCGGCGCCGAGATCGCGCACCGCCGGTGAGGCGGTGCGCGTCTCGAACCTCGAAGACGGGCTACGTCTTGGCCTTGACGAGCTGCTCGGCGCAGGCGGTGGCGACGCCGGAGTTCGGCGACTTGTCGCCGACGAACGTGGCCCAGCCGCCCGATTCGACGAACTCGCGCTGCCGCCACGTGTCGGTGGTCTGCAGCTCCTTCAGCTTCATCGAGGCGTTCGGCTGCTGCATGAACTTCGCGACGCAGGACGGCGTGAGCGCCATGACCATCGCGGTGTTGGTGCGCTCGAGCGCCACCCGCTCGGCGGTCGAGCCGAGCATCCAGCCGCCCCATCCGAAGCCGACGATCATCGTCAGGACCGCGCCGAGCACGGCGCCCCACATCGTTGGCTTGAGCCACGGGAGTTTCACTTGCATGACAGACCTCCTGGTTTCTGGGGAGCTTCGTGCTCCTCCAGTGCTGCGACTCGATCGATCAGCGCTGGTCGGGCCAGACCGGACGCTGGCGGTCCCGGTCGGCATGCTGCCGCACCCGCGCGGTGCCGGCGGCGACGGCGTCCGCAATGCTCGGGAAGCTCGAGGACGACTCCTCGAGCGTCTGGCTGTTGTAGTCCACGATGCGCCACCGCCACTCCGGCCGGGACGGCGTTGAGAACGCCACGACGGTCACGCGGCACCCTCGTTCACGAGGGCTTCCGCGCCGAGGTCGTGAGCCGGCCGCGGCGGATGACGAGGGCCGCCGGCCGGCGGCGCGACTCGCTCCGGATGCGGCGCACCGTCTGCGCCTGGCGGCCGATGTTGGCCAGCAGCGCCTCGTCCCCCGGCCGCTTGAGGCCTTCGTCGATGAGGGCGCGGAACACGATCTGCAGGCTCACGGACAGCCGCATGGCGGTGGTCGTGCGGCCGGCCAGCGTGCGGGCGCGATCGACGAGCTGCCGCGGCAGGATCATGAGTACACGCGTTTCGTCTTCGAACATGCGGCCTCCGTTGAGGGCGTGAGTATATATCATATATAACTCATATAAATTATATCTGCGCACCCCCGCCGACTCTGGTACCGTTGCACTATCCGGTTCCCGCGCCCACCCGCCCGTGTCGGCGGAAGGAAGGAGTCCTGATGCTCGTTGCCGCCTTCAATACGCCGAAGGATCTCGCCTGGCGCTGGCGGATCGTCAACTATGCCGGCGAGACCGTCGCCGAGTCGCCCGAGGGCTTCGCCTCCATCGGAGCCGCGCTCGAGGACGGCGGCAAGAAGCTCGTGGCCATGAACGTCGTCGATCGCTCGCAGCCGGTGGCCCGGCGGCGGTGGACGTCGTTCCGGGGACGCGGCGCGACCTCGTAGCGGTTGACACCCGCGCTCGGCTTGGGCGAGTCTTGAGCCCGTGACGCGAGCCGCCGCCGCCGTGACCGCTGCCCTGGCGATGCTCATCGTCGTCGGCGCCGCCTCGGCGCAGGCGCTCGATCCGCGTGTCGCCGACGCGCTCCGTGTCGAATGGCACAAGGTCGAGGACCGGCCCGGCATCGAGGGCTACGTCTACAACGACTCGACGTACCGCATCGGCCTGGTGCGCCTGACCATCCTCGGCCGCGACGAGCCCTCCCAGGCGCCGACGCCCACGCTGGCCTGGGTCTACGGCAACGTCCCGGCGCGCGGGCGCTGGTACTTCCGCGTGCGGCTGCCGGCCTCGCGCGAGGTCGTCACGGTGTCGATCGAGTCGTTCACCCTCATCTCGCGCGACCCGCCCGCCGAGTCGCCGTGAGCGGCGGCAGCGGTTTCTGAGCCCCGCCACCCTCGTTCGCGCGCTCACCGTCCTCCTGAGCGTCGCGATCTTCGCCGTGGTCTGGCGGCGTCGCGGCCAGCCGGGGGCCGCGCCGTTCGCCCTCATGATGCTGGCCGCGGGCTGGTGGTCGGCCGGCGCGCTCTTCGAGCACGCCTCGAGCGCGCCAGCGGTCAAGGTCGTCTGGGCCGCGCTCGAGTATCCCGGCATCATGGCGGTGGCGCCACTGTGGCTGCTGTTCGCCGTCGACTACGCGGGCCGCGGCGCGCTGCTGCGCGGGCGCCGCGCGGCCGCGCTCGCCGTCATTCCGCTGCTGACCGTAGCGCTGGTGTGGAGCAACGGCTGGCATCACGTGATGTGGACGACGATCACGCCGTCGTCGGCGGCGCCGGGCGCCGCCCTCGTGTACGGGCACGGGCCGGGATTCTGGGCGGCTGCCGCCTACAACTACGTGCTGCTCGTGGCCGGCACCGTCGTGCTGGTGGCCTCGCTGGCCCGCGCGCACGCGCGCTACCACGGCCAGACCGCCGCGCTGCTCATCGGCCTGGTGCTGCCGTGGATCGGCAACGCGCTCTACCTGAGCGGCGCCAGGATCTTCGGCAGCGTCGATCCGACACCGCTGGCCTTCGCGCTCACCGGGCTCGTCTACGCCGCCGGCCTCTTCCGCCGCCGGCTCTTCGACCTCGTGCCCGTGGCCCGCCACGCGCTGATCGAGAGCATGGCCGACGGGGTGCTGGTGCTCGACGCCCAGGACCGCGTGATCGACGTCAATCCGAGTGCGCGCGCCCTGCTGGGCCTGGCCACCGCGCCCATCGGCGAGCCGGCGCCGCGCGTGCTGGCGCGCTGGCCGGCGCTGGCGGCCATCACCGCCGCCGGCGACGAGACCGAGACCGACGCGCACGTGGAGACGGTGCGCGGCCTGCGCGACATCCACGCGCGCCTGAGCCTGCTGCTCGACGACCGCGGGCGGCCGCGCGGGCGGCTGCTCGTGCTCGGCGACGTCACCGACCGCAAGCGCACGGAGGAGACGCTGCGCCACACCGAGAAGCTGGCCAGCCTCGGCCAGCTCCTGGCCGGCGTCGCCCACGAGCTGAACAACCCGCTGTCGGTCGTCATCGGGCACGCCACGCTGCTCAAGCGTGACGTCAGCGGCGCGGCCGTCGCCCGCATCGACAAGATCACCACCGCCGCCGACCGCTGCGCGCGCATCGTCGCCAACTTCCTGGCGGTGGCGCGGCGGCGCGAGCCCGAGCGGGACGACACCGACGTCAACCAGGTGCTGCGCGACGCCGTGACGCTGCTGAGCCATCCGCTCACGGTGGACGACGTGGCGGTGGTCCTCCAGCTCGCGCCCACGCTGCCGCCGATCCTGGCCGACGCGCACCAGCTCCACCAGGTGGCCATGAACCTCATCGCCAACGGCCACCAGGCAATGCTCGACCGCCCGCGCCGCGTGCTCACGCTGAGCTCGCGCCACGATGCCGCCGCGCGCCGCGTGGCGTTCGCAGTCGCCGACACCGGCCCCGGCATCCCGCCCTCGATGCGCCATCGCGTGTTCGAGCCCTTCTTCACGACGAAGCCCGTCGGGATGGGCAGCGGCCTCGGGCTCTCGGTGTGCCGCGGGATCGTGGACGCGCACGAGGGCACCATCGAGGTGAGCGACGCGCCCGGCGGCGGCGCGCGCGTGGAGGTCTCGCTGCCGCTGGCGACGGCCGGGCCGCGCGCCGCCGACGGCGGGGCGGAGACGCCGGCCGACGTGGTCCGCGGCAAGCGCGTGCTGGTCGTGGACGACGAGCCGCTGGTGGCCAGCCTGCTCGCCGAGCTGCTGGAGGACGACGGCCACCGCGTGGACGTGGCCGGCAACGGGCGCACGGCGCTCGAGCGCGTCGCCACGGGGGCGTTCGACGTGATCATCAGCGACTTCAAGATGCCGGTGCTCGACGGCGCCGGGCTCTACGAGGGGCTGACCCGCCGCGACCCGCGGCTGCGCGAGCGCCTCGTCTTCATCAGCGGCGACACGCTCACGCCCGAGACCCGCCGCTTCATCGAGTCCACCGGCGTCCCCACGCTCGACAAGCCCTTCGACGCCGCCCAGGTCCGGCGCGTCGTGCAGGCGGTCCTGCGGCGCGCATGACGGCGCCGGCCGCGCCGCCCGACGCGCTGCCCGTCGAGGGATTCCGCGGGACGCCCGAGGAGATCGAGCGCCAGTGGCTCGAGCAGGTCTACCGCGGGCGCGGCGACCGCATGCGCCAGCTCACGTGGCGGGCGGTGCTCATGGGCTCGGTGCTGGGTGCTCTCCTGTCGCTCACGAACCTCTACATCGGGCTCAAGGCGGGCTGGGGCTTCGGCGTGGCCATCACCGCGTGCATCCTCTCCTACACCATCTGGACGGCGCTGCACCGGATCGGCCTCGCCCGCACGCCGATGACGATCCTCGAGAACAACTGCATGCAGTCCACCGCCAGCTCGGCCGGCTACTCCACCGGCGGCACGCTCATCTCGGCGTTCGCCGCCTGGATGCTGATCAACGACGGCGCCATGCCGCTGGGCGACATGCTGGCCTGGGTCTTCCTGCTCTCCGTGCTCGGCGTGACGATGGCCATTCCCATGAAGCGCCAGATGATCAACGTCGAGCAGCTGCGCTTCCCGAGCGGCATCGCCGCCGCCGAGACGCTGCGCGCGCTGCACGCCACCGGCGACGCCGGCATGCGCTCGGCGCGCGCGCTCGGCTGGGCCGGGCTCCTCGCGCTGCTCACCAAGTTCTGGGCCGAGGGCCTCACGCTGATCAGCGGGGCGCTGGCGCCGCTGATGATCGGCACCTGGATCGCCGCGCTGAACGCGCGCGTGTTCGGCCCCGCGTGGATGGGCCGCACGGTGCTGCTCTCGTGGGAGCCGATGTTCATCGCGGCCGGCGCCATCACCGGCCTGCGCGTCACCTGGAGCATGCTGCTGGGCTCCGTCACCTGCTGGATGATCTTCGTGCCGTGGCTGCAGCACCGCGGCCTCGTGGAGGGCAGCGGCTACGGCGCCCTCGTGCAGTGGACGCTGTGGGGCGGCGTGGCGTGCATGGTCACCTCGAGCCTGCTGGCCTTCGCGCTCCAGTGGCGGACCGCGCTGCGCGCGCTCACAGACGTGGCGGCGATGGTCCGCGGCGGACGGCGTGACGACGATCCCGTGGCCGCGCTGGAGGCGCCCGCGTCGTGGTTCGTGGCCGGCCAGCTCGCCGCCTTCGTCGGCCTGGCGTGGCTCGGCCACCGCGCGTTCGGCATGCCCTACTGGCAGACCGCGCTGGCCGTCCTGCTCTCGTTCGCGCTGGCGCTCGTCGCCTGCCGGGTCACCGGCGAGACCGACACCACGCCGGTGGGCGCCATGGGAAAGATCACGCAGCTCACGTTCGGCGCGCTCAGCCCCGGCAACGTGAACGTGAACCTCATGAGCGCCAACGTGACGGCCGCGGCCGCGGCCAGCAGCGCCGACCTGCTGACCGATCTCAAGAGCGGCTACCTGCTGGGCGCGCACCCGCGCAAGCAGTTCCTCGCCCAGTTCGCCGGGATCTTCGTCGGCACGCTCGTCAGCGTGCTCGCCTTCCGGCTGCTCGTGCCCACCGCGGCGGTGCTCGGCACCGATCAGTTCCCCGCGCCGGCGGCGCAAACGTGGCGCGCGGTGGCGCTGGCGCTCTCGCACGGCGTCGGCGATCTCGGCGCCATCAAGATCTGGTCGATCGTGGTCGGCGGCGCCGTCGGCATCGTGCTCACGGTGCTGCCGCGCGTGTGGCCGGCGCGCCAGGCGTGGATCCCGTCGCCGGCCGGCGTGGGGCTGGCGTGGACGTTCCACTGGTACTACGGTGTGCTCTTCTTCACCGGCGCGCTGCTGGCGTGGTGGGTAGAGCGGCGGCGGCCGCAGTGGGCCGCCGAGTACACCTTCCCGGTAGCCTCCGGCTGGATCGCCGGCGAAAGTCTCATGGGCGTCGCGCTCGTCATGGCCGAGCACGGCCCATCATTGCTGCGAACGCTCTTCGGGCGGTGAGCGAAACCGGAGGGGAAGAGGGGAACCCTCCGAGGGTGCCCCTACCCAAAAATCGGGAAGAGGGGAACCCTCCGAGGGTGCCCCTACCCAAAGGAGAAGCAACATGGCGAAGCTCGAGAAATATGGCGCTCCAGGAGTCTTCGACCCGCCCGGCTACAGCCAGGCCATCAAGGTGACCGGCGCTCAGACGATCCTGTTCCTGGCCGGCCAGGTCGCGTACACGCCCGACGGCGGCGCCGCGCACCCCGGTGATTTCACCGCCCAGGCGCGCGCGGTGTTCGGCGCCGTCAAGAAGCTGGTGGAGGCCGGCGGCGGCACGCTGGCCAGCGTGGTGAAGATCACGACGTACGTGACCGACGTGGGGAACCGGCCGGCCTTCCGCACGGTGCGCGACGAGTTCTTCGGTTCTCGCGGGCCGGCCTCGACGATGATCGAGGTGAGCAGCCTGGCGCATCCCGACTATCTGATCGAGGTGGAAGCGATCGCGATCGTCTGAGCGCGTCATCCTGGCTTGTCCCTTCGCGACGAGATTGTTACGCTGCTGCGTGGTCCAGCGCCGGCCCGGCCCGCGCCGAGCCCGCCCAGCCGGGCGATGAATCAATCCAGCGGAGACCGACCTTCATGAGGAAGCGCGCCGACGATGCCGCGGCCCGGCTGGCTGCCATCGTCGAATCGTCCGACGACGCGATCGTCAGCAAGTCGCTCGACGGCATCATCACCTCCTGGAACCGCGCGGCCGAGCGGATGTTCGGCTACAGCGCGGCGGAGGCGATCGGCCAGGCGATCCTGCTGATCATTCCGCCGGAGCGGGCCGCCGAGGAGCGTGACGTGATGGCGCGCGTGCTGGCCGGCCAGACCGTCGAGCCCTTCGAGACGGTGCGCCGCCGCAAGGACGGCTCCCTGGTGAGCATCTCGCTGACGGTGTCGCCGATCCGGGACCGGCGCGGGCACGTCATCGGCGCCTCCAAGATCGCGCGCGACGTCGGCCAGCAGCGGAGCCTGGACGAGGCGCGGGCTCGGCTGGCAGCGGTCGTCGACTCCTCGGACGACGCCATCGTGAGCAAGACGCTCGACGGCGTCATCACCTCGTGGAACCGCGCGGCCGAGCGGCTCTTCGGCTACCGCCCCGCCGAGGCGGTCGGCCAGCCGATCTACATCATCATCCCGCCCGACCGGCGCGCCGAGGAGGAGATGGTGCTGGGGCGCATCCGCGCCGGCCAGATCGTCGATCACTTCGAGACGGTGCGCCGGCGCAAGGACGGGACGCTGATCGAGGTCTCGCTGACGGTGTCGCCGGTGAAGGACTCGCGCGGCCAGGTCACCGGCGCCTCGAAGATCGCCCGCGACATCACCCAGCGCAAGCGCGTGGAGCGCGAGCGGGCGGCCATGTTCGAGGAGGCGCAGCAGGCCAACCGGGCCAAGGACGAGTTCCTGGCCATGCTCGGCCACGAGCTGCGCAACCCGCTGGGCGCCATCAGCAGCGCCGTCCGTCTGCTCGAGCCGATGGACGCCGGGAGTGAGCGGGCCGTGCTGGCGCGCGACGTCATCGCCCGCCAGACCCGCCACCTGGCGCGCCTGGTCGACGACCTGCTCGACGTGGCGCGCGTGATGACGGGCAAGGTGCTGCTCGAGCGCCAGCCCCTGGACCTCGCCGAGGCGGTCGCGCGCCACGTGAACAGCGTCCGCGCGACCGGCAAGATGCAGGACCACGTCGTCAGCGTCGAGGTGCAGTCGGTGTGGATCGACGCCGACAGCATCCGCGTCGAGCAGATCCTCGGCAACCTGGTGTCGAACGCGCTGAAGTACACGCCGGGCGGCGGCCGCATCGCGATCCGCGTCGGACCCGACAACGGGTACGCGGTCCTGACCATCGAGGACAGCGGCGTCGGCATGCAGCCGCATCTCATGGCGCGGGTCTTCGACCTGTTCGTGCAGGGCGAGCGCCGGCTTGATCGGACCCAGGGCGGCCTCGGCATCGGCCTCACGCTGGTGCGCCGGCTCGTCGAGCTGCACGGCGGCACCGTGGAGGCGTTCAGCGAGGGTCCGGACCGTGGGAGCCGCTTCACCGTGCGGCTGCGGGCGATCGCGCCGCGGCCGCCAGCGGAGGCTGGGCGCCGCACCGCGGGCTGGGATATCGCCGCCCGGCGGATCCTGATCGTCGAGGACAACGCGGATGCCCGGGCGATGCTGCGCCACCTGCTGGAGGCGGCCGGGCACGAGGTGCACGAGGCGTCCGATGGCCGCCAGGGCCTGGCCATGGCGCTGTCGCTGCGGCCCGACGTGGCGCTGATCGATCTGGGCCTGCCCGGCCTCGACGGCTACGAGATCGCGCGACAACTGCGAGCGAGCGACGACCGCCGCAACATCCTGCTGGTGGCGGTCACCGGCTACGGCTCACCCGAGGATCGCGAGCGCTCGCTGCTGGCCGGCTTCGACGTCCACCTGGTCAAGCCCGTCGACCCCGACATGCTCGCCGGCGTCCTCGCGCGGCGCTGAGGCTCAGCGCAGCCCAAATCCGCGGGCCATGAAGCTGGCCACGAAGACGATGACCACGATCAGCGCCAGCTCGACGTGGTTGAGGTGAAAGAGCGCGCGGGCGGCTGAGGTGTCGAGCGTGCGGCCGCCGCCGAGGGCGCGCCGCCAGCGGATCAGCGTGAGCATCGGCCACACCTCGAGCGCCACCACGAGTGCGAACAGCGCCAGCTTCAGCCAGAAGAGCCGGGAGGCCATGTAGAACGCGCTGCCCTTCTCGAGCCCGCCGAACGCGCGCAGCAGTCCGGTGACGAGCCAGAGCAGGGCGGCCACGCCCCACACGCTGTCGGCGACGAACAGCCGCCGCAGCCCCTCGCGATCGAGCGGTCCCTTCAGCGCGCGCCCGCGCAGGAACACGCTCGGCAGCCCGAGCGCCAGCGCCAGGTAATGCAAAGCCGCCACGATCGCCGACAGCACGCGCCGATTCTAGCGACGAGACGAGAGGAGCGCTACGGCTCGCCCGGGCGGCCGGTGACAGAGGAGCGCCACGGCTCCGCCGGGGCGCTCCGAACGTATGGGGGTATGGGGGCCATTTCGTGGCCCCCATCTCCTAATGGCGGTAGGAAGCGCTCCCGCGACGCTGGGCGCGATGCGCGGCCAGCCGCTGCGCCAGGGGAATCTCCAGGCGCTCGGTCGGACGCGTCGTGTAGTCGAAGTCGGGAAGCTTGACGCGCGGGATGCGCGTGCCGACGGCGCGCTCGATCGAGCGCAGGTCGCCCTCCTCGGCCGGCGACACCAGCGTGAACGCGTCGCCCACCGCCTCCGCGCGCGCCGTGCGGCCCACGCGGTGGATGTAGTCCTCGGCCGCGGGCGGCACGTCGAAGTTCACCACGTGGCTGAGCCCGGTGACGTCGATCCCGCGCGCGGCGATGTCGGTGGCCACCAGCACGCGGCAGCGGCCGTCCTTGAACGCGGCCAGCGCCTGCGTGCGCTGGGCCTGGCTGCGGTTGCCGTGGATCCGGTCCGCGGCCACGCCACGGCGGCTCAGGCCGTCGGCCAGCCGGTTCGCGCGGTGCTTGGTCCGCGTGAAGACCAGCGCGTTGCGCACGCCGGGCTGGCGGAGCAGCTCGATGAGCAGCGACAGCTTCAGCTCGGAGGCCACCGGGTAGGCGGCGTGGCTGACGCCGACCGCGGGCGCCGACGGCCGCTCGATGTCGAGCATCACCGGCTGGCACAGCAGCTCGCGCGCCAGCGCGACGATCTCCGGGGGCATGGTGGCCGAGAACAGGAGCGTCTGCCGCGCCACCGGGACGTATTTCAGGATCCGCCGGATGTCCGGCAGGAAGCCCATGTCCAGCATGCGGTCGGCCTCGTCGAGCACCAGCGTCTCGATCAGGCCCAGGCGCGCGGTGCCGCGCTGCAGGTGATCGAGCAGCCGGCCCGGCGTGGCCACCAGCACCTCGGCGCCGCGGCGCAGCGCCGTCTCTTGCGGGCCCATCGACATGCCGCCGACGACGACGGCGCCGCCGATGCGCGTGAAGCGGCCGAGCGCGCGACGCTGCTCGTCGATCTGGGCGGCGAGCTCACGCGTGGGTGCCAGCACCAGCACGCGGGTGCCGTTGTTGGCGGCCGGGCGGGTCAGCAGGCGCTGGAGGATCGGCAGCATGAAGGCGGCCGTCTTGCCGCTGCCCGTCATCGCGCAGGCGAACACGTCGCGGCCGGCGATGGCCGGCGGGATCGCGTCCTTCTGGATGGGGGTGGGCAGCGTGTAGCCGAGCGCATCGACCGCGCGCAGCAGGTCAGGGTGAAGATCGAACGATGTGAACGACATCAGTGAGAGGTCCTCGTGTGGGCGCAGCTGGGCCCGTTCAGTCTTCCGCGAAAGAGTTGCGAGCACGCCCCACGAAGCGGAAGTGGCCGGGAAACGCGGTCTAGGTTGAAGCGGAGGCTCCCGAATGAACCGACGATCGAACCAGACGCGAGCCAGTATACATCACAGGGCCGGATCCGGCTGATTTTCGTTGTCCCAGGTGGAGTCGTCGCGGTGCCAGAGAAACGTGCGGACCAGGCCGGGGACGCACACGACGAGGATGCCGCGCCGCTCGGCGCTGCGCGGGGCGTCGTTGACGATCCACCAGTCCTCCATCGACGCCCCGCGCAGCGGCTTGGGCGCGCCCACGTAGGGGCTGGGAATCGGCATCACGCCGGCCCAGTAGTCCACGTGGGCGTGCAGGTGCATGGCCGGCGTCGAGCGCTTGCGCTTGACCGCGACACCGGCGATCTCCACCTGGTCCACCGGCGGATGGTCGTCGGCGTCGTAGCCGGTGAGGATCGGGCGCGCCTGGGCGTCCTCCAGCGCGGCCAGGCGCTGCAGCGCGTCGGGCCGCACGTCCACGTCGTCCTGGAAGTACGAGATCCAGCGCACGGCGGGGTCGGCCATCAGCACGCTGAGCCCCACGTTCTGCGCGGTCGGGAGCCCGCGGTTCTCGGGCAGGAGCAGGTAGGCCGCGCCCACGCCGGCGCAGATCGCACGGTTGGCGTCGCGCGTCTCCGGTGACGAGCCGTCGTCCACCACGAGCACCGGGGCACCGAGCGCGACGATCTGCGGCAGGCTCCGCTGCAGCGCAGCCGGCCGGCCGTACGTTGTCACCAGCACGGAGCGGCCGACGCGGCCGGCGCGGTCGGCCGCCCGCGTCATGGGGGGAGGACGGTGGGCGGCCTCCCCGAGGCTGATCGCGTCGAGCCGCGCCAGGAGCATGTCGATGCCCGGGCCGGTCACGACGGCGCGCGCGCCCGCCGGCTCGAACAGCGCGTAGCGTCCGGAGAGGAGCGTGCACGCCATCCGCGCGCGCACCGCGCCGAGCGTGCGGACATCGACCTCCTGCAGCCTGTCGAGCCTGAGCACGGCGGCGTCCAAGGCGAGGTCGGCCGGGGCGGCGAACGTGCGCGCGTAGGGCACGGCCTCGGGCACGTCGGCCACGAGCTCGGGGGGCGCGAGCACGCGCCGCGGAGGCGCGGGCCGGCGCCGGAGCGCGCGCAGCATTCGCCAGCGGCCCCATTCGGTCAGCACGGGCGCGGCCCAGCGCTGGCGCAGCAGGTGACGGCGGGCTCGCTGCAGGAGGCGTGATGCGACGCCGGAGCTCACGAGCGCCGATGCTCGACCAACGCCCGAAACCTGTCAAGCGCGCGGGCGCCCGCGCGCGAACGGACTAGGGACGCAAGCGGCCGAGATCGAGCGTGCCGCGGCCGGCCGTGAGCTGTCCGGCGGGATCCACCACGTCGCCGACGAGGCGGCCCGACAGCAGGTGCAGCGCGATGCGACCGCCGTCGCGCAGGTCGAAGACGAGATCGTCGCCGACCATGCGGCCCAGCCGCCGGACGGTCGTCTCGCGACCCTGGGTGGTGAGCGTGAAGTAGCCGAAGACCGTGTCGCGGCGGAGCCCGTCCGCGACCGACATCTCGAGCGGCCGGCGCACGGCGGCCGCGTCGACCAGCATGCCGCGCCAGGCGCCGAGCGCCAGCTCCGCGCGCAGCGGGGCGGCGGTGACGGCCAGGGCGGACGGGGCCGTGGTGGGCATGTCACCCGTCGGGGTGCCGGTCAGAGTGAAGAGCATGAGCAGGACAGCCTTGGACAGCATGGCGCTACCGTTCCTTTGTCGCGGCCCAGCGGGCGCGGGCGGCCCGGCGCGCGATTGAGGCGCGCTGGGCGGGACTGAGTCGTGCGGCCCGGGCCTTGCCGCCCTTGAGGCCTCCGCGGCGGCCGAGCTCGACCGCGACGGGGTCCTTCGTTGAGGGGACCCGGGGGCTGTTATCGGTAATCCACTCGATGAGGCGCTTCACGGGCCGGACGGCCCGTGGCACCGTCGTGGCGTCATTTGGGAAATTGTTCTCACGCTGATAGCACGGCAGGTGAAACCAGGCGCCATAGAGGTAGACGGCCAGATCGGCCGCGGAAATCGCGCCGGAGCAGGCGAAACAACGGTCGCCCGCGCTCTCCGGAGTCTCCCGCGTCTGGCTCATACCAGAGCGCTCAAGCAAGGGGCGTACCGAGCAGACGAGGTCGATCTACTTGAGCGCTCAAGCAGCGCTCACGCCGCCTGGCCGCGCTCCCGCCGCTCCTGGCACTCCCGGCAGACGGCGACCTCCGGCAGGGCGGCCAGCCGCGCGGGATCGATCGGGCGGCCGCAGTCCTCGCACCCGCCATAGGTGCCATCGGCCAGCCGTTCCAGCGCGCGCGTCAGGCGGGTCACGCGCTCGGCCAGCCGCTCGCGCTGCATGAAGGTCATGTCGCGTCGCTCGCTGGCCTGGGCGACGTCGCCTTGCTCGAACAGGCTCTCGCCGGAGCCCGCGCTCTCGTCATGCTCGAGGGACACGTCCAGGCGCGCCAGCTCAGCGACGGCGACTTCGCGCTCGCGCAACAGCCGCTCGCGGGTCTGCCGCGGTGACGGGCGCGCGCGCGCTGTCCGCTTGCGCGGCGCCGCCGGCGGCGTTGGTGCGGGTCGAGTCGCGTCGAGCTTGCCGGAGCCGGCCGCGGGAATGCGTTCGGCGTCGGCGCGCTGCTGGTCACGAGGCTTCCTGGCCATGCCCCGGGTGAGGTAGCGAGGCGCGTGCCAGGGACCCCGGCACGCGACCGGTGCAACTGTTACGCGCCGCCGACCAGCCTGACCAGGGGCTCCAGGTTCTTGGGGTCGGGGCGAAGCGTACCGACGCCGTGGTGCCGGTAGAGCTCGACGATCGCCGCGTTGACGGGCGTCGGCACGCCGGCCTTCTTGCCCTCGGCCACGACGTAGCCGTTGAGGTACTCGATCTCCGTGCGGCGCCCGCGCATGACGTCCTGCAGCAGCGAGGGACGCCCGCCCACCCGCGACTTCGCGTCGCGGCTGATGTCCGCCTCGACCTCGGCCAGCCCGCGGCCGTCGACCGCGTCGAGGAAGCGCTGGGGGGCGATCCCCCAGATGGGCTCCACCTCGAAGCCGCGCGCGCGGCCCACGCGGATGACCTCGGCCCCGAGGTGCACGGCCAGCCGCCGCGGGCCCGGCTCCACGCGCAGCTCGGCGGTGCCCAGGCCGCTCAGGCCGGCGATCGGGTTGGCCATGCAGTTGATGGCCAGCTTCGACCAGCGCTCGCCGAAGAGGTTCGTCGTGACGCTGGTCGGCGCCACCACGCTCATCATCTCGGCCAGCGCGCGCGCCCGCGGCGTGTCGCGGCCGTCGAGCTCGCCGATCTTGAAGCCGGCGTGGCCCGCGTCCGTGCGCATCGCGTGGCCGGCCTCGTACATGCCCGCGGCGATCAGGATCACGCAGCCGAGCGTGCGTGCGCGGCCGGCCACGGCGGCGACGCGCTCGTCGTTGATGCCGTTCTGGAAGTCCACCACCACGCCGTCGGGCCGCGCGAGATAGGCGAGGCCGAGCGCGGTCGCCCACTCCGTGTCGTACGACTTGACGGCCACGAAGACTGCGTCGAACGGCTGGGTGATCCGCTGCATCTCGTGCAGGTG
>Ga0137394_10001790_pt1 | contig 15791 bp, 13 predicted proteins | sample czobulk116metaG_FD_108278 | JGI IMG/M metagenome (GOLD analysis project Ga0137394, IMG submission 108278) | Vadose zone soil microbial communities from Angelo Coast Range Reserve, California, USA - czobulk1.16 metaG | ecosystem: Environmental > Terrestrial > Soil > Vadose zone | place: USA...
CCCGACTCGAGGCTGGCGACCCGCGTGGCCACGTCCGGCATCGGGATCCACCGGATCTCGTCGACGTAGGCGACCTTTCGCCCGCCGTAGCCGTTGGCCGCCTCCGTCCGCGGCTTGTAGTCGTCGTAGCGGACCATCCGGATGTGGACGTCCGGCTTCCACTCGACGAACTTGAAGGGGCCGGTGCCGATGTACTCGGTGACCTTGGCCGGCGTCGGATACTTCTCGGCGATCTCCTTCGGGTAGACGGCGGAGAAGTTGTTCGCGTTGGCCAGGGAGATCAGGACGATGCCCGACTTCTCCTTGAGCTTGATCTCCACCGTGGACCTGTCGACGGCCCGCACCCCATCCACCGAGGCCCACATGGCCTTGGCCTGCGCGGCGTACCCGCCCCACCGCTTCAGCGAGGCGACCACGTCCTCGCTGGTCATCTCCTTCCCGTTGTGGAACCGGATGCCCTGGCGCAGCTTGATCGTGTAGGTGAGCCCGTCCGCGCTCACCGCGGGGAGCGCCTCGGCCAGGACCGGGATCGGCTGGTAGTTCTGGTCCAGCGTGTAGAGGCTCTCGTAGATGTGCTGGGTGATGACCTCGACGAAGTTCGCCGTGGTCCAGTGGGAATCGAGCGTGGGCGGGTCCCCGAGGACGGCGACCTTGAGCACCCCCCCTTTCTTTGGGGTTTGCGCCCGGGCCTCGAGCCCGGCCACGACCACCAGGCCGGCGACCAGCAGCAGTGACAAACCAGATCGAAATCCGCGACTCATGGCGAACCTCCCTCGGGGTCAGGCTTTGCAGTGTGCAGCTCCGGCGACGAGGACGAGGGCAACGTCAGGGAAGGCTTCGACGGCAAATTGCAAAGCCTGGCCCCACTCCACTTCCAGAAAGGACTGCCGTCGACGGTGATAGTCGCGGTCACCGAGACCTGGTAGGTGGTGGTGACCGTCGTCACGGTGAGCTCGGTCGCGGTGACCGGACGCTCGATACGGACCTCGGTCGTCGAGGACATGCGGGCGGCGTCGGGGCGGCGCGCGGCGACGCTCGCCAGGTAGTGGTGGCGCGTGTGGAGACGCGTCAGCGGGTCGAGCTGCTGGTGCTCTTCCTTGGTTCCATCCAGCGTCACCACGTCGGCGCCCAGGTCGTGGCGCGTCTCCCAGCGCTGCCCCCCGCCCAGGTCCGCCGGCCCATGCAGGTGCTCCGGCTGGAGCGGCCCCCACGCTGGCGGGGCAAGCGCAGGCGCCTGGTTCGGCGCCACGGGCACGACGACGTGCGAGGCGCCGTGGAAGAGCGTCAGCGTCGCCGGTCGCGGCGTGGGCCAGATTCGCGGGAAGTCGGCGCACGCGACGGAGAGCCGCAAGCGGTGGCCGGCCGGCACCCGGTACGCCGTCGCCCGGAGCGGGACGGTGACCCGGTAGCGCGCGCCGGGCTCCACGGCGATGCGGCGGGTCGGCGACTCACGGAGCTCGAGGTCGAGCCACCCCGTGGCGACCAGCGTCGACCGCCCGCCCGGCGCCACGGCGGCCAGCTTCGCCGTGACGCAAAGCGGGCCTGCCGAGGCGGCGACCTCCAGCACAACGGCCGCGCTGCCGAGGATCTCGAGCGGCGCGTCGAACGGCGCGGACGTGAACGCCAACGAACGCGCGTCGTCGCCGCTCTGGTCGCAGGGCACCGTCGGGTCCAGCGCCGTCGTCCACGGGTCCCATGCCAGCGAGCCGAACCCCACGGTCGGGTCGTAGGCGTAGGCACTTGGCGCCGAGCCGGCGGCCGGCGCTTCCGGGCGGAGCCCGCCGTCAACGTGGGGGTACCAGGGAGTCGGCCGGACGCGCGCGGGAGGCCAGCCCGCTTCATGTCGCCACCCGGCACCGTCGCCCTGGACGTAGAGCCGGACCGGCGGCTCGTCCATGACGCCGTCGTCCTTCCCCCGGAGCCAGCGCTCCCACCAGCGCCCGATCTCGTGGAGCCCCGCCGCCGGCGCCTCGATCGCCACATCGGGGAAGGCGTGCTTCCAGGGGCCCATGAGGAGCCGCTTCGGGGCGAGGATGCGGCCGAAGTCCCGGACGGTCGCCTCGCAGTAGAGGTCCCGCCAGCCGCCGATGGCGAACGTCGGGCACGCGATGCGGTCGACGGGTGTCACCCGCGAGTGCCAGAACTCGTCGAAGTCCGGATGGTCCCACCACGCGAAAATCCACGGCCCGTTGGCCTCGAGGCGCTCGGCCCAGACCCGCGCCCAGCGACCCTCCGGGTCCTGGAAGAGCGGCGGCATCAGGTTGTAGGCCACCATCCGCGGGCCCCAGTCGGCCCCCAGCCAGAAAGCGCCACGGCACCCGTCCGGCGCGACCACGTCGTGATAGAGGTCGGCCGAGGCGTGGATCGGCACGATGGCCTTGAGGTGGGGCGGCCGGGTCGCGGCGACGCTGAGCGCCGTGATCCCGCCATAGGAGACACCCCACATCCCGACGTTCCCGTCGCACCACGGCTGGCGCGCGATCCACTCGACCACCTCGTGGCCGTCGCGCGCTTCCTGCGGGTCGAAGGGGAAGCGGTTCACCCCGCCAGAGCTCCCGAGGCCCCGGAGGTCCACGGTCAAGGCCGCGTACCCGCGGCCGGCGAAGTACCGGTTCACCGCCTCGACGTCGAGCCGCCCGCCCCGCCCGTCCTTGTGGTACGGGATGAACGTCAGAATGGCCGGCCAGCGCCCGGGCTCGGCCGGCCGAAAGCAGTCCCCCGCCAGCTCCACGCCGTCCGGCATGGGGATCAGGTGATTCCGGTCGACGGCGACGGGCATCGGGTCAGGATCGGCCGCGGGCATCGGCACTCCCTGTCGCGAAGGTTCTCGTTTCTTCACGCTGGGCGCGCAACTAACATGGCGCCTGTTCTCGGACCCGGCGGCCCTGGGTGCCGTGCCACAGCCGGCTGAACCGTGGCACCTCGCGCCGAATCCTGTCAGAGCGCGCTGGACAAGTCAAACTCGAGCATAGCCGCGAGGGTCTCTCAGCGGAGGGCAAGACCCCCTACCCGGGCGTTCTTTTTCAGGGCAAGGGTTCTCCGCGAGAGACGGTAAGATCGGCGTCGTGCGCTACCACTTCTCGGGTATCGCCGGCGCCGGGGTGAATCCGCTGGCGCGACTGATGCGCGCTCGGGGCCATCAGGTCCAGGGCTCCGACCGCTCCTTCGATCAGGGCAAGAGCCGCGACGTCGCCGACGAGCTGTGCGCGCTCGGCATCGAGGTGCGCCCCCACGATGGGAGCGCCATCACCCGCGATCTCGATCGCGTCGTCTTCTCGGTCGCCGTGGAGGCCGACACGCCGGAGATGCGCAGAGCGCGGGAGCTCGCCCTCGAGCGCGTGGCGCGGCCCGCCCTCCTCGCGGAGATCATCAACGGCGGGCAGCCGAGCGTCGCCGTCGCGGGCACGAGCGGAAAGAGCACGATCACGGGTATGGTCGCCTGGCTCCTCCGGGAGTCCGGTCTGCCCGCCACGGTGCTCGGTGGCGCTGCGCGCGCCGATGAGCGCGGTGTCGGCTGCTTGATGGCGGGGCCCGATGGAGGCCCGGTGATCGCGGAGGCGTGCGAATCGGACGGGACGCTCGTCGGCTATCGGCCGACCGTCGGCCTCGTGCACAATATCAGCCGCGATCACGCCGAGGTCGAGGCACTGAGAGCGCAGTTCGCCGCCTTCGCGAAGAGTTGCCGGAAGCTCCTCGTCAACGCCGCGTGTCCCGAAGCGAGCGCGCTCGCCCGGACGAGCGGCGGGGTCACCTACGGCATCGCGCCGGGGGCCGAGGCCAGGCTCGAGGTGACCGCGGCGGGCCCGGATCGCGCCCGTGGCGCGCTCCACGCGGGGGCGGCGGGGATCCTCTCCCTCGACGTGCCTCAGCCGGGCGTACACAATCTCGAGAACGCCGCCGCTGCCGCGCTGATCGCGCTCGAGCTCGGCGTGCCCGCCGCGGTGCTCGGGCCCGCCCTGGCGCGCTTTCCCGGAGTGGCCAGGCGGTTCCAGGTCATCGGTACCACGGCCCGCGGCATCCGCGTGGTCGATGACTACGCTCACAACGGAGAGAAGATCCGGGCGGCCGTCACCACGGCGCAGGCAGGCGCCGACCGCGTGATCGCCATCTTCCAGCCGCACGGCTTTGGCCCGGCGCGATTCCTCCGCCCGGAGCTTCGCGCCCTCGTCCCCCGTCTGCTCCGCCCCCAGGATCGCTTCTGCTACGCGGAGATCTTCTACGGCGGCGGGACCGTCGTGCGCGACATCTCGAGCATGACGCTGGCCGATGATCTTCCGCCCGAGCTCGGCTGCGCGTATGCCGCGGACCATGACGCGGTCGTGCGCTGGGTAGGGCGCGAGGCACGATTGGCCGACACGGTGCTGCTCATGGGAGCGCGAGACCCGGATCTTCCGCGCCTGGCCCGGGCGATCTTCCGAGCCCTCGACGACCTGCCCGCCTGATACCCGCCGCGCCAACGAGAATCGGCTGCTCCTCGTGCTGCGAGACAGGGACGAGGGCGTCAGCGCTTCTGGTACTCCGGCCGCCAGCGGAGGAGACGCATCTCTATCTGGCGGATGCCGAGGGCCATCACGATGCCGATCGCGCCGAGCACGAAGAGGGCGACCATCATGTCGGCGGCGTTGAGAGTGCCGAGCGACTGGATGATGAGGTAACCGAGGCCTCCCCCCGACTCGCCCCCGATGAACTCGCCCACGACCACGCCGATCAGCGCGAAGGAGATGGACGGCGTCAGGGAGGCAAAGGTCCAGGCCAGGGCCGAGGGCACGATCACCGTGCGCATGACCTGGTGCTCGGAGGCGCCGAGGAAGCGCGCGCTGTGGATGAGATCCGCGTCGACACTGCGCGCGCCCTGGAAAGTATTGAAGAACACGATGAAGAAGACGATGCTCCAGGCGAGCACGACCTTGGCGAGCAGGCCGAAGCCGAAGATCATGGTGATGAGCGGGACGAGGGCGATGCGCGGCAACGAGTTGAAGGCGACGATGAACGGATCGAAGATCCTGGCCGCGCGGTCGCTCCGCCCGAGCACGAGCCCCGCGAGGAAGCCCGTGGTGATCCCGACGGCGAAGCCCCAGAGGGTGGACTGCACGGTCGAGAGCGCCATCCGCCAGATGCTGAGCCGGACGCCCGGCCCGGCGAGCTGCACGAAGCGCTGGGCGATGGCCGAGGGCCGGCTGATGAAGAAGGGATCGATCCAGTAGAGCCCGGGCGTCTTCGAGATCGCCTTGATGCCCGTCAGGTATTCCCAACCGGCGAGGAAGGCCACGAGAATGCCGATGCGCCACGCCCACACGCTCCAATCCGAGCGCGCGCGGATCACGAGGCGCGCCCCTCGAACTCCTCGCCGAGGGTGTGCCAGATCTCGCCGTATTCGCGCAGGTACTCCTCGCTCTCGCGCACGCGGATGACGTCCCGCGGCCGCGGCAGCTTCACGTCGTAGACGATCTTGACCGTGCCAGGCCGCCGCGTCATGACCACGACGCGATCGGCGAGCGTGATCGCCTCGGAGAGATCGTGGGTGACGAAGACCACCGTCTGCCGCCGGGCACCCCACAGCGCGAGCAGCTCGGCGTGGAGATCGAGCTTGGTGTGGGTGTCGAGGGCGCCGAAGGGCTCGTCCATCAGCAGGATCTCGGGATTGACGATGAGCGAGCGCATGAGGGCCACGCGCTGTCTCATTCCGCCCGAGAGCGTGGCGGGAAAGGCCTCCTCGAAGCCCTCGAGGCCGGCGAGCCTCACCGCCTCCGCGACACGCGCCCGAATCTCCGGGGCGGACACGCCGCGATATTCGAGGCCGAGGGCGATGTTCCGCTCCACCGTGCGCCAGGGGAAGACGGTGTCCTTCTGGAAGACATAGCCGATCTGGGGAGCGGGCCGGGCGCCCACTCGCTCGCCGTCGACGAGAATCTCCCCGCCCGAGGGCGCGACGAGCGAGCCGATCATGTTCAGGATGGTGGACTTGCCGCAGCCCGAGGGGCCGACGATGGCCACGAACTCCTTGTCGCAGACGTCGAAGGAGACGCCGGAGACGGCAGGGATATCTCGAGGGCCCTGCGTGAAGGTCTTCGAGAGATCCCGGATGATGATGCGGAGGCGCGCCACTACTTGTACTTGGCCTGCGCCTTCTTGACGAACGACATGTCCACCGCCTGCTTGAAGGGGACGGGCTTGTCCACGGCGAGCGGCACCCACACCTTCATCCCGCGCTCGTAGTCCCTCTCCTCGATGAGAAAATCCCAGTCGAAGATCGTGCGGTAGTAGCGGACGGACTCGAGCACCACCTCGCGCTTGAAGCTCTCCATGTAAGGCTTCCACAGGAGATCGGCGACCTCGTCGTCCTTGGCCTTCTTGATCCACTGCTGGGCGTGGTAACAGGCATTGACGTAGCCTTGCACGAGATCGGGAGACTTCTCGATCGTCTCCTTGAGGGTGTAGCCGACGGTGACGGGTACGGGGCCGCCGAAGACGCGGTTCCACGCCTGCTCGTCGGCGATGTCGTAGATGGGCCGACCGAATCCCTCTTCCACGGCGGCCGCCTGCCATTCGGGCACGGCCATGATCGCGTCGAACTTGCCCGCCTTGAGCCCGCCCAGCATGGTGGTCGAGGCGCCCCCGCCCACCCACTCGACGGAATCGTTGACGGGCTTGCCGTCAGCGGCCTTGATGCTCTTGAGGACATACACGCCGTAGACGTGCGTGCCCGAGCCGATGGCCGTGGCCGCGATGACGGCCTTGCGGCCCACCAGCTTGCCGTCGGCCAGCGCCTCCACGCTCTTGACGCCCTTGTCGAAGAGCTCCTTGCGCACGACGACGTTGGCGTAGGAGCACCGTCGATCCGTTGCGAAGATCATCAGGGCGTCTTTGCCCTTCTCGGTGATCTTGAGGGGATGGTTCGAGTCGCCGAGGGCGAACTGGACCTGCCCGGCCGCCAGCGCCTGGACCACCTTGGCGCCCCCGCCCGGAACGATGAAATCGGGGGTCTTCAAGCCCTCTTCCTCGAAAAATTTCTTCTGCGCGGCAACCAGGTGCTGCCCGTAGACGAAGGTCGAGACGCTGTGCGAGGCCGTGATGGTCTTGAGCCCCTGGCCCAGGCTCGGCGCCGACCATCCCGCCGCGGCCATGCCGCCGAAGAGCCCGGCAGTCTTGATGAAATCGCGGCGCATCCAGGGAGCCGCCTGAGACCCCTTCGTCATCGAGAAGTCCTCCGTGAGGTCGGTGGGAACTGGCGGGGACTCTACACCTCGCCGCGCTGCACTGTCAAACGCTGGACTGATGCCAAACACCTTGACCGCAAAGGATTTTTGGGCTATTCTTCCTTAGTGGAATTGGCGCGTCTCTCCCCTGCCATAGCCAGTCAGAGGCCTTCATGATCCGCAGCATGACCGGGTACGGCCGCGCCGAGATGGCCGGCTCCCGCCTGGGCCTCTCCGTGGAGTGCAAGTCGCTCAACCACCGCCACCTCGACATCGCCCTCAAGCTGCCGCGCGCCCTGTCCGCGCTCGAACTCGATGCGCGCCGGATCATCCAGGCAGCCGTCCAGCGCGGCAGGGTCGAAGTCAGCGTCAGTATCGCGCCCGTCGAGGGTGCGCCCTCGACCAATCTCGTCGTCAACATGCCGCAGGCGCGGGCGTACGTGGACGTAGCTCGGCGCGTCGGCGACCACTTGAAGCTCGGCGGCGAGCTCGCCCTGCAGTGGCTTCTCGAGCAGCCCGGCGTCATCTCGCGCGAGGAGCAGGCACCCCTCTCCGCGGAGGAAGGCTGGCCGCTCCTTCACGACGGGCTGGCCAAGGCCCTGGCGGAGCTGTGCAGCCGGCGCGAGGCGGAAGGCGCCGCCCTCGACAAGGAGCTCCGCGCCCTCCTCGCCACGATGGGGGAGCACGTCGGCGTGGTCGCCGCGCGCGGTCCCCACGCCCTCGAGCGCAAGCAGCAGCGCCTTCGCGAGCGAATCCAGGCGCTCCTGGCCGCCACGCCGCTCGACGAAGGGCGCCTGGCCACCGAGGTCGCCATGTGGGCCGAGAAGAGCGACGTCACGGAGGAGCTGGCGCGGCTCCGGTCGCACATGGGCGAGTTCGCGCGGCTGCTCGACGAGGGCGGAGCCGTCGGGCGTACCCTCGACTTTCTCATCCAGGAGATGAACCGCGAGGTCAACACGGTGGGGTCCAAGGCCGATGACCTCGAGCTGTCCCAGGCCGCCATCGCGGCCAAGTCCACGCTCGAGAAGCTTCGCGAGCAGGTGCAGAACATCGAGTAGCAGTGGACTTTCGAGCTGAAACGCTGCCGACGAGCCGCAGGCGAGGAGAGCGGTGAGGCGAGTGCTGAGATGGAACTGATCAAGCGGCGCGGGGCCTTGATCGTGGTGTCAGCTCCCTCGGGAGCGGGCAAGACCACGCTCTGCCACGAGGTGCGCCAGCTCGTGCCCGATCTCTTCTACTCTGTCTCGTACACGACGCGGGCGCCCCGGCCGGGGGAGGTCGACGGCAAGGACTTCCACTTCGTGACGGATGTCGAGTTCCTGGCCATGCGAGACCGGGACGAGTTCGCGGAGTGGGCGGAGGTGCACGGCCACCGCTACGGCACGCCCGCCAAGGCCCTGGAGAGCGCGCTGGGGCGCGGGCTCGACGTGATACTGGACATCGACACCCACGGCGCCCGGCAGCTGCGCCAGCGATATCCCGAGGCCGTCTCCATCTTCATCATGGCGCCGTCCATGAAGGAGCTGGAGGCGCGGCTCCGGGAGCGGAAGAGCGACGCGGCCGTCGAGATCGTGCGCCGTCTCAATCGGGCGCGCGAGGAGATCTCGGCGTGGCGCCAGTACGACTACCTCATCATCAACCGGGACGTCAAGGAGGCCGTGGACCAGCTCGCCACCGTGATCCAGGCGGAGCGCTGGCGCACAAGCCGGCTCACCCTGAAGTTCCCAGACGTGGAGGTGCCAGAGTGATGTCATTCCCGTCCTTGGAGCAGTCTCTCGACAAGGTCTCGAACCGCTATCTCCTGGTGGTGCTCGCCGCCAAGCGTGCCCGCCAGCTCAATCGCGGCGCCGTGGCCCAGGTCGACACGAAGCGGAAGAAGCCTACCAGCACCGCCCTCGAGGAGATCGCGCAAGCCAAGGTGGGCTATCGCGTGCGCGAAGCCGAGGAGCCGTCCAAAACGTAACCCGTGATATGCGGACGGGGGGAGTGCGGGGGCCCGCAGTGCGAGGGGCTGAGATAGTCGCCCCCGCTGACACATGAATGTGCTGGTTCGGCTGGTAAAGGACAAAGATGACCATCGCGGGTAAACAGATTGTCCTTGGAGTAACGGGCAGCATCGCCGCCTACAAGGCGGTGCTGCTCCTTCGGGAGCTGACCGCCCGCGGGGCCGAGGTGACGGTGGTGATGTCGGCCAACGCCGAGCATTTCGTGGGCGCCCTCACCTTCCGGACGCTCTCGGGCCGGCCTGTCCTCTCGAGCCTCTTCGACCCGCAGAGCGAGGAGGCCGTCGAGCACGTGGCCCTTGCCGAGCGGGCGGATGTCTTCGTGGTGGCCCCGGCCACGGCCAATCTCCTGGCCAAGGCTGCCCACGGCATCGCCGACGACTTCCTGACCACCCTCCTCCTCGCCACCCGGTGTCCGGTGCTGATGGCGCCGGCCATGGACGGCGGCATGTGGGACCACGCGGCCGTGCAGGCCAATGTGGAGACGCTCCGCGAGCGCGGTGTCACGGTGCTCGAGCCCGAAGCCGGCGCGCTTGCCTCGGGGCTGTCGGGGCGCGGCCGACTGCCCGAGGTGCCCACCCTCGTCGAGGCCGTCGAGCGAGCCCTGACTCCGCAGCGCGACCTCGTTGGCGAGCGCGTCCTCGTCACCTCCGGGCCCACCCGCGAGCCCATCGATCCCGTCCGCTATCTCTCGAACCGGTCCTCCGGCAAGATGGGCCACGCCGTCGCGGCCGCCGCCCTCCGTCGCGGCGCCGAGGTGGTGCTGATCTCGGGCCCGACGACGCTCCAGCCGCCTCCCAGCGCCGTGTACGTCCCCGTGCAGACCGCCGAGGAGATGCGCGAGGCCGCGCTGCAGCACCTGGCGTCCGCGAGCGTGGTCATCAAGGCTGCGGCCGTGGCCGACTATCGCGTCGAGCGGCCCAGCGCGACCAAGATCAAGTCGGGGAGCAAGGACGAAGGGCTCACCCTCAGTCTCGTGGCCAACCCGGACATCCTCAAGGAGCTCGCCCAGCGAAAGGGCGGCGCCTTCCTGGTCGGCTTCGCCGCCGAGACGAACGACGTGCGCACGCACGCCGCCGACAAGCTCCGCACCAAGGGTGTCGATCTCCTCGTCGTCAACGACGTCAGCCAGCAGGGCATCGGCTTCGACGCCGAGGACAACCAGGTCCTCCTGCTCGACCGCTGGGGCGGCACCCTCGAGCTGCCGCGCATGAGCAAGCTCGAGGTGGCGCACGCCATCCTCGACCGCGTCCTCGCGCTCCGCTCCACGCCGAAGACGCGCCGCGCTCAGCCCTCGCACTGACCGCGATGGAGGATCCCCGGATCGCTCTGGGCGAGGCCCTGGCCGCCGCCGCCGACACGCTCCGCCATCACCGCGATCTCGGGTTGACGGAAATCGCGTGCCAGATGACGTCTTCACGAGATCCCGGCGCCGAGCTGGCCGCGCAGGAACGCGCCCTCCAGGGCTGCCCGCGCTGCAAGCTCTCCAAGAGCCGCTCCACCGTCGTCTTCGGCTCGGGGAACCCGCGCGCGCGCTTCGTGGTCATCGGCGAGGGGCCGGGCGAGGAGGAGGACAAGCAGGGCAAGCCCTTCGTGGGCCGGGCCGGGCAGCTCCTGACCAAGATGCTCGCCTCGGTGAAGTTCGACCGCGAGCGCGATTGCTACATCTGCAACGTGGTCAAGTGCCGCCCCGAGCGGAACCGCAATCCCGAGCCCGACGAGGTCGCGGCGTGCAATCCGTTCCTGCTCGCCCAGCTCGACGCCATCCAGCCCGCGGTCATCCTGGCCATGGGCAACTTCGCTGCCCAGACGATGCTGGGCACCAAGGACGGCATCACCAAGCTCCGGGGGCGCGCGTACTCCTATCGCGACAGCGTGCTGGTGCCGACCTTTCACCCGGCGTTCCTGCTGCGCAATCCGGGCGACCAGTACAAGCGCATGGCCTGGGACGACCTCAAGCTCGCGCGACGCGAGTGGGAGCGCTTGACCACCCCTCACTCCGACCCTCTCCCCTGAGGGGAGAGGGAGTCTAGGGGATGATCGCGGAGGTGGTGTTCGACCTTCCCCTCGACCATCCCTTCTCGTATCTCGTTCCCGGCGACCTGAAGCTCGCGTGCGGCCAGCGGGTGAGAGCGCCGCTCGGCGGGCGCGGCACCCGCGTGGGTGTGGTGGTGGCCCTCCGCGAAGGGGACGAGTCGGGCCTGCGGCCCATCCAGCACGTCGTGGACGCCGCGCCCATCGTCTCCGCGGCCGGTCTCACCCTTGGCCGCTGGATCGCCGACGAGAGCCTCTCGTCCTGGGGCTCGACGCTCCTCGCTCTCGTGCCCCCGCCGTCGCGCTCCCGGCGCGCCGAGCCGGTGGCTCCCGCTCCCGACCGCGCTCAACCGATCTCGGCTCGCGAACCGGAGCTGTGGACCTCCGCGGACCGCGATGAGCGCCTCGCGGCCATGCTGGCTGCCGAGTCCGAGGCCACGCTCGTCATCGCCCCCGACACCGCGAGCGCCGCCCGCTGGGCGCGGCGACTCGACGCCGCCCGGCTCGACAGCGGGGCGGACGACGCCGAGCGGCGAGAAGCCTGGTTCGCGGCCGCGCGGGGTCGCGCGCGCGTCGTGGTGGGCACGCGCGGCGCGCTTCTCGCGCCCCTGCCGCCGCCGGCCACGCTGGTGCTGCTCGAGGAGCACGACCCCGCGCACAAGCCGCCCGGGCCACCGCGGCTGCACTCGCGCGACATCCTCATGCGGCGCGCGGCCCTCGACGGCAGCCGCCTCGTGCTCCTCTCGGGGGCGCCGTCGGTCGAGAGCTGGGCGCGAGTCGACGACGGCGCCGTCAGGAGCTTCCCCGACGCCGACGGCGCCTGGCCCCAGATCATCGCGGCGGACACGCGGGGCATCCTGCGCAACCATCCCCTCACCCTGCCCCTCACCCGGGCGATCGAGGAGATGTCGCGGCGCGGCCGCGGCGTCGCGCTCATCGTGGGCCGCGCCACGGGCGTGCTCGGCTGCAATGACTGCGGCGCGCTCCTGCGCTGCCCCGACTGCGCGGTGCCGCTCCAGGTCCGCCGCGACCGGCGCGCGCTCGTGTGCCGCCTGTGCGCCCGCGTCGAGCCGCTCCCGGATCGGTGTCCGGCCTGCGGCGGCCGGCGGCTCGCCCCGTTCGGCTGGGATCCCGAGCGCGTCGAGGCATCGGTGCGCCGGCGATTCCCGCGCCTCACCGTTTCCCGCTCCGATCCCGGCGCCCAGGTCGTGATCGGGACATCCGCCCTGCTCCGCGGGGGCAGCCCCGGCCGCTGGGGAGCGGTGGGATTCGTCTGGCTGGACGGCTTCCTGCGTGTCCCGGACTTTCGCGCGAGCGAGCGTGTCTTCCAGCTTCTCTGGGCCTCGGCGGAGGCAGTGGGCGGCTCCGGCCGCGTGATCGCCCAGACGCTCCATGCCGATCACTACGCGCTCGGCGCGGCCAGGAACCGCGAGCGCGAAGCCTTCTATCGCCAGGAGCTGGGATTCCGCGCCGAGCTCGGCTATCCGCCCTACAAGCGCCTGTGTCACGTCTCCGCCCGCGGCAAGACGGCCGCGACGGCGCGCGCGCTCCTCGAGGAGGCCGCGGCGGCTATCGCCGGCGTCGCGGGCCTCACCATCTATCCGCTCGCGGCGCTGGGCGCGCCCGGAGCCGCGGCAGCTGCGCGCTGGCGCTTCGTGATCAAGGGTCCCGCCGAGCTGCCCCGGCTCATCGCCCCCGCGCTCCGTCCCTTTCTCGAGCGGGGCCGGCGCTCCGGCGGTGTGGTAGAAATAGAGATGGACCCCGTAACTACCTAGGAGAACACACCCAGTGGCACTGCTCGACATCAAGCTCTACGGCGACCCCTCGCTCCGGCGCAAAGCCGCGCACGTGCGAGAGGTCACCCCCGAGCTCCGCCGCCTGATCGGCGACATGGTCGAGACGATGTACCACCAGATCGGTATCGGCCTGGCCGCGCCACAGGTGGGCAGCCCCTATCGCCTGCTCGTCATGGACGACGGCAAGGGTGGCGCGCGCGCCCTCATCAATCCCATCATCACCGGTCGAGGCGGATCCGTGGTCGACGAGGAAGGGTGTCTCTCGCTGCCCGGCATCTTCGGGGACGTCGAGCGCAGCAAGTGGGTGTCCGTCCAGGCCACGGACGAGGACGGCAAGCCCATAGACTTCGAAGCCCAAGGTCTCCTCGCGCGCGTCATCCAGCACGAGATGGATCACCTGGACGGCGTGCTCTTCATCGACCACCTCTCGCCCGTGGCGCGCGACCGCATCAAGAAGAAGATCCAGAAGCACGGCTTCCCCAAGGAGCGTTCCTCTCGAGCATTCGCGCTGTAGTGCGAGCCGAGACGCTGCCGAGCTGCCGCAGGCACGAGAGCGGCGAGGCGAGTTCCTGAACAAGACACGCATGCGCGTTCTCTTCTACGGCACGCCGGAGTTCGCGCTGCCGACCTTCGAGGCCCTGCTCGAGCGTCACACCGTCGTTGCCGCCATCACCCAGCCCGACAAGCCCGCCGGCCGCGGCCAGCGCGTGACACCGCCCCCCGTCAAGAAGCGCGCGGAGCGGGCGGGAGTGCCGGTGATCCAGCCGACGCGCCTGCGCGATCCCGGCTGGCCCGAGGGCCTGGCCGAGCTCGACGCCGACATCGCGGTGGTCGTGGCCTTTGGCCAGATCCTGCCCAAGGCGGTGCTCGACGTTCCGCGCCGCGGGTCCATCAACGTCCACGCCTCTCTCCTGCCTCGCTATCGCGGCGCCGCGCCCATCGCCTGGGCCATCATGCGCGGCGAGACGGAGACGGGCATCACGACGTTCCAGATGGACCCCGGCATGGACACCGGCGCGCTGCTGCTGTCCGAGTCGACGCCCATCGGGCCCGACGAGACGGCGGGCGAGCTCTCCGCGCGGCTCAGCGAGATGGGCGCGCGCGTGATGATCCGCACGCTCGATGAGCTGGATTCGCTGGTGCCGAAGCCGCAGGACCACGCGCACGCGACCATGGCCCCGCGGCTCAAGAAGGAAGCCGGCTGGCTCCGCCTGGGCGAACCCGCCCGCGAGCTCGTCAACCGCGTGCGCGGCACCAATCCCTGGCCGGGCGCCTGCGTGATGACGCCCGCCGGCCGTCTCATCATCTGGCGCGCCGTCGCCGTGCCGCATCCAAGCACGGCCGTGCCCGGCACGCTCGTCCTGAGCGGCCCCGGCGCCACGTGCGTCGCGACGGGAAGCGGCCTGCTGCTGCCCGTGGAAGTCCAGCCCGAGAGCCGGAAGCCCATGGCCTGGGAGGAGTTCCTCCGCGGCGCCCGGCTCGGTCCGGGCGCGATGCTCATGGAGCTGGGCGCGTGAGCCCAGTGCTGCGCGCGGGCCCGGTCTCCCAGGCGCGCTACGAGGCGCTGCGCATCCTCGTGCGCGTGGAGGAGGACCGCGCCTTCGCGGACATCGTCCTCGAGCACGCCCTCGAGCAGGCGCGTCTCGACCCCCGCGAGGCAGGACTCTGCACGGAGCTGGTCTACGGCACGCTCCGGTGGCGGCGCCATCTCGACTGGCGCCTGGCCCCGCATCTGAATCGCCCGCTCGACAAGCTCGATGCCTGGGTGCGGATGGTCCTGCGTCTCACCGCCTACCAACTCTTCTTCCTCGACCGCGTCCCCCGCTGGGCGGCCGTGGACGAGGCGGTCAGCCTGGCCAAGCTCAAGGCGCGCAAGCCGGGCCCGCCGGAGTTCGTCAACGCCGTCCTGCGCTCGCTCACCCGCGCGTCGGGACCGCCGCCCCTGCCCGCCGTGCCCGTCGAGGCCGCGGCCGTGCGCTGCTCGTTTCCCGACTGGATCGCCGCGCGCTGGATCGCGCGCTACGGCCAGCCCGAGGCGGAAGCGCTCATGCTCGCCTCGAACGAGCGGCCCCCGACCACGATGCGCGTGAACCTCCTTCGCATCACGCGCTCTGCGCTGGCCGGGCGGCTCCGCGACGAAGAGCTCGCCTTCACGCGCCCGACCGCGCTGGCGCCCGAGGGGCTCCTGATCGAGCGCGGCGCCGTCGGCCGCTGGGCCGCCTTCGCCGCGGGCTGGTGCACGATCCAGGACGAAGCCTCCATGCTCGTCGCGCGCCTCCTCGACCCGCAGCCCGGCGAGCTCGTGGCCGATGCTTGCGCCGCGCCCGGAACCAAGGCCACCCATATGGCCGAGCTGATGCGCAACCGCGGGCGCATCGTGGCCATGGACCCGCAGGCGGCCCGGCTCAAGCTGGTGCCGAAGAGCGCCGCGCGCCTTGGCACCACCATCATCGAGCCCCGCGTGGGCGGCGCGGCCGCCCTGGCCGGTCGCTGGAAGGACAAGTGCGATCGCGTCCTCGTGGACGCGCCCTGCTCCAACCTGGGCGTGCTCCGTCGCAATCCGGAGGTGAAGTGGCGCCGCACCGAGGAAGACCTGCGACGGCTCCAGGACAAGCAGCGGACCATCCTCGAAGCCGCCGCCTCCATGGTCAAGCCGGGCGGGCGCCTCGTCTACGCGACGTGCTCACTCGAGCCCGACGATAACGAGGCAGTCGTTGCCACGCTCCGCGGGCGCCACGGGCCATGGCAGGTGGATCAGCCCG
>Ga0137394_10001792_pt1 | contig 15787 bp, 8 predicted proteins | sample czobulk116metaG_FD_108278 | JGI IMG/M metagenome (GOLD analysis project Ga0137394, IMG submission 108278) | Vadose zone soil microbial communities from Angelo Coast Range Reserve, California, USA - czobulk1.16 metaG | ecosystem: Environmental > Terrestrial > Soil > Vadose zone | place: USA...
CCACCTGGCTCGATGAGTCCGCTCCCGCCGGGGCTGCCTGTCGCCGGCGGATCTTCGTGGCCACGGCGCAGTCGCAACTGTTCGCGCTCGACGCCCGGGACGGGCGGCCCTGCGCTGGGTTCGGCGCGAAGGGAATGGTGGATCTCAAGGCCGGCCTGCGGATTCCGCCGTTCGAGCCTGGCGCATATTCGATGACGTCGCCGCCGGTGGTGGTGAGCGGGCTGGTGATCACCGGTTCCTCGGTCGCGGACAACAGCAGGCCCAACCCGGCGAGCGGCGAGGTGCGTGCCTACGATGCCCGCACCGGTGCCATGAAGTGGACCTGGGACCCGATCCCGCAGGACCCGAAGGATCCCGCCTACGGCGAGTGGCGCGGCGCGATGGCCCACAAAACGGGCGCCGCCAACGCCTGGTCGGTCCTGGCGGCGGACCCCGAGCGGGATCTCGTGTTCATCCCTACCGGCAGTGCCGCTCCCGATTACTACGGCGTGCTCCGTCTCGGCAACAACCGCTACGCCAACTCGATCGTGGCGCTCCGGGCTTCGACCGGCAAGCTGGTCTGGGCGTTTCAGACCGTGCACCACGACCTGTGGGATTACGACAACGCCTCCCCGCCGGCGCTGGTGACTGTCACTCACGGCGGCGCCCCGATCCCCGCCGTCGTTCAGGCTACGAAGTCCGGCATGCTGTTCGTCCTCAACCGAGAAACTGGCCAGCCGATCTTCCCGGTGGAAGAGCGTCCAGTTCCCGCGAGCGACATCCCCGAGGAGCAGGCGTCTCCCACCCAGCCGTTCACCGCGGTGACGCCGCCGCTCAGCCCCCATCGCTTCTCGACGGACAGTATCTGGGGCACGAGCGACGCGGACCGCGCCGCCTGTCACGCCGCGATCGATGGGCTCCGGAACGAGGGGATCTTCACGCCGCCGAGCGGGCGGGGGACCTTCGTGATGCCGTCCAACATCGGCGGCGCGCATTGGGGCGGCGTCGCCGTGGACCCGGTACGGCAGATCGCGGTGGTGCCGGTGAACCGGATCGGCGCGGTGGTGCAGCTGATCCCGCGCGAGAGCTTCCATCACGAGCAGGCCATGGCGGAGGACAAACGGCTGGGGCACGACTATGAGTACAACGAGATGTTGGGGACGCCGTACGTGATGCGGCGGCGTATCCTCTTGAGTCCGGCCGGTCTGCCGTGCACGCCGCCGCCCTTTGGAACGCTCGCCGCGATCGACTTGAAGACGGGTGGCCGGCTGTGGGAAGTCCCGCTCGGCTCCCCCGCCCGACTGGTTCCCCCGGAGCAGGCCGCGAAGATTCCGGCCGAGTGGGGCTCGCCCAGTCTGGGTGGGCCGATCGTCACGGCGGGCGGCGTCGTGTTCATCGGCGGGGCGCTGGACCGCTGGCTCCACGCCTACGACATCGAGACGGGCCGCGAGCTGTGGCGCGGCCCTCTGCCCGAGAGCGGCAAGGCCACGCCGATGAGCTATCGCCTCGCATCGGGCCAGCAGTTCGTTGTGATAGCGGTGGGGGGTGGTGGGGCCTGGGGAGCGGGCGACTACGTGGTGGCCTTCCGGCTCAGGGCCGAGTGACCAAAGCGCCGAGCGCCACCGCGAGCCGCCCGGTGGCGTCCGCGTCCCAGCCGAGAAATAGGTGCGGCTCGATCAGCTCCAGCTCCATGAGCATCAGGCGATCGGCCCGCTCCACGCCGTCCACGCGTGCGTACAACGGATTGCCGGGCACCGCCGCCATGACCGCCTCGGCGTCCGCGACCAGCCTGGGCGGTGGCGCCATTAGGGCGGCCGTGCCGCCGAACTCCCACTGCACCCGATAGTCCGTCGCCGCGGGCCGCTTCCGGACCGCGTGGCTGAACCGGCCGCGGAAGAAAATGATGGACCACTCGCCGGGGTCACGCACCTCGTCGATGAAGGGCTGCACCATCACGTCCCCCGCTCGGAGCAGCTGCTCGAGCCGGCTTTGGTCGGCGCCGGCCGTCGCGGCAGAGGTGCGCCACGTATCGGTCGCGCTCGCCGAGACGGCGGGCTTCACGACCACGTCGCTCCAGCGCTCGTCGCGCAGCAGCTGGGCGAGTCCGACCCGCCTGCCCCGCGCCAGCCACCGCGTCGGTACGATCGGGACGCCGCGCACCGCCAAGTCGCGCAGGTAGCCCTTGTGGCTGTTCCACCGCAGCACCGCCGGCGGATTCCACAGGGGCACCCCGGCGCGCTCGAGCCGGGTCACCCAGGCGAGGAACTCCTCCAGCCGATGGTGGTAGTCCCAGCAGGAGCGGACGACCACGCCCTGGAACTCTTCCCAGCACACGTCGGGGGAATCCCACACGGCCGGCACCGCGGTGACGCCGAGTTCCTGCAAGGCCGGGACGAGCAGCAAGTCGTCCTCGTTGAGACTCGGGAGCTTCGCGTACGTGGCGAGGGCGATGCGTTTCATCGCTCAAAGAAAACCATATTATTCAAGGCCCGCACTCACCAGTTTCCTGGAGGATGCTCAGATGCATCGTTTCGGCACATTGATCGTCGCGCTCGCGCTCGGCGCCCTCGCGCCGTTCGCGCTTCCTGCTCAAAGCCCGACCGATCTGACGGATGTTTGCAAGGTGCTCGGCGACGCCAAGCCCGGTCAGTGGGCTTCGTTCGACGGCTCGGGGAGCTCAGGCGTAGGAAAGCTGCGCCTGGCGGTCGTCGGCTCGGAGCGGGCGGGAGACTCGACGCTGTACTGGTTCGAAGTGAGCTTCGCCGGAAAGGATCCCGGCAGGAGCGGCGTCGTGCAGATCCTCACCGCTAGCCTGGCATCTGGTCTGGAGTCACCGCGTGCGCTGATCATCAAGGCGGGCCCACAGCCGGCCATGAGGATCTCCGGTGAGATGGCCGGGATGATGGGCAAGCAGGGGGGACAAAACGCCTCCGCCTTCGACTGGGCGGGAAAGTGCAGCGGCGCACACGTGGTGGGCTGGGAGTCGGTCACCGTACCCGCCGGCACGTTCCGCGCGCTGCATGTGACGACCGGGGATGGCGGCGAGGTGTGGGCGTCGCGGGACGTCCCCTTCGGCCTCGTGAAGACGCACGGCAAGCAGGGCGACCTCGCCCTCACCGGCCGCGGCGCGGACGCGAAGTCATCCATCACGGAGAAGCCGCTGGAGATGCCCGCGATGCCGATGCCCAAAGACTGAGGTTACGAAACGCAACCTGGGCGTCGCCGCGGCGCCCTTGCGGGGTTCGGCCTTTGCGTGCTTACGTGGGTGACTCCGTTCCACACCCTATGAGGAGGCCGAACCCCGTGCCCGTTCGCTCGTTGACCCTCGTCGCCGTCACGCTGCTGCTCCTTCCCGCGGGCTCCACGCTCGCGCAAGGCTTCGACTCCACGGTGTTCGCCGCGCTCAAGTGGCGCGAGATCGGGATCTACCGGGGCGGGCGCAGCGTCGCCGTCGCGGGCTCTGCGTCCCGGGTCGCTGAATTCTGGATGGGCACCACGGGTGGCGGCGTGTTCAAGACGACGGACGGCGGCGACACGTGGGCGGCGTCAACCGACAAGTACTTCGGCGGCACCATCGGCGCGATCGGCGTCTCCGAGTCGAACCCGGACATCGTGTACGTCGGCACCGGCGAGTACCCCATCCGGGGTAACGTCGCCGCGGGCGACGGAGTCTGGAAGACCACCGATGGGGGCAAGACGTGGACCTCGCTCGGACTCGCCGAGACGCAGCAGATCTCGCGGGTGCGCGTGCACCCGACTAATCCCGACATCGTGTGGGTTGGCGCGCAGGGTCACGCCTACGGGCCCAACGCCGAGCGCGGTGTCTACAAGACGACCGACGGCGGCAAGACGTGGAACAAGGTGCTGTTCCGGAACGACTCGACCGGGATCTCCGACCTCGTGGTGGATCCCTCCAATCCCGACGTGTTGTACGCGGCGTTCTGGCAGGCGCAACGCTATCCCTGGAAGCTCCTCTCCGGCGGGCAGGGCGGCGGGCTGTTCAAGTCGACGGACGGCGGCGAGCACTGGAGCGAGATCACGCACAACCCCGGTCTGCCGGCGGGACTGCTGGGCAACATCGGTCTCGCGATCTCGCCGGCCAAGCCGTTACGCGTCTGGGCGTTGATCGAGGCCGACCAGGGCGGTGTGTACCGCTCCGATGACGGCGGGGCGACGTGGCGCTACGTCAACGCCGAGCGGAAGCTGCGCCAGCGGCCCTGGTACTATTCGCGCGTGTTCGCCGATTCCAAGGACACGAACACCGTGTACGCGCTGAACGTGTTGGCCTACAAGTCGACCGATGGCGGCGAGACATTCAAAGTCTTCCCCGATCCGCACGGCGACAACCACGACATGTGGATCGCGTCCAACGATCCGCAGCGCATGATCGAGGCGAACGACGGCGGCGCGAACGTCTCGTTCAACGGCGGCAAGACGTGGAGCGACCAGGACTACGCCACGGCGCAGTTCTATCACGTCACGACGACGAATCACTTCCCCTACCGCGTGTGCGGGGCGCAGCAGGACAACACCGGCGTGTGCGGGCCCAGCCGCTGGCCGGTCGGGATCGACCGGGGTCAGTGGTACGATGTGGCCGGGGAAGCGGGCAACGTCCAAGCGCGGCCGGACGACCCCGACATCACCTACGGCGGCGACAACTCCGGCTTCCTCGCGCGCCTCGACCACAAGACGGGTTTCTTTCGGATCATCAACCCCTGGCCCGACAGCCCGGACGGCCACCCGGCGGGGGAAGGGAAGTACCGCTTCCAGTGGACGGCGCCGCTGTTGATCTCGCCGCACGACCCGCACGTGCTCTATACTGGGGCCAACGTGCTGTTCCGATCGGTGAACGAGGGGCAGAGCTGGACGGCGATCTCACCTGACCTGACGCGGCACGATCCGGCCACCCTCGGTGTCTCGGGCGGGTCGATCACACTCGACCAGACGACCGCCGAGTACTACGCCACGATTTTCGCACTGGCCGAGTCGCCGCGCGTGAAGGGGCTCATCTGGACGGGATCGGACGACGGCGTGATTCAGTTGACGCGGGACGGTGGCAAGACGTGGACCAACGTGACGCCGCTCGACGTCGCGCCGTTCACGCGCATCTCGAGCATCGAAGCGTCACGCTTCGCTCCGGGTACCGCCTACCTTGCGGCCAACCGCTACCAGCTCGAAGACCGCGCACCCTACATCTACCGGACCACCAACTACGGGAAGACGTGGACCAAGCTCGTGAAGGGGATTCCCGCCAGCGAGTTCGTGCGCGTGGTACGGGAGGACCCGGTGCGGCGCGGCCTGCTGTTCGCGGGCACGGAGCGCGGCGTGTGGGTGTCGTTCGACGACGGCGCCAACTGGCAGTCGCTGCGCACGAACCTCCCGATCGTCCCGGTGCACGACCTCGTGATCAAAGAGGGCGACCTCGTGGCGGCCACCCACGGGCGCTCGTTCTGGATTCTGGACGACATCGCGCCGCTGCGCGAGCTCGTGCGGGCCACCCCGCGCGAAGCCGCGCATCTGTTCAAGCCGCGCGACGCCTACCGCGTCGACTGGTCGGGCGGCTTCTCGTTCCCGCCGAACGAGGCTCACCCGGTTGGGAAGAACCCGCCCAACGGGGCGATGATCTACTACTCGCTCAAGGACAAGGACCAGCGGGTCACACTCGACATCCTCGACGCCGCCGGTCACGTCGTCCGCAGCTTCACGAGCCGGCCGGACTCGCTCACCGCGGCGGACAGCGTGCGGGGCGACAGCGTGAAGCGCGTCCGCACGGACAGTCTCAAGCAGGCCGGTGTGACGGACAGCGTGAAGATCGACAGCATCGTGTCCGACACGCTGAAAGACACCGACAAGCCGTGGCCCCAGCGCCCGCCGGCGCCGCCCCGCGCGGCGAACAAGCAGGGCCTGAACATGTTCGTCTGGAACCTGAAGTATCCCGACGCGACAGCGTTCTGGGGGATGGTCGGCGTGGGCACCGATGGTCCCATGGCCCTGCCGGGGGCGTATCAGGCACGGCTGCGTGTGGGCGGGAGGGTGTACACGCAGCGCTTCTCGCTCAAAGTCGACCCCCGCTCCAAGGTGAAGCCGGCGGAGCTGCGCGAGCAGTTCACCTTCCTGAAGCGACTGCGCGACACCGTGAACGCGGCGACCACCGCCGTGATCACGATCCGCAACGTGCAGGCACAGCTCGAGGACCGGCTCCAGGGGGCGTCCGACACCACGCGCCTGGGCCCGAGCGCGCGGGCGCTGGCCGAGCGGCTCGGCGCGATCGAAGGGGCGCTGTACCAGGTGCGCAACCGGTCATTCCAGGATCCGTTGAACTTTCCTCCGATGCTGGTGGAGCGGATCAGCGGGCTGGGCTCCGCCGTCGCCGGTATCGACGCCCGCCCAACCGCGCAGGTATATGACGTGTACCGCATGTTCGCACCGGAGCTGCAGCGTCAGCTGCTCGCGTTGCGCGCGGTCCTGGGTCGCGAGCTTCAGGCGGTGAACGCGGCGCTCCGGGCGACCAACCTGCCGAGGATCGTGGCCAAGGCCGCGGAGCTGCGGCGGCCTGCGCCGGAGACGGCGAAGTGACCCGACTCAGCTTGATGGCCATCGCGTGCTTGGTCGTCGCCGTGAAGGGCACGCCTGCCCAACAGCCTGTTGCCGACCAGTCGTTCCACGACCGCTACGGCGAGCTCGTTCGCAATCCGCGCAAGCTGAGTGACAGCACCCGCCTCCACGAGCTGTTCCGGCTGAACTGGCAGTATGTGATGACCGAGTATCCCGAGTTCGCCACGTACGTCGGGTACCCCGGTCAGAACGCCCGCTGGACCGACAACTCGCTCCAGGCGATCGAGCGGCGCAAGCAAGAGCTGCAGCAGCCGCTCGGCGTCGTCAAAGCGATCCGACGTGATCGCTTGTCCTCTACGGATCGGCTCAACTACGATCTGTTCCGGCGCGGGCTCGAGGAGCAGATCGAAGGCACCCGCTTCAAGGACGAGTATTTCGCGATCACCCAGCTCGGCGGCGTGCAGCAGGACGTGGGCCAGCTGCTGGCGCAGATGCCCACGACGAGCGTCCAGGACTACGAGGACATCCTGGCGCGCTTGAACGGGGTCCCCGCGCTGGTCGACCAGACCATCGTGCTGCTCGGGAAGGGGCTCGAGGCCGGGATCACACCGCCGCGGGTGACGCTGCGCGATGTGCCCGACCAGATCCGCGGCATTACCCCCGACGATCCGATGGCGAGCCCGCTGCTACGGCCGTTCGCGCAGTTTCCCTCGAGCGTCCCGGCGAGCGAGCGCGAACGGCTCACGCAGGCGGCGCGCGACGCATATACCCAGCGCGTGGCGCCGGCGTACCGGAAGCTGTACGACTACGTGGTGGGGAGCTACCTCCCGAAGACGCGGGAGTCGATCGGGATGCGGGAGCTACCGGACGGCGCCGCGTGGTACGCCTATCGGGTCAAGCAGTTCACGACCACATCGCTCTCGCCCGACCAGATCCACGCGCTGGGCATGCGCGAGGTGCAACGCATCCGGGCGCTCATGGACAGCGTCATCGCGTCGACCGGGTTCAAGGGAAGCTTCGCCGACTTCGCGCGATTCCTCCGGACTGACCCGCAGTTCTTCTTCGACGACTCGGCCAGCCTGGTGCGCGCCTACCGCGACATCGCGAAGCGCGCCGATCCGGGCCTGATCAAGCTGTTCGGCAAGCTGCCGCGCCTGCCATACGGCGTCACGACCATCCCGTCGTTCATGGCAAAGTCGCAGACCACCGCCTACTACCAGGGCGGCTCGCTCCAGGCGGGGCGGCCGGGGTACTTCTTCGTCAACACGTACGACCTGAAGTCACGGCCCAAGTGGGAGATGGAGGCACTCAGCCTGCACGAGGCGGTGCCCGGCCACCACCTGCAAATCGCGCTGGCCCAGGAGCTGGACGGCGTGCCCGAGTTCCGCCGGTACGGTGGCTATACGGCGTTCGTCGAGGGCTGGGGGCTCTACGCCGAGGGTCTCGGGCCCGAGCTCGGCATGTATCAGGACCCGTACTCCAAGTTTGGCCAGCTCACCTACGAGATGTGGCGGGCAGTCCGTCTCGTGCTCGATACCGGGATCCACGCGATGGGGTGGACGCGCGAGCAGGCACTCCAGTTCTTCAAGGACAACGCCCCCAAGGCGGAGCAGGACATCACCGTCGAAGTCGACCGCTATATCGCCTGGCCCGGCCAGGCGCTCGCCTACAAGATCGGCCAGCTCAAGTTCCGTGAGCTGCGCGACTCCGCGGCCGCGGCCCTGGGGCCCCGGTTCGACATCCGCGCCTACCACGATGAGGCGCTCCGGAACGGCGCCCTGCCGCTCGATCTGCTGGAGCAGGACGTGCGGGAGTGGATCGGGAAGCGGCGTTAGGCCGCGCCTTCAGCGCGCCAGTCGCTGCGCCAGTTTGACCAGCTCCGGGTCGGGTGGCGGCTTGGGAACGAGCGCGCGCTCGAGCGGCAGCGCGGAGATCAGTCCCTTCACCAGGGCGGTATAGACGCCGGACTTCCCGGCGGCGAGGAGGTCCACCGCCTGCGCGGCCGTGCGGCTGGCCAGCAGCCGATCGAACGCGCCCGGTCCGCCGCCGCGCTGCACGTGCCCGAGAATCGTGGCGCGGAGCTCGAAGCCGATCCGGTCGCGGTGGTTCGTGACGTACGTGGCCAGCGCGGTCGCGTTCCACTTCGCCCCTTCGGCCACGACCACCATGGCGTGCCGCTTGCCGCGGGTATAGGCGTCCCGCAGGGCCGCGGCCACGGTGTCGGGGTCGCTTTCCACTTCGGGGATCACGACCACATCCGCTCCGCCGGCGATGCCTACCATCAACGCGAGATACCCGTGGGAGCGCCCCATCACCTCGACCACGAAGGCGCGCTGGTGTGACGTCGCTGTGGTCTTCAGCCGGTCGATCGCTTCGAGCGCCGTGTTGAGGGCGGTGTCGACACCGATGGTGATATCGGCGCCGTTCAGGTCGTTGTCGATGGTCGAGGCGACGCCCACCACCGGGAACCCGGCTTGCGACAGCGCGTGGGCGCCCGAGAGCGAGCCGTTGCCGCCGATCACGACCAGCCCATCGATCGCGGCCTGTTCGAGCACCTGGAGCGCGCACTTCCGCCCCTCGGGGGTGCGGAACTCGGCGCACCGGGCGCTGCCGAGCATGGTGCCGCCGACGTGGATGATGCTGGCCACGTCGCGGGGCCCGAGCGGCTGGAGCTGGCCCGCGATCAGCCCGGTGTAGCCCTGTCGGACACCGACCACCTCGAGCCCGCTCGACACGCCCACGCGCACGACGGCGCGGAGCGCCGCGTTCATCCCGGGCGCGTCTCCCCCGCTCGTCAGCACCGCAATCCGCTTCATCATTGTCCTTTCACGAACACGACTTCACCCGGCCTCGACACCCCATTCTCGTTGAATGCATCGACCGCGAAGTAGTAGCCTTGTCCCACGTTCAGGGCCCTTAGCTCGAGCGTATCGCCCCGATCGGCGAACAGCTGATAGGTCTGATAGAGCTTGTTGGGCGCGATTCCCCACAGGACGTTGTAGCCCACCGCCTCGGGCACACGGTCCCAGGTGATGAACGCGTTGCGGGGATCGCTGTCGCGGCGCACCAGCAGGCCGCGGGGGGTCGGCGGCGCGCTGCCGGCGCCGCTACCGAACACCCGGAGGTCGCTAATGGCGAGGTTGGGCGCCGCGACGTACACGTGCTCGTACCGGATGTATCGTGCCTTGACCGGGGCGGGCAGCTCGATGTAGGCGTTCGGCCGGTCGCGGGTTTCGCGACTCAGGTCGGCCAGGAGCCGCCATTTCCTGCCGTCGGTCGATCCGCGGATGCGGAACCGCGTGTAGACCGTCGAGTCGTTCACAAAGATGTTCGACCGGTAGTCGGTGTAGTTCACCTGCACGGCCTTCACGTCGAACACTCCCTGCAGGTCGATCGTCAGCCACTGGTCTGGGGCGCTGCGCCGCGCCACCCAAAACGTCCGCGGATTCTCGTCGGTCACGTTCGCGGCGGCGAACGTATCCTGCACCGAGGACGCGGTGGCCGGCTTGCGGTAGGACAGCAGCATCCAACCGGTGAACAGCGCGTTGCGATCGGTCCATTTCCCCGTGGGCAGATAGTGCGGGAAATCGCCGAAGCGGGTGTTGACGAACATCTGGTCGTCGCCGTCGAAGCCGGCCGGGAACATCGCGATTCTGCGCTCGAAGTTCCAGTTCACCGCCACCCACGGGGTCCCCGTGTTCCAGTAGTTGCCGAAGGTGTCCTGGAAGGTGTTGCCGTGCCCGGCGCCCTGGACGAACCCACCCGGCTTGTAGGCGATCGGGTTGTACGGCGCGTAGGTAAAGGGGCCGAGCGGGTTGTCGCCGATGTAGGTGCCGTTTGCGTAGACGTTGTATTCCGTCCCCGGCGCCGCGTACTGCAGATAGTACTTGCCGCGGTACTTGGTCATCGTGGCCCCCTCGATGAACGGCTTGATGGTATCGCGGTGATCCTGACCGAAGCGCTCCCATCCGTGCTCCGTCGGCTCGAGGTGCAGCAGCTCGCGCGCCCGGGCGATATACGAGAGGCCATGGTGCGGATCGAGCTCGATCCCGTAGATCGGGTACAGGTTCGAGGAGCCGAAGTACATGTACCACCGATCCGTATCCGGGTCGTGGAAGATGTCCGGGTCCCACGGTCCCTGGGCTCCCGGGAGCTCCGGCATGAGCGGCGTGAGGAGGTCGAGGTGCCCGGTTTCCGGCGTCGTCGTGTAGAAGAGCGGCGCGGGCTCGAAGGCCGACGGGAACAGGTACAGCGTGTCCCGCACCGACAGGGCGGCGGGCGCGTTGATGTCCCCGTCGAGCCACCGGTCGGGCGTCACGAACCGCCAGCGGCCCAGGTCGGTGGAGCGCCACCACCCGCCCGAGTTGGTCACAAAGAGGTAGTACGCACCCTTGTGATTGACGATGACGGGGTCCGCGCCCGCGCGGTACGAGATCTTCTGATCGACCTGCTTGAGGCTGTAGCGGTATTCGATATCCAGCGGGTTGCAGTAGGTCCGGTTGCCGGACGCCTGCGCGGCAAGCCGCGGCGTGGCGAGCAGAGCGACGCCCAGGGCCGCGGCTGAAGCCGCGACTCGGCGCTGCCGCTGAAGCGGCGTCGCGGCCCGTTCACGGGCAGGGCCGAGCCGCGAGTTCACTCGCGACTCGTCGCGGCGCGCATTTTCACGGCGGACACTTTCCCTGAAGCCACCCCCCCGTGAAACCCGCCCGGCACAGTCCCTGGACGATATGCGCGTTGCTGCGTATCAGCCGCCAGATCAGTCCCGTGCGGTAGTTCTCGATCATCGCGACAATCGGCCCCTGGTCGATGCCGAGGTAGTCGACGTCGAACCAGCCGAGCGTCGGGTCCACCGTGCCGCGCTCCACCGGGGTGCCGGTAGCGGTGAAGGTGGGGTTGAACGCGTCGCGGAAGCCGTAGGTCGAGAAGAGATGGGACCCGTACGTCTCGCGCATGGCGAGGAGCGCGGGGATGGCGATCTCGGGGGCGAATGCTACGGCGCCGCCGGCGGCGGTGGGGGCGAGCGTTCCATCGTCATTCGACTCGAACTGCGACACCCCTCTCGCCCAGTACGTATGGAACTGCCGCGAGCGCCCGTTGAGCATCAGGGTCGTGTTGGCCGGGCCGTCCGAGGCCGTGAGCCCCCAGATCTGGTTGCTGTAGCCGTTCCACGCCATGGGGTTGGCGGCGGCGTACGCCCGGTGCGCGTAGGTCGCGCGGCGCGAGTTCTCGAAATAGTCGATGCCCCGGCCCCGCATGAAGGCATCCTGAATGCCGCGGAAGTCGATCCAGACGTGCGAGTACTCGTGGCCGAACAGCGGCCCGAACTGCACGTAATCCTGCCCCCGGAACGTCCCCCACTGATAGCCGCTCACCCACCGGTTCCAGGCGGCGGAGTCGACAGGGTGCGTGGGCGAGCCGAGGGCCAGGGCGTACAGGATCATCGCCTCGTTGTAGCCGATCCAATCGGTGGGGATGAACCCGCCCTCCGGGTGCCAGCCCATGCTGACGGCGGGCGCCCGCGCCTGCGCCCAGTTCCAGTCCACGCGGAAGTAGATGGAGTCGGCAAGCGCGCGGATCTCGGATTCGACCGGATCAGCACCGTCGTAGTACGACTGGCACAACAGGATCCCCGCGAGCAACAGGGAGGTATCGATGGTCGACAGATCCACGTTTTGGAAGCGGTGCCCCATGCTCATGTCGAGGAAGTGATAGAAGAACCCGTGGTAGCCGGTGGAGCCAGAAACGGCCGAGTCCTGCGGCGCGGTCCAGAAGAAGCGCAACGTCGTGACGGTCCGCTGGGCCGCCTGAGCGCGTGTGATGTAGCCGCGCTCCGCACCGATCGGGTACGCCGTGAGGGCGAAGCCGACGGCCGCGATACTCGAGAACGACGGGGACGGGGCGCGGTCCGGCGTCAGGCCGTTCTGGGTGTTCGTGAGATCCCAGAAGTAATGAAAGGTGCGCTCCTCGAGCGTGTCGAGGAACGCGGCGGCACGGGCTGAGTCTGGGGGCGGCGGGCCTTCGGAGTGGTTGACACCGCACCCCGTGAGCATCGTCGCGGCGAGAGCGGCGGCGACCGGTATCCTACGCGTCATGCGGGAGAAATATCGCCGCAGGGCCCTGGTGCGGGCCACCGGTGCTGTGCGCACCGGCGGCCCGCGATGGTGAGGAGCTAGAACCCGTACTCGGCGCCGATCTGGAACCGGCGAGGATCGCTGATGGTGCAGAACGAGTTGCCGAAGGTCGGGTCCCCGATCCGCGAATTCAGGTTATTGAAGCACCCGAGATTCTGCCAGTTGAAGGCGTTGTAGAGATCCGCTGTCAGCGCCACTGAGCTCCGGCCGAACCGAGGGAAATCCTTCCGTAGGCGGAAGTCGACATTCTTGAACATTGGCGAGTCGAAGCCGCCCGGGACGAACGGGCGCTGGGTGGCATCAAGTTCGTTCCCGAAGCGGTCACCCACGTCCTGCTTCACGCCGCTGCCCAACGTCACCAAGCCACCGAACTGGATTCCGGCGGCGAACGGCAGATCCATGGTCCAGTTCGCTACGAGGTGATGACGCTCGTCGTTCCGTGCCTGGCGAGGGTAGTCGGCGGGGTTGGGGAAACTGAAGTCGTCATTGAACCCTTCGGTCTCACGCTTGGCGAACGTGTAGGCCAATCCGGCGCCCCAGCCTACCTTCCCCGTCGCCGAAGGACGGTAGGGGCGATCCATGCGCACCTGGAGCGCGTTGTACCACGTCTTGCCATTCTGGGTGGCCAAGAGAATTGTGCCGAAGCCAGGGACGGGGTGGACCACGAAGCACCCCGGCACGCCGAACGACCGCTGGGGACAGGTGAAGTTCATGTTTGCCCAATAAAACGTGAACACGTTCGAGCTCCGCGCCCCGGCGTAGGCGGCCTCGACCATCACCTGCCCGAGGAGCCGGCGCACCCCGATGCTGTATTGCCTTGACTTGGGCGGCCGAAGATCGTTCGGGATGAGCTGGACCTCCGGTGCGCCGGCCTGCGGATTGGCGATGCGCAACGAGTCGAGCGCTGAAAGGCCACCCAAGTAGCGGGGATCCCAGTCGACGCGGCCGGCCGCTGGGTCACCGGGCTGGCGGAAGCGAATGACGATGTTCGGCTGCTGCAGCGCGTACTTCTCGGCGATCGCCTGGTCGAACAACGTCCGGTCATAGAAGATGCCCCAGCCACCGAACACCGTCGTCTTGCTCGCCTCGTCTAGTGCGAACGAGAAGCCGACGCGCGGCTGGAAGGCGCCCAGGAAGCGGGGGCGTTGGGTGCCGTCGGTGAAGTATCGATTCCGGTCGATCGGAATGAACAGACTGTCCTTGTACTTCGTCAACGAGTCGACGATCGGCTGGGGAGTGATATAGTCGTAGTTCAGCGCGCGCGCTTCGTAGTCCCATCGGATGCCGAGGTTCACCGTCAACCGCTGCGTGGGGCTCCAATCATCCTGAACGTAGGCGCCGACCTGCATGTTGTCGGCCACAAAGTTCGGATTGCCGACGCGGAACTCCACACGGTCGGGAAGCTTGAAGCTATCAGGTCGTGTGGCGTCGTGGCCGATTGGCTGAAAGAAAAATCGGGGAATAACGCCATTCTCCTTGATCGCCCGATAATTCACGAGGTCGATGCTGGCCCCAGTCTTGATGACGTGTTGCCCGCTCCACTGTAGTCCGGAGTAGGTCAGATCGTTTCGCAGGGCAATCCGCTTCTGGGTGAAATCTTGGATAGTGATGTCCGGTCCGAGCTGCGCGTCGCCACCGGGGAAGTTGTTGAAGAGCCGGCTGACGGGCTCGCTGCCCGGCAACGGGCTCGGGTTGTCTCGAGCACGCTGGAAGCTCAGCGCAAATTCGTTTAGCCAGGGGCCCGAGAAGTGGTTGTATTTCAAAATCCCGGTCGTGACGTCGTTCTTGAAGTGCACGCCGGACTCGAGGGGCCGTCTGATATTGTCCGGAGCGCCAAAGTCGCGAATGTCGGTTTCGTGACGAGTGTTGACGCTCAACTCGAGCGTGGAGTGCGGGCTCGCGTCGTAGCTGAGCTTGCCGAACAGGAGTGTCGACCGGAACGGGGAGCCGGCGAAGCCGTTGCGGGAGGCGAAATCGATCGTGTCGAGCGCCGGGTAGCCGGTCGGCGGCACGATGTTGACCTGGTTATTGCGATTCTGGTAATTCCCCTCGTACGACCCGAAGAACCGCAACTTGTCCTTGATCAGGGGCCCGCCGGCGCTCAAGCCCACGAGGTTGCGGCTGTAGTCGGGTTTCGGCGTGCCCGCGGCACGAGCGAACGAATCCAACGCCACGAGGTCCTTGTTCTGATAGGAATAAAAGGCGTTCCCGGCCCATTCGTTCCCGCCCGACTTCGTGGTCGCCGTGATGATTGCGCTGGAGGCCTTCTGATACTCGGCTTTGTAGTTCTGCGTGAGAATCCGGTACTCTTGCACCGCGTTCCGTGGGAACGGGTTGCCGCGGCTGCGATCCTGGCCCACCGACCCGCCATGGATCAGGTCGTTCTTGTAGCTGGCCCCGTCGATGAAGAGGTTCGTTTGGTCGGCCCCCTGCGCACCGGCTGAGAAGGCTCTTGCTGTGCCATTCAACCGGTCATTCTGGATCGTCGTGCCCGGAGCCAAGACCGCGAGGTCCAGAAAGTTGCGGCTGGACGAGGGAAGGTTGTTGATCTGCTGTTGAGTGACGTTGGTTGCAACCTCGGACGTGCGTGTCTCTACGCCCGCTGCCGCCACGACGGTCACGGCCTCGATCTGAATCGCCGAGGTGCCGAGCTTGAAGTCCAAGGGGTACACCTCGCCGATCAACACGCGCACACGCAGTTTCTGGGGCGCCATGCCGATCTGGCGGGCGGTCACCTCGTACTCGGCGGGCACGAGGCCGAGCATCGCGTAAAACCCGTTGCTCTGCGTCGTGACTTCGCGCTGCGATGACGTTTGCGAGTTGACCGCAACGACACGGGCTCCCGCGAGCGGCGCGCCGCTCGAGTCCGTCACGTATCCCCGGATGCTCCCGGTGCTCGTCTGTGCCGGAGCGCTTCGAGCGAGTGAGACGGCCAGCACTCCGCCCAGCAGCATGAGCCGGCCCGCGTGCCGCAACAGAACAAAGAGTCTCATGGTTTCCTCCTCCGTTGCCACCGTTATCACGCGCCGCGCGGACTTTGTCAAGACAGCGCGCGGGTTTCCCAGTGGCACGACCATCGCATAGATTGGGACGCTACTTTCCACCCTTCAACGCGCGACTCC
>Ga0137394_10001793_pt1 | contig 15783 bp, 18 predicted proteins | sample czobulk116metaG_FD_108278 | JGI IMG/M metagenome (GOLD analysis project Ga0137394, IMG submission 108278) | Vadose zone soil microbial communities from Angelo Coast Range Reserve, California, USA - czobulk1.16 metaG | ecosystem: Environmental > Terrestrial > Soil > Vadose zone | place: USA...
GAAAAAGTTTTTTTCTTCCCCCCCCCCCCTTTTTTTTTTTTCACTTAGGAATGCGTGGACTATCGATATCACGATCCGCCATCGCGGCCGTACGTGCCCTGGCACGAGGGTTACGCATTGCGGGGGCGCGGCGCGCAGCAGCAGCCTCATCACGTCCGTCACCATCGTCACCACCGTCACCAGCGACAGCAGCACGCGCTGCCTCCCGCAGCGTTTGCTGTCGCGACCCCACCATCACCGCCACCGTCGGAGGTGGGTTCGAAACGTAGATTCCCTGGCGACTCCGACTCCGACGACGAGGGTTTTGTCCGGCGGAAGAAGACGACAGCGGTTGATGTCGTGAAGATTAAGCGCTTTGACGTACGTTCAGGCACTTTTTCTTTTCCACCGTTTGCGTTTGATGGGTGATGGTTCCCCACAGATCATGTTGAACGCGTTATGTCGGGCATGCAAGCTGTCAAAGATCGCCGCGAAGTGATCCATCGATGCTTATGTGATCGCGCGTTCTCAGGCACTCCCCACTCATTCCATTTGTCGATTCCAGCCATACACGGCCATCGTTCGATCGTATTTAGTATCTTTCTTGATTCTATGTATCTCATATATCTTCGTTTATTGTCTCCCTTGCTACATCCCAGCTTATCCAAGCCTCTCGAATCCACTCCTTAGTTAAATCATTATTATGTTCTTTGCCCTATCCGTGCCTGATGGAAGCAGCAACATGAAAGCAGATTAGAAATGCAAATGCGAACGAATCTACACGAGCGACCACCAAACAACGAAAAATAGATAATGAATGAGTGGAAGAGGCCGTCGTCTGCGCCTCCTACTTCTGCGCCTTCGGCACCACCCCGCTCTCCGCGACGGCGAGCAAGAATCGCTCGACAACGGATTTTCCCTGTCGCAGATTCGACAGCGCAATATGCTCGTTCGGCAAGTGCGCTTGACCCTATGAATACCGAGACCGAACAACGACAAAGATAAGATTAGCTAGCCAGTCGTCCAGGGCGATGCGGATTTTAAAAAAACACGCACTGAGCTTTGGCCCATCGGGAGGTGAAGCGCAGGGCAACCGAGGGCTTTTTCGAGGAAAGGTACGCACGGTATGGACTGTGCGAAGAGAGAGATAAAATAAGGGATGGGCCGGGCGTGGAAGAGAGAATGAATGGGGGACGTACGCCGCCTTCGCGCACGCGCATCGGCTCGCGGCCCCACTCGTCGTGAATTGCGCGCTCGAGCTCGAGGAACCAAGGATGCGTCAGATCTCCGAGCCACCAATCGGCCGTATGATCCACAGTCACCTACAAACAGCACCAAAAAACAATAATCTAAAAATGCAAAAACCTGACAAGGAAACAACTTTTTTTTACCTTGATAGTGTTGGGGGAGTCTAGCGCGTCGAACGAGGCGCGGAGGTGTGTCACGAGCGCTGCGCAGACGGCGTCGAGCACCTGGTCGGGCACGATGCGCAACGAGACTTGGGCCGTGACGGACGCGGGTATCACGGTCGGGTTGTGTGGGCCTGAGCCGCGCACGCTGTGGATCGTCAGCGAGGGCTCGCGCCAGCGCGATGTGAGCGAGGCTGCCGAGCGCTGCGTGACCGCTTCAAGCAGTCGGAAGAGTGCCGCTTCTTCGTCGTCCTGTGGTCGCACTTTGTCATCTGCCGGGTGTATGGAGTGGTTAGTCGCGATTTTGGGATGAGAGAGGTTTGGAATTCGTACAGAAACTTGGGATGAGCACGTTGCGGTCGCGGTCTGTGAGTCTCGCGAGCACTTTGATCCTGTGAAAAGGGGGGAAAAGATGTATTGTCGATCTTGGTCGACAATCGGCCGGCACAGAGGAGCTCACATGTCTTGCATGGGCTCGTCCCAGGCACCACCGTCGACACCTGAGTGGCTGTCTTTAAATCTACCTGGTGACGAGATCTGGTCATTTGGCAAAAATGACAACTGGGTAAAATTTTATGCAGCAGAACTGGCTGGGTGACTGACCTCGATATTACAATGGACGACTCCGCGCAAGCCGTATGTAATCGACGGTACATCAGGCGCTATCCAACCCGAGTTGCTGCGAGCAGCACGAATCATCGTCATTACCTCCGCCAACCAGACAGAAGACACTCCCAGGAAGAAGCGTGGGTGAGCGGCTCACCTGACTAGTATCGCATCCACTTCTCCGATGAGATCCTATGTATGGTAGCAGTATGCCGTCATCACTCCACCCATGTGCAGCGCCAGAATCAGACACCCACCACGTACCTTGTGTCTCAGCACTGCGTCCACGAAGCCGCCGCTGCCCGTCTCTTCTTCCCCTTCTACGAGAAACAGCAAGTCCACGCCGAGCTTGCGCGCCCGCAGCAGGTCAGCCGCAGCGCAAGCGACGGCGAGCACCGGGCCTTTGTCGTCAGCGACACCGCGCGCGTACAGATAACCGTTGCGCGCAGTCAACTTGAACGGGTCGCTCTCCCACCCTTCTGGGGGAGCGGAGATCACGTCGTAGTGCCTGTGCGCGTGTGCACCGTATGTCAGGTCTTTGCGACTATCCATTCATCTGTCTGTCCGTCCGTCTTACCCGTAGAAGAGGATGCGAGGTTTCCGATGGCGTGTTTGCACGCCCTGGAAGCACGCAAAGACGATCGGGTTGTGTACCGCTGCTTGGTCCGCGTAAAGCTGTTTCAATCGATTGAATTTCCAGAGGATGAAGAGACGGTGAGTGGGCACATACAGTTTTGGACGACGCGCCGAGTTGCGCAAAACACTTGGTGAGCCAAATGGCAGCCTGTCGACAATCCTCACGGTGATCGGCCAAACTGGAGACGCTCGGAATAGAGATGAATTTCGATAGCGCATAGACGAGAATGTCTAGCATTTTCCTATCAGCACTGCGAGAGGGGTGACGAGACGAGATGAGATAACGTACCGTTGGAGGCGTTGCGACCTTCCGCGTCGAATATCTCATGGGGGGTGTCATTAGGGGCATCGGCGTTCGCAGGATGGATTTTCCAGATCTAGGTATAGAGAAGGATAAGAGTCAAGTGATGATGCGTATACGGCCATATTACGTTGATAGCGCCGTCATTACCGCCGGTGATAAGCTCAAAATATAGAGGATCGGCAGTGGGCGCAATGATAGACGAAAGGACGATCCCGGAATGCGCATCCCAGGACGCGGTACAATCAAAGGTATCCGAGTACCTCTGTAAAAAGTCAACACGGAAGTAGGCAATGAATCGGAAGACGAATCACTTTGACTTGGCCATTGGCGGAGCAGACGTAGAGGTCGGATCCTAGAATGGAGAGCGAGAGGATATCCACATTCTACACGCGAAAGATGGGCACAGCGACCAAGATGGGAATGCGAGGGAGAGTTCACCTCCTGTACTATGATCGTCCGAATGAACGTGTTGGTCTGCAGGTCCCAAACACGAACGTATCCGTCCTGGCAGCCTGCGTATAAAATATCCTCTCGCACGACAAGGGAAAGGACGGCGCCGTGGGTACACTCGATGGTACTGAGGAGCTTCAAACCGTCTGGAGAACACTTCCAAACCTAAACAAAGGCAAACGATGACACATACGCCGTCAAGCTTCTCATGGCGCGTCCGGGCCACACACACCTTGACAGTTTCATCGCCGCTCCCGGTGGCAAGCAAAGCGTCTTCCTTGCGCGTCGCGCCGGCCGTGCGTTGGAATGCTGAGGGAAGGAGCGCCATGCAATATACATAGCCGTAGTGTGCCGAGTCTAGGACGTTCTGCGCCGGAATGTTGAACTCGGCGCGGGCGGCGGCGGCGGGGATTGGGAGCACAACATGGCCGTGGCCATCGTCTATCCATCCGCGAACGGGATCGTTGACGCTATTCCTTGCTTCAAGATCGGGGGACCGTCGCTGGGAGCGAGGGTAGCTGTTGAAGAATTTGTGTGCGCGTCTTGGGGTCGATGCACCGGACGGTCCTTGGGATCCTCCTCCTGCTCCGTGGGCCAGGTCGCCGAGGTTGTACCACTGTATAGAGGTGTTTTGGCAGCCGATGTAGATCGTAGAATGTATCGGCGACCACGCGAGGGAGAAGAGGTCTCCCGAGTCGGTGTCGAGGAAAGGATTGATAGCGTAGAGCGGGGTCAGGTCCTTCGTACTCCACACCTGTTTTCATTTTGTGAATGAGGGATCGGCCCGGATGACCGGAAAGAGGGACGACTGACGCGGACGGTGCTGTCGCCTGTGGATCTCGGTGACTTTGGGAGATAATGGAACAACTGGGAACATACCTGAGGAACTAAACAGCCAGTGTTTGTCCGGGGCATATACGAGGGCGAGAACGCTACCTGTGTGACCTATGAGCTGCGTCTGAAGGGTGTATTTGCGATTATCCCAGACCTAGAGTACAGAAACCGAGTTAGCGCGCGGAGAGCAAAGGAGGTGGGCGAATGAAGGAACACAAACGGAGATATTCCGATTCTGGCTACCGCTGTATATGTATTTATCATCGGTGGCGACGCTGAGAATAGAGTTGTCTTCCTGGGTGAGGGTGTGTACAAGGGAAGGGGTTGTGGCGTGAAGATGGCGACTGAGGGATGCTTGGTGGGGGGAGTGCGAGCGTAAGACAACGGGCGGGAGAGTGAGCCAAGAGAGGGATTGCATGTGTCTAGGGCGGGGACGCACGATGAGGGACGTTTGCCATCGCTTTATATGATACTCTAGTCGGTGTTGAGAAGATGGTTTGCTTATATTAACCTCATCTAAGTTTGACTTCCCTTTGTCGTGTGATGCCAATCAATGGCTACCACCACAAACAAAGAAAAGGTCAGGGACAGACGTCAACCTTTCACAATCTCTCTCATCATTAATCAGTGCAGCGCAGGGAAACGCAGCCTTCAAGGCGGGCAAATACGCAGAAGCGGTTGGCCACTACACCGCCGCTGCCCAAGCAGATCCCTCGGACGCAACCTTCTTTCTTAACCGCGCCGCTGCCTATCTAAAACTCTCAAAGTGCGTGTCTCCATCTCCTTCCAATATTCCTATCATTTTCCGCGAAACAACCGTAGGAATGAAGACGCCGAGCGCGACTGCACCACCGTCCTCGGCCTCTCCAGGACGAACCTGAAAGCACTCTATCGCAGGGCGCAGGCGCGCATCGCCCTCCAAAAGCTCGGCGAGGCCCACAACGGTGCGTAGCTCCTCCTATAAAAACATCTTTTTATCCTCCAAGTCTAACCCCCTTCTTCTTCGTCCTGGCCCGTCGTCCCGACGAACCCACACAGATCTCCAAAGGGCGCTCAAACTCGAACCGAACAACGAAGCGGTAATGACGGAGCTCGCGCGCGTGGACGAGCTCATCCTGAGCGGGAAGAAGGCGAACAAGCCGGTATGCCCTTTCTGGCTTCTCTTCGCTTCGCTTCGTCCTCGCGTTTCTCCGCCCCTGATCAGAGTCAACGTCGTGCAGCGGTCTGTGCCCGTTCAAGTCTCGACGCCTTTCCCAGCCGCGTCCACCGCGCCCCCAAAACGGCGTCGCATTCCAATCACCATCGTCGACAATGACACGCCGCAATCGCAACCGCCGTCTTCGACATCCACCAATACTCCCCGACGGACCGACGGCGATCTCCTAAACCCCATCAGCTCGCGCACGCTATCATCCTCCGCGTCTACACCTCCAGACGCTAAATCAACGCCAGCTGCACCAGCACCAGCATCCGCGCAGAAGCCAACGCTACCACCATCGTCCTTCAAAGAAGCAAAGCAAGCGCGCGAGATAAAGTCCGTGGGACGTGTCGGCGGCGGCATCTTCCGCATGTCAGGCAACGACACGGTATTCAAGTCGCGCGAGGTGCCCGCTCCCGCGTCCCCTGTACCACCAACACCGGCACGAGCACCAGAACCTGCACCCGCGTCCGCCCTCGCAGCACCAATATCAGCAGCAGCAGCAGCAGCAGCAGCGACCCCGCGCACGCTCTTCGAGTTTACGCGCTCATGGGACCGCATACCCGCCGCAGACACCGCCGCGCGCTGGGCTCTACTGAACGTACGTACCCGCCACTCGTCGCTTGCTCTGCTGCTCTCTGTCTCAATGCGCTGACCCTTTTGCTTTTGCATCGCTGGCTGGCAGACGATCCATCCTACGTCCCTCCCGGCACTCTTCGGCGCCTCGCTCGAACCCGCCCTCTTCGCCTCGTTCATCCCCGTGCTCGCCGCCGCCGCACCACCGGAGCAACATGAAGCCCCAGTATCGCGTGATACCGTCCGGGCCTTTATGTGCGCGTTGACGCGGGTGTCGCGGTTCAGGACCGTAGCGCAGTTTCTTAGCAGGGCGGAGCGGAGCACCGCGCACGCCGTGTGGGAGGCCATTGTGCAGGGTGACGGAGATGCTAGTGATACAGAAGAGGCTGCGCGCATGTGGGGGTTCGCAGATGCGTAGATAGCGATGGTCGATTTGTAACGTTGGCTAAAATAACAGGAGGTATATACGTTTACCGTCCGTCTATAAGAGCAGATTGTCATCAATCGACTCGCCCCCGTTCTCTCCTTTATGGAACTGGGGAGTATTACATCTATATCCCTAACCGTGCCAGGTATCAATTAACATCTACAAGAAGTCCCGCGCCAGCAACGCCCCCCTTCGTGATCTCTTCCTCATCCAGCCGAACGAACCGACGAAGCACCTGCAGTAGCGGAGCGCGGCGCCGGGGCGTATCCAACACCGTCGCGTGGTCGAGCTCGGGGAAATACAATACCTCGAGCTCGTCTTGCGTCCAACGACTCGGTGATCCCTCAGCGCCCTCAGTGGGCTGTGCTACCTGCTCGTCGCAGCCGGTGAGATAGGCGCGTACGGCGGGTGCGTCGACGATCTGGTCGCGGCCCGCGAGCATGACCGTGACGGGCATGGGCTTGTGCGTAGACACAGCCTCCCTCCCCCCCTCGTCGTTGGGTCCGGCCGAACGGAGGACGTCCTCGCGGAAGAGCACGCTTTCGAACCAGAAAAAGTGCCGCGAGAGCGCGCGCGCGATGTCCGCGTCGCGGCTCGCAAAGTACCACAGCTGCCACTCGTTTGCCCGACGCGGCTCGCGGTAGACAAAGTTGTATGCGACCGCAGGGTAGTGCAGCAAAAAGGGGATAGGGTCCATGAGCAGCGTTGCTGCGATCAGGTTGCCGCCATCGCCATCGCCATCATGGGCGCAGTTGGTCACGTGATTCGTTCCTTGCATCGGGGAAGCTGGCAATGGCAATGGTTTATCCACGGAGCCCCATTGCCGGCGCAAGAGGAATGCGGAAATGGCGGTGCCGTAGGAATGACCCGCCAGCACGATGCGCCGTAGTCCGTGCGCATTCAATATGCGTGTGATGGCATCGCACATGGCATCACGTACGAGGGGTGTTTCGGTGATGTGCATGGAAATGGGCAAAATCTCTACGGCGAGGATGCCGACGTCTGGATCCTGTGCGGCGAGCTCGCGGAAGAATGGAACGTAGGGCAACAGACCGATACCAATGCCATGGAAGAATAGAATCGGGAGCTTTGTGCGAGATCGGTGGGGTCGGTACCAGTAGGGTATATTGGTGACTGTATCGGTGGAGGGGCGCGAGAACAACGCAAGAAGCGGACGCGGGGGAAAGGCGTGAAACCATTTGCGGGTATTATAATGCGTGAAGCCATGAGAGTAGAGTTGGATGGACGTGAAGGTATCGACAATGCAGACAATCTGCCACCAACGATTTAATGGGGTACCTGCGTGCTCGAAAGAAAGCTTACCGTGTACCACACAAAGGGTCGGTGCACCATGTGCACACGATCCATGGTGAGACGGAGACATTGCATCTCGGAGTTGGTTCCGGGTCTGAGGGGATAACCGACATATTCGCCCATGACAGTTGTATAGTAGTCGAGCTCTTCTTCCCACTCTTGAAGGCCCTCGCTCGTGCGGGCTGAGAAGAGAGCCCAGAGGAGCCAGTCTACGACGTTGCCGCGCGAGATCTGGCGTCCAGAAGAGCGGAGGAACCATCCAGTGATCGACTGTGAGGTCATCGTGGTGGCACACCTGTGGAAGAGTGCCTCGCGTTCAGCACGAGACATGCGTGGTGGGTGCTTTGCATCCTAATTATGTTGGGTGAGTGTTAGCGCCTGAAATCCTGGATGAGAACGTACTTGTTGGAGGTAGAAACTTCGCGGTAAATACACGAACAAGAAAAAATTTGCCTCGACTATGGCGTAGACGCCGACAAAGGGCGACCAAAGGAAGGCGCCAGCATGGTAAGAGGCTGCGAGGTACGTAATCGAAAGTGGCGCGATGAGGCGGAAAGCGGGGATGGCGACTCGGATGAAGACGTAGGCTGGCCAGTTGTCGCCAATCATGGTCTCAGGGTCTTAAATTTGATTAGGGTATCGGTCGCAAGTAGGGAGAAGGGAAAGAGGTGAGTGCAAAAATAGAGCGTTTAAGTGTGACGGGCCACACGACACGGACTCATGTGAAAGTTAAGCGATGAAATTATTATTCGGATGCGAAGGAGAAAGCGGAGGAAAGCACGATTTCTGGTGGGGTGATATACTAATATACAGACTAGAGGAGGAAAGGACAGTCCGCAGCTGCAGCCGACGAGGGGACCAAGCATGGAGTGGCTGACTAATCTATTTGTCGCGAACAAATATGGGATCTTGGGACCGACTCTTCTCTCACTCGCCCACTTGTCATTCAACCCGTAACGATGGCTAAAAAAAAGAGTAAACAGGCAAGTCATCCTCCCATCGATTCTCATATTTTTTTATTGAATCTTTCTCTCAAAGGTCCTCCGCCCCTGGTGCTGGTACTGCGAGCGAGAATTTGAGGATGAGAAAGGTCATTTTGATGATTTCTCATCACCTCCACGTACTCATGTCAATTTTTTTGTCCAGTTCTAATGCAGCATCAGAAGGCCAAACACTTCAAATGTGGCATGTGTCCTCGCCGTCTTAACACAGCTGGCGGTCTTGCTGTTCACATTCAACAGGTTCACAAGCTCGAGCCAGAAAAGTATGTTCCCGCCATCTTTCTGCAATCGCCCTCTTATCGCCCTCATCTAGCCTCCCGCGCATTGAGAATGCTCTCCCGGGACGTGATGGGTATGAGGTTGAGATATTCGGTATGGAAGGTATCCCCGTCCCTGACGTCGCGGACTATAAGCGCCGCAAGGAAGTCGAGCTCGGCCTTGCCGCCGGTTCTATCTCTCAGCCCCAACCCAAGCGACCCAAGATAGAGAATCGACAGCTCTCAGAGGAGGAATTACGTGCTCAACTCGAAGCCCACAAGGCACTCATGGGCGCGCATGAAACCCCCGCACCTGCTCCCTCAGATTCAAATCAGAGTACTGTCTACGCCGCCACGCCGCAGACATATGCCGTCCCCCCTGCACCGGCTGCTTCAACTCCGACTCCTCCTGTTCCAGTGGTCCCCCTAGGTGCGCCCCTCGCCTTCCCTGGCATCCCACCGCCCCCGGGCGCTTTCCCAGGAGTACCTCCCTTCCCACCCTTACTCCCAGGCATGCCTCCTGGGTAGGTCTTTTCCGTCTAATCTTTTCCATACTCTGGTACTGACCCCACTCCAGCCTTCCGCCGTCCGGTTTCCCTATGCCTCCAGGTTTTCCTCCTCCAGGTATGATGCCGCCTTTCCCACCGCCCCAGGGCATGGTTCCTCCATTCCCTCTGCCTGGTTTATCACCACCATTCCCTCCTCCCTCCGCGACTCCGCCCGTCATCCCTGGCTCCACTCCTGTTCCCCCTTCATTATCTGTCACACCAGCACCTGTACCGGGCCAGCCTACCGGGCCGCCCCCGCTAACACTGCCAAATCCATCTCTCGCACAGACGAATCCCGAGCTAAAGAAGAAGACGGTGCTCAAGTACCCCGAATCCAACTTTTCCCCGGTAAGCTCCAAGTTACGTTTCTCCGTATTCATACGTATCTGATTACATCTCCGTCATGAAAGGATGAGGTCCGCGCTAGACATCCGAAATATTACTTTGCTAAGGACATGCTTGCGTCTGCTCCCGGGGCAAAGACTGATGCTGCGGCTGCGCAGGCCGTGTCCGACGCTGGAGTGGCGGCTGCTGCTCCAGAGGAGGCACGCGGGAAAAAGCGGGCACGCGCAGAGGACTTTTTGTAGTTCACCGGATAGTATCGAAGAACGTTGGGAGGCGGACGAAAAGGGATGGAGGGGGGGGTGTTGAACGAGGCGGAGGCTTATCAGTCCGTCCCTCTGCTCGCGCTCTTGTGCTAGCCGATTCCACTACTCATCTCATCTACTTCTCGAGGATCGAAACTCTAGAAATGGTGTAGTGTCCACGGTGTCAATGCTGGTGCGGGCTTTTTTCTTTCTTTTGCTTTTCTTTTCTTCCTTTTTTTTCCCGCTGGGGGTGTCTTGAAGTATGTACGGTCGGTCCTTCGTTTTTCCCTACCTGTGCTTATGTCTGCCTGCCGAACGAATGCTCGACAAGGTTCGTGATAACGTGAATGCTAGTAGTCTGACATAACATCGCATGTTCTCGGGATTATAGCTAATCCTTCTGAAGTCAATGCAAGAAGCAGGTGATGGTAACGTAGTCTGTATTCGCATATTAGAATTGTCATTCATAACACAATTGTGAAAATTCACCGCGGAGTACTGAGTTCGTGGCCACTTCGAGTACAGTCGAAGCCCTTGTAACCCATACCCCCTTGGTCACAGCTCCAAGCTATGGGTTATGAGATGGCCTGTCAGGATGTTACTAATTATGTAATATGGGTGGTGCCTGAGACCTCTCTGACCAGGCTCAGTGTGCCCCTTTTCTGTGTTGTTTGATCCTTGCCTGATTATCCAATAAGACCTTCCTTGACCATCCCTAACTGGCCTAACCCCTTAACCCTCAGGCCTCAAGATCTGTTGGCCAATGTCACAAGTGTGTACCACCTTGAAGACCCACCTCCCTGTTGGAGTATATGCATGTGGGGAAGCTGTACCACAAGCATGCAGGGCTCAGTCTCATTGTAAAAGACTGATATTATCTATGCTAACCTGTACTGCAAGCATGCAGGGCTCATCAGAAAAAATAATTTCATCTTATTCCTGCTTATTCCTTTCTTACCCCCAAAATAAGAGGTTTAAGTAAGGAATAAGATGGAATAAGTGGAATAAGATGAATTTCTTTTTGCTGATGCTGTGCAGGCATTAGTGAGTGTGTACATGCAGGGGGGATAAACTACTGACCTCAGTCTCATTGTAAAAGACTGAGGGACTACTGTATGAGAGAACTCTTCTTTTATGTATTTCATATGTATGAATTCCATGGACAAAAACACATGTCATTGTGAGTCCAAACCTGTTAATCTGCTTTCCTCTTTTATCTCAAACATCCAGCCATTGTCTGCACAGCTGCATGGCCAGTGCACTTCCAACACTCTCAACATCACAAGTGCACACCACCTTAGAGACCTGCAGTAATGGGATGTGAACTATGGCAGAACTGCCAGTGTTACTTTATCTTATGGGGAGCCTTTGAAGTGGTTCGATGGTGTAGTTGGTTATCGCATCTGTCTAACAACAACTCACAGAAGGTCCCCGGTTCGAACCCGGGTCGAACCATCCCCTTTTTTCTTCCTAAGGATTTCGCAGCCTCGATTTTTCTTTCTCCTCATTCCCATCATGTGTGTGTTTCTAAATAAGTTATGAGCCGTATAGATACATTTGCCGCTACAGTGCTTGAATGGAATACATTGCAAACAAATGCGAGAGAGACAAAAAGAGGGAAAAAAATGGACAAAGACGCGCAGCCAGCAGGCATCTAGAGTTTCGCTATGTTAGTACTAGTCTACATCATGCCTCTCCATCTCCCTAGCATAAGGAATCGAGATAGCACGAGGAGCACGACAGCAACCATCGACGTGGACCCTGAACAATGCCGGAGAAAGAAAATGCCCACGGAACGGCACGGTCAGCACCAAATCTCAACCACGAAGCGGATTCGAAAACCCAAAGGGTTAAAGGGGGGGGAACCTACCTGCGTAGATTCCAACGGCAGAGTACGAGCCCGTGGCGTGAGCGACGGCGCCGGATATAGGTGGACCCGCGAGCGCGCCGAACGAAAAGACGGTGATGGCCATGCCCATGCGACGACCAACGTCCGCGGCGTCGCCGAGTGGGATGAGTGGCGCGCCGATGAGGCCCACGAACGCGCCGGACGACGCGCCGTAGACGATGGCGAACGGGATGAGCGCTTCGGCGCCGTTCACGTGTGGCCAGAGGAAGGTCAGCAAGCCTGCGAGGGTGACCGCGGGCACCATGACGTTGAGCGGGCCTGGCGTGGTGGTGGTGGGTCAGTTAGGTGCGTGCAGTTGGGGTGAATATCGGAGAAATGAAGGGAGAGGAGGGAAGGAGGACGTACCGACGCGGTCCGCGAGGATGCCGCTGGATAGGCGGCCGATGGCTGAGCCTGCGTTGGCAATTGCGACGAGGTAGGAGGACAGGTGGGGCGGGACGCCCTGAGTAGGCGCGCTTGCGTCAATGAAGATCAGCACTGTCGGTGGGTGTCGGTCAAAAACGTCCATGAGTGCATGTGGACGGACTGACCTGTGTAGAGACCGAGGAAGGCCACTAAGGCAGCTGCGGTGTAAACAGAGTAGGCTGGTGACTTGAACTGCTTCAGGTTGAATAGGCCGCCGGAGACGGTGACCGGGGGAAGTCTGCGTTTCAGCGTCTGCATTTTGTTTTGTTGAGTCTTGGTCGCGCATATATGTGATTAGCATTGCATACCAAGTTCATAATCACCAACACGAGCATCAAAATGAACGCGATGACTCTCATCGCCCATTTGAATCTGTGCATCGATTCAGTCAAATTAGTTTGATAAATAGCAAATCGGGGCATACCCTACGGCGCCTTTCAAGCTCTGGAATATCACAGGGATTACCGTGCCACCAACTGACGACACAAAGGCAACAACTCCCAAAGCCGTAGACCGCCTCTTTTTGAACCAGTGGGCGATGATGGGCATCACAGGTCCAAATATGAAACCAGATGACACCTATGGACAATGCCCTGTTAGTGACAGGTGGTTAGCGAAGGCGAGAATTCACAGCACTCACGCCAACGCCAAAGCCCTGGCAGAGCAGAAAGTGCCAGTACGTATGACACTCTGCAATCAGGAACGTGCACACAATAAGGATTATCGATGCTATGATTATGGGGGTGTGGAGGTAGCCGATGTCTAACAAGCGACCAGTAACGAGTGCCGGGAGGAACACCGAGGCATACTGGCGCATCCTGTTAATTTCGCTTGGGTGCTAGAGCATTCGATTAGAAACACGCACTTGAGTGGATCCTATCCAGGCACTAGAAGATGACAACGGTTGACGTCCAAATGACAAAGGAAGATATCTGATATGACGTACATTGAAGATGGCGAGGTGTTTTTGAGTAAATCGTCCTGATAATAGGCTTGAAATACCTGGAATAATACGCGCATACAGAGGTCGGCATTCGCCAGCGATGTGAAGATAGATGGCCCACTTACACCAAAGGCATTCACGTAGCCAAACCTGCATACAATACCGTCGGTTTCTTTGGAACAACGATCAAGGACGGGTTATGATTTGCTCACGTTGCAAAGGCTGAACATGAGCACTGAAAAGCGGTCAATAATTGCGCGGTATTTCTGAAGCCAAGGACGCACCCCCAGCACTACTAACCATGCCTGCAGTCCGCCGTCAGGGAAGTCACCCTTGACATGCAGATTGCACACTGTCTCCTTGGTAGAGACAGATTTCGAACATGGAGCTTCGTCACCATGGCCGTCGCTCAGGCTCTTTTCCGTTTGCAGAACGGTTGCGAACGAGTTGTTCACCAATGAGATATCGATATTGTATAACGGCAGACTTTTTTCCTCGAGGTCATCTGCCTTGAACATTCTTGAAGCTGCGCCGGGCAGAGTGGAAAGGCGGTGATCTAGGACAGGCCATTGGGCAGAGCGATCGAGCTAATTTATGGTGCATAACCTCTCCTCGGAGAATACGATTATAGATAAAGCCACGTCCGCCCTCGGGATGGGTCATCGCGTAACAGAGAGCAGGCGAACTGACGCGATTGGCCCATAAGAATACACTGCAGTTGGAGCGGGGATTAACTCGGCCCCTTATCGTCGTCGCAGTATAGGCTGAAGTTTAAGTCCCAGATGATTGGTTATTACTTTGAGTGAATTGCCTAAGGTCCCGTGGTCATCTCGAGGCTCCCGTCATCAGAGGTTCCTGAAACACGAACAATAGGATCTGCAGTGCATCATCACCAGCATCATCATTGCCGTCACAGTTCAGATCTCTCAGGCAGTGGTCACCCTTCGTGGGATACCTTGCCAGGCACAAACTCGGGGAACGTGACGTTCAAAAGCAATGTTCCTCATCGATTCTTTGATATGATATATCGCGTCGCATCAAAGATGTCCTTCTTTTCCCACTGTTGTGAGCACAAACTGAGGGGTTGAGTCTTATTTTTAAACCCTGGCCCTTGGTGGGGAGAAAGCGACGTCCAAATTTTCCACACCGTCACTAGCGGATCAACAATCGACGTGGGCGATAACGTACCGAACATGTTCATAGAGAGCCCGTTCAGCTCTGAGAGCAGAGAATATGGAGATTGTCACGTCTTACGCAATCTGAGCGACAGCTTTCGTATCTTTGGCATATCCAACGTCCATCCTGCGCCCGTAGAGAGAAATGGGCAACTCCTTCAAGCGAAGTTATGACATGTCACATGCCTCGCCTTGATTGTGGTTTCATAGCTGACGATGGGCGTATTGCATGAGCTGTACCCTTTATTAAAGGAGAGATCGGACGTTTCGCGACGTGGAACTTGTTTAAGGCTTCAGTTTCTGTCTCTTGGAGAGAGCGACGTCGCGGGACGCCAGGTCAAAGGATTCGGGTTACACGCTTCGAGTATGTTCTACAGGTTCCTTTGCTCCATGCGGCACACAAGCGTGCGACTGTCCCTATATTAGCATGGCCAGTTGAGTCCGCGTTTGAGATGTCAAATGGGAGCACGAGCATCGGACCCGTTTTGCCACTCTAATTCTTTCAAGCCCTTTCTCCAGAGCCTCCTCACCCATCGGCCACGGGTTACCTTGGCGGTAAATTTTAAAACAAGCGACTCTGCCGTCGTTGCGCGAGCACGGAAGCAAACGCCTACAGGGTCGGGGGAAATGGTTATTCCGTCTTCCGGTACTGTAGTGGCGGAACATCGGGAGCGGGCACTGATGGCCCGTGGCGTGGAGCTGCAAGACAACCGGTCACCGGTCCACTGGCAAGGGAATCAATGGGAATCAGCGTCTTTGCATAGACATCTGTACGGCAAGGCGAAGGACGTCAGTGTGCGGTGATGACCTGCTAACAATTTTTTGCCACTCCCCGTCCGCGGCGGGCAACGAACGACTGTCACGACTGTGTGCTGCGCAGCTGACCTCCGGCCTCGGGATCTGCGTTCAATACAGTTTCAGTTCTTCTTGGGAGCGTCTATATTCCAGTACTACTTACGTTGGGTCGCTGCGGATGGTGGGTTCCTCACCGTAACGGCCCGGGTGCAATCGCTTCCCATCACGTGTACGTTCACGCCAAATGTAGTAAATTAACTGTGCGACAAATCGGCATGTAAACTCAACTTTGAACCGACATCCAAGGGAGATTTGCTCCTTGGATTCGCCTCGCGAACGGAATCGCGCTGGTCCGACCTCTGTTACTATACCCACCGCCTCCTTCTGTATGCGACTACGGCAGCGTAGGGAACATAATGGCGATTGAAGC
>Ga0137394_10001794_pt1 | contig 15782 bp, 17 predicted proteins | sample czobulk116metaG_FD_108278 | JGI IMG/M metagenome (GOLD analysis project Ga0137394, IMG submission 108278) | Vadose zone soil microbial communities from Angelo Coast Range Reserve, California, USA - czobulk1.16 metaG | ecosystem: Environmental > Terrestrial > Soil > Vadose zone | place: USA...
CATTCGAATGAAGCCGTAAGGCGTTGAAATGTTTGCAGGTTACAAGTTTGAAAGCTGAAGTTCAGGGATGGGATGCGCAGCGGGAAGGAGGAAAATCTTGGGAAGAGAGCGTGCGGCAAGAAGATGCGGAGAAAGTCAAAACCGCACGATTCGCGAAACCAGCGAAACAGGCAGCAGCCGCGAAAGTCGTCAAGGGCGCGGGTGGAATTATTGTTGGTTTGGTTCGGTGTGGGCGGCGCGGAGTTCGACGGGCTTGCCGTGGGGGGTGTGGCGGTAGGCATCGGCCCAGGCTTCTTTGCGAGCCAGGAGCGCGGCCGGATCGGTCAGACCTTTTGCTGTAAGCAGGTGCTCAAGAGCGGCGAGCCAGTGGTCGTAATAACGGGAGCCATCGTCGGGTTCGCCGCGATTGGCGGCGGCTTTGAGTTCGCCGGCGAGGGCGGCGGCCCATTCCTTCCAGGTGAAATGGCCCTGCTCGGAGAGCTTCACGGCTAGAGCGAACGCTTGGGCCTGCCAAGGCTCGGCAAAGACGGGACCACCGGCATCGCGGGGAAGCTGCGGCAGAGCGGCAAGGCTCTGAGGTTCGGGAATTGGATCAAGCTGGGTCAAGGTAATCGTCCCACAAATCAAGGTAGACGGAATCCTGTTGTGCGGCTTGCCGGCCCCACAGTTCGCGTGCGGCGAAGCGTACGGAGTAAACGTGCTGGGGCTTCTCGCCGAGGTAATGGGCGTTGGTGTCGGGAAATACAAAGACGCCATGGTCGCGTTCGATGGTTCCGAGTTTTCCGCGCGCGTAGCGCGGGAGACGGGTATGACCGACAGGATTGATGTTGCGCGCGCGCACGCGCTGACCAGTTTCAAAGCGCGGGGCCACTGGTACATCACGGCTTGTGGGCACGCCCTTCGCAGTAAGCAGGTTCGCCTTCTCAACGGTGAGGGCTGGAACTGCAACGGGTGTACCTGGAGCAGGCTTGCCGGCATCGAGCTCTTTGGGCGTGATGAAGCCGACCTTCGCCAGCAGCACAAGAAACGCCGCGAATTGCCGCTCGTAGTAGCTCATGCGCAGGTAGTCAGCGGGCGGAACAAGCTCTACCTCGTGGCGAGTGACGTCGATATTCCATTTGCGCCAGGCGCCCATCGCGCGCCGCAGCGCGAACACCCGGCCTTCCCACTGCTCGTGAAATACCGGCTCGTTCTTCTCTTCCTGAACGGGGCCCATGCCGTGCATGCCGCCCATGTCGTGCACGCCGTTCATGCTGAGACTCCGGCCCGGGGAGGCGCAACCTTTGCCACACCCACCATGGAGTCGCGGGTGACGAGCGCAGCCAGTTGCTCTTCGCTCAACTGCGCGGTGCCGGCGGGGCGCTCGGGTAAAACGAGATAACGCAGTTCGGCGGTGCTGTCCCAAACACGCACTTCCACGTCGGCGGGCAGCTCAAGCCCAAATTCACTCAGCACGCCGCGCGGATCGATGACCGAACGCGAGCGATAGGGCGCGGACTTGTACCACACCGGAGGCAGACCAAGGACTGGCCACGGATAACAGGAACATAGGGTGCAGACAATCATGTTGTGCACCTTGAGTGTGTTTTCGACCACCACCATGTGTTCGCCTTGCATCCCGCCATAGCCGAGCTCAGCGATGGCGGCGTCGGCGTTGGTGAGCAGGCGCTGTTTATAAGCGGAGTCGGCCCAGGCGCGAGCTATCACGCGGGCACCATTGCGCGGGCCGATCTTGTGCTCGTAGGCGTCAATCAGTGTGTCCAGCGCAGCACGGTCGACCAATCCTTTTTCGACGAGGAGAGATTCGAGGGCCTTGACGCGGAGGGCAAGGTCCGAAGGAACGGCCTGGTGATCGTGATCATGAGCGTGGGGGAGCTCGGGGGTCAAGGCTGCTCCTGCGGCGGTCACCGCGGCCGACAAGAAATCGCGCCGATTTGTGGTCATCTGCCCTCCTCTGCGGTCGACTGAGGACCGGAGCAATGGGCAACGGTCACGGCAGGGGAACTGCCGGGAAGTGACTAACCTAGTGCAGGGATTGGGACAGTGTCAAGCGGCTCGAGGAAGAAAGACGCGGCGAAAAGTGATCTCCGAGACGTTCCTGGTGGTGTGCCGCGCCTTCGGCGCTTGCGAAAAAGGAAAAGGGTTGACAAGCATCCATATTTCTGCAAATATAGAAATATGGATGGGGGCACAAGCAAGAAACGCGCGGAACGGGTGGCGAAGTATGCGGATATGTTCTCGGCGATGGGAACTGAACCGCGGCTGCGGATCATGCAATTGCTTTTATCGGCGCATCCGGAGGGGCTGGTGGTTGGTGACATCCAGGGAGAACTGGAGATTCCGAATTCGACGCTCTCCCATCATTTGGACAAGCTGAAGAATGAAGAACTCGTGCACGTGCAGCGGGAGAGCACGTTTTTGCGGTATACGGCAAATACGGAAGCGCTGCAGGAACTGTTGCAGTTTCTCTATTCGGAGTGTTGCACGCGGAATAAGGCGCTGAAGCCGCAGGATATTGTGGAGGTCTGCCGGTAGCGCGGCGGATCGGAACTGACCCCGGGTTGATCGAGCGTGGCTTGGATTGGCGGGGATTTCTCAACACAGAGTTCACGGAGAACACAGAGCGGGAAGAGATAGGGAAACTATTTCTCGGGATTTGCGGGGCGGGACACCAGGAGGACGGAATGGACGGCACAGACATAAAGGAAATCGTTAGGGAAAAATACGGGCAGGCGGCGCTGCGGGGGAAGAGCGGGAGTTGTTGCGGAACGGCGGACGCAAGTGGGACGAGTTGCGATCCGATCACTTCCAATCTGTACGACGCTACGCAAATGCAACAGGTTCCCGGGGAGGCGGTGCAGGCTTCGCTCGGGTGTGGAAACCCGACCGCCCTGGCCAAATTAAATCCTGGTGAAGTTGTTCTCGATCTGGGCTCCGGCGGCGGCATCGATGTTCTGCTTTCCGCCAAGCGGGTTGGGCCGACAGGCAAGGCGTACGGCCTCGATATGACGGATGAAATGCTGGCGCTCGCGAACGAGAACAAACGCAAGGCCGGAGCCGACAACGTTGAATTCTTAAAAGGGGAGATCGAGCATATTCCGCTGCCTGACAACTCCGTCGATGTGATCATCTCGAACTGCGTGATCAACCTTTCCGCGGATAAAGACCGCGTATTACGAGAGGCTTTTCGCGTGCTAAAGCCGGGCGGGCGGCTGGCCGTTTCCGACGTCGTGACGCGCGGCGAAATCGATGCACAAATCCGTCAAAACATACTTCTCTGGGTGGGCTGCGTGGCAGGAGCCCTTGAGGAAGATGAATATCGCGACAAGCTGGTGTCTGCGGGATTCGAACAGGTGGATATCGAGCCGACACGAATTTACCGAGTCGAGGATGCGCGCGAGTTTCTCTCCGAAAAAGGCCTGGATGTGGACGCGATGGCGCCGCAAGTCGATGGCAAATTCATGAGCGCTTTCGTGCGGGCGACAAAATCAAAGTCCGCGAAGACGACAGAAGCGTGTTGCGCTCCGGCATGTTGTAAGTGAAGGTGGGGAGCCGGACTCTTCGATTAGGGTGTGACGGGTATGCAAGCACAATACAACGTTCTATTCCTGTGCACGGGGAATTCGGCTCGTTCCATCATGGCCGAGGCAATTCTCAACGGTAAGGGCAGGCCTCTTTTCACAGCTTTCAGCGCGGGAAGCCACCCTTCGGGAGTCGTGCGTCCTGAAGCTCTCAAGCTGATTGGCCTGGCACGCCTGCCCATGGAAGGCTTGCGCAGCAAGAACTGGGAGGAGTTCGCAAAGCCCGGAGCGCCGAAGATGAATTTCGTTTTCACCGTCTGCGACAACGCCGCCCAGGAAATGTGTCCCGTTTGGCCCGGACAGCCGATGACGGCACATTGGGGCGTTCCCGATCCCGCGGAGGCTAAGGGCACGCCCGAGCAAATCGAGCGTGCTTTTCGTGATGCCTACCTGCTTCTCGAACGACGAATCAGCCTGTTCCTCAGCCTGCCTCTTTCCAGCCTGGACAAACTGGCGATCCAAAAAGAAATCAATCAAATCGGCCATCAATGAGATCGAATCTTCGCGTTCGCATGGTGGCGGAATTTCTGGGCACGGCCTTTCTCGTGGCGGCGGTTGTCGGCTCAGGCATCATGGCGGAGCGGCTTGCCAACGGGAACGGGGCGTTGGCCTTGCTGGCGAACACGATCGCTACCGGTGCAGCGCTTGTCGTACTTATCCTCACTCTTGGACCCATTTCAGGCGCGCATTTCAATCCGGTGGTCTCCGTAGCGGACGCCATGGAAGGAGGATTGGATTGGTCCAGTCTTCTTCCGTACGTCGCCGCGCAACTCTCCGGTGGCATTGCCGGAACGATGGCGGCGCACGCCATGTTTGGGATTCCGCTGATTTCCGTGTCGCGCCACATCCGGGGCGGAGCGGGTCAATTCCTCAGCGAGTTCATCGCAACGTTTGGACTCCTGTGCGTTATTTGGGGATGCTCGCGTAGTCGTCCCGGCATCGTCCCGTTCGCCGTTGGAGGCTACATTACGGCAGCTTACTGGTTTACGGCGTCCACATCCTTTGCCAATCCTGCCGTGACGATTGCGAGATCGCTGAGCGACACATTCGCAGGGATTCGCCCCGCTGACGTACCCTTATTCATCGTGGCTCAATTCGCGGGTGGAATCGCCGCGACCATCCTGTTTCGCTGGCTTGTTCCGGGCTTGGCGTCGAGCGCGAAGGATATGGTGGTGCACCATGGTGCCGAAATCGAATTGCCGGCACGTCCTCGCTAAGCAAAATATCCTGCGGATTCCGTTTCCACTTCGAACTACGCCGCGTTCATCCACTCTCCTCTTACTGGCAAAGCGGTTGCGCGGTATTGTATACAGGCCGTAGGGGGTGAAGATGAACAGGCTAATTCAGGTAGCAGGTGCGATCGGAATGTTGCTAGCCGCGCAGGGTCAAGGACCAGCGCGGCCGGAAGTGCCGGAAAGCTTGAAAGCGCCTGCAGGCGAGCAAGTGATTCTGGCGGCACACGCAACCGGAGTGCAAATTTATGTGTGTCAAGCAGGAGCAGACCAAAAGTTTGCCTGGGTGCTCAAAGCTCCAGAAGCGGAACTGACAGACGCGACAGGGAAGAAGATTGCGCATCACTTCGCAGGGCCCACCTGGAAGCATGCAGATGGCAGCGAAGTGAAGGGTAAAGTGATCGCGAAGCAGGACGCGCCAAAGCCGGAAGCAATCCCGTGGCTGTTGCTGACGGCGGCAAGTCACACGGCAGATGGGGTTTTCAGCCGTGTGACGAGCATCCAGCGAATTCACACCGAGGGTGGTATGCCGCCGAGTGCGAGCACGTGCGAAGCGTCTGCGAACGGCAAAGAGTCGAGGAGCGCGTACTCGGCGGATTATTATTTCTATGCACCTGAGCACTGAAGGGTCGCCACTGACTCTTCCATGTTTGGTCCCTTATTTCTGATAGAGTGCTGCGCACAAGCGTAACCCGCAGCGGCATAGATTATTCCTGGGCGAGTGGCAGGCCGGGTACCAGGTGCAATGAACCTGCAGCAATATTGCTGGATGAGACGGTGAGGGCCAAGAATGCAGCCTCAGCGGGCTGGGCTGCGGGCCTAAAGGCTGGAATACAAGTGGGTTAGGAGCGGGGGCGGTAGCGGGACGGGATTTGCAATGTGTAATATTTGCGAGTCTCCGGGCGTACTAGTCTATGGGAACGCCGAGACCAGGCCGGATGAACGCGCCGGGAAAAACGGAACCAACGGAGGCGATTGCCCGTGCCAGGGCGGGTGACGCCGAGGCTTGGGGCGAGCTTTACCGGGAATACGCACCTGCGATGTTCCGGTTCTGCAGGCGTGCCTTGCCGACTCGGGAAGACGCCGAAGACGCCACGATGGAAATATTCATGAAACTGAAGGTCAAGCTGGTGCAGTACGACGCGACGCGGTCGTTCTCGGCCTGGCTTTATAAGGTGGCAGCGAATCACTGCTGGGATATCCTGCGGCGGCGCAGGATTCGCCAGGACAAGGAAACGGGCGATTTGGAAAATGTGCCACTGGAGCATCCGGACCCGAGCCAACTGGAGATGCTGATCGAGCAGCGCAGCAGCGAAGAAGTCCGCAAGGCACTTGCCAAAATGGGAGCGCGAGCGCGCATGGCGCTGGTGATGCGCTATTACTCGGATATGAGTTACGACGAAATTGCGGATGAGCTGGGAGTGCGGCGCGCCTTCGTGGGCGTAGTGCTGCTGCGCGCCCGGCACGAGCTGCGGCAGGCACTGGAAAGCAACACGGCGCTGGCCGCGGGAGGGGCTTCATGAACGAAATACCGGAAGGAAAGATGAAGCATCTGGACGAAATGACGCTCCTGCTGTATATCGAGCGGCAACTGGACCGGGCGCGCGGGCTGGAAGTTTCCGCGCACACGCAAGAATGCGACGTTTGCCGTACCCTGCTGAGGGCGCTGGAGCGCGAATCGCGGCTGCTGACACGCGCGATGCTGGAAGAAGACGAACCGCTACCCTCGCGGCTGGCGCAATTTCAGGAGCGGGCGCGAAGGTCGATGCAATGGATTTGGGGAGTGGTTTTTGGACTGGCAGCGACGGGCGTTTACGCGCTTTATACAACATATATCCAACCCTGGGAGCTGCAACTGGAAGGAGCAGGATTCGGGGGGTCGAACCTGCTAAACCTGATGATTTTTCAGGGCGCAATGTGGAAAGGATGGCAATCGATGCTGACACTCCTCGAGGTGCTGGCGATGGTGACGCTGGCGGGACTGGGGGCAATGTTCCTCCGCCGGCGGATCCGGCGCGGTTCGGCGCTGGCGCTGGTCTTCGCGGGGTTCTGCACGGTGCTGGCGATGCCGGCGCCGGCTTCGGCGACGGAGTTTCGGAAAGGGGACAGCGTTACAGTTGCGAAAGAGGAGACGATCAAAGGCGACGTGTACATCACCGGAACCCGGGCGCGGATCAATGGCACGGTGGACGGGGACCTCATCGTTTTCTGCCAATCGCTGGACGTTAGCGGTCATGTGACCGGCGACGTCCTCACCTTCTCGCAGAGCGCGCGAATCACCGGGCAGGTGGACGGAAACGTGCGGGGAGCCAATAACAACCTGACGATCACGGGTACGGTTGGCAAGAACGTGATGGTGTTCGAGGAGACGCTTACGCTTGATGCGAATGGAAAGATTGGAGGAAGCCTGACCAGCTTTGTCGAGAACCTCGGAGCGGAGGGGGGTGTCGGGCGCGACGCGCTTCTTTTTTTCGCGCATGGCAGCCTGGCGGGAAAGATTGGGGGAGGAGTCCGCGCCAAGGGCGATACGCTGGTCATCGGACCGACGGCGGTCATTGACGGGCCGGTACACTTCGAAGGCCACAAGCCGCCGGAAGTGTCACCATCAGCAAAATTGGCTTCCCCTGTAGAGTTCAAGCAGATGGAGAAGAAGTCGAGCTACCGGGAGGGCCACTATTACGTTTGGCAGGTAATTTGGGCGGCGGCGTTTATTTTGTTTGGGCTGGTGTTGTTCGCGTTGATGCCGAAGTTTTCGCAGGAGGCGGTGAAATCGGCGGAGCATTACGGCGCGGCCGCGGGATTGGGCGTGCTGGTACTGTTTGGAGTGCCGATCGCCGCGTGCATTGCCTGCATCACCGTCGTGGGCCTGTTCATCGGTATCTCGACGTTGTTCCTGTGGTACGCGTCGCTCTATTTCGCGCAGATCATCGTGGGTGCAGTGATCGGGCAGTGGCTGATGGGGCGGACAAGCGAGCTGTGGCCGCTGATCGGGCGAATGGCCGTAGGGCTGGTGATCGTGCGGTTGTGCACGACCATTCCGCACCTGGGCGGCTGGGTGAAGTTTGCTGCGATTCTCTGGGGTATCGGCGCGATTTCGCTAGCACTTTACCGGCGGTTCCAGCCAATGATCGCGCCGAGTGCGCCGTACTCGCCGCCGATGCCGCCGAACACGACTTTAGGCGGGGCGGTTCCGGCGTGAAGAAGAGTTGTCAGTGGTCAGTTTCCAGTGGACAGTCAAAAAGGAAACGGAAGACGCAACGAGTCATGGTTCGATCGCGCTGACAGATATTTCGGAGACCCGAGAAAGTACGCGTTCGAGTCCAGGAAAGATTGCGGGCCGGTCTGAGAATCTCAGACCGGCCCGTTGCCTTTTGCGGAGGCGGAAATTGTTCAGGTTAGTGCTGGCGAACTTTGGCGGCAAAGAACACGGGATTAGCCGAATTGGTTGTGTTCTCAAGGAACAGCGCTCGGATGCCGACGGGCCTGGCAATAAGGAGTCCGCTACCATCGAGCACTCCATCGAAATTCGTGACTCTAGGGGATCCAGATGTGGCGAGAAAAGTTTGCACTTGGAGAGGCGTGCCTTGGGGAATGCCGAAGTAGAAAGGGAGGCTCGCGAGATTGAAGGCCGGGGAAGACGCGGTTTGCAGTGTGCCCGTAAAACGGGACCAGCGAAGAGTAACAGTGTCGGCGAAGGAGGAAGCGATCGTGCCGCCGAGGGCGGCTGTGAAGGGTGCCGTCGCGTGAACCGCGACGACCTGGCCGAGATGAATGGCAGATGTATTCGTTTGACCAAAGAAATTCGGAAAAATGCTCGCGAAGTTGGTCCGCACCGGGAGGCCCTTCGTGTCAACCCAGAACGGACTGACGGTATTCGCGAGGTTCACCGTCAAGGCGTCGCCGATGCGCAAACTGCCAATGAGCGAGCTCTGGGCCGCCTGAATCAGGTTGGTGACTACCAGGGTGAACTGCGTTAGGTTGTTCGGGTTGATCGATACGACGATGCCCTCGACGTTATCCTGTGCTGTTGCCAAGAGCGGTTCGATTTCCTGGATAGCGAAGGTTCCATCGGACTTGAGAATGACATCCATGCTGGCGACTTGGTTGTTGGACACGCAGCTCGCCAGGGTTGTTGCGGTCAGGCAGAGGGTGAGGGTCGGGTCGGGGTCATAGAATGTGGTGGAAGTCGCCGAAGCGGTGAGGGAGCCGCGACCCGTCACTGGTGCTGAAGCGAGGGTGACGGATTGGCTGTTGATGGTGACGACGCCGGTGAAATCTTCGATGAGATCAAGCTGGCCGGCGGCAAGATTGGAATTTGGGCGAGGAAGAGTAAAGGCGGTGAGGACGTTGGCGTTGTTGAAGTTCACGACGAGGTTGGCGGGGGTGCCGGAGATGGATACGGTGTTGAATAAGTTGAGATCAATGCCGATACCGGACACGGCGTTTTGAGAAACCGTAAAGGAAACGGTGGCGACGGGGTTGCTAGAGACGGCGACGCTGAGGGGGCAGACGTGACTTGTCAGACAGCCCGAGAGCGTAAAGCCCGTATCGTTCAGGAAGGTGATATTGGCATTGCCGGAGAGGAACAGGGTCGCGCTGACGTATTGGGCTGAGGGTATGTTCGGAAAGAGTCCGAGGAAAACGGTGTCTGTTTGCAGGCGCATCAGGTCGACGGTGAGCGCCGGATTCAGGTTGACGGTCGTTGAAGTGCCGGAAGACGTAGTGAACTTAATCGACGCAATCGTGACCTGAAAGGTAAGGAGCGAAGGACTGGCCGGGAGCGTATCCGCGACCATGGTCACGGCAACTGAGCCATTGCCGCAATTAACAGTGCAGCCAGTCGTCGTTTTGGGGCCGCTGCAGGAAGCCAGGGACAAGGCGGCGAGCAAGAGAATAGGAAGAGACGAAAGAGCCTTATTGCGATTCATTTGACACCCCAGAACAGTTTAGTCTGCGTTCGCCCCCCGGGAAAGGAAAACGCTCAAAATCTCCGCTGCCGAGTGTAACGCGGCGGGGGAGCGGGAAGGCACTGCAAAAACAGAGAGGGTGTTCAACCGCTAAATGCCCTGAATCAAGAGAGATACAATGTCCAGCGGCCTGCGGGCGGGCCGCTGACGGGGCGAAGGGAGAGGGTATGTTATCGTAACTGGTCTCTCCAATTCGTGGGTTGAGAGTAAAGGCGGATTTCTGGCGAAACGCGCATCCAATTCGGCGGGGGATACCCTGGGAGCGAAGGTAAAGCGTGCGGCGAAGTCTGCCGAACGCGACTATGTGCCCATCGAGGATGACCCCACGGCAGCCGGAAGCGCGCCGGAAGGCGCCGCCGATGCGTCCGCTGAAGAATCGGCGACACCTTCGATGCATGAGGTGTTTGGCCCGGGAGGATTCCTCGAAAAGTGCATGCTGGCCGGCTTTGACCGCGCGGCGGTCAGCTCCGACTACGAATACCGGCCGGCGCAACTGGAGATGGCGGAATTGGTACACGATGCGTTCGAAACGCACCACCACGCCATCGTTGAGGCTGGGACGGGCACGGGGAAAACGCTGGCTTATCTGCTTCCGGCAATTTGCAGCGGGCGGCGCGTGGTGATTTCCACGGCGACGAAGTCGCTGCAGGAACAGCTCTACCAGAAGGATATTCCTTTTCTGCAGAAGCACTTCGCGCCGAACCTGAAAGTGGCGGTGATGAAGGGGCGCGCAAATTTTCTGTGCATCTCGAAGCTTCATCAGATGCAGGATCAGGCGCTGCTGAAGGGCATGGAGGAGCTGGATGCATTCCGGCAGATCAAGGATTGGGCGAAATTGACGGAGACGGGCGACCGCGCGGAGCTGACCTTCCTGCCGGACGATTCGGAGCTTTGGGGGAAGCTGGACGCGAGAAGGGACACCTGCACGGGCAAGAATTGCCCGTCGTTTAATCCCTGTTTTGTGACGGGCATGCACCAGCGCGCCCAGGAAGCCGACCTGATCATCGTAAATCATCACCTGTTTTTTGCGGACCTGGCGCTCAAGCAGGACGATTTCGGCAGCATTTTGCCGGAATACTCGGCGGTGGTATTCGACGAAGCGCACGAGATGGAAGACGTGGCCAGCGACTATTTCGGGCGGCAGATTTCGAATTTCCGATTCGAAGAGCTGGCCCGCGATGCCGATCAAACGCTGCGCTTGCTGCATCTTGGAACGCCGTCATTACTGCGAAAGACGCAGCGGATCCGCGAGCGCAGCCGCGGCTTTTTCGAATTGTTTCCGCCGCGCGACGGGCGGTTCTCGTTCCTGAGGAACGAGCGAGAAGCGTTTCTGGAGCAGAACCGCGAAGCTCACGATTCGCTGGTGACGTCACTGAAAAGCATGGAGACGGAATTCGCGGCGCTCACCTCGAAGCCGGAAGAGCTGACGCGCATCGCGCGGCGGAGCTTCGAACTGCGCCAGGAACTGTCCTTCCTGTTCGAATCGAACGAGCGGAATTTCGTCTACTGGTACGAGCGGAGGAACAAAGGCGTATTCCTGACGGCAACGCCGATCGACGTCAGCCAGATTCTGCGGGAGCGGCTGTTCGAAAAATTCGACACGGTGATCCTGACATCCGCGACGCTCACGGTCGGAGGGCGCTTCGATTACATTCGCCAGCGCCTGGGAATCGATCACGCGAAGGATCGCGCGCTGCCGCCGGAGTTCGATTTTCCCAAGCAGGCGCTGCTCTACCTGCCGCGCAAGATGCCGGACGTCCGCGACGCGGGGTTCCCCGCGAAGGCCGCGGATGAAATCGTGCGATTGCTGGAGCTAAGCCAGGGCCGGGCGTTTTGCCTGTTCACCAGTTATTCGCAGATGAATGATTTGTTCGAACGGGTGCGTTCGCGCGTGCCGTTTCCGCTGTTGTTGCAGGGCACGGCGCCGCGCTCCGTGCTGCTGGAACGATTCAAAAACACCGAGGCGGCGGTGCTGTTTGCGACAGCGAGCTTCTGGCAAGGCGTGGATGTGCCCGGCGAGCAGCTCTCCTGCGTGATCGTCGACCGGCTTCCGTTTGCGGTGCCGAGCGACCCGATCGTGGCGGCGCGAGTGCGGGCTTTACAGGAAGACGGGCGCAACCCATTTGCGGAATTTCAGGTGCCGCAAGCGGTCCTGGCGCTGAAGCAAGGATTTGGGCGCTTGATTCGAACGAAGACGGACCGTGGAGTGCTCGCGCTGCTGGATACCCGCCTCCAGCGCATGCCCTATGGTAAAATTTTCTTGGAGTCGCTGCCACGATACGGGATGACGCACGAACTGGCCGATGTCGCCCGGTTTCTCGATGCGAAGGGTGGCTCCGAGCGGCTGGGAGCCCATTCGGCAAGTCCCTCCTGAAGGGTTGGATCCGCAGCAAGCGTGTAGCGCAATTTTGGAGAGACATGTTTCAAGTTAGCGTAGAAGAGACCTTTTCGGCAGGACATGCCCTCCGCGGATACCGGGGCAAGTGCGAGAACGTGCACGGCCACAATTATCGCGTGCGCGTGACGCTCGAAGGGACGCAGCTCGATACGATCGGGCTTTTGGTGGACTTCACACGGCTTAAGCAGGTGATTCGCGAGATCATGGGCAGGCTCGACCACCAGTTCATGAACGATCTGGAACCCTTCAAGACCGTGAATCCTTCGGCGGAAAACGTGGCGAAGTATTTCTACGATGAAGTCACGCGGCAATTAAAGGATTTGCCGCCGGGGGCGCGGGTTACGGACGTGATTTTGTGGGAAACGGATACAAGCCGGGCGCAGTACCGCCCGGGGGCCTAGTTGTTTGGGAAACGGGTGAGCCGATGAATCGATCTTTTTTCATTATCATGATTCCAGCGCTGCTCGTGGCGGCGGGCTACATTGTTGTGCTGCGGTATATGGGAATTGCGCCCGGCTATCCGCGGCTGATTATTGCAATGATTCTTTTCTTCGGCACGATTTACTGGTTGTCGCGCCGGACAGGGGGCAAAGTGAATTCCAAGCGGGTATAGGTTGCAAAGGCCCGGGCCGGGCAGAGCAGGAAAGCGGCGACCATGCCCCGCAGCCGCGGAGGTAAAACTGCCGCACTCCAAACCATGGTTATCACGGAAATTTTCAAGTCGATTCAGGGCGAAGGCACACGCGCGGGCCTGCCGTGCATATTCGTGCGTCTGACGGGCTGCAATCTGCGCTGCACCTGGTGCGATACCGCGTATGCATTCCATGGCGGGAAGAAGATGAGCGTCGAGGAAGTTTTGTCACGCGTGGATGAACTGGCGGGACGCCGCGAAGAAATGCCGGGCTCGCAAGCTGCTGTTCCGCTAGTCGAATTGACGGGCGGCGAGCCTCTACTGCAGGCAGAAATTTATCCGCTCGCGGAGAAGCTGCTTGCTGCGAAGTATGCGCTCATGATCGAGACCAGCGGGGAACGATTCATCGGGGAGCTGCCGCGAGAAGTGATCAAGATTGTGGACGTGAAGTGTCCCGATTCGGGCGAGCCGGATACGTTCGAGGTACGAAATCTCGACGCGCTGTCGGAAAACGATGAAGTGAAGTTCGTGCTTTCCACGCGGCGCGATTATGAATTTGCGCGCGACTTTACGTTGCAGCACGGCCTGGCGCAACGGGTGAAACAGGTCTTGTTTTCGCCGGTGTTCGAAGATCCACAAGGGAAGTGGCCGGGCCTCGAGCCGCGCATGCTGGTGGAATGGATTCTGGCTGACGGTGTGCCGGTGCGGCTGGGCTTGCAACTGCACAAGTTCATCTGGGACCCGGCGACCAAGGGCGTTTAAGGAAAAGGAAGTAAATGAAGTTAGTGAGATAAAGGAAGTGAAGGATACGAGGCGAAGGGGGAGTGGTTGAAGTGGCGATAGGAACGGATCAGAGAAAAGCGGTGGTGCTTTTGAGCGGCGGGATGGACTCCTGCGTCTGCACGGCAGTTGCGCGCGAACGCCACGGCGCGTCAAACATCGCCTTGCTGCACGCCAGCTACGGCCAGCGCACCCAGGAGCGCGAACGGCGCGCGTTCGATGAAATTGCGAATTTCTACGGCGTGCGCGAACGGCTTGCCGTGCAACTCGATCACTTTCGCGCGATTGGCGGATCCGCGCTCACCGACAAGAGCATTTCCGTTCCGGAAAATGAATTGGGTGCGCCCGGCCCGCATGGCAGCGCGATTCCCGTGACTTACGTTCCCTTTCGGAATGCACACTTTCTTTCCGTGGCGGTGAGCTGGGCAGAAGCGATCGGCGCGGGAGCAATTTATATTGGAGCAGTGGCGGAAGACAGCTCCGGCTATCCGGATTGCCGGCCGGAATATTACCGGGTGTTCCAGGAATTGATCCGCGTGGGAACACGGCCGGAAACACAAATCGAAATCGTAACCCCGGTCATCACGTTGAAGAAGAGCGCGATCATCCGGCGGGGAATCGAACTGGGCGCGCCCCTGCATCTAACCTGGTCGTGCTACCAGAACGAAGATAGCGCCTGCGGCGCTTGCGACAGCTGCCTGCTGCGCTTGCGCGCATTTTCGGAAGCCGGCCTGCCCGACCCCATCCGCTACCGGCGAACTGTTTCTGCCGGGGGCTGAGCTTGGAATCTGGCCCGAATGAGAGAGATAATGGGGCGCACACAGCCCTGACACTTCGGGTGGGGCTCCCCCGTGAAAAAGGAGAATGGAGCATGAAGAGTTTTCATAAGTCGTGGGCGCTCGCCGCGATCCTGCTGGCCGCGCTGGCAAGTGTACTTGCACCACGCGCCGCAGCTCAGAATGACGGCGTGATCCGCGGGCAGATCCTGGATGTTGCTGGCAAGCCGTGGGCGGATCTCGGCATTCAGGCTGTGAGCGACCAGGGCGCGAAGTCTGACACCAAGACAGACAAGGATGGAAACTACATATTTCGCAATTTGAGGGCCGGCGTTTACACCGTTTTTATCCAACTGCCGGCTCCGAATAAGCCGTACGAAGTGCAGTGCCGCGTTGCCAGCGGCACGGAAGCGAAAGTGGACCTCAATTTCAAGGACATCGCCTCTAAGCAGGGAGCCGAATATCAGGAAGCAGCGAAGAAGGCGGAAGAGGCGAAAAGCAAACTTGAGGGGCTCAAAGCGCACTTCACGGCGGGCAACGCACTGATCGAGCAAGAGAAACAAGCGAGGATTGAGCTGCAGAAGGCACCCCCGGACCAGCGCGACGCGCTCAAGCAGAAGCTGGCAGACCTGGGGGATCAGGCGGTCAAGGAATTCCAGGAAGCTTCGAAGAGCCTGATAGAGAAGGATCCCAACGCGCACCTGGTGTGGTTCAAGCTCGGAGAAGCTTACGACACCGCGGGCCGCAATGAGGACGCCGCTCAAGCGTACCAGCAGGCCATCGCCGCCAAGCCCGACGTGCCGGGGTATTACAATAACTTGGGCAACGTACTGGCACGCGCGGGAAAGATCGAGGAAGCCAAAGCTGCGTATACGAAGAGCGCGGAACTCGACCCGCCGAATGCCGCAACCGCGTGGCGCAACTTTGGGATCAGCCTGTACAACGCGAATCGGCTTGGCGACGCCGTCGAACCCTTGCAGAAAGCCGCCGAGCTTGATCCAAAAAATGCGCAGACCTGGTATCTCCTGGGAGCGTCGCTGGTTTACAAGATGACGACGAAGAAAGTCGGCGATAAAGAAGTGGTGCAGTTCGCGCCGGGAACCATCGAAGCCTACCAGAAGGCGGTCGAGCTCGACCCCACAGGAACATGGGGCCAACAGGCCAAGCAGGGGCTCGAACAGCTTCAATTGATGGCTCCGGGCATCGACACCAAAGTCAACGTGAGGAAGAAGAAGTCGTAATCAAGAACGAGGCAGTTTCTTCGGGCCGGTTCCGCTGAGCGGGGCCGGCCTTTTTTTGTGTGCCGAGCATGTCCGACAGCTGGGAGGTGCAAGTCCTCTTCACAACCAGATGGAGGTGAAGTGATAGCGAAGCGCAAGGGCCGAACCGCGAGGTGAGGTCTGAAAGAAGCGTGGAG
>Ga0137394_10001795_pt1 | contig 15781 bp, 18 predicted proteins | sample czobulk116metaG_FD_108278 | JGI IMG/M metagenome (GOLD analysis project Ga0137394, IMG submission 108278) | Vadose zone soil microbial communities from Angelo Coast Range Reserve, California, USA - czobulk1.16 metaG | ecosystem: Environmental > Terrestrial > Soil > Vadose zone | place: USA...
AATTCAGGCGAAAGCGCAGCGTCGATGTTCTTTTGTAACTGGCGAAGATCCTTCTCAAGCCGCGCGCGTTCTACGACGTTCGATGCATGCTCCGTGGTGAGGACCGCTACCGTGTCGTGCAGTTCCTTTTGCAACAAGCGAATTTTGGCGATTTCGGCCGCGGCGGCGGTCGTAACCGCAGCCACGTTGCCGTCGCACTCGGTATCTGTTTTCTGATGTTCGGATGTCGCGCCACAGAGCGGGCATTTGTTGGTGGTTAGGAGAATGAAGTATTGACCGGATTCCTCAATCGCCATGAGCCGCTTTAGGTCGGTGGTGTATTGCTCATCGAGCAGTTTGAAGCGGGCCTGCAATTCGCCGATCTCGTTGTCACGCGCCGTGAGGGAGCTGTACCGCGTGAATACCTCACGTCGGGCGTTGGTGGTATCTGATAACTGGCTTTCCATCGCGCCGAGGGATTTTTGCACTTCATCGAGCCCTTCCTGAATCTTTTTGTCCGTCGTTTCAAGCTCGTCCGGGTCTTCCGTGATCTTGGCGAGTTCCGCTTCGTAGTAGGCGAGCATTTGCTTGAGGACTTCTGGCTCGACGGATTCTTGGAGGGCCTTTAACGCCTTAGGTGCCTCGATCACGGCCTTGTCGTCATTGCCGGTAAGAAGCAGCTTGAAAATTCCATACTCGCGAGTCTTTTCAATGACCTGCCCCGCCTCGAGCGGAGACGTGGGCTTGCTGATGTCCTGTGCGGTTATGACGCAGAGGTGGGCGAGTCCCCGAAAGCCGAGGCCTTTGCGCTGTCCAGTCTGTACGCTATAAAGAATTTCTTTCTGATCGAGGCCAATCTGCTGCAAAAGCCATCGCGAGAGGTTCTTGTCGTTGGAGGAGGAATGCGATCCTGCCAGCTTGACTCCGCTGTCTAGGGCGGGCTTAACACCATTGAGTAGCCCTTCAAATCGCAGGAAGCCGCCTCCTTGGATGCTGCGAACGAGAGTGTATTCTTTTGCGGTTGGCGTTGTCAGCCCTAGCTCGACTGACTCATAGCCTTTTCGTTCTGGAATATCCTTGAGCGGATCGCCAGCGCCGAGCATGAAATCAATCGCTTCGACAAGGAACGTCTTTCCGGTGTCGGATGCGCCCCATAGAACGTTTAGGCCGGGCGCGAATTTGAATTCGGCGTCGGGTTTCTTCGGTCCGCGGAAGCGTATGAAGCGCAGCGAAATGCCGTTAAAGCTCACGGCGCTATGCCCGGCCTTTCATAGAGCTGAAATTCTCTTGTCCATTGGTCGTAAACCGTGGATAGCGCTTTTCGGATGTCGGTATCGGACATGTGGCCGAAAGTAGCTACGACCCACGACGCGCGCAGCTTAAGGTCTTTGAGATAGTCAGCGGAGAGCGAATCGAGAAAGGGTCCTGCCGCATCATCGGCCTGGTAGCTTAGGCCTGCATTCGAGGCGAGGCGTTTAATCAGACCCCGGCTCATCATTAATAATAGCCCGCGCTCAATCAATTGGCGGCGCACGAGGAGTTCTCCGGAGCGAAGGGGAAGTGCGGGGTGTAGGCTTGGCGGCCCTCCAACATCTCCGGAGTGGACCGTCAGATAGTCGAATTCGAGGATACGTTGGAGATCGAGCGTTTCGGGATACGCTTCGGCCAGGAGAATAAGCGCGCGCACGCCGGTTTCAAGCGGGCTGTTGAACGGCGTAAGAGGGGCAGTCGCTGGAGCCATTATTTCACCCACACGAAACGATCTTTGTTGGCCAAATGGTGGCAGATGCCATGTTTGTCCTGAGTCTGCACGCGCACGCAGAGAGCGTTACAGTTGGGGGTGAGATTCCCTGCCTGAATGACGGTTGAGCGAATGCGCGCAAGTGCATCGGCATATGCCATTTCGTACGTATCGACGGTGCCGTGGTAAATCTCTTCCGTTACAGCATCAAACGTACCAGCATCGACGCTGTCGCGCGCGAAATTGCGGAGCGACTCAGCATGATAAAACACTTCGCGTGCGCGATTGAAGTGCTGCTCGATCTCGGGCCATTGCGCCAGGTCCTTCACATCGCTGACCGGAGCGCCTTTGTGTTCCGCATAGGCGGCGAGAAGCTGCTGTACATAACGGCTCTCCGTCGCCTGCACCTCGGCTGGGGGAAGTTCCGGCGCCGGGCGTTCCGGAATGTTGGATGCACCGAAGCGCCGGATGTAAAAAGGCGTTTGGGAATGCACGCCGATCATGGTGACGACGGGCAGCGGCTTGAAAATCTTGAAGTCGAAAGCGTCGAGATAGGCGTCGAGGTCACCTTCCAGCTTGATCTCGGCTGTTTCGGTGATGTGATTCTTGCAATACCTGTCCCAGTTCGCGATGAGCTGTGTTTTGAGCAGCGCCGGATTGGTGAGCAGTTTCTTCAGCGAGAGTCCGATGTCTTTGGAGCCAGCAAAATAGTAGTTTTGCGGTGGCGTGAATCCCCCGAGGAAAGCGTAGTAGATGATCTTGCCAAGCTCGATCCATACATCCGAAGGAACCAGCGCGTCGCCGTAACGCTTGCATTGATAATTATCCCACGGACCCTTGAAATAGTCGTCGGAGCGGAAGCCGACGACATCGCGCCCCATGTCGCCTGCTCCCGTGAAGCGAAGCGTGTGTTTATAGGGCGGTGTAACAGAGGCGACGTATTCTTCCGTGAAGCCTTCCCAATCTTCGGGAGAAAATATCTGCACGAGCTTCACAGCCGGGAAATTGGAACCTGACCCGATCTGTGCGGGCGTTCCTCCTCCGAGCTTGAGCGGGCGCGAGTTTCCGGTGATGTTGGGCTGCATCAATCCGTTTCCAAGAATTTGTCTTATTAACTGAGAATATTTTAATCAGCGGATAATACGCGGTTTTTAGCGAAAAGACGTATCGTTTTAATAACTGCCACGCCCGCGAATTGCGATGAGCGTTGGCTTAGGATCATCCTGCTGGCTACGTGAAAGGGCGTGGTGGCTGACTCTGGGAACTCGGATCTTTTGTTAAGCCGCCACGCCACCGCAACGCTAAGCGGTATTCATCGTCAGCAGAAAAAGTATGTCGGGGTGGTCCGTGTCAGCATCGTCTGGTTGATAGGGTGCAGGAAGGGCCTCCAAATAACAGCGGATTTCTTTGCCCCGCCCATCAACTGTAATCCGCTCGAATCCGCGTTGTAGCGACCTCGTTTGGGCGCCCCGATAGATGAGTGAAGTTTCTGGAACGGACTTGTTCCAAGGAATTTTCAATTCGCCGGGAAAAGACTGCGAAGCATGAAATGATTGTCTGCGATATTTCTTTGGTGGAGCCTCTGTCTTGGTGTCAACGTTGAAAAATAGATTTAGATTGAGACTCCCTCGTCCCACCTCCTCACTCACACGACGTCTGAATTGAAACAGACCTGCGGCCGCACGGAAGGATGCAGTCTGAGCCATTCGATATACGCACGCTTCAAAAGAGGTTCCGAATGGTTCGCGAATCAACTCCACAGAATTGAACCCAAATCCGTGGCGTTCGACGGCCGAGCGAAATTCCGGCAGCGGCATGACCAATTCTGAGGCTCCGGCATGGCACAGCATTTCCAATTCACGCGCCCCCTTCGAGCCTTCTCGGGAAAGGCTCCGAAAGCGTGCCCCTGTGTTGCTCGCTGGAAAAAAGGAATGTGCGATTTCGTGCGCTATGGAGAAAATGATGCGCCCGATGGGCAGGTCCGGATTGTAGAAGATGGTTCCCTTTGTATTGCCCCCAGCCGAAGGCATGATGATTGCGTCGTTCCCCCGCAGGCCTCTGCGGTCTCCTCGAAACGGCTTGACTTCGAAGCCTGCGAGGGAGGCAAGAATGCATATCCTCTCGAATGCGCTCTCAAAGGTGGCATCGAACCCAGCCAATTTTTGCAGCAGTGAGCCTGCACAGATGCGTACCACTTCGTAAGGGTCAAGCAAGCCACCGCTGCGCTCTATCAGTGACCCTACGTCGGGATCCACATACTTCCGCTTACCCACGGTTCGAGACCACATACGTTTAACCTCAACTTCGACTTGCCATCTTAATGGTGTCGTAGATTAGCTTCCACGCGTCAGCATCCTTTGGGCGATTGCCACGGAAATTGAGTCTTGCGAGCATTTCAATTTGTTGCGGTTCAAGGCGCTCTTGTTTGGCAAATTCTTCTAGGCCGGGAGGCAAGGGCTCATCGTGAGCAACTGGAATAGCCTTTCTTTGTGCGGGCTTCAGACTCAAATTGATCAAGGCATCTATTGTAGTTTCCAGAGCAATTGCGATCTTGTATAGGTACTGAACATTGGGTCTGCCCCCAAGACCGTTTTCTAGGTCTGAAAGATATGTTTTTGAGACGCCGCTTTTCGCGGCCAGATCAGCGAGCGATAGATTCTTCCCTTGCCGAAGGTATCGGATGTTCTGCCCCAGCATTTTGAGGTCAATCTCCATTCATTCAGCCTCCTGTTCGGTAAATCCAACCCATTCGGAATTTCTTGACACAGCCTCCTCACTTATTCTATCCTGCGGCTACGGTAACAGCAACGGGTTGCCGTAGCCGGACGCACCGCAACTGCAAGAAATCCGCGCCGGACAAGGAGCAAAGAAAACCCAATGGCGGACGTACAAGTTACTTGCATTCGAAAGCCCCATCCGCAAAGTCCTCACGAGCACATCACCCACATAGGGAATCCACAAGCCGGGTGGGAATGGACCCGTGAACAAGCAATCGCGAGCATTGAGGCGAGAACGAATACGTTTTATGTCCTGGACCCTTACACGGGAAAGCGTTCCGACGTGGGAGTCGTGCGTTCGGCGGGGAGAGCTCCCTACCTTCGCACACACGCGGATGGGGATTGGAACAATAACCTGCTGTCGCTGGATCAGTGCTCGCTCGTTCGGCGGTAAGCAGCAACAATTCGAACAGGCGGGACGATAGAGGAGAGTTCGCCATGAGTGAGTTCTTCATTGAACGAAGGGAAGATGAGGCTGACTACTCGATCCGGCGACGGGGAGCGAAGAAGGCGAGCGACGTTTGCGACACGCAAGCGGAAGCCATTGAGAGGGCCGAGGTGATTGACCCAAACGCGACGATTCTTGTGGAGCGCGTTCGAAACACAAATCGGGGTTCCCGGGATAAGTGGCGAAAGCCGTGACTGCGACAGGGCAAAGAAAAAGCGAATTGCTTCGCGCTCGGCGCAGAGATACATTTAAGTAAGGACAGAGCTTCGGAGTCAGACAGAAAGCGAGGATTCTATGAAAGAGTTTTGTCCCAATTGTGGTGTTTTCGAGCGAAATGTTGCTCAGCAAATCGGTGGACGAGTCGTGTTTTCGGCGGCGGGTGCGGCCCTTGGAACCAAAGCGCTGAAAAATCCCTTGATTGCCATTGGTCTGGCGATTCTGGGCTATAAGCTCGGCCTGTACATGGATGAGCAAATCAGCCAACGATGCCCGCAGTGTGGTGCGATTCTTAGGGCTACAGGTCTCTTGCCATGAACGCGCAACAGCCGTTCGAATACACATGGAAAATTGGCGTCGAATACTGTTCTCGCAGATCTCTGCGGACGAACCGCGCCCTTACTGAGAACACGACGCTCATTGACTTGTTCGACGGCCATCGCTATGCGGTCCAAATGATATTTCCAGCAGGACCAAAAGACAGAGAATTTGATGTCATGCCGGACACTGCGATTCAGACGTGGCCTACCGGGAAGCTCTCCGAGGAAGAGTTGGCTTCGCTTCGCGCTCGCGCCCAATATACGCCTAATGAGTTCTGCCAGCGACTCGGCGATGTTGTTTTTTTCTGAGCACACTATGCTGACTCTGCGCGCATACATGTGGGTCGGTGAAGGGCCGCGCCACGACGGAAATCGGAGAGCGATCGCATTTGACGTGTTCGGATTGGCGGAGGGAAGGCAAGCCTGGATTGCGAACATGCATTATAGATGGCAAATTTTAAGGGCTGACAACGGAGTCTATGGTGGGTGGTCCGGCGAGCACAGGAGCAAGGAAGAGGCCCTCGCTGCGCTAGAAAAGTGAATTTGGCTTCAACGGGAAGTGTACTGTCATGGGTTCTGTCTACCGAGTAGTGCAGATTAAAGGCGGCGAGGAGATGAATCGCTTTACAGAATTGGCCCAAGCCTGTGTGTTATGGGTCAAGTATCCCGGCGAGCGGAAAGTGGAAGAAGTGACGACGGGAACCAACGACGTTGTCAATCGCGTCTCGCCCGACGAGTGCTGCCGGGTCTTGCGTAAATGGCTGGCCGAGAACAAACTGTTACGCGAAGTTGAGCGGGCCGACATGACGCAGTTGATTAACGAAGCATGCAGTTCCAGATCGTAGCGCCGCAGACATAAAACTACCCCGTAAATTTGAGGATCAATTTCTCAAGCGCCTTCCTACTGAACAGCTTAATGTCCTTGGTATTTGCGATGGAACCTTTGCGCTTGTTATATTTTGGGAGTCCCCAGTGTATTTGGCTGAACATGGCAAGTAAGGCCGACTCTAGATGCTCCCAGGTTTTCACTCGTTTCCGCCCTTTGCAGGTTGCGATATGGACGCGAATCTCCTTCACGCCGCGCAATTCGTAGAACGCCTCGCTCGCCTTCTCGCTCGCAGACGTTGCTGGGCGGCGTCCTCCCTTGCCTGTCGTGCCGATGTAGATGATGTGGGACCGCTCGCCGCTTTTGTACTTGAACGAGACGTTGGCAGCGAGGATGTAGACCATGTGTTTCTTCCACCTCCTGCTCCGACGAACTATCAGGAGAGGGTCTTCTGTGACTCTGATTTGTAGGGCACGCACGGCTCCACCTCGGGGATATTTTGTTGATCGTAGCACCTCGCTTAGAGAGTCCCAGAACGAGTTACTCAACAGAGCCAACTTGTAAACAGCGAACCTGCGGTCGTCCCACCGTTCTGGCTATAATCTGTGTACGCCCATGCCCGACTCCCCCGAAGCCCGTGCGCGGAAGAATATAGACCAGCTTTTGACGGCCGCTGGTTGGGTCGTGCAATCTCGCGACGAAGTGAATCTGACGGCGCGACGCGGCGTCGCGATCCGCGAATTTCCAATGAAGGCAGGCTTCGGCGAAGCCGACTACCTTCTGTATGTGGACGGACAGGCTCTCGGAGTGGTGGAAGCGAAAAAAGAGGGCAGCACTCTCACGGGGTTTGAGGGACAGACCGCAAAATATAGCGAAGGGCTTCCTGACTCTCTGCCTGCACCCAGACGCCCCTTGCCATTCGGCTATCAGAGCACCGGAATCGAAACGCGCTTCACAAATCTTTTGGAACCCGACGCCGCCAGCCGCAATGTTTTTTCCTTCCATCGGCCAGAGACTCTCGCGGAGTGGCTGAGAAATGAACTCGCAGAGCCGAACTCCACTGTTAAGGGCCGCGTCAGGCTGGTCCCACCCTTGGCCGAGGAAGGTCTACGTCCAGCCCAAATCAGGGCAATCAAGAATCTTGAATTGTCTCTAGGACAAGGAAAGCCCCGCGCCCTGATTCAAATGGCTTCTGGCGGAGGAAAGACCTTCACGGCCTGCAATTTCATCTACAGGCTCATTAAATATGCGGGTGCCCGACGAGTGTTGTTCCTCGTGGACCGTAGCAACCTGGGTCGTCAGACTCTTAAAGAGTTCCAGAATTTTCGTACCCCCGAGGAGCAACGCCTCTTCACCGAGCTTTACAACGTCCAGCATCTTCAATCCAACAAGTTGGACGGCGTCAGCAAGGTCTGCATCTCCACGATTCAGCGCCTCTACTCCATGCTCCAAGGACAGGAGGAGCTTGACCCGGCGCTTGAAGAGCAGGCCGGATTCACTCTGGAGACTTTGCAGCGCGAGCCAGCGCCCGTCGCGTACAACCCGAACATTCCAATTGAGACTTTTGACGTTATCGTTACGGACGAATGCCACCGCTCCATCTACAATCTTTGGCGACAAGTGCTCGAATACTTTGACGCCTCACTCATCGGCCTTACTGCGACACCCTCGAAACAGACCCTCGGCTTTTTCCACCAGAATCTTGTCATGGAATACAACTTCGAGCAGGCCGTAGCAGACGGCGTGAACGTGGACTTTGACCTCTACACGATTCGCACGCTAATCAGCGAACACGGGTCCACCATCAATGCCGGGTATTACGTGGACTTCCGAGACCGAGAAACTCGACGTATCCGTTTCTCCAAAGCGGATCAGGACATCCCGTATGATTCCGACGAACTAGACCGCCGAGTCGTCGCTAAAGACCAAATCCGCACGATCATCCGCACCTTTAGGGACCGCCTCTTCACAGAGATTTTTCCGGGCCGGACGGATGTTCCGAAGACCCTCATCTTCGCCAAGGATGATTCTCACGCCGAGGACATCGTTCAGATTGTTCGCGAGGAGTTTGGCAAGGGCAACGACTTCGCCCAGAAAATTACCTACCGGACGGGAACCGCTCGCCTCACTGCCAAGAAGAAACGAGACGACGGGATCGAATACGAAGAGGTTACGTGGGTCAACAGCGGGATGAAAGCAGAGGACCTGCTATCTTCCTTCCGGAATAGCTATTTTCCGCGCATCGCCGTCACCGTGGACATGATCGCCACGGGGACCGATGTTCGCCCTCTCGAAATCGTCTTCTTCATGCGAACTGTTAAGAGCCGCTCCCTCTTTGAACAGATGAAGGGGCGCGGCGCTCGCGTCGTCACAGAGACGGAATTGAAACAGGTTACGCCGGACGCTTCCGCCAAAGACCGATTTGTCATCGTGGATGCCATTGGAATTGACCCCAATGAGATGAACGAGACGAAGCCCCTTGAGAGGAAGAAGAATGTTTCATTGGAAAAGCTCATGGAGCTTGTTGCGTTCGGCAATCGCGAGGCCGACGTTTTGAGTTCCATCGCGTCCCGACTGGCCCGGTTGGATCGGCAACTGGCCCAAGAAGACAAGGAAGAGATTAAGAAAGTATCCGGCGACCAAACGGTTGCCAGCATTGCCTACAATCTTGTTCAGGCATTGGACCCCGACGAACAATTAAAGGCCGCTCAAAAGGCGACGGGAAAAGAAGAGCCTCCACCGGAAGAGATTTCTAAGGCAGCCCAAGCATTGTTGACGCAGGCGGCACAACCCATAGCGAACAATGCCAAACTTCGCCAGCGATTGGTGGACCTGAAAAAGTCTTTCGAGCAGATCATTGATAACGTCAGCAAGGATCAAGTCTTGATGGCCGGGGTGTCGAAAGATGGTCGCGACCGGGCTGCTGGTCTGGTGAAATCGTTCGAGAAATTCATCGAAGACAACAAAAATGAAATCACGGCGCTACAGATTCTTTACAGCCGCCCATACAAACAGCGGATCACCCATGAGCAGCTAAAAGAGCTGGCGCGAGCGATTGAGCGTCCCAAACAGCCGGGCGTCATCCCAATGCCGCCCGAACGTGTTTGGCAAGCCTATGAGGTTTTGGACAAATCCAAAGTCAGGGGCAGTGCGACGAAGCTGATGACAGACTTGGTTTCTCTCGTCCGATACGCCGTTCATCAGGACGGGGAGCTTAGACCTTTCAAGGATGTAGCCTTCGCTCGTTTTCAGAAGTGGCTTGCAGACCAAGAGAAGCGAGGCCGCAAGTTCACCGATGAACAGAGACAATGGCTCACCGCAATCCGCGACCACATCGCTGCGAGCGTCTCTATTGAAGCGGACGATTTCGAGCTGTCTCCCTTTTCGCAGTGGGGCGGACTCGGCAAGGCGCACAAGATCTTCGGTGCTGATCTACAGCCAATTCTGAATGAACTCAACGAGGCACTCGCGGCGTGACAAAGATTGTTACAACGCACTATCCAATTTCGCTAAGCACGCTGCCGTCCTCATGGAAGTCAACGACTGTTGGCGAAGTCACGTTCGACATCCAACCCGGATTTGCCTCTGGCGTGCACAATCAGGAAGGTCGTGGAATCCCTCATCTTAGGCCGATGAACGTGGACCGCGAGGGGAGGTTAGACCTAACTGTCGTCAAGTATGTCTCGGCTGCGAACCCACTGAGGGTCCAATTTGGAGACGTACTATTCAACAACACAAATAGTGCAGAGTTGATAGGAAAGACTGCGCATATCGGAGTCGAAGCCGACCTTGCTTTTTCAAATCACATGACGAGACTGCGGCCAGTCCTGGGAATTGACCCTCGCTTTATGGCCTACCAGCTTCACTTTTTGTGGATGACGGGTTATTTCCAGCATCGTTGTACTCATCACGTTAACCAGGCCAGTGTATCTTCGACTTCTCTAGCCGAATCAGTTCCTTTCCTAGTTGCTCCCTCTAGCGAACAAATTCGAATAGCTAACGAAATTGAACAGCAATTTACAAGGCTTGAAGCTGCTGTAGGTGGGCTAAAGCGCGTGCAAGGTAATCTCAAACGATATCGCACGGTGGTTTTCAAAGCAGCGTACGAAGGCCGCCTTGTACCGACCCAGGCGGAACTTTACCGATGTGGAAAAGACGCCTGTGAAACCGTGTCCGTGCTTCTCGAACGCACGCTCGCCGAGCGACGATCGCGCTGGAATGCCGCGCAGACCAACGGTCGCAAAACCAAATACAAAGACGGTCCGCAGTTGGACACATCCGTTCTTCCTGCTCTCCCAGAAGGTTGGGTTTGGGCATCGCTCGGTTCGATTGCTGAGTTGAAAGGCGGTTTGACAAAGGGGCAGAAGAGGAAATCAACAGACATCCTACGCGAAGTCCCTTACCTTCGAGTTGCGAACGTCCAGAGGGGCTTTATTGACCTTGACGAAGTCAAGACGATTGAAGCGACAGAGGGAGAGATCAAAGAGCTTTGCCTTGAAAACGGAGACGTCCTCTTCAATGAGGGCGGAGATCGGGACAAGTTGGGAAGAGGATGGGTGTGGGAAGGCAAGATTGCTGAATGTGTTCACCAGAATCATGTCTTCCGGGCACGGTTAGTCGGAGATGTCATGAAACCTAAGCTTCTGTCTTGGTATGGAAACTCAATCGGCCAACAGTACTTTGAAGACGAAGGAAAACAGACGACGAATCTCGCCTCGCTCAATATGACGAAACTCAGCATGCTCCCTGTTCCTATTCCTCCGGTTGCGGAGCAAGACCGAATCGTTGCCGAGCTGGAGAGGAGATTATCAGTAGTTGACCAGGTAGATGCGGCAGTCCACGCGAATCTCAAACGCGCAGAGCGCCTTCGCCAGGCCGTCCTCCTAAGCGCCTTTGAAGGCAAACTCGTACTGCAAGACCCGAGTGACGAACCTGCAAGCGCCTTGCTTGAACGCGTCCACGCAGCACGGGAAGCTGCGCCAAAGGCCTCCCTTAGCAGGGGCCGATGGAAGAAGGAGGCACAGCATGTCTCGTGACAAAGGGACGACTGCTCCTGGCTTTGTGAATCCCCACGGGCAGGAAGTTATTCAGAACACGGGCAAAGTCGGAACCGATCACGGCCAATACGTCTATGAATTGAAGTGCCAGTATTGCGACCAACACTACGGAGCAAACGGAAGTGACATTCATGAGCGCAAATGCCCCGCATGCCAAGATGGTCGTCCTGGAATCCCGCTCTGAGGAGGCAGTTAAGGTGGCCGAGCGAATCATCAATCAAATCTGTGAGGAGACGGGTTGCAGTGAGACCCAAGTTATCAAAGTCGTAGGCATGGCTCTTGAGCATCTCCATAGAGTCGCTTTTTGCCATGAGCACAATGTCACAGAGGCTATGGTGCAGTGTATGTGGGGCTTTGGTGGTCAAGCCTGTTTCCACCTCGGCGGAGTTTTGGAGCAAGCGAGGACCGGAACAAGCGGTGACATCCCGTGGTCCGAGTTTATTCTCAGATTTGCTCCGGACCTTGCCGAGCAGTACCGACCTGTGGTCGAAAGTTGGATGAGCCAACGATCCGAAGAACGAAGGAACCTGGACGCGTCATGAAAGGACCTTTGGATGAAGAGATTCGGTTATCCAGCCACGTGACAATCAAAAAGTATCGCGAAATGGAGAAGGCGAAGGATCGGGCGGGAGTGGCCGCGCTTATCTACGAGCGTTTATCGGAGCGTTATATCTGGCCAGTGAAGAGTGGTGCAAAGAACGGCTTCGCGATGATGGCGTGTGCTTGCCTGTTGATCGAAACACTCGAATCCTTTTGGAATGGCTGGAAAACAAGCGACGGAGCGGGACACGGTGAGTCTGTCTTCAAGAGTTATTTTGGGCGAACTGAGCGCTTTCGTGATTTCGAAAAGCACGCGTCCTCCTTCTACCCGGACGTTCGTTCCGGGATTCTCCATCAGGGTGAAACAAAGGGTGGATGGAGAATCACGAGGGACCGAGAGTTCCCCGTGCTGAAAGTCAATAAGGTCAAGACAATACAGGCCACAAAGTTTTTGAATCGGCTTGATGCTTCACTCTACGACTATTGCCGGGAGTTGAAATCTGCCGATTGGAATGGCGAGCGTTGGAAGAAGGCCCGTCGGAAATTGAACCATATCATTAACAACTGTCAGGAAGAGTCTTAATGCCAAACGGATCATCAGCAATCGTTCAAAAGCTCTGGAATTACTGCAATATCCTTCGAGACGACGGTCTCTCCTACGGAGACTACGTGGAGCAGTTGACGTTTCTTCTTTTCTTGAAGATGGCGGAAGAGCAGACGAAGCCGCCCTACAACCGGCCAGCGCGTATTCCAAAGAATTTGGATTGGGCCAGCCTGGAACGTCTGGACGGAGACCCCCTTGAGAGTCAATACCGCCACATCTTGACTGAGCTTGGCAAGCAACCAGGAATGCTCGGCGTGATCTTTCGTAAGGCCCAAAACAAAGTCCAAGATCCGGCCAAATTGAAGCGCCTTGTCACCGATCTGATTGGCAAAGAGCAGTGGATGACCTTGGAAGTGGATGTTAAAGGCGACGCGTACGAAGGCTTGCTCGAGAAGAACGCAGCAGATGTGAAAGGAGGCGCGGGACAGTACTTCACTCCGCGTGCTCTCATCAAGGCCATAGTGGACGTAGTGCGCCCCGCGCCTGGCGAGACTGTGAACGATCCTGCTTGCGGGACTGGCGGATTCCTCTTGACGACGTATGACTACGAGAGCCACCACTACGAACTGGATAAGACACAGAAACAAACACTGAGGCATAAGGCTCTGTCCGGCACAGAACTTGTCGCGGGAGTGGCGCGATTGTGCGTGATGAATCTGTTCCTCCACGGCATCGGCGGGGAAGACTCACCCATACGCGACGGGATAGACGCTCTCGCCCAAGCCCCTTCGACCTATTACGACGTCGTTCTGACGAATCCACCCTTCGGCAAGAAGTCTAGTATCACCGTCGTCAGCGAGGAGGGGGAGGAGACAAAGGAAGCTCTCACCTACTATCGCGACGATTTCTGGGCCACGACAAGCAACAAACAACTCAACTTTTTACAGCATGTGAAATCGCTTTTGAAAATCCACGGACGAGCTGCAATTGTGGTGCCCGATAACGTGCTGTTTGAGGGCGGAGCAGGTGAAACCATCCGCCGGAAGCTCCTGCATGAATGCGATGTGCACACCCTTCTGCGATTGCCGACTGGAATCTTCTACGCTCAAGGCGTGAAGGCGAACGTCCTCTTTTTCGACCGGAAACCTGCGGGCGAGAAACCCTGGACTACAAAGGTGTGGATTTATGATTTCAGGACCAACGAACATTTCACGCTAAAAACAAATTCGCTCAAACGGGAAGACCTGGATGATTTCGTCGCCAGCTATCATGCGGAGAACCGCCACACGCGCAAAGAGGCCGAACGCTTCAAATGCTTCTCTTACCAAGACCTTCTCAAGCGGGACAAAGTAAACCTGGACATCTTCTGGCTGAAAGACGATAGCCTCGAAGACTCTGCCAACCTGCCTGCCCCCGACGTGATCGCTTCCGAAATCGCCGAGGACTTGCAGGCGGCCCTAGACCAATTCGCTCTGATAGCGTCTGATTTGAAGCCACAGGTCTCATAAATGCGCCCAGGCGACGAACTCTTCGCGACGATTGAACGTCACGGCATCATCGGTCCGGAAGGGATGATCAAGCTCGCTACGTTGCCTGCAAAAGAACTGGGCAAACTCTATCACGAGACATTCCAGGCCATCTATGATGCTCAGCTTGGAAGAGTTTGGGACGCTGATTCATCCAATCCACCCGACCCTTTCACGTTCCACGCGAGCGCATCCATCCGAGGCGACTCTGGTTGCAGCGCGATAAATTGTCGGGGCGACAAGATCAGCTTTCTGGCACGCTACGCCGCACTGTACGCGAATGAGCTTATCTTCCCGCTTTCCCTACGCCATCCGGACAAAGTCGGGCACGTATCGGAAATGCGCGGTTTGCTGGGTGAAAACCTCTTTACGCTGTTTTTACTGCGCCCCCTCATAACGGGAGGGATTGTTTTTCCGGTTGTAATGAGGACTCAGCATTGTGTTCATCAGGCTAAGTTGACCGCGACGATGAGTGCGATCGTTCACGACTTCTCTCAGTTCACAGCAAGGACCCTCCACCAAGAATTTCGGTTAACGTATCAGGTCCCCGAGAAATCCCCGTCAGGCAAGCCCACACTCTACCTGGAAGGCCCCGAGGAATATATCGAACATGGAGGTCTCGCCCGGCTGTTAGACGAGCCTCCCGAATGGCTCCCACGTTCGGCGCGTTTCGACAAGAACGGACAAATTGAGATGCGCGGCGTGCACAAACGCTATATTGTCGGTGAGGTGTTCACGGGCATCGCAGACAATGTAACGTTCTATTTGGCCTACGGCACCCGCAGAAATGCGCGTTTTCTTTCGGACATGCCGGGTGAAACAGATTTCTTGGAGTGGCTTACAGATGATGACCGCATGACCGCAAAGAGTCTGGCCCTCCACGAACTACAACACAGTGTCCCAGTTCTCGCGGATCTACCTGTGGCAACAATTATAAGAGTTAGGAAGGAAGAACGAGATTCGTTTGAGGCTTATCGTAGAGCGATAGGAACGATTTCGGCGAACATCATGTCAGCGCGGGGCCGCGTGTCAAAGAAGGAAGCACGCGAGATGTTCCGCACGGCGATTGAGCCGGAGTTACAGAAAATGAAACGGGAAATGCCGGCGTACCGCAAGACTCAGCATAGGCGAGTAATTGCTGGTGTCGCTTCCGTAGTTGCCGGGGTAGCGATTGGAGCGTATTCGGGTTTGCCCCCTTTGGTTTCGGTGCCTCTAGTTGGTGCCGCTTCATTTGTGGGCACCCGCTTACTCGGCAAAGCCGCCGAATCAGCCTGTGAACACGGTCCGGAGACGAACCAAAAGAACGACCTGTACTTCCTCGTTAAGCTCGCTGAAGAGGCGGAGCAGTGAAGTACAAATCTCGGAATTAGGTACCTCACAGGCGCCTGCCCGACACTCGCAAAGAGAAGGAACGGGCGAACCAGAGTTGACTGGGGGGCTCCCTTTTTGATGGTCTCAGGTGCGCAGACCGAAAGGACATTTCCAGTTACACGTTTAGGGCAGGCCTGAAGTTGCACTAGGCAGAATGTCGGCTATCTGGGAGTGGGGTGCTTGCCTACGGCCCTTGGGATGTGCTCCCCGCCATTCCCCCTCGAAAATGGCGCCGCTGCGTTCTTAACATTTACAATTCCCTCTGCTAAGCCGCGAGCACTTGCTCCACTGAGATGCGAGCGAATTCGCATTTGTTGAGATTCTCGACCTCAGCCGGAGACCGGAGGCTGTTTGGGTCCAAAACTGAGTCCATTACTGAGTCCAAAACCCCTACAACCATGCCCGAAACGACCCAATTGTACCCAACCAGTGGCCT
>Ga0137394_10001796_pt1 | contig 15780 bp, 16 predicted proteins | sample czobulk116metaG_FD_108278 | JGI IMG/M metagenome (GOLD analysis project Ga0137394, IMG submission 108278) | Vadose zone soil microbial communities from Angelo Coast Range Reserve, California, USA - czobulk1.16 metaG | ecosystem: Environmental > Terrestrial > Soil > Vadose zone | place: USA...
AGCCTGCCAAGCGAATTGTTGATCGCTCGAATTTACTCAGACCATTGGCGCTCGAAAACTCCAATGGTTTCGAACAGATTCTGGCACATCGTATCGGTTGTCAAAGAGCGAAGCCCCCCTGTCCAGCAGAAAGGCACATCTACAGCCCAAGAAGTATGCCAAGCGGGAGGAAAAATGTCAACAACGGATTAACGATATCCACAGGCATCCTCAGCGGCGCGCTAACTGCTTGAGGCATGGTAGGATGCGCGCGAAGAGGGAAACAGCGACTTGGGACCGGTGGCTTGTGACTCGTGAAAGCGCAAAGACTCTCACCGACAAAGGGGATTCCACTTCCCTCAAGCAACGATTCCTCGCCAACCTGAAGAAGCAGGAAATGATTCGGCCGGGGGACCGGGTCGGGGCCGCGGTCTCTGGCGGGGCGGATTCCGTGGCGCTGCTGCTGCTGCTGCTAGAGTTGCGCGACAAACTGGGCATCGTGCTTAGTGTGGTGCATTTCAATCACAAATTGCGGGGCAAAGCTTCCGATGCGGATGAATCGTTTGTCGCCAAACTGGCCGCGAAGCACGGGCTGGAGTTTCACTCGGCTTCCGCGGACGTTGCGAAGAAAGCGAAAAAGGAACGGGCCAACCTCGAGGACACGGCGCGGCGGGCACGGTACGACTATTTCCGTTTGCTGGCAGAATCCGGACCCTGCACGCGAATCGCAGTCGCTCACACGGCCGACGATCAGGCGGAGACCGTGCTCGCGCACTTGCTTCGCGGCACGGGCCTGACGGGTCTCGGCGGAATTCATCCCGTTGCCGGTCCGATCGTCCGTCCCTTGCTGGGGGTTCGCCGGAGTGACCTCCGGCATTTTCTGCGCGCTCGAAAACAGACCTGGCGAGAGGATGTAACCAATCGAGACACGAAGAGGACGCGCGCGCGGATTCGGAAGAAACTCCTGCCCCTAATCGCGAAACAATTTCAGCTGGCAATCGTTGAACATCTAGCAACGCTCGCAGAACTCGCACGAGAGGACGAAGCATTCTTGGACGCCATCGCGGAAGCGCGGGCGAACGTGCTGGTTCAAAAAAACGATGAGCGAGCACGAATCGGCGTGGACGATTTGTTCCAGCCGTGGAAGAAAAAGGAATTTAACACAGAGAACACGGAGGACACAGAGAAGGCAGAAGGGACAAATGCACTGAGCAAGCGGATAGTGCGACGGATCGTAGAAGGCATCAAGCCGCGCGAGGGACAACTTGGGGCGGGGCATGTGGAGGCGGTACTGCGACTGGCGCGTAGCGGACAAAGCGGAAGTTCGCTCCCGCTGCCGGGTGGAGTAGAAGTACGAAGAGAGCGAGACGCGCTTGTATTTCAGGCCATTGAAAATGCGGGGGTGCCAAATCCTCAAAGCGCGCCGCAGGAATATGAGTACCAGATCGATTTGGCGAGAAGCGACGCGGAAGTGCGTGTTGCGGAGATGGGGTGCGTATTCCGCCTCAGGGTGATTGACTGGCCTCCCAAGAGAGGGGAAACTAGTAGGGATGGGGCGGTTCTGGACCGCGGCCGGTTGCGCTTTCCGATGGTACTGCGCAATTGGCGCCCCGGAGACCAATTTCGTCCCCAGGGCCACCGAAGCGCACACAAGTTGAAGCGCCTGTTGAATGAGAAGCGCGTCAGCCGGTGGGAGCGTGACGGCTGGCCGGTGTTGACGAGTGGCGGCGCTATTGTATGGGCTCGCGGCTTTCCTGTCGCCGCCGAATTTGCCGCGAATGAAAGGACCCGAGCGGGAATCGTGATCGCCGAGGAACAGCTTTGAGCAGCCGAAAGGGAGCGGCGTATTCTGCGGCACGCATCGCCGCCCGCGTGGCAGCCCTGGGGAAAGAGGTTTCGCGGGAGTGCGCGGGGCGGCGGCTGGATGTGGTAGTTACTCTGGATCGAGGTTTTATATTCGCGGCGGACCTGATGCGGCAAATCGACGTGCCGGTTGTTTGTCACTTTGTGCGCGAAGAAGTGCGGGACGTCGAGCATAGCGGGAACGCGCGGCGCGAAGTTTTTTTTGGTTCGGGGCCGGAATTGAAGGGCCGGGACGTGCTGGTGGTTGACGCAGTGTTGGAAAGCGGTGTGACACAGGAATTTTTGCTGCGGCGGCTAGGCGAAAGCAGGCCGCGCTCGATCCGGCTGGCAGTGCTGCTGGATAAGCCGGCGAAGCGGCGGGTGGCACTGGAGCCCGATTACTTTGGCTTCCGAACGGCATCTAACCAAATGTGGGTTGGCTACGGCCTTGCGGCAGCCAACGGCACGGGGCGCAACCTCCGACAGCTTTCTTCTGGAGTGAATGGGACGCGCAGAAAAAGTGGCAAGGGGCGGAAGAAATAGGCAACATCTGATTTTTTCCGGCGGGTTGCAAGATTAGCGAGGACAACGTGAATTCTAGTTCCACGGCAAAAACAATTCTCTTTTGGATCTCGATCGTCTTTCTGGGCGTGATGCTCTGGAAGCTGGTGTCCGCAAACGGATCACAGGCGCGCGAGGACACTCCCACGTATAGCGTGTGGATGGCCAAGGTCGATGCGGGTGAGGTGAAGGAAGTAACCATGTATCTTTCGCCGAACAGCTACGACTTGCAAGGCGAGTACTACAAGCCTGCAAACATGAAATTCCAGGTGACCATCCCAAAGGAAGAAGCGCCGACGGTCACGAAAGCCCTGAGGGACAAGGCCGTGCAGCTGAAGGTGAAGGAAGTGCGCAGCGGCGACTGGGTGCTGATCCTGCTGAACGCCGCACCGCTGATTCTTCTGGTGGGCTTCTGCCTGTTTCTGATGCGGCAGATGCAATCGGGCGGAAACAAGGCACTGAGTTTTGGCAAGTCGCGCGCGCGGCTGCTCTCCGCTCAGCAGAAGAAGGCCACATTCAAGGACGTCGCGGGAACGGACGAGGCCAAGGAAGAATTGCAGGAGATTATTGAGTTCTTGAAAGACCCGCAGAAGTTCCAGAAGCTGGGCGGGCGGATTCCGAAGGGCGTGTTGCTTGTCGGACCTCCGGGCACGGGCAAGACGTTGCTGGCGCGCGCGATCGCCGGCGAGGCCAACGTTCCGTTCTTCTCGATTTCCGGTTCGGACTTCGTGGAGATGTTCGTCGGCGTGGGTGCGAGCCGCGTGCGCGATCTCTTTGAACAGGGTAAGAAGAACGCGCCCTGCATCATTTTCATCGATGAAATTGACGCGGTCGGGCGGCATCGCGGTGCGGGCCTCGGCGGCGGACACGATGAGCGCGAGCAAACGCTGAACGCGCTGCTCGTGGAGATGGACGGTTTTGAATCGAACGAAGGCGTGATCTTGATCGCCGCGACGAACCGACCTGACGTTCTGGATCCGGCGCTGCTGCGGCCGGGCCGCTTCGACCGCCGTGTAGTGGTGGCACGTCCTGACGTGAAGGGCCGCGAAGAAATTCTCCGCGTACACACACGCAAGGTGCCGATTGCCGACGACGTTGATTTGTCGATTATCGCGCGCGGCACGCCGGGCTTCTCCGGCGCGGACCTCGCCAACCTGGTGAACGAAGCGGCGTTGTGGGCCGCGCGCCAGAACCGCAAGTTCGTCATGATGATCGACTTCGAGATGTCCAAAGACAAAGTAATGATGGGCGTCGAGCGCAGGTCGATGATTCTTTCGGATGAAGAGAAGAAGAACACTGCGTATCACGAAGCGGGACATGCGCTGGTTGCGGCGATGACGCCGGGGGCCGATCCGGTCCATAAAGTGACGATCATTCCGCGTGGCATGGCTCTCGGTCTGACGATGCAGCTACCGGAAGACGACAAACACACCTACACGCGCGAATATCTTGAAGCGATGCTAGCCGTATTGATGGGCGGACGCTCGGCCGAAGAGATTTTCCTCGGCCACATCACCACCGGCGCAGGCAACGATATCGAACGCGCTACGGACATCGCGCGCAACATGGTCTGCGAATGGGGGATGAGCGAGCTGGGGCCGCTGGCCTACGGCAAGAAGGACGAAGCTATTTTCCTCGGCCGCGAAATCGCGCAGCACCGCGATTATTCGGAAGACACCGCCATCCAGATCGACAAGGAAGTGAAGCGCATCGTCAACGGCGGCTACGAAAAGGCCAAGAACCTGCTTGCTAAGAACCGGGAAACGCTCGAGCGCATCGCGCAGGCGCTCCTTGAACGAGAAGTCATCGACGCCAACGAGGTGAAATTGCTCATGGAAGGCAAACCGCTGCCGGAGAAGCCGCGCACACCTCCCCCGCCACCACAGGTTGCGCCAAGCACGGACCCAAAAGTGGCGCGACCGGAGTTCCGTCCGGCGCCGGGATTCACCCGCGGCGAAAATCCCGCCAAGGCATGAGCGACGGTGGTAGTTCCTAGTTGTTAGGTCTCGAGAAAAACGAATTCGTAAGACCGCAGGGAGCACGAACTGAGTGCCCTCTGTTTTTTGGTTTGTTGCTCTTGCTTCGGCGATTGCTTGTCGTGCCCGTTCCGAGTAAAAAGGCGTAGAATACGGGCATGGCGAAGCAGAACAGCGAGAACCTCCACGTCACGTGCCCGTGCTGCCAAGCAAAGCTGACCGTTGATCCAGTTTTCGGCGCCGTGCTTTCGCATGAGCTACCTGCGAAAGCTGTCCCGAAGGTGGACCTTACCGATGCTCAAAAGATTCTTGCCGAGCAAAACCGCCAGCGCGAAGACAAGTTCGCGGACTCCTGGTTCCAGGAAACGAACAAGGAAGACATCCTGGCGAAGAAATTTGAAGAGGCGATGAAGAAGGCTAAGGACGCGCCGGCAGGCAAACCCATACGCGATTTCGACCTGGACTAAGAGTGACTAGTGACTCGTGGAAGAACCTTTCTTTCCGCAAGGAAGAACGCCGCATTTTGTGTTCTTTCGATCCCTCCGAATGAGTTTCAGAAGAAAATTCAACCTCCGACTGTGCCCAGGACGGCTCGTGCTAGGCGAGCGCACCCTCGTGATGGGCGTGCTGAACGTCACCCCGGACAGCTTTTCCGATGGCGGAAAATTTTTCGCCGAAGAACAAGCGATGGAGCACGCTGTGGAGATGGAGCGAGCGGGAGCGGATTTGATAGACGTGGGCGCAGAATCGACAAGGCCGGGTTCCGAAGAAATCTCCAGCGAGGCAGAGCTGCGGAGGGTCTTGCCCGTGCTCGGCGGCCTTCGCCGGCTGCTCAAGATTCCTGTTTCGATCGACACGCAAAAGGCAGAAGTCGCGGAAGCTTCGCTCGACGCGGGCGCGCAGATAATCAATGACATTTCCGGGTTGAAGAACGATCCACGGATTGCTGAAGTCGCCGCGCGTCGCCGCGCGCCGCTCATCCTGATGCATATCCGCGGAGAGCCGCGAACGATGCAAAAGGGGCCGTTTGCACGTGACGTGCTGGGGGACGTAATGCAGGGCCTTCGCAAGTCCGTGATCCTCGCCAGGAAAGCCGGCGTCCCGAAATCGCAGATCATTCTCGATCCGGGCATCGGCTTCGGCAAGAGCTTCGCGCAGAATTACGAATTGCTGCAAAAACTTCCGCAACTGGCGAAACTCGGCTATCCGCTCTTGGTGGGCACTTCGCGCAAGGGCTTTCTTGGCGCGACCTTGGCTCGGGACGGCAAACCTACGCCGCCGGAAGAGCGTATCTGGGGTACCGCAGCAACAGTTACCGCAAGCATCTTGAATGGGGCGCACATCGTCCGCGTTCACGACGTCCGCGAAATGGTGCAAGTCGCGCGCGTCGCGGATTGCCTACGCGATCCCAAACAGAGACTCAAGAACTAGACGCGGGGAAATTTACCAGCAGGATGCCAGCGGTACGTTCCTTCGATATAATCCGCTGCGCAATCGGAACGCGAAAGCTTCGCACAAAATTCCAGGAAAAGAGAGCCAACTCATGCCGCGCCGCACGATTCTTCTTATTTCTTTGCTTCTTTCTCTTTTCGCTTGGCCGCCGTCTTTGGCGGCGCAGATGCCGCCGGCGAACAAAGACCCGCTGATCCCTTCGCAAAGTGCTCAGGGAAAGGCGAGTTGCTCCACGACGGAGGCGTCGTCGTGCGCGGAGGCGGCGGCGAAGATTCTGCCCATCGTAATGGGTTCGTCGCCGATGGAGGAGAATCTGCGGCGGCTGACAGATGAAGTCGGCGGGCGCGTGACGGGCACGCCGGAAATGGCCAAGGCAGTGGAGTGGGGCGTGGGAGCGTTTCGTGCGGCCGGAGTGGATGTGCACACGGAGAAGTACACGTTGCCGGTGACCTGGAGCGAAGGGGACACGCGGCTGGAATTGCTCGGTCCCGTAAAATTTCCCTTGCGTCTGAAAGCCGAGGGCTGGTCACCGGAGACGCCAGCGGGCGGTATAGAGGCAAACATCGTTGACGTGGAATACGGCGACAAAGACGATTTTCTGAAAGCGGGCGGACTGGTCAAGGGCGCGATTCTGCTGGTTCATAGTGATATCGGATCAACGTGGGCTGATCTTTTCAACGAATATCTCCGGCCGCCGATGATTATCGAACATGCCGTGAAGGAAGGCGCGAGAGCCATTCTGTGGATGGGCGCGCGGGAAAGACAGCTGCTCTATCGGCATACGAATTCGCTGACTGGTGAGATCGACAGGATTCCGCAGGCGGTACTCGCGCGCGAAGATGCCATGCGGCTGGCGCGTAGCATTGCTGCATATCCAGGGAAAGTGCGTGCGCGCTTTGACATGCCCAACAAAATTGGGGGGCCCATCAAGCAGGAAAACGTTGTGGGCGAAATTCGCGGCTACGAGAAGCCGGAGGAAGTCGTCATTCTCGGCGCGCATCTGGATTCATGGGAGCTGGGCACGGGCGCGCTGGACAATGGCTGCAACGCGGCATTGGTGATTGAAGCGGCCCGAGCGATCAAGGCCACCGGGCTTTTGCCGCGGCGGACGATCCGCTTCGTGCTCTTCAGCGGCGAAGAACAAGGCACGGTTGGCTCCTTTGAATACGTGAAGGCGCACCGCGCGGAGCTCGACAAAATCCGCGCGATGATCACCTTCGATGCAGGCATCGGCCGCGTCACAGGGTATTCACTCGGCGGCCGGCGCGACATCGAAGCGGGCGTGCGCGAAGTCCTCAAGCCGCTGGAAGCCTGGGGCGCGAATAGTCATACGTACGACGCTTCGTTCGGCACAGACAATTTTGATTTCATGCTCGAAGGTGTGCCGACGCTCGTAGCGAATCAGGAAGAGGCCAACTACCTGCCGAATTATCACGCGGCTTCAGACTCGCTGGACAAAGTCGATATGCGCGAATTGAAGCTTCACACCGTGCTCGCTGCGCTGACGGCTTGGGGAATCGCCGACCGTGCCAAACCGCTTGGCAAACGCCTTTCGCGCGCCGAACTCGACGTTCTCGTGAAAGAAACCGGCCTCGACCAGCAGCTCAAATTGCTGGGTTATTGGAAAGCGTGGCAGAGCGGTGCGCGCGGCCGCAGACCGTAGACTCACCATCCAGTTCTCGCGGCAGATCCGCGTGACAGGCGTCTCTTAGGGCGCATCGCATATATCGTAGGGACCTTCCCGGTATACTGGAAGTGTGACAAACGTTAAGAGCGAACCGAACAGAATTGAGCGCCGATCTATTCTGGCCGTGGATTATGGCCGCGCGAGGATCGGGCTTGCTCTCGCAGATGCGGAGACGAGGATGGCGCAACCGCTGAGCACGATGGAGCGCATCAACCGGAACGAGGACATGCGACGGCTTCGGGAACTGGTGCGCGAGCAAAGCGTGAAGCAGATCGTTGTGGGATTGCCGCTACGGCTGGATGGCACGCGGGGGGAAATGGCCGAAGAAGCGGAGCGCTTTGCGCAGCGCGTGCAGAAGCAGATTGGCGTGCCGGTGGAGATGGTAGACGAGAGGCTGACGAGCTGGGAAGCCGAGCGCCTGATGGAAGAAGTTCAGGGAAGATTTATCCGCGACGAAAAACTGTCTGGCAGCAAGAAACCGAAGAATGTTCAGGCCAAGATGACCGTGGACGCCGTGGCGGCTGCCGTTATATTGAAAGAGTACCTGGATCGGCAGGGGCAAGCGGTCGAGAAGGCCTGAGCGAAAAGAACGTGAATCGGTGAGGCTGAATTGAAGTATTTGCTCGCGCTATTTCTTCTAATCGTGCTGATTGCCGGGGGCGTCGCCGCATGGATTTGGTATGGCATCACCAAGCCATACCAGGGCTTTGCGGCCGAAGGCGTCTTCGTCGATGTGCCGCGTGGGGCCTCGAGCCGGCACGTGGCGTATTTGCTGAAAACAAACGGTGTGGTGCGCAGCGCTCTGGCGCTTGAGATCTACGCGCGGCGGCATCCGAAGCGTACACTTCAGGCGGGCGAATACTTTTTTGATCATGCCATGACCGGCCGGGAGGTCTTCTGGAAACTCGCGAACGGCCAGGTCTACCAGCAACCGTTCACGGTGCGCGAAGGCGAAACGATGTTCGACATCGCGCGCGAGCTCGAAGCGGGAAAGTTCATGCGCGCGGGCGATTTTCTTTATGCCGCAGGCGATCCGGCGCTGATTCGCGATTTTGCGCGGGGCGCTCAGACGCTTGAAGGTTTCCTCTTCCCCGCCACTTATGAACTTCCCAGGCATCCGGCGGCCAGCGAACTGACCGCGGAAATGGTGCATAAGTTCAAGGAAGAGTGGAAGCGTTTAGCGGGGCCGACCGCGGGCGGACCGGCGGACGAAGGCGACCGCCGGGCGGCAAACAGGATAGTGACGCTCGCTTCGCTCGTAGAGAGGGAAACGCCGAAGCCCGAGGAGCGGCCGCTGGTAGCTGGTGCATTTGAAAATCGATTGCGAAAAGGCATGCGGCTGCAGTGCGACCCGACGGTAATCTATGGAATGGAGCGGCTCGGAAAATACAGCGGGACGCTGACGGGGAAGGACCTGAGTTTCGATTCTCCATACAACACGTATGAACATGGCGGGCTTCCTCCCGGGCCGATTGGAAATCCCGGCGAAGCGTCGCTGCACGCCGCGCTGCAACCGGCGCAGACGAATTACCTTTATTTCGTGGCCAACACCCAGGGCGGGCATTTTTTCAGCGCAACCCTGGTGGAACACAACAAGAATGTGGTGAAGTACCGTCGGCTGCTGGCCGGTCTTCCGGCGGACCCACCGCCGCCACCGTCCAGTCCGAAGAAGAGACACGGCAAGCAACATCGAGGCACACCACGATGACCGAAGATTTGAAAACGAAGAAGGCCCTGATCCTGGAGACCGCCCGGGAGATCAAGGTACAGCAATGGACGCCGGCAGAGATCGACCAATTGCGCCGACGGCTCCTGGCGGAGCACGGCGAGGCGGGCAAAACGGGAATGGAATACATTGCCGACGTGCTGAAAGACGCCGGACAAAAGGTAATGATTAACCAGCAGGAAGAAGCCGAGGAACAGTACGAAGAAGAATTCGAGGATCTGCTGCACTTCAAGACGCTGGAAGATGCCGAGGTCAGCATCATGCGGCTAGATGAGTTGATGCGCAAGTTTCGCTGGCAGGGCGAACACGCGGCCGTGGAGCGCGTTTTGAACGTGGCGCGACTCGGCAAGCGCCGTGCGGAGATGATCTCGCGCAACAACAAGGTGGAAGCTCATAAGCGCGCCGAAAAGGTAGAGATCGCCAGCTGGTTCCGTATCTGGCTAGAAACGCCGGATGCTTTCTTCGACTGGCTGGACGTTCGGAAACAGTCGCCGGAATTTCGCGCCAAGTTTCCACATCTGGAGTCCGAAGAATGAGCGCGCCGGGAACTGCGGCGCCAGGAAGCGGCGTGCTGGAATTGCCGCCCTTTTCTCTGGATGTGCAAGCGCTGGACCTCGGCGGCGACGTGAAAGCGGTGGGACTCGAGCTGGTCGAAACCGAAAACCGCGAGCCGGTGCGAGGCAAGGATGCGGCAGAGATCTGGTCCGCGGTCTTCCCTGCCCTTGCGGGGAACGAATCGTACGCCGTCGACTTTTTCAGCCACATCGAACGCGTGAGAGAGTTTTGCAAGACGCGGGAGATTGCGTTGCGCGATGCGGCGGAGCGCTGTGTCGTGCTGCCGCAGCCAAATCAAGAGCAGTTGCGGCAGATCTTTGAACGTTTCGAGGGCGAGACCTTCGGCATTAGATCAGGCGCGGCGTCGCAATCCGTCGATGTGGCGCTCGAAGGCAACTTGTCAAAGCGCGGCCTGGACGCGTATCAACCGGTCTACGCCCGCTACACGTTTTGCGCCATTTGCGAGCCGCAAGACGGATGGGTGACGCTGCTGAGCGAGTCGCTTTGGCCCAGCGAAGTTATCCGCCGCATGCGACCGGCGGTGCAGCCTTTTGACATCCACATTGCGCGGCCAAATTGAATGCCTCACCTGCTGCGACCCGCGTTGATCGACTGGCATCCGAGTGGTTGCTAGATTGCTTCATTTGGACGAGTGGGGACGGAACTGATTGATGCGACATGTGAAAACATGCCTGGTTCTGGCGACACTAGCCGCTATTTCCTGCGGCTGTGGCGGCCGAAATGGCGTAAAGGGCCACACCGAACTAACCCAGTCGCAGAGGCCAGTGGCAAAGGATGCCACCCGTGAAGAACTCCTCGAGGCATATAACCTGATTGCGCGCAGCACAAGAGCCCTGAACGCCACCGTGGAGCTGAAGCCGACAGCAGGATCAAAGTACAGCGGTGTCATCGATGAGTATCATGAGGTTAAGGCGTTTCTTCTGGCGGCGCGGCCAGCGGAGATTCGCGTGATCGGGCAGGCGCCGGTGATCGGAACTACGGTGTTCGACATGGCCAGCGACGGCGACACGTTTCGCGTTTCGATTCCCTCGAAGAAGAAATTCCTCGTTGGTCCGGTGGCCGTCGAGCGCGCCAGCAGCAGGCCCATCGAGAATTTGCGGCCGCAGCATCTGTTGGATGCGCTGCTCTGGCCGGAAATTCGCAAGGAAGAAGCGGTGACCTTAAGAGAGTTCAACGACGAGAACGCCAGGTACTACATCCTGACCGTTCTGCGCGGCGGCTATCAAGTGGAAGTTCTGCGGGAAATCTGGTTTGATCGCTCGGACCTGCAGGTCGCGCGCATGCAAACTTTCGGGCCGAAAGGACTTTTACTTTCGGATATTCGCCTAGCGGACTGGCAACCTCCGGATAGTGCCGCAGGGCAGAGTGCTCCAGGCACACCATCAAATGGCACGGCCTCGTTTCCGCGTGCGATTCGAATCGAGAGGCCGCACGATGACTACAAGCTCGATTTGCAGGTCACGAAGGTCAGTTTGAACGAAGTGATTCCCGCCGAGCGATTCAAGCTCGAGCAACCAGCGGGAACGGAGTTGGTGCCCGTTGGCGAACCCACGGAGAACAAACAGCCATGATGGGTGAGCTGATCGTCCGCAATCTGCTGCACCGCCCGCTGCGCACCCTGATTGGCGCCATGGGAATCGCGGTGGAGGTCGCGCTCGTCGTTCTGATCGTGGGGCTGACTAGCGGCCTGCTGACCGAGACGGCCAGGCGCATTGAAGGCATCGGGGCAGACATCATGCTGCAGCCGCCGTCTGCGTCTTTCCTGTTCGCCTTTGGCAGTGCGCCAATGCCCATCAAAATCGGCGACAAGCTTGCGGAACTGAAGTACGTGCAATCGGTGGCCCCCGTGCTCTTCCAGTTCAACACGTCAGGGGTAGAAATCGTTTATGGAATAGATCAAGAGAGCTTTCGAGCCGTCTCAGGCGGATTTGTTTTCCTTCAAGGGCACGACTTGGAAGGCCCCGATGACATTCTGGTCGACGACATTGCCGCAAAAACGAAAAAGATACAGCCGGGAGAGACTTACCGCATCTTCGATCACGATTGGCATGTTGCAGGAATTGTCGAGCATGGAAAGGGTTCTCGGCTTTTTGTTCCTCTGGCAACGCTCCAGGAATTGGTGGGCGCGCGTGACAAGGCCACCATCTTCTTTGTGAAGTGCACGCGCCCCGAGCACACCGAAGACGTCATGGAAAATATGCGCCACGTCCTTCCCGGCTACACCGTCCGCCCGCTCAAGGACTATCTTTCCCTGATGACCTCGACGAATATCCCGGGTCTGGAGGCCTTCATCAACGCAATGATCCTGCTGGCCATCTCCATCGGGCTGCTGGTCATTTTTCTCACCATGTACACCACCGTGATCGAACGCACTAGGGACATCGGCGTTCTGAAGTCGCTCGGCGCAAATCATTGGTTCGTTATCCGGGCGCTGCTCTCGGAATCCGCGGCCCTTTGTTTGCTCGGAATAGGTGCAGGTATCGGACTGAGCTACCTGGTGCGGGCTGGGTTTCTCTGGAAATTTCCGACCCTGACCATTCTAATTACTTCCGGATGGATTCTTCGCGCGGCCGGCATCGCGCTCCTGGGCGCGCTGTTCGGTGCGAGCTATCCGGCGTGGCTAGCGAGCCGCAAGGATGCGGTTGAAGCATTGTCGTACGACTAAGACACAAAATATTGGACGCGAATTGCGCCGAGAACGCAGCTGACACGAAGAAGAGAGGAAAGGACCGCGAAGCAGCGGGATGGCTAGGCACGAATGGGAATCGCAGCTACAATACGGGAACCTGCCGAAGGGCTGATTTTCCAGGGAAAAAAGAGCGTGGAGCCGATACTCAGGACAGAGAATCTGTGGAAGCTTTACCGCGCGGGCAAGGTGGAAGTGCCGGCCTTGCGCGGCGTGAATTTCGAGGTGCAGCCTGGTGAATCGGTTGCGGTGATGGGGCCCTCGGGATGCGGCAAGTCTTCTCTGCTGTATGTGATCGGCGGCCTGGCGCAAGCTTCGCGTGGCAAGGTTTTGGTCGACGGGAATGACCTTACCGAATTGAGCGACGCCGCACGCACCAAATTGCGCCGCCACAAAATCGGCTTTGTTTTTCAGCGTTTCAATCTGCTCCCTACGCTGACGGCCAAGGGCAATATCGCCATTGCGCAGTTTATTCATGGCGATGGATTCGACCCGCACCGCTTCGATGTCGTAACACAGATGCTTGGCCTGGCGGGACGCCTTCATCACAAACCCTCGGAACTCTCCGGCGGCGAGCAGCAGCGCGTGGCCATCGCGCGAGCGATCATCAACGAGCCGAAGATTCTCCTCGCCGACGAACCCACGGGGAACCTGGATTCAAAAAACTCGGAAATCGTGCTGCAGATGCTGCGCCAACTGAACAATGATCTGGGCCAGACCATCGTGATGATCACGCATAATCCGGAAGCAACGACTTATTTCGACCGCGTCGTGCACATGCGCGATGGGGTTATCGTCGACGGGGTGCCTGCGGATTGATATGGCAAGCCTTGGCCAAATTCTTGCCCGGACGTTTTTCTGGTCTTACGAGCGGGGCACGTGGCAATATGACCTCGCGGTCATCCTGATTCTGATCCTCGTGCTTCTCACGCCACGGAACTGGTTCCACGATAAACCGCAAAGCGGAGCGCCGGTCACACCGGGGCAGGTCCAAATTATCTCGCAAGAGGGAAACCGGCTGACGTATCGCGTGGATGCCCGCATCTTGGCCCCGCCGACAAAGCTCGCTCTTCAGAACGACCTGCACACCGCGTTGCAGGAGGCGCTGCCTGAACTGCACAGCGGAAATTTCTCGATCGCCAAAATCGAACCACTGCGTGATGACCAGGGCACGGTGATTGCCTACCAGGTGGAAATTCACCGTTAGCCGCCGTTCTGACCGGAGGCAAGAACTTGTTTCCGGGTATCCTTGAGGCGCGTTCGCGCATCTCTTTGTATATGTTAGGATTCCGAGGGCTTGTTTAAACTGCCGCATCTTTACTGGATAGAGGCCACGTTTGAGACGTCTACTTTTTCTTCTTTTCGCGATGGTTAATCTGTGCTGCGCCGCAGGCGGGCTTCGAATGCGCGCTGCGCAGACATCCGCAAATTGGACCATCGAAGGCGTCCTGGCCATGATGGACAAGTCCGCGCAGGATTTTCACACGCTGACGGCCGACATCGAGCACATCAAGTACACGGCGGTAGTGAAAGACACTTCCACGGAAACGGGACACATTTTCGTGCGGCGCGATGAGAAAATGCGCATCGAAATCGCGAAGCCTGATTTGCGCACGATCCTGCGAACCGGTGATTCTCTTTTTGTCTACAACCCGAAGATCAATCGAGTGGAAGAGTTCGACCTCGGCAAGAACCGTTCGATGGTCGATCAATACGTCCTTCTCGGCTTCGGAACAAAGAGTGACAACATCAAGAAAAGCTATTTGGTTTCTGTCGTTGGCGAAGAAGAGCTTGATCACAAGAAGACCGTGGTTCTGGAGTTGACGCCCAAATCAGACCAGATCCGCAACCAGATCATCAAGATTCAAATGTGGATCGATGAGGCTTCCTGGTTGCCGACTCAGCAAAAGTTTTTTGAAGCGGGCTCGGGCGATTATTTCTTATTTCACTACATCAACGCCATGAAGAATCTGAAAATCGGCGACGCAAAATTTAAGCAAGATTGGCCGAAAAGCGTCAGCCGCGTGAAACCCCACGCCTAGTTTTCGCCGCTTCAGATCGCCTGTTCCCTCATTCTTTTTGGGAAATCCCGGTTAGTCCCCGACGGCGCGCTCCTGCTCCAGTAATTGTTCCTTGCGCGAAAGACCCCAGCGATAGCCCGCCAGCGTTCCGTCTTCGCGAATCACGCGATGGCACGGTACCACGATGGACACGGGGTTCGTGGCGCAGGCTCTTGCAACGGCCCGAACGGCCTTGGGCTTGCCGAGGGACCGTGCGACTTGTGAGTACGTGCGCGTCCGGCCTCGTGGAATCCGCTGCAGTTCCTGCCATACGCGCCGCTGAAACGCCGTCGCCTGCAAGTCAAGCGGCAGTTCCATTCGAGGCTGTTTGCCTTCGATGCGCTGGATGATTTCCCGCACCCAGCGCTGGAACGAATCCGTGGAGGGCACAATTTCCGCGCGTGGATATTCTTCACGCAGCTCGGCGATCATGGTGTCCTCCGTATCGCCGAGATAAACGGCTGAGACCCCGCGCTCCGTCGCGGCCACTAGAACTTTGCCCAGTGGCGATTTCGCAATCGTGTATCCGATTTTCATACCCTGTCCTCCCTTTCGATAAGTGGCCGGCGTCATGCCGAGCTGTGCATTACTGCGCTCATAGACGCGGCTGGATGATCCATACCCTGTTTCGTAAAGTGCATCGACAATGCTCTTGCCCGCGCGGAGCATTGCTTTGAACCGCTTGATGCGCAACGCTTCGGCAAGCTCCCGCGGCTTCAGTCCGGTCACCTGCAAGAAAGCGCGCCGCAGCGTGGCTTGCGTCGTCCCCAGCGTCCTGGCCAAGCCTCCCAGTCGAATACCCTCTTCGGAAGACTCGGCAAGAAGACCGACGGCGCGTTGCACCAACGCAACGGGCCCGGCAATCTCATTCGGGCGGCAACGCAGGCAAGGCCGGTAACCCTGCTTTTCCGCTTCTTCTCGCGTGCGGAAAAAAGTGACGTTGCGCCGTAGTGGCCGGCGTGCGGGACACGAAGGGCGGCAATAAATATGTGTCGAGCGCACGGCAAGCACGAAGCTCCCATCGGCCCGGGAGTCACGCGCTAGCGTGGCCTGCCAGTACCGCGCGGCTGCGTGCGCCGAGATGTTCTGTACGAATTTGGTTTGCGTATGGCTCATGTTCAACACGCTAAAAGTAACGCAGGCTGAAAAGCAAATCTATCCGCAATCGTGCGGCAAAGTGAAGAAGGCAAGTCCAGCGAAAAGACGGAACGATCACACTTCGCCGGGGGCAGGGA
>Ga0137394_10001797_pt1 | contig 15771 bp, 16 predicted proteins | sample czobulk116metaG_FD_108278 | JGI IMG/M metagenome (GOLD analysis project Ga0137394, IMG submission 108278) | Vadose zone soil microbial communities from Angelo Coast Range Reserve, California, USA - czobulk1.16 metaG | ecosystem: Environmental > Terrestrial > Soil > Vadose zone | place: USA...
GATCGTTTTATTCGCGCGGCGTTGAATCCGTACGTTCACATCCTGGGCCACCTGACGGGCCGGTTGCTGCTCGAGCGCGACGGTTACAAAGTGAATCAACGCGCAATCATCGAAGCCTGCGCCGAGACGGGCACCTGGATCGAGCTCAACGCCAGCCCGTACCGTTTCGATATGGATTGGCGTTTTTGGCCCTACGCCAAAAGCAAGGGAGTGAAATGCGTCATCAATTGCGATGCGCATCGCTTTGAACACGCCGGCTTTCTTCGCCTCGGCGCCGGCATTGCGCGAAAAGCAGGCCTGACCAAAGAGGATGTGGTGAACACGCTGCCGCTGAAACCGCTGCTCAAAGAACTCAGCAAGAAACGCTCACGCAGAAAAGTGGCCTGATTGTACGTCGGGTCATGCCATCTTAGTTTCTTCCTTGGCATATACCGTGCTTAAACGTTTTTGCGGAAGTTGAAACTTAAACACGACTATGAAGTGTCCTTTTTCGGGTCTATCACGTCCGTTTTTACTCTTCTTCGCTGTCCTGGCAGGACTTTCGGCTCAGGCAGTTCCCAGCCTGTCCATTAGCCCGGCGGTTATCACGAACGATTACGTGGGAAAAATCGTTCTGACGATCACCGGCCTCTCTGCCGGACAGCAAGTTCTGGTGCAGAGATATGCCGACGTGAACGCGAATGGCCTGATTGATCCGCAGGAGTGGCTGGTGCAGAGCTTCCCGGTCACGGATGGTGTGCGACCCATGATCGGCGGCGCGCGCAACATCAATGCGCCAGGTGACGAAGACGGCGCGGTGAACGGTCAGATTCGAGTCGAATTGAATCTTCCAGGGATGAATCTGGTTCTGGACCATATCGCGGGAAATTACATTTATCGTATTGTCGATCCGCTCGGCGGCTTTGCGCCTGTAACGGCGACTTTCTCGGTCGCGCAAAAGGCATTCCCCCAGGGCGTCATGGGCACGGCTTACAACGCGGCCACCGTATTGCATCTGTCAAATGCCGTGGTGGTCCTGTTCCCGCAAAACAGCAACGGCGGGATCGGCACGTTTGCCGATGGGAGCGGGCATTTTGTGATCAGCAATGCGCCGGGAAATTTTGCTGTGATGGCGCTGCAAAGCGGTGTGGTTTCGGACCAAAACGGCGGCGGTGTGACCATTGGCTCGAACACCTTCTCGACCTTGAATCTCACCAATTATCCGGCCACGACTTCTTTGAATGGGCGTGTCACCGATAGCGGCTCGGGATTCGGTTTGCCGGGAATTTTCGTTCAAGCTAATAACACCAACAGCTTCATGGTAATCGGCTTCACTGATACGAATGGCAATTATTCCCTCCCCGTCACGGCCGACAAATGGAAGCTGAAAATTAATGCTGAATCGGGTCTGATGCTCGGCGGTTACGTAGCTTTCGAAAACAGCTCGCTCTCTACCAACACTTTCAGTGGCGGCGCTTTCAATCTCGATTTCCAATTTCCCAAAGCCACGGCGCTGATCTATGGCCATATCACCGACAGTCAATCCAACGCTGTGAGCGTGTTGGCGATCGACGGCCAGGACAACAGTTACACCTACGATGGCCGCGGCCGCAGCCTGCCGGATGGCAGCTATGCCGTGGCTGTTTTCGGCGGGAACTGGTCGGTGGGACCGAACAGCGACGAAATGAGCGCGAACGGCTACCTCGGCCAGTCCAGCAATGTGTCTCTCACCAACGGGCAGGCATTGCTTGTGAATCTTCAAATTCAGCGTCCCACCGCGCACATGCGCGGCCGCGTGGTGGATGGCGCCGGCAATCCGGTGGGCGATATTCAATTGGTCGTGTTTCTGCAGGGCACGAACAATGGTCCGCCCCAGATCAATCTCAGTGCGCGAACGCAGGGGGACGGCACGTTCGACGTAGGAGTGTTTGCGGGCAATTGGAACCTGGGATTGGAATGCGAGAGCGCCGCCAGCCGCGGCCTGGTGGTCCCTTATATCATCGTGCCTATCACGGATGGCGTCGATCGAAACAATCTCACTCTGGCCGCTCCATTCGTCACCGGTTATATCTCCGGCGCCATTCGCGACAGCTATGGCAACCCGGTGAATGCCGAAGTTTACGCCAGTTACTCCGTCAACGGCACCAATTACTCCGCTTGCGGCGGCAATGGCGGCAGCAGCTTCGTCTTGCCCGTGTTTAACGGCACCTGGAACATCGGCATCTCGGGCGACCTCACCTCGCGCGGGTACGACAACCCGGCCTCGCAGCCGGTGACAGTCAGTGGCGGAACCGTGAACGCAAATATCACCCTCTATCCGCTTGGGCAAACTCCGGCGCGGCTGTTCGGCTTCTCCTGGGCCAACGGCCAGTGCTCGTTCCAACTCAGCGGCAGCCCGGAACGAAACTATCGAATTGATGTGACGACAAATCTGACCAACCCCTCGAGCTGGATTCCCTTGCGCACCAACGTTGCCTATGGCGGTTCGTTCATGTTTGTTGACAACAATGCGCCGCCTTTCCCGCCGCGGTTCTACCGCGCCGTGCTGGTGCCGTGATCTGCGTCGCTCAGAAGACGCTCCCGGCACGAAACGAAAATCCGGAAATCGCACAGCCAAGGCCGTCTTTGCCTGGTCGCGTGACAGCAATAGTCCTACGAGACTTTGGGAACCTGGATGACATGACAGAAACTCCTTTCTGAACGATAAATTGCCCGCCGCGAAGTTTGTGCGCGGTGTTGGTTCGGCGCCGAATCCTTGGTTGGCGGTGCTGAAGGTTGGGTTGAGTTAAGAGCGGCGGTCGTGTGATGTATGCCTCGCGCGCGAGGTTGAAAAAACGACCGCCGCTTCTTCGACGGCCCAGCCCCCAGGCGAAAATACAGAATATGTCATCGATTCAGAAAAAGAACGCGCGGGCGCGTGCAATGCCCCCGGAAGCGGGCGAGAAACCTCTCGCAGAGATTCTCGATCTCCTGCACCGCGCCCGACTCGAAAGTTCGCTCGGGCGAATAGGGCTCATTAAGGAACAATTTCTCCAGCTTTTCGTCCGCGTGGAGCAAGGTGAGCTGTCATCTCGTGATGCACACACGCTGTCCATCAATCTGCAGCGCGAGTTATCGGGAGCTATCTGGAATTTGAAAATGTGCGAAGCCCCGGCGCAGAAAACGCAACCGCGCCGGTCGGCTTGAGAATTTTCGTCGCCTTTGGGTCGTACTCCGTGCGCGCCAAAGGAAAAAGTGCTCTGGGGCCGTTCTCAGGCACTTGACTTGCTTACGAGACTTCGAAACAATTGTTTTTGTCGTATGCCCGAGAAAAGCAGTGCGAAGTGCAAACGGTTGAACCGCAAAGAGGTTCGAGATCTCGACGTGAAGATAACCTTCATGGAAGGAGTCATCCGGCGCGACCCTCGATATATCGAAGCGCTTCAAATTCTTGGGGACCATTATACGCAGCGCGGGCGGTTCGCGTTCAGTCTGAAGGTGGATAAAAAGCTCTCGCGACTTGAGCCGGGCAATCCGCTCGTCTTTTACAATCTGGCCTGCAGCTACTCGCTCAACGGCGAGCTGGACGCGGCGATGGCCGCTTTGGAAAAATCACTGGCTCTGGGCTATCGCGATTTCAAATGGCTCGCCCGCGACCCTGACCTGCGCAAACTGCGAAAGCATCCGGGTTACCGGAGCATCGAGGATAAAATCCGCAAGATGCGCGTCGAAGTGACCTGACACGCCCCAACCGTGGAGCGCTAGTGGATTTTGGGTTTCCTCGTTTTGGCCTTAAACGTTGGCCGCTTCCCGACTGTTGCATCATTCCCCAAGGCCGCGTTGTAACCTTGTAACGTTGTAACCTTGTAACTTATTTTTGGCCAATGCGTGTTTCCGTTCGAGGCCGTCCTTCAAATTTTCGCACGGTCACTTTCGATTCCGATCGCAACGCCGTTCTCCTGATCGAGCAACGGCTGTTGCCGCATGAATTCAAGATAGTTGCTGCGCGCACTTTCCGCGAAACCGCCGCGGCCATTCGCGATATGATTGTGCGCGGCGCCGGAGCCATTGGCGCCACGGCGGCCTATGGCCTCGCCCAGGGCGCGCGCGCATTTCGTGGCACGGACCTGGCGAAATTTTCGCGGCATGTCGAAATTGCTTGCGAGACATTGAGAGCAGCGCGGCCTACGGCAGTCGATCCGGTCAATGCCATGAATCAGGTCCGTCTCACCATGCGCGCAGGACAAACAGTCGAGGAGCAGCAGGCGCTGGCGCTCGCCGAGGCGGAGGAGTTCGCCAATGAAGACGTTCGCCATTGTCAGGACATCGGCCGCCATGGCGCAAAATTAATTCGACACGGAAGCAACGTCCTGACGCATTGCAACGCCGGCTGGCTTGCTTTCGTGGATGTCGGCAGCGCTACCGCCCCCATGTACGCGGCGCAGGCACAGGGCAAAAAATTTCATGTGTATTGCGACGAAACCCGGCCACGCTGCCAGGGCGCCACTCTCACGGCCTGGGAGCTGGCTCAGCAGAAAATCTCTCACCAGATCATCGCCGATAATGCCGCAGGCCATCTCATGCAGCATGGCAAGGTTGATCTCGTAATTGTTGGCAGCGACCGCACTCTTGGCCGCACGGGCGAGGTGGCCAACAAAATCGGCACTTATACTAAAGCGGTGCTGGCCAAACGGCACGGGATCCCGTTTTATGTCGCCATCCCTCTTTCCACAATCGATTGGAACCTGAAATCCGGCTCCGATATTCCGATTGAAGAGCGGCACGAGTCGGAGGTGCTCGGAGCCTGGGGCGTTACGGAAAGTCCAAACTCCAAGGTCCAAAGTCCAAGGTCCGGCAGAACACGCAACACGCGCCGGTCCTCCGTAGTGCTTTTGACGAAGGAGGCGCACGCAACACGCTCCTACATTCGTGTCGCCAATCCTGGCAGCAGGGCATTCAATCCCGGTTTCGATGTCACCCCGCCAGACCTGATCACTGGCATTATTACGCCCGCCGGGATCTTCAAACCCGAAGAGTTGTGGTCGAACCGCGCTAAACTGACCTCGTAAAGCGCGCAACGCGACGAGTGAAGATCACGCACTTTGCGTGATAATCACGCGAGAATTTTCCAAAGGTCGAAAGGAGGCCCGAATTCTCCACGCATTGCGCGCTCGGGATTATTGGCCTGCGCGATGCTAACGAGAAAAGCGACGGTCATTGAATGGTGCGGACCGAACCTCGAACCAGCCGGAGAGCGCTATGAATGAAGATGCCGATCAACCTCGCCCGGAGCCGCAACAGCCGGAGCCACCTGCGACAGAGCCGACCGCTCCTCAGTTACCCAAACGAACGTTCGGTTATTGGGCGAGGCGACTGCTCGCCTGCAATCCGCTCTATCTCGTGAGCGCAGCCCTGCTGCTGTACGGATGCTATCGCATTTCGACAGAGCCGGATGTGCTTCGTGAGAATTCGCTCCATCTGTTTTTCAATTTCGGCTCGATTCAGTTCTATGAGCTTTTGCTCGTGATAACGGCGGTTTTCCTGGCTCATCGCCGAATCTGGTACGATTCCACCTTGCTGGTGGGCCTGGAGAACCTGCTCTTGATCGTGCCGTTCATTCTAATCAGCCAGGGAGCGTTGGTTGGCCAACAATTAAGAGAAAAGCATCTTACGATGGAGTTATGCGCAATCGCGGGGATTTTAGCGGCGTTGCGCATCGGTGGGTTGAAGAGGTTCATTGGCAAATTGAATTTCCCACCCCGGGCTGTTTGGCTCGGGGCAGCCTTTGTGCTCGTGAATATGATTTTGCCGGCCTTGTACCGCGGCCTGCACGAAAACAAGGTTGGAACCCAGGTGGAAGCAGGGGCTGCCTACTACACGAACGAATTCGCGTGGATGCTGCTGTTGCCCGCATTATCCGTGCTCGCGCTGCTGGTGCCGGCTGGAGTTCCCAGGGGTGAGCTGTGGCCGGAACGAGGATGGCTGCCCGGCGGTATGTTTGGCTTATGGCTGACGGGCACGGCGGTGCACCTGTACTGCCTGGGATACATTTACGATTTCAATTTGCGAAGGGAACTTCTGGCCCCTGCGCTGTGGGTGGTTCTCTGGATCATCCAGCGTCGAGCGGCGGATCTGAAGCTGAGCCTGATGCCACAGACGGTGTTGCTGATTCCACCGCTTTTGGCCACGTTCGTGGCGATTGCGTCAGGCGGCAACAGAGTGTTCCTTTCGCTTACGATTTTGAATGCGGCGATCTATGCAATCATTTGCTTCGCCCGAGGGAATCAGTTCGCGCTGCACCTGCTGGTGATTTCTCTGGCGGCGCTGGCCGGCGCATTCCCGCAAGATTGGGGTCGACGGTTATTCAGCGGTTTCAATCGGGCCGAGTGCGTTTGGGGAGCCGCTGCGGCGTACGGATTGTTTTGGATGATGCGCTCGCGCAATCCGGTGTCCGGCGTCTTTGGCGGGTTGATCGCAGGTCTGGTCGTCGGCATCGGACTTGGAAACCAGGCGCATGCCGCCCACTGGGCGATTCAGTCCGGTCTCGTGGTGCTTTTGATGCACAGTTTGCGATGGGAAGATCGCTACCATTCGGGAGCGGGATGGTTAAGAATCCTCGCGTCCGGAATCTGGGTGGCTCACGCATTTCTGTGGATGCACATGGGCGGAGCGGTTTGGATGGTTTGCTGCGTGGCAGCGCCCCTGTTGCTGGCATACGTCTCCAGCAGACTCATCACCGGAGAATGGGGACCGAGAATTGTGCCTCTGGCGGGGGCGCTGGTGATTTTGAGCGCACCGGCTGGTGCGAGAATGCTCTGAGTGTAGCCGCCAAGGTAACGAGGCGGATTCCTATAGTTCGCAAACAGATCTACGCCTGGTCGTTCTTTGGCAGAAAAGTGATTTTTAGGCCGCCTTCTTTAGGCTTTGAAAAGCTATCGAGCAGCGTGGATGCGGCGGGCGCGGAACTCGCGGAGGACTCGGTTGGCTTATTTTCCTCGGAGGAGGGTTGCAATGCGGAGCGGAGCGCCCCTTCGACGAGTTGAGCGCAATGAATTTTCATCGGCGGCAAAGGACCAAGCTCGCCGGCCAACTCCTCCGTCTTCAACGCCAGCGCTTCATCAGGCGTCTTGCCGCGAATCAGTTCGGTCGCAAGGCTGGCTACGGCTATGGCCGTTTCGCAGCCAAATGATTGGAACGTCGCGCGATCGATGACTTTCTTTCCGTTTTGCTCTTTGAATTTCACCCAAAGACGCAGCATCTCGCCGCAATCGGAATTGCCAACCGTGCCGACCGCATCGGCATTGGCGAGTTCGCCCATGTTTTGCGGATTCTGCAGCGCTTCCGCGATGCGCTTTTGAAGATCGTCATTCATAATTGGTCAGACGGGTCGGACTCGTCGGATAGGTCAGACCTCGATTTTATAACGTGGGACTTTCGGATCTACTTCCTGCGACCAGGCATCGAGACCGCCGCGCAGGCACCGCACATTTTGCAGACCGTGCCCGAGGAAATAAGCCGCTGCATCGAGGGCCTGCTTGCCCTGATGATCTATCAGCACCAGAGCGCGAGTGTTCGACCCATCAGCCATGATTTCGCGCATCACATCCTGCGAAAGGAGGCGAGAATCCAGCAAATGCACAGCTTCGAATTCCTCGCGCGAGCGGACGTCTACCAACCGGAGAGACGGATCTTTTTTCAACCACGCCGCGAGTTCGGACGGTTCGATGAAAATTTTTGCATCCTGCTCGTGACTGGTTTTGATGTGATCCAGCACCTCGGCGACGTTGAGGTCTCCATTCCGCGTGCAAAGTTGTTCGAGTGTCTCATCGGGCTGAAAAGCGCAACTGCTGCACCCGCCAATATGATAGCGACGAAACAAAGCGCGCTGCGCGCCCGGAAATGCTTCGAGCACTTCACGCATCGTCGAAGCGGCAGAGATGGAATCGATCGCGGTCATGTCAAAAAGAAGCCGGAGCGCGGCTGTCCCAGCCGCAGCACCCGCAAAAACGAATGGGGCACGAAAATTTTCCAGGCGCTGGTCCGCTCGAACCTGCTGCGGCTGGGACAGCCGCGCGATTTGGTTGAATAAATCATGCGCCGAAAAATTTTTGAATGTCGCGAAGGACTTCCACAAACCGATCGATCTCGTCCGTGGTGTTGTAGAAGTAAAAACTGGCGCGTGCTGTGGATTCGACGCCAAGCTTCCGCATGAGCGGTTGATTGCAATGGTGGCCGCCGCGCAACGCGACGCCGCCCTGGTCGGCGACGGTGACCACATCATGCGCATGAATATCCTTCAGCAGGAAACTTACGAGTCCGGCGCGTCCGATGTGCGGACCAAACAGACGAATCCCGGTCTTGAATTGCGAGAGCTTCTCAAATGCGTACGCTCCCAGTTCCTGGTCGTGACGGGCGATATTATCGCGGCCAGTTTTGTCGAGGTAATCCATCGCCGCATGCAGGCCAATCACGCCCGAAATATCCGGTGTGCCGGCCTCGAAACGGTGCGGCGCAGGTTTCCAGGTGCTTTTGTGAAAATCCACGCTCAGGATCATTTCGCCGCCACCGTGGTAAGGCGGCATGGTCTCGAGCACCTCATGGCGTCCGTATAACACGCCAATCCCGGTAGGTCCGCACATTTTGTGTCCGGAAAAGACGAGAAAATCGCAGCCAATTTCCTGCGCGTCGAGCGGCCGATGCCCGGCGCTTTGGGCGGCGTCCACGAGCGTTGTGATGCCTGCCTTGCGGGCGCGCGCGCATAATTCGACGACAGGGTTAATCGTTCCCAGCGAGTTCGAAATATGGGTGAAGGCGAAAAGTTTGACTTCTTTGGTCAGCCACTCGTCGAGGTGACTCATGTCGAGCAGGCCGATGTCGCCCGTCACCGGAAAGAACAGCAGTTCCGCGCCGGTGCGCTCCGCGAGCAACTGCCACGGAACGATGTTGCTGTGATGCTCCATCTCGGTCAGCAGAATCTTGTCTCCGCGTTTGATATTTTTCGATCCCCAGGCTGTGGCCACCAGATTAATGCCTTCGGTCGTCCCGCGAGTGAAAATAATCTCTTCCGGGCTGCGCGCGTTAATGAATTTCGCGGCCCGAGTACGGCTCGCTTCAAACGCCGCCGTGGCGCGATTGCTCAGTTCGTGGATGCCGCGGTGGACGTTGGCATTGTCCCGTTCGTAATACTGAACCAGGGTATCGAGCACAGCCCGAGGCTTTTGCGTCGTGGCCGCATTGTCGAAATAGATTAGCGGGTGCCCGTGGACTTTTTGCTCGAGAATCGGAAAATCAGTTCGCAGCGCTGACCAATCCATTTTGACCTTTGCTTCTCGTTTCCTTTTTGCCTCGGCGATCATGAGATACGACTACAACAGTCCAAGTTGCAGCTTTGCAGCTTCCGTCATCATACCCTGGTTCCAGGGCGGGTCCCAAACGAGTTCGACGCTGACATCGTCAACCCCCTCCAGCGAGAGGAGCTTGTTTTGCACGTCCTGCGCCAGCATCGGACCCATGCCGCAGCCGGGAGCGGTCAGAGTCATTTTGACATCTGCTTTGAAGCTGCCGGGGTTCAGCGGGCTCAAATGACAATCGTAAATAAGGCCCAGATCGACGATGTTGACTGGGATTTCCGGATCGTAACACGATCGCAACTGATTCCAGATTTCCTTCTCGAGCTTCTCCTGCGGAACCGGTTCGCCCGTCGATACCGGTTTTGCGGCGGCTTCCAGGCCGAGGGCATCGGCATCTTTGCCCTCAATCCGAAACATGTTGCCATTGACGACGACGGTATAGCTGCCGCCGAGCGATTGCGCGATGCGCGCTTGCTCGCCCTGCTGCAAAGTCACCTTCTCGCCGATCGGGATGATGGCGGCTTCGACGTCGCGCGTTAGAGTGATAGGGCCGTCGTCCATAGAGTTAGAATAGCGCAAAAACCAGCGGAGGGCTAAGGGAATTGGTCTAAGTTTGCTCGTTCTCAGTCGTGACCTGGCCCTCGCCTTTGAGAGCGGCCAGCAGCGCGTGCCACGAAAGAATCGCGCATTTCACGCGCGCCGGAAATTTATGCACGCCCGCAAACACGGCGAGCTTCCCAACGTCTCCTTTTACCTGGCCGGTGGTAACCATTTCATGAACCTGATCGAACATCTTTTGCACCTCGGCCTTGCTTTTGCCCTTCACACCCTCCGTCAGCAACGAAGCGGAAGCCTTTGAAATGCAGCATCCCGACCCGAGGAAGCTGGCCTCCTTCACTACATCCCCTTCCGTCCGCAAGTAAAGTTTCAGTTGATCGCCACACAGAGGATTGTGGCCTTGCGCCGAGCAGGACGCATTTTGCAGGTCATGAAAATTGCGAGGATGCTTGCAATGATCGAGGATGACTTGCTGATAGAGGTCGCTAAGGTCGTCAAACATTGGAATTCCCGACCAGGGGATGTTCTTCCAGCCGGTCCCAAATTAGTTGATCCAACTCTTCGCGAGCCGGACGATGGCGGATGCGCTCGATGATCTCCCCGGCGAATGCGTGGATCAGCATCCGCCGTGCAGTTTCAACACCGATGCCGCGCGCGCGCAAATAAAAGATCGACTCTTCGTTCAACTGGCCGACGGTCGCGCCGTGGGTGCATTTGACATCGTCCGCATAAATTTCCAGTTGCGGCTTGGTGTCCACGGTCGCGTTTTCGGAAAGCAGCAGGTTCTTGTTCGTTTGTTTGGCATCGGTTTTCTGCGCGATTTGGCGCACCAGAATGCGGCCATGGAACACCCCTTTCGAACGCCCATCCAGAATGCCGTTGTAATATTCGTGGCTGTTACAATTCGGCTGGGCGTGCTCGACGACCATGTGATGATCCGCCAATTGCTCGCCTCGCGTAAGATACAGGCCGTTGAGGACACACTCTACCCCTTCACCCGCCAGCGACGTGCGAATATTGTTCCGCGAAAGACGTGCGCCGGTTGCGAACGAATGTGAGACCAGGTTCGCGTTGCGTCCAAGCTGAGCATGAATCGCCGCAATGTGAAAACTGCTCGGCGCTTCATCCTGAAATTTGCAGTGTTCGAGCACTGCTCCGTCCGCCGCCACCAATTCCGTCACTGCATTTGTCAGGTATGCTGCATCTGCAGTGCTGACGTAGCTTTCGATAACTGTCGCCTGAGCCCCTTTCTCAGCCACAATCAAATTGCGCGGATGCGATGTGGCGCCCGTCTCTTTGGCCGTGGAGAGGTAAAGCAAATGGATCGGTTTTTCGATGGCCTTGCCCGCCGGCACATATACAAAACCTCCATCCTGAAAAAACGCCGTATTCAGTGCAGCAAACGAGTTGTCCTCACCTTGCGCATAACGGCCCAGATGCTTTTCGAGCAACGCGGGCTTCGACTTAAGGGCCGTGGCAAGGCTTGAGATGACAACGCCATTCGGCGACGGCGCCGACGAGAGATCGGAAATGTAGTGTCCATTCACAAATACCAGCCGATGCGCCGGAATTTGGCCGAACGCAAACCTGCCGATGATCTCGGCGCTGATCCCATCCCGTCCGCCAGTTAAAACCGGTTTGAAAGGCAATCTGGCTATGGGCGCAACGTTGGTGAAACGCCAATCCTCGTCGTTGATTGTAGGAAAGCCCTGCTCGGCGAACCGCGCGATGCCGGCTTTGCGCAGTGGAAATACCCAGGACGGTTCTTGTCTGGCATCCTTCTCAAACCGCTCGAATTGTTCGAGATGTGGTTCAGTTTCCTTCATCTTGGGTCTTTCCGTCAGTCAGGTCCTACTGTGTGGCCGGGAAATCAACTGTCAAGTTGAGCCAGACAGTGTTCCATGCCGAAGACGCCAGCGCAAGCTAAACACTGCCTGCGGAAGGACCGCGGGCCCCATCTCAGTTTTTGGCAGCCGCCGCAGTTCAATCCCGAAGGGATCCTAATCGCCCAGGGTTGCGAGGAACGACAATCCCGAAGGGATTGTAATCGCTCAGCCCAGGGTTGCCTGGGAACGACCATCCCGAAGGGATTGTAATCGCTCAGCCCAGGGTTGCGAACGATAATCCCGAAGGGATTGTAATCGCTCAGCCCGGGGTTGCCTGGGAACGACCATCCCGAAGGGATTGTAATCACTCAGCCCAGGGTTGCGAGGAACGAGCTACCCTGGGTCCCAAGCCACAAGTCACATCAACCCTGAAAGGGTTGCATCATTCCCACACGTATTGTTCGTCAAATCCGATTTCGTAACGGCGCAAAAGGGCTCGAAACTCATCCTGAAACGATGCCTTGCGATGATGATCCTCCTGGTGCGCAATGTAATTTCGCACCGATTCAAGTTGCGAAAAGCCAATGGAGAAAATTCCGTAGCCGCTTTGCCATGCGAAGTCCTCCAGGTCTGAGCTTTTCGTCTTCAGCCAAAGCGACGACCCCCGCTTGACTTCCTTGACCATCTCTGCTGGCTGACAAGTTCGCGACAGTGCCGACAGAAGGTAAACGTGATCTTCGACCCCGCCCACGATGATCGGCTGGCAGTCGAGATGGGCCAGAATTCCGCCCAGGTAGCGGTGCAATTCTTCGCGCAGCGGGCGCTCGCGCAGCAGCGGGCGGCGGTCTTTTGTCGAAAAGACGGTGTGAATCAGGATTTTGGCGAGGGATTGCGGCATGCGTGAGGATGGGCAAAAGCGGCACGTCGCTGCAACCCCTTCAGGGTTGATGATTCCTTCGAACGCGCACCCAAGGGTTGCCGGGGAACGACATCCCGAAGGGATCGTAATCGCTCAGCCCAGGGTTGCGAGGAACGAGCTACCCTGGGTACCCGAACCACAAGTCACATCAACCCTGAAAGGGTTGTATCAATTTACCCTTTACCATAATCCTTTTTCTTACCCGCTCAAAAACTGAGATGCGCCCACGGACCGCCGCCAAAGGTCCAGATCAGGAGTAGCGCAGGTTTCTCCCGCGCCTGCAGGACTGTATCGCCGATTTCCAATCGGCAGACATCTGGCAGCCAAGGGCACTCCGGCTTTGAGAAGGTTCAGACCGTGGCTGTGTCCCGCCTCGCGGGACAGCCGCAGCACGTTCGAGTTGGCCGCACGTGGAAAATCTCCAGGGCGCGATGATGCATCAGTCCGCTACACCACACAGCCGCGGTTCCGAAGTCAAGCCCTACGCCCGCAATACCCTTATCAAGCCCCTCACGCGTTTCGGATCCACCGGATTGGACACTTTCCCACCCGCCTTGAGCGACGTGCCCACAATGAATCCATCGGCGGCGTGTATAAAATCCCGAATGTTTTCTGAAGTCACACCGCTCCCCAGCAAAATTCTCGCTTTCGGGCACGCGTTGCGGACGCGTTGCACATCCGCGGCATCGGCAGCCATCCCCGTGCCCGAACCCGAAATAATCAGGGCATCCGCCAGGCCGCGTTCAAGCGTGTCACGCGCGGCATCCTCAAGGGGCCAATCGCCCACAGGCACGGCATGCTTGACGTGCACATCGGCTAAGATTTGCGCGGTTGGACAAATCCGCTGCCGATAGCGCAGCGTGTTATGCGCGTCGCCTTCGATCAGACCCTGGTCAGTCAGCATCGCGCCGCTGTGCACGTTGACGCGGATAAAACTTCCGCCACACGCGGCGCACAAAGCCAAAGCGGCGCGTGCATCGTTGCGCAGGACATTGAAACCGATCGGCAGCCTCACCGCTTCGCGCACCGCTCGTCCCGCAACGGCCATCGCAGCAACCGTTTCGCCGCTTACCGGCCCTTTTGAAAAAGGAAGATCGCCAAAGTTCTCGATGAATACCGCGTCGGCCCCACCTTGCTCATAAGCACGGGCATCGCTTACGGCGGCGCGAATGGCTTCTTCGAATTTGCCGGAGTAGCGAGGCGCGCCCGGCAACGGACGCAGATGCACCACCCCGATTAGCACTTTTCGCCCCGATAAGATTCCTGTGTTCAAACCCCTAGCAAAAGCCCGTTGCGAGAGTCGCCTCATAGTCGAAATCCGAATGACGAATGACGAATGACGAATGACGAATGAAGCGCCAATTCCCAAAGTGTCAAAGTCGCGCGGGTTGTCGGTCTCTTTTTCAATTTCGGTATTCGGATTTCATTCGTGATTCGTCATTTGCAACTGGACTCAGTCTCGCAATAGGACTGAATCGTCGGCCTCACTTCTTTTCCACTAGCGCCTTCTCGCGCAGTTTGGCCAGCGCCAGCGTCGCCGCTTCACTTTCGGCCGCCTTCTTGGATTTGCCCTGCCCGCGCGCCAACTCCTGCCCATTGTGATGAACGGTGCACTCGAAGACCCGGTCGTGATCCGGGCCGGTGGCGGCTACCACATGATATTGAGGCGCCTGCGAAGAGGTGGACTGGAGAAACTCCTGCAATTCGCCCTTCGGATTTTCCAGCGTCGGAATGACAGCGAGGCTGCCAAAAGCCGCGTTGAATTGCCCAACGATGAATTCGCGCGCTTTCTCGAAACCAGAATCGAGAAAAATGGCTCCAAGCAACGCTTCAAAAGTATCCGCCAATGCAGAAGGCCGTTCGCGGCCGCCATGGATCTCTTCTCCCCGGCTCACGATCAGGAACCGGCCGAGCCCAAGATGCCGCGCATGATCGGCCAGCGTGCGGCGATTGACCATTTTCGCGCGAGCTTTCGTGAGCGGGCCCTCTCCAAAGTCTGGAAATTTTTCATACAACTCTCGCGTCAGCACCAGTTGCAGCACCGCATCGCCCAGGAATTCCAATCGCTGGTTGGTCTGCATCGGCACGCCTTGCTCGTGCGCCACCGAGGGATGCGTCAGCGCGAGCTGGAGCAATGACCGATCTCGAAAAACATAACTCAATCGCGCCTCGAGTTCCGCATGGTCGGCTTTGGGCGTCAACACGGCACGGGCAGGCTGGCCATCTCCCCCTTTAGTGTTGCGGCTCATCTTCACCCTTCTTCCACCGCGGGCGATGGCTGGGGCGAGGTCGTGTCAGGTTGTGCCGCGACTGGCTGGGGCTCCGGCGGGTTCAGTCCATGCTCCAGAAGATTGGCCACATCCTTTTGCACCGCTTCCAATTGATTGAGCTGCAGGTTCGGGTCCACAATCGTGAACACATCGCCAGAACCCGGCTGTTCATAAATAAAAATGCGCCGACCGTCCCGCACGATCTGCTCCTTTACTTTGAGCAGCCGCTTGCGTTCCAGCATCACGGCCAGAATGTAGCCGGCAGGAATGTACTTCGGATCGTTGAGCTCGATAAGCTTCCGCAGCAGTGATTCGGCTGTTTGCTTTTGAATGGGGTCGGACGGCGGCGGCGGTGCTTCAAAAACCCCATGCCAGTACGATATGAATCCTTTGCGTTCGCGCGCGCCCTGGCTGTATTGCTGCTGCCAGCAGTTCTCGCAAATGTCTGAGCGCCGGAAACCGGTTTTCTCGTCAAACAGCAGCGTGTGATAAACCTCTTTATCCTGAAAGTTTTTGCCGCAAGCTTCGCACGTGTGCGCGCGCCCTTGAATATTCCACTCGGTCATGAAAATGGCCAAAAATCGTCGTTTACTTTGCCGAATTCTGCCGACAGTGGTTTGCGAATCAGAGCTCCTGAAACCGTCAGTTCCGATCCGGAAACTACCGTTGGCTATCGGACAGGAAGATTATTGATTTGCGCCCCAAGAGCAATCCGAATCCGCTCTTAACGCCATCACGAGGACGCATGACGCAGCGCGGGCACTGCCACCAGCAAAGGGGTAGGGCGGGCAGTCCTCTGCCCGCCGCACGAAGATCCAGGACCTCGGAAATTCGGCACAAACAAATTTCGTCTTAACGCCATCGCGAGGGGCGTGACGCAGCGCGGGCAC